>Ga0209444_10000049_pt1 | contig 61766 bp, 83 predicted proteins | sample LauGreFaBDMM15DN_2_FD_188215 | JGI IMG/M metagenome (GOLD analysis project Ga0209444, IMG submission 188215) | Freshwater lake microbial communities from Lake Michigan, USA - Fa13.BD.MM15.DN (SPAdes) (version 2) | ecosystem: Environmental > Aquatic > Freshwater > Lake | place: Lake Michigan... | reverse complement strand
TTGCTGCTGCCTCTGGCACAGTCACCTTTGATCTTGCCGTCTGGACCAAATCTCACCCACTTCTGTTTAAACCATTGTTTGAGATCTTCTTCCATCTCCTTCACGGGCACACAGTTGGGCACCATTCTGTTGCCTTTGGGTTTCATGCCGCGCTGCACATAACCTTGCCAGCACTTCTCTAAAATCTCTCGATATTTCATACTATTTGCTCTTGTTGCCCCAATTGGCTGCGCCTTTTTTACGACACTGAACCAATGCACCTGATGCATAGGCACTAGGCCAAACTTTGTATCTGGATTTGACCTTGCGATAGCAGGCGTCCTGTTTTTCTTGCAGTCCTTGTGTGATTTCTTTGAGTTTCATAACAGTATTTGTTTAATACTATTATTTATTGCGTTTGCGTCCTTGACGCATGTTTATCTGCCAGTGTGCCAGTTGTTTCTTGCGTGCGGATGCTGTGTTAGAACTGCGTATCTTCTTTAATTGTGTGATGGTGGCACCTTTGGGTATGCCTGCTCGCTTGCTGTCACCTGGTTTGCCTGGTCCTCGGCCATCCGCAAAGTTCTCATCCACGTTGCCCAGTGGACTGATAATGGGATCACGCATTTGAGCATATCTGTTCATGTCCAGTACAATTTGGGCTTTGTGACTCACATGTGGTATGTCTGTTTTGATCAGCAGTTTTAAATTTTCGTCTGACAAAGATTTCAAATGTTGTCGCAATGCCTGACCTTTCACAGCTGGCAAAGCCTTGTCTTTGAATGGTGTATATTGAGCTCGTAGATTGTCTATGTCAGATTGTTTAAGTTTATGCTTAAACACTATTTCACGAATCTTCATGGTATTAAACCAGTTTTAATTTTTTTGCTTGTCTGCGGATCTCACCTGGTTTAACATCTCGAGTGGTGTTCTGTTTGGTAATAATTCCTACACCTGCTGCATCTTCCACAGGCACTTTTTCTTTGGATTTTGTTTTTTGACTGTATTGCTCTAGTGCTTGAGTGATCTTGCTGAGTGGATGCTTGTTGGCCTGATACAGTATGCCATAGCCACCTTTGCTCTGCCATTTGTCTATGTTGATGGGACGATCATCTATTAAAATATTTGATACACCGTTTTTGACAGCATAGGATTCTTTGCGTCCTGTCACAATGATGTCATCTGGTTTGACTATGTGCTTGCCAATCCATACTTTCTTGTAATAGCCACTGTTTTCAGTGTCACCTCTCAATGGTGAAGTCAGTATGCTGTATTGACCACCTGTGAATTTCTTGATCATCTCGATCAGTGCATCTGCACTGCTGAACTTGGGAAGATGTGCAAAAAAATCTGTGCCTGCTATTCTGTCAATCACATCTTGGCGTAGGTCTTTGGTCTTGTCAGATGTCAGCTGTTTCCAGTGATCCACACCGTACAAACGTTCTACTCCACCAAAGAAATCTGCAATCACGCCATCCATGTCCAAATACACAATGGGTTTGACATTAGATTGTTCTGTCATGTGTTTATTATACAACTGTTTGTTGTATAAATCAACAGATATTTTTTGGTTAGATAGTATTTCGGTAATCTTCATTAGTCTTTTTCACAATTGGCACAGTGACAGCGTCTGCACACTTCAATCACCCATTCTCGTGTTTTTTTGTCGCCAATATGTTCGCTCTCTTTTCTTTTCAAAGTTTTTTTGCAATGGCTATCATTGCCACAATTGATGCAATAGGGTTTTTCCTTAGCCATAAATTTTTTAAGATCTGTCTTGTTTGGGGCTTTGTCTTTGTTTGAATTTTTTATCAGTGGAACACCAATATCTACCATAGCTTTCATTGGATTCAGCCTGCACATATCCTTTTTTTTCATAGTCCGGCCAAGACTTTTGTGGAATCTTAATTATTCCTTGTTTGTCGTTAGGATTAATCACCATGATCAATTCATTATCACTGTTGTAATCTTTAACAGGTTGAACAATTTTTTTTGCAATTTTATCTTTGAAACTTAAATTCTCTTTTTTGTAATCTGCGGGCATGAACTTGGCATATCTGTCCTGCATGTTTTTCACTGTGTTTAAATCTCTGCCTGAATCCAAACTCAATCTGGCCACTTCAATATCTTGTTTGATATTCTGTATCAATTGAGTATCGCCTTTTTGATTGGCTACATCCAACGCTTTGTTCATGGCCTGTATCACTGGCACATTGTTGTTGATGGCATTGTTGATGGAACCTATGCCTGCCACACTGCCCACAATGATTCCTGCCACGGCCATTCTTTGCAACCAGTCTTTTAATCCTTCATCTAATTCTATTTCTTTTAGATTATCGTAATTTTTTTTGAAGTAATCTTGGGCCACATTATAATTGCCGGATGAGAACACTGTTTTGCCATCTTTGTCCAGCACATTCCATTGGCCGTCTGCAGCTTGACTCACATAAGGTTTTTGAGTGCTTTCAAAATGTTTGGAGTATGGTCTACCTTTGGCAAATTCTCTGCCATAGCTGAACTCCTGTCTCTGTGCCAGTTCTTTGGCTGAAAATCCTGGTGCTATCTGTCCACCACGGGCCTGCTTGGCCACATCTTCTCTGTTTTTGAACACTGCTCTTATTTCGTCAGGAGTCATCATGTCCAGTTTTTTCTTCCTGGCCGCCATGCTGCCGGACATCTGCGAACCTTCTGATATAATATCTCTTAGCTTCATTTTTTTCTACCTCTGAATTTGCTCTGTACTGAACCAGTCATGTGTGGCAAACTGAACCACAGTTTGAACCAATCTGGATCGCCTGGTTTTAGGCCTAATTCTTTTTCTTTGTCTTTCAATGCCTGTGCTGTGTAACTGATATTTTCCACAGACGGCATAGTATTGCTGTAAGTGTCTATGCCTGCCAGTTTTTTTAATTTATCAATCTCGTCCATACAATATTTATGCTGGTTGTTTTAAATTTTGTCGTATTTTTTGGTATATCTCAGTGGCTGTTTTTTCGTCTGCAGGTATAGTGTTTAAGAAACTGCGTCTAGCACCTTGCACAGCATACTCTCTAGCTCTGCTGGCACTCACACCTGCAGCACCTTCTGCATCAGGATCTCTCATACCAGCGTTTATGGTCTTTATGCTGTTGAATTGATAGTCTTTGCCATTGTATTTGTTCAACAATTCATCAAACTGTTGCACCCTGTCAGAGCCTGCCACATATATGATGTCTTTGTAGCCCATGCTTTGCAATTTCTTCATGGCATCAATGATGGTTTTCACACCAGCATCACCCACTTTGATGTTGGGAAATATCTTCTGTGCATAATCTAATTTGTCCGCAAAACTGAGAGGATTTGATTTGGTATCTTGCGTGTGTGTTAAAAATAAAAAATGATCTCCTGGTTGAGTAGAGATGGTATCTATTAATTTTTTATGACCAGTGGTGGGTGGATTCATTCTGCCGTAGGCAAACGCGGCAATTTTAGGCGCTGGTTGATTGATTTCTATCAGTCTCATTGTGCATTCTTGACTGGATGTTTGGACAAGCCTTGTACAATCTTGTTGCTGAGTGCCACTTTATCATCTGCACTGATAATCTTTTCTTGCTTGCCGTTGATTTTAAATTTTTCAAAATATTCATTGATTGCTTTATCCACACATCCACCCCAAGTTTCCATTGGATTCTTTTCCATCATTTCTTTTTGATTGTCACTGTATCTTTTGGCCACTGGAAAGAAATTTTTTCTAAAAAACTCACTGTCGTTCAGCATGTATTGATAGATATCTTCTAAAATATCATATCCAATATTGTCTCTGGTTATGGCTGTGAATTCATTAGCTTTCATTGCTATCTTTCCTGTGCTGGTTCAATTGTTGGTTGAGTCTTTAACCATGCTTGACGATCTTTTTCTGCTTCTTCTTCGGAAATATATGGATCTTTGCCATCATAGATGTCCTGTAATTTTTGTCCTATCCAATCGAAAACTTCTTGATCTTCTTTGGAAACAGTTTTTCTGTGTGTTTTATAATCTGTGGCTTTTACCATTTGCGACAACTCCAATATCTTGCTTTGGTTCTTGGACCTGGATTAGCACAATTGTGTCTGGCTCTAAAACTTCTGCGTCTAGCTGGATTGGATTTTTTAATCCTCATGTTGGGATCACCAAAATTCACTTTCACTATGTTGCCAGTGGGTTTACGCACATACACTTTGAATTTTTTCACATCACCTCTCATGGGTTTGCCCAAAGGCACTTTGCGTCCTCTGTATTCTGCTTCATCCAATGCATCATCTTCGTTGAACCACATCACATCATATGCACTGTGGAAATCATCACCTTCATAGGTCTCTTCATCCAATTGTTCGTTGGTGCTGACTTCTATGTCAAATTCTTCCAAACCCATTTCTTTCAACTGTTCATTGAGGCTTTCGGCCAATTCATCAGATTCTATTTCATCCAGTGCTCTGTGCAGTTCCACACGCAGCACTTGATTGCCTTGTTCGTCTTCAAATATTTGATAATTGGTTTGATCTTCAAACAGTCCTATGGCACTTTCACTCAACGCCACATCCACCAAGGATTCTGCATTGATATTTTTACCTATAATACTAAAAAAATGTTGCATATTAATGATTCAATTTAATTGAGTTTATGTTGCCTTCTGTGTAGATCACTTTGGCTCTTACCCACACAAAATTACCAGTAAAATTGTAAAAAAAACTACCTGTGCTGTTGGCATGAACCGCTGTGGGAGCAGTGTGCGTGGTACCAGTCACATCAAACCAATCTGTGGCAGTGGGTGCAGTGGCCAATGATGCTTGCATGCGAATGTTGCCTTCAAAACCTGTCACTGTGATCTGTATGGTATGAAAACCATCGCTGCGACCATAGTATCCATCACCTTTGAATTGCTGTCCCAACACCGTTTCCGTGGTGCTGTCATTGGGATGATCCGTGGCTGGCAGTATTGTTTCGCTGTATGCTGGCATGTGTATATTTAGTCCTATTGCTAGGCTGTGTGTGAGGTCATAGACTCTATGGTTTCCAGCACTATCTTATTGTCCACAGCGTTGATGGTCACTTTACCACCATTCTTAAGTTTGCCAAACAATAATTCCTTAGCCATAGGAGTTTTAATCTCCTGATCTATCAATCTCTGCATGGGTCTTGCTCCCATCTTGGGATCAAAGCCTTTGTCCACTAGATAATCTATGGCTTCATCAGTCACAGTGACCTGTATTTTTTTCTCCACTAGATATGTTTTAAGATCTGTTAAGAATTTGCCCACCACTTTGATCATGGTAGGTTTACTTAATTTTTTAAATGTGATTATGCCATCCAATCTGTTTCTAAATTCTGGAGTAAAGAACTTTCTAAATGCTGTGTCGGAATATCCCTCATCCATAGTATCGCCAAAACCTATGCTGCCTTTTTCTGACTGTTCTGCTCCCAAGTTGGTGGTCAATATCAGTGTTAAATTTTTACAATCTGCCACTTTGCCGTTGCTGCCGCTCACTGTGCCTTCATCCATGATCTGCAACAGTATTTGACTCACATCAGGATGGGCTTTTTCAATCTCATCCAACAGCAACACACAGTTGGGAGACTCTTGTATTTTGGTGATCAACAGTCCAGCATTTTCTTCATAGCCCACATAGCCTGGAGGTGATCCTATCAATTTGCTGATGCTGTGTTTTTCTTGATATTCACTCATGTCAAATCTCACCATTTTCACACCAAGATGTTTGCTCAACTGTTTGGCAGTTTCAGTTTTTCCACAACCAGTTGGTCCCATGAATATGAAAGATCCTATGGGCTTGTTCTCACGTTTCAACCCTGCTTGAGAGATTAATACTTTGTCCACAATATTGGTGATAGCTTCATCCTGATCATACACTTCTGCTTTCATGTTCTTCTCAAGATTGGCTAGGTTGTTGGATTCTCTCTGCTGTATGGTCTCCACCGGTATAGTGATCACTTTGCTTAATTCAAACTCTATCTCCGCAGAGTCTATGATGCGTGTGTCTTTGGGAGCAATATTGAATCTGCTGCCCGCTAAATCTATTAGATCAATGGCCTTGTCAGGCAACTTTTTATCTGTTTGATACTTACAACTCAATTTGACTGCTGTTTCAATGGCAGCATCAGTGATCTGTGCCTTGTGATAATTTTCATAGTATTTCTTCAGACCTTTAAGGATGTCTATGGTCACTGCTTGTGTGGGTTCATCCACAGTGATCCTTTGGAATCTGCGCATGAGAGCACGATCCTTTTCAAAATATTTTCTGTATTCTTCCCAAGTGGTACTGGCCACAACTTTAAGTGTGCCTTTGGTCAACACAGGTTTTAATAGATTGGCCAAGTCATTGGATCCTTTGTCTCCACCGCCTGATCCTGCTCCGCTGATGTTGTGTGCTTCGTCTATGAACACAATGGTCTTGCCTTTTTTCTTCAATGCTTGCAACACCATTTTGAATCTTTCTTCAAAATCTCCTCTGTATTTGCTGCCCGCTAACATGGCACCTATGTCCAAGTTGTACACTTGATATTCTTTTAAAAATTCTGGCACCTTATTGGTCACAATGTTCAATGCCAATCCTTCTGCTATGGCAGTTTTACCCACTCCTGGGTCACCCACTAGGATCACATTGTTCTTCATTCTTCTGCCCAAAGCCAATGCTATTTGATCCAACTCAGCGTGACGACCTATCACTGGATCTATCTTGTCTTTTTTAGCTTCAGCATTTAAATTAGTGGTGTAAAGATTCAATGCTCTCTGTGTGACCGATGCGTTTTCTTCCACTCCAAATTCTGTCTCTACCTCAGAGTTTAAAAAATCAGCAAATTTTTCTTTGTCAATATTGGCTTTAACAATATAAAAATAACTGTGACTCTTTTTCTCGCTCATCATGCTGAGAAATACATCTGTAAGTTCTATTCGTTGCCTACCACTGAATAATGTTTGTGTGAATGCTCTGTTGAGTACTCTTTCCACACTCACAGTCTTTTTGGGTTTGTATTTGGCAGGAGGGCTAATCAGTTCTATCTCTTTTAATCTTTCTTTGAGATATGTTTCAAGATTTTTCTTTAATGATTCTGCATCAGCTCCAAAATCTGTTAGAGCCTTCATAAATTTGTCATAGCACAGCATGGCAAACAGCAGGTGTTCCACTGTGACATATTCGTGTTTGAGCTTGGCAGCATCTTCCACTGCTTTGTCAAATATGCGTTGTAGTTCGTCGCTGGGTTCTACCATATTAATTGAGTAATTTTTGTTGTTTCTTAAAGGCCATCTCCAGTTTCAGTTTGCTGACTCTGTCGATAAAGTTAATTCCATACAAATGATCAAATTCATGTAAAAAAATTCTTGCATTTATTTCACTTAATATCATTATACATTCTTTTTGTCTGCTGTCAATATATTTAACCGTTATGGTGTGAGGCCTACTTATTTTAAGATGCAATTTTGGAAAACTTAAACAGCCTTCCTCCATCAATACCAGCTCAGTAGTGGCTTGTTCAATCACAGGATTAATCACTGCAAATGGTGCGTTAATTTTAGGCAGGTTGTGTGGTTGCATCACAAATATTTTGGCATCCAACTGCACTTGGTTGGCAGCCAGTCCTATGCCTTTTTCACTCACCATGGTTTGTATCATATCTTTTTCAATTTTTTCTGCATCTAAACTGTTAAAATCGAAATCTTTTACTGTGCGAGTCAACCAATCGTTGGGGTGTTTAATTAAGTTCATCACGTATGTTTTTTATCCTCTGCAACAATTCTGCATTTTCCACTGTGGGAGTTTCTGCCACAATGGTGATATAAAGATTACCGCGCTGACGATTGTTGTGTATGTTGGGCAGGCCTTCACCTGTGATATTGAACACAGTGCCTATCTGTGTGCCTTTGGGTATGCTGACTGACAGGTTCTTTTTGGACAATGTGCGAATTTCTTTTCTTGTGCCCAATATGAGATCAAACATATTGACCTTCAATTTTGTGTGCAAATTTATGCCGTCTCGTTCCCAAGTTTTGTGCCTTAATATTTTAATTCTCACTATGAGATCACCACGTGGAGCATTGGATACAGAATCAGATCCTAGTCCAGAAAATTTAATCATGTTGTTGTGTTCTGCTCCAGGAGGAATGTCTATGTTCACACTCTCTTGACGTCCATTGGGCAATCTATAACTGGCAATCAATGCTTTACCGTTCATCACATCTTCAAGATCCAAAGTGGCTTCTATGTTGATGTCTGCATTGCGAGGATTGGATCTGAATGTGCTGGCTCTTTGAAATGGTCCTCCTCCGCCTCCAAAGAAATTGTTGAATATATCATTGATGTCACCATTGAAATTATAATGAAAATTATCACCACCCTGCTGATGCACATTGGTGGTGCCATATCTATCATAGGCAGCCTTTTTTTGAGGGTCTTTCAGTATGTCGTAGGCTTCGTTTAATTCTTTGAATTTGTTTTCATCACCACCTTTGTCCGGATGGTGTTTCATGGCCTTGCTCTTGTAGGCTTTTTTCAAGTCATTTTCATTGGTATTACGATCAACACCTAAAACTTTGTAAGGATCCATATGTTATAATATAGTGGTTTTCTGTCAAAAGTCAAGTGATAGAAATTTATTTTTCTTTTAGAATGTATTTGATGGGATATTCGGCTTTGACTTTGACTCTTTTTTTGCTGTCGCTGTCCTCATACTGTATCATATTGGGTGCCAATTCCACAAAATCATCCACCTGTACCACATTCTGCACTCCATCGTGCCAGTAGGTCAACTCTGCCGGAACTTTTCTAAATATGGCAGCAATACTGTCATACAGCCAATAGATGAATTTACCTGTGATTAACACAATCTTCTTTGCTATCTGATACCCATATTTGATGGCTGTGATTATTAACTTCACTGCGTGAGTAATCTTGGCAAACACCATGGCTGAATGTTGAACAGCGTGGGAAAAAAAAGTTTTACTTTTTATCGCTGCTGTTTGGAGCCACTGAGTCGTTTGTGCTGTTATCTTTTTTAGTTGTTCCTTCATAATATTCTTTATAACGATCCAATATGTCTTGTGTTTGTTTTAGAGTGCTGCGAATCTGTGCAAAATTTTTGGCCAATAGCTCATAGTCTTCATCACTCAATCCAAACAGCACAGGATCCAATCCTTCTGCTTTCATTTTGGCAAATACTTCTTGGGCATTGTTGCTGGTGATCACGATCCATCTCAGCTTCTCCATCTCTTCCAACGTGGGAGTCTTGAGGTTCAATTTCTCTCTGCTTTGTTCTTGTGTAAGCACTTTGATCACTTTTTCTCCCAATAAACTGCAGTTAGTAAGAAACAAGCTCAGTGTGATGATGGTGATTATTTTAATCATGTTAATTGTTGTATTCTTTATAACGAGGATTTGCAATGGCTGGACACTCAGAATTGATCTCTGATTTCTTAGTGGCTGTTTTTTCTGCTTCAGTTAATGGTGATCCACCTGCGATCTCCACACATCTCAGCGCTTTGTCTGATGCTTTGTTGACAATTCTTTCCATGGCATCGGGTCTTTCAATTGCTGTCTTGCCTAGGTCACGTGTGCCCTTGTTGAATCTTTTATCCAAATCATCTATGTCTTTTTTCAGTGTGCCCACCAACTTGTTCACTTCTTGATTGGCTTTGAGTATGGCTTCGAAGTCTCTCTTTTGATCCTCAATAAATTTGGTCTGTGTTTCCAAAGCCTGTTCCATTTTGATTTGATTGCCTTTGAGTATGGCATTGTCGCCTCTCAGTTTTAACACATAAGCACCAGCACCTGCCACGCCCAGCAGCATTATGATGGTGAATACCATTTTTACCTGTCCAAATAGTCCAAACATATTATTTTTCTAGTATTACGCAGTGACGATTGTTTTCCAGCACATATTTTGTGCCGTAGATACTTATATTATAATCGCCTAGATACTTGGTAAGATAGAGCACTTCAGGAAAGCTGTTGGCACTGTAGGATTCTGTGATCTGTTTTAATTTATCCACAGTAACACCGTGATCCACAAATTTAAAATGCAAAGGCTCAGCATATTTTTTGCTGAATGTAATTATGTTGTCTTCCATAATCACTTCATCCACATAACTGTTGGCAAAGAAATTTTTGTAATTCTCCATAGCAGTTTCGTTTTTGCGTATGCTGTACTCATTGCCATCTTTGGGTATAATGGTTTCCAGTGTGTTTTGATCTGCTGATTGACTTCTAAAATTTTTGTAGTATCTAAATTTGAATTCTTTAATGTCAGCCACTTTCTTAATGCCATCTAAAATTTCAGTGATCTGTTTGCCCGCGTGTCTGTTGCGTTCCATTTCCACAAACACTCTGTAGTAACCATCTGACTGTTCACCGCTGGTCTTGTCTGCGTCCAACACAAATTCATAGCCTTTTTCAATAAAATTAACAAGATCTTCTGCAGCCTGCATGGGTTTGACTCTGAAACTCAACACCACTATCTTTTCATCAGTGCCCATTTTGGATTGATATGAATCCACTTCAAAGATATGGTCCACACAGTATTTGAGATCGTGTTTGTTCAATGCCATTTTATGTCTCTGCAGTTATGGGTTGAATTTGCTCCGCAGGTTGAATGTCTGGCACCACAGCATCTTTGACTGGTTCATTGCTGTATTGCAGCTGATTCTGCATGCCGTCATAGATATTTTTCATAAGATTAATGGGCATGGTGATTTCCACTATCCAAATGGGCATGGTGTCCAACTTGCCTTTTTTGGTGCCTGGTCTCACATCATCTGGTTCCACAATTTTTCGAGGAGCAATCAATTGATCTTTTTTGTATGTGACCTTGCAGTCATAATCCAATAATCTTTTGCCACCCATAGGGTCTGGCATCTGCTTCATGGGCCACATGAATTTGCATGATACATAATGCTTGGTCATGATGGGTCCTTCAATCAGTTCACCATCTTTCCAGTTGTCATACACATACAAATCCAACTCATCCAGCACTCTTTCAAAGTCTTTGATAATGGCAAAGGCATTGTCATTGCTGTATATGGTCTCTATGTTTTTTAAAATATCTGCTGTGTCATGCATAATTGTACCTATCCAGTGTATTTAGCCACACAGTGGCTTATAACATACTAGTTTTATTATGTGTTAATACCGATAAATATTTGTACATTATCTTCAACAAAGGAGAGTCGATGGGTTCAAAAAATGCTTTCAAAAAGCGCTCTAAACACAATAATGTACTGCAAATCAATCAATATCAAATAGAAAAACAAAAAGATGTCCAAATAATTCCCCGCAACAAGAATCAAGAGTCCTATCTAATCAAACTGTTAGACCCTGCCAAAGACATAGTATTCGGTGTGGGTCCTGCAGGCACTGGTAAGACCTTGCTAGCGGTGCAGGTGGCCATCAAAATGTTCAAAGAACGCAAGGTGGATCGTATCATAATCACCAGACCAGCTGTGAGCGTGGATGAGGACATAGGTTTTTTACCAGGCACACTGGAGGAAAAAATGGCTCCTTGGACACGTCCTATATTTGATGTGTTTCAGGAATATTTTAGAACACAGGATCTGCGCAACATGCTGTATGAAGGTGTGGTTGAAATAGCACCTTTGGCATTCATGCGAGGCAGAAACTTTGTGAAGGCTTTTATTGTGGCAGATGAGTGTCAAAACACCACACAAAGTCAGATGAAAATGCTGTTGACCAGACTGAGTGCAGGATCCAAGATGGCAGTGACAGGTGATCTTAATCAAGCAGACAGACAACACAACAACGGACTGTTGGATTTTATTGAAAAATTAAATCGTCAGAATGTTGCCAATCGCATAGATGTGGTAACTTTCCACAAAGGAGACATTGAACGTCATCCTGCTGTGCGTGAAGTGTTGGATGTGTATGGTGATTAATTCTTGCGTATGATGTGATAGCCGTACACTGTGGGACAAACTCCACTGACTTCACCCACTTGCAATGTGTCTATGAAAGCCACGAAATCTTGATCCATGGTGTTGGGTTTGAATGTGCCTAGATTGCCTTGATTAACTTTGCTGGGACAATCACTGTATTTCACAGCAGCATCTTCAAATGTGATCATACCTTGAGCAATTTCATTTCTTATTCTAACAGCTTCAAATAATGCTTCTTCTTGGATTTTTACACCTGTGTATCTGGTAGCACCTTGATAACTGACTAATATGTGACTGGCTCTGTACATGTTATTCCATATGGGAAAGTTTGATCATGGTAGCAGAAAGATTTATTTCAGGATCTGCTATCAATGTGTGATCCACCAGCCCTTGTTTAATAATCATTATGGCTTTTTCTTGACGAGATTCATTGCCAAACAGTGTGACATTGTCATACATCCATTTGAATATGTCTTCCACTTCATCTGGTCTAACTTGACTGCACACCAACTTCCTTGCTTCTGTAATTTTGCCTGCTTTGAACAGTTCAACCATGCCTAGTTTGTAATCAGTTTCATTCATATCACTCTTTTGTGGTTTCATCAATGTGCCATTCTGTGCATTCATCTGCACCACGTTGATGCATTTTCTTAGATCAGGATATGTGGCTTTGACATAAGTGTCTAAGGTTTCTAAATCAGGAGTTACTCCTTCTTTCATTAATATCTCTGCCACTCTAGCTGTGAATTCTGTTTGATCCACACGCTCAATGTGGAATCCTTGACATCTGCTGTGCAGCGCTGGGATCACTCTGTTGGGATAGTTGCAGGTCAGTATGAATCTTGACGTGGTATGATATTCTTCCATTACTCCACGCAGAGCTGCCTGTGCATTGGGACTGAGATAATCTGCCTCATCCAGCAATACCACTTTGAAATCTCCAAATGGAATCATTTGCACAAAATTAACAATCTTTGCTCTCACGTCATCCACTGAGTTGGTTCTACTGGCATTGATTTCCAGCACGTCTAGATCATTCACTTGCAATTCATTTAATAATATTTTAGCTAGGGTGGTCTTGCCTATGCCTGCGTTCCCGCTGAACAACAAATGTGGTATGCTCTTGTCTTTGACCCAAGTTTGAATCTGTTTCTTTTGATGTTCATCTCTAAACACATATTGATCTAATGTGCGAGGTCTATACTTTTCTGTCCAAAGTTCTTTCATTAGTTTCTTCTAATGTATTCTTGTCCTATGCCAGACATTATGAATGGTATGTATAACAACATCCACCACCAACCCACAAGATATCCCAAAATGTGCAGTGTCATTAGCACAATGCCCACCACACCAGTGTTGTTCAATCCAGGACTTCTAGTTTCAGGAAATTTCATACTGTTAGTATATGCGAAACAGTGATGAATGTCAAGTGTTTTACAGCTGACTTTCTTTGGCCACGTACCAATCTTCTGGTTTTTGTTTGGCCCACAACAGCACACTTTCGGCTTCCACCATTCTTACTGTGTGTTCCACTCCATCAGTTTTGATTTTGGCACCTCTGGTCCATCTGCCGTGTTCCACCAAGATATAATCACCCACCACATATTCATCTGTGTTGTCTCGGCCTTTGGCATACACTTTGGCCCATCTGGGTTTGATACCATGCACCTTGCCATCATCTGCAGTGAGTATGATACCGCCTTTGGTTTTGAATGAATCAAAGCTCATGTCGCTCACAATCACACGATCTTTAATCGGGATCAAGTCTCCTTCGAGAGTATGATATGAACTCATAGTTTATTTTTTCTTAGTGTAGTTTCCTTCAGCATCTTCCACCCACTCTTCGTTGGCAGCTTCTGCTGGTGCTTTAGATCGTTTAGTAGGCACAGTTTGTGGATGATCTCTGTAATAATCAGCCAAAACTTCCTCACGTTTGCGAACAATTTTTCCACCAGGTCCCAATTCATCACCACGAGCATTCACTCTAGCATTGCCCACAGCCGGAGTCAGTTCGTTGCGTTGTCTCAACAGATCAATATCAATCTGTTTGCCCTGCATGGTACGATAAACTTTGTTACCACTTTGTTTGATAGCCATATTTGTTGTCTCCTATAATGTATGTATTTATCTAAGGAACTCTCTCCAGTCCAAGCCATATTGGATGGAATCTATCCTGTGTACACCCAGCAAATACAGCACATAGGAAGCCACTGAGCTGCCTCTGCCCACTCCCCACAACATATTGCTGGATCGCATGTTTTGTACCAAATAATGTAAAAACTTTAATAGATTGATATAATTGTGCTGTTTAAATGCTGCCAATTCTTCTTTAACTCTTTGTTCGCTGCCCGCAGGAGTGATGCTGATGATGTGGGATTCAATATCAAAATCGGCAGCCTCTTTGGGCATGAACCATTCTGATTGCAACAACTGATCAAATTCTTTCACGTCCACCAGCATGGGTTGATATTTCTGCAAAGTTTGACCTACTCCAGTAAATTTTATTGATTGATTGAAATGATCTATTTCTTTGTGATTGTCAAATCTAAGATCCTGCAACACTGCCAATCTGTTTTGATAGATCAGATCCACTGCGTCTTGATGATCGAATATAGGAAGTCCTAAACTGTCTGTTCGCATAATGATTTATTATGCTTATTTTAGTCTATATTGATGAGATTGTCAAGATCTTTTCCGGTTTCTTTAGCCATTTTCAACTGTTCTGCTGCCAATCTCTGTTTGAGTTCTTGATTGTACACATCCACAAACACTCCAATTTGTTGACGCAACTCAGGATTGCGGCTTTGAAAATATTTTTTGCGCAGTTCAGATAATTTGGCTTCCAATTGAGCTATACTGTATTCTCTTAGATCTTCGCTGAGTGGATGGAACATGGTATTCCCAATTAGATTAATTGATGAATGTGCCTAAAAATTTAGCAAACACTGTGGTGCCTTGGTTGTAGGTCCAGAACTCCACATACATTGGATTTTGTGCTGCGTTCACTAAGAATGGATTAGGAAAAGCAGAGTCTTTGTAAATTAATCCAGCGTTCTCTGTACTCCATACCACTGTGCGTTGAACACCGTTGCTTCTCACTTCTACAATCACACTGCTCATGCCTGAGGTCACTGTGGGCCAATTTGTTAATGTTAATGTAAGGTTGGCTGTCACTGTGAAAGTTTGAAAATTTCCGTTATTCAAACTGATGTTTTGCGCAGTGGACACGTTGCCAGCTGAATAAACAGTCAAATTATTGTTGGTAAATTTTGCTCCTGAAATTACATTGTTGGCAAAGTTATTTGTGGCGTTTAATTTTGCTGTGTTGGTTTGTAGTGCTTCTATCTCTGTTTTGGCAGTGGAAAAATTTGTTTTAATGGTGGTGAAATTATCTCTAAATCCTTGGCTGTTGTTGTCCTGTCCTGCCACAGGATATGTTTCATCTAGATTGGTTGTGTTAATGTTGCTTGGCATAGTGCTTCCTTATAGTTGTGTTTATTTATCTGTTCCAATCACTGTTTAAATGTTATATTGATAGCTAGGAAACATAATATACTGCTCCACACCACTGTCTGTGGTACTGTCTATGATGTATCTGTCAATTTCAAAGTCTATGTTTTTGAAGTCAAAACCATTGTTTTTTAATGCTGCCAAAATCTTAGCACTGGTGCCTGGTTGGCAGTAGCACAGCGGCACAGCAGTTACATAGCCTAAAACCTGTGTCTGTCCAGATTGAGCAGTTCTCATCCACAAAGGTAAAAACTCATTTTCAGTGCTGCCCACTGCTCTAATATTTGCTCGCATGTTTGTGGTATTGCTGATGAATCTTTCTATGTCGTTGGCATTGGCCACATTTAATATTTTACTGTCAACTTTGATCACTCCGGTATTGGGTCTAAATCTAAAAGGATCTGTGGCATTGGCCACCACATTGCCCACGGTGATCACAGAGCCATTGGCCAGTGTAACTGATAATATACCTGTGTCAAGATTCAATATCAAACTGCCTTGTCTAGCATAGATTTGCAGATTAGTGCCTATGGCTCCCACTGCCAGTGGCAAATTATTATTTGTGAACAATGTGTAAGAACTGCCTCCCACATTGAGTTTGGTCACATCATCAATCACTTCTATATCAGTCTGAGTGATGTTGATCTTGTTTGGATTTTTAATTTTTATTTTGCTCTGCACCTGTTGACTGGGGTGATCCTGAGGATCAATCATTTGTATATACACCACTTCATACACAATGTCGTTGGTGCCAGGAGTTTTGGCTATGGCTGTTTTAATTTCCCCAAACTGATATCTTTTACGACGATGATTCTTTACTGTGGCTGCCACATAATAATTTATAGTTTTAGTTTCAATGCCTGCGTATATCAACATTTTTAATTGTTTTTGTATGCCAAATAAATCATCGCTGGGTCTATAAACGGCAGTAGGCACAAATATTTCTGGATTGCCCACTAGTGTAAGATAAGTGTTTCTCTGTGTGGGTTTCAGCAAAGGTTTCACATAAAGATTGCTGTAAAGTAGATCGCTGGTGGCTGTCACATTGAGCGTGAAAGTTTTTGTGATTGCACTGTAACCAAATTGGTCACGGGCTTCCACAGTGAACAGAAACTGTCTGTCTATGCTGGTGTCTCCAGCATCCAATGTAAAATCTCTAGCGTCAAATGTGGTTAATCCTAATAATCCTGCCAATGGAAATTGTCTCACTTTGCCTAATATTTCTCCATCCAAAGCCAACACTAATCCATTGGGCAGTGCGCCTGCAGTGACCACATACCTCAACACAGCATTGGGCACTGTGGTTTGAGCTTTGACTGATAGTGTGCTGATAAAGTTTGCATTGATGCTGCCTAGGTTAGATTCTGTGAGCCAAGTGATCACACTGTCCACTTCACCTAGAATTTTTACCGCAAATGTTTTGTCTTTGATAGCTAGACTTTCATTGTTGCCGCCAAATCTAGTAGCCCTCACAGTGAATTTGTATTCTTTGGTCACTGCTGGTTGATATGGCACTCTGCCTGCCACTTCACCTGATGTGCTGTCCAATGTGCAACCTGGTGGCAGTGTGCTCACTGTGGCATCATCATTGGTGGGTCTCAATGTGTAGCCCACATAGCCTGTGATGGTGTTGGGATCATACAATTCTAAGAAAATTGTCACATAGTTGTTGGCTCTCTTGTATCCAATGTTTCTTGGAGTGAGCCACTGTGGAGTTCTAATGTATGTGCCGTCAGATGTGAACACACCACCACCCACTTGCAGCATGGTGTTGTCTGCACGTAAAAAATCATCGCCCACCACAAATATTCTAAATTTTCTTTTGGTGATAGTGTCACCGTCACTCACACTCACTGTGAATTCATAGTATCTGCTCAGTTTGCGTGGTGATCTGGTGGGAATGGAAAAATCATAAAATTCCACATCATAGAAAAAACTTTCAAAACCGTTGGCACTTCTCAGTCCAAAATCAAAAGGAAAAGCACCATATGTGTTGGCATCATAGGTTCCGCTGGCAGCCGATGTATCCAAAGCTAATATAGGATCTATCACTCCAGTCAATTTGCCTGATTTGGTCAGTGTGATGCCTGGTGGCAGTGTGCCATCACCTCTAGCAATGAAATATTCCAACTCATCACCTGCTGATAAATCTGTGTCTGTGGCCAACAATTGATAATCCACATAAGCACTGTCCAATATGAACAAAGCATCGTTGACTCCTACGGGCAATATGCCAGCTGGGGTGATCCAAGTGGGAGCATCTGGACCCGCCACTGTGATAGTGTAGGTGCGATCTTGAATATCAGTGCCTAATTTTGCTCGCAACACAAATCTAGATTGGGTGGTTCTAGTCACTTCCAGTGTGGTGCCCACTATGGCAGCGTTTTGTAATCTTAATCCAGCGGGTAAACTGCCTGCTATCAAAGTCACTGCATCCACTGCTGTGATAGGCAGATTGATTGCTGTGATAGTCCTCTCAGTAATAGTGCCTAAAGAATAGCCAGTTGGTTGTGTCCACAAGTTGCTCATATGTTGTATTTATGGAAAAATTAGATGGCGCCAAAGTCATGCACAGCAGCACTGGGACCTGTTATGGTGCCCAAGTCCACAGGATTTACCGCAAAGAATAAATCCAGCAGATTAGTGATGTTGTTTTGATTACTGCCATCTAAATTGATATCACCTAGATCAAATCCTATGAAAGAATCTCTATCATCTAGACTCAAGCCGTATACCAAAGATTGCACATTGGCTGCTTGTATTGTGTTTATCCCCACTATGTTGTTGTTGGCCCCTGTGAGTGTGGCTCCCAGTGTGGGATTAGATTCATTGGATAATAGTGTTGATACTCTCAGTGTGGGAAATCCACCCTGGTTGATCATTTCTGTTCTAGTAGCTCCTGCCAGTGTGCCCAATACTTGTAGGGTGTTGCCGTTGACCAATGTGGTCACTGGTCCTGTGTTGCCCACTATGCCCAAACTTATTATGCCTGATGCAGTGATAGTGATTTTATCATTGTTGGTGGACAGCGTGATATTGCTGCCAGCTTCTAAATTTTTTAATTGTAATTCCGCACCAACTTTTTGATAGAATATGCCTTTCACAGTGCTGCTGTCTACCAGTCTGTTAATGATAGAAGTGTTTTCAGGATCTCTAGCAGCTAAATCAGCAAAATTATTATTGACTTTGATAAACGCTTCGCGTAAATCATCACCTGTGCCATCATTGGCAATTGTTCCTATGTTTATGGTGCTTATGGGCATAACTGTATTTATCTGTGTTAGATCGTTCTGCGGATTTTAGTTCTGGGAAACACTGATCCAGCAGTGGGTTTTTGTTTGTTGTTGATTTTAGGAAATGTGTTGCCACTGATCTTGCGTTCTACTCTATAAAACAAATAGAGATTTGGTGCTCCTTGCAGATCCTGTCCATCTGCGGGTCCACCATTGGTGCCAGTTAACTGTGCAGTTTTGGCAATGCCTGTGATGTATGCCTTGGCTTGAGTTTGATTCATGGTGGGATAGGTTTCCAACGCACACGCCAACACTCCACACACCTGTGGACTGGCCATGGATGTGCCACTGAATTTTCCGATATAAAAACTGGCATTTCTTGGATCAGCAACACCACTGGGTAATGCACTGATAATTAAGGTGCCTGGTGCAAATATATCCACTCCTGCACCACAATCACTAAATGTAACTTTCTGTTCAGTAGAAGTGATGTCCACAGCACCCACGCAGATAGCAGGCAAATTATGTGTGCCCACAGTGGTGTTGTCATTGGCAGTGGGACTGGTACCTCTCATATAATAGTAAGGTTGAGCCACACTCCCTGGATATCTCACACCCATTTCAAAAGTATTGTTCCAATCCAACCCTCCTGGTGTTTCGTGTTTCCAACTGCCATTGCCTGCTGCGCCTGTCATAATAATGCCTTCAGCATAGGCGTCTTCCAGGTCGTCATCCAATGCTGTGACTCTCACAGGAATACGTTGGCTGGCAATAAATCCCCAATCATTCAATTGTTGCGTGGTGAATGTGCCACCTGTGCTTTTGGCACTGTTGATGCCTGTTTGCAGATCTATTCTATCAGGAAATGCTTCGTAAAACGTCCACTCACTGATCATTGTGGGGCTGCCCACAGTGCCTGATATGGTGGCTGTGCCTTCCTGTCTCACTCTGTATGTTCTGTTTGGTGAAACACCTTCCACACCATAGTAAATTCTTTGCACACTGTTGTCTCTAGCACACCACATTATTTTGGGCAGAGCAGGATTAGTTACACTGACTCCACTGTACACCACTGATCCATTGCTAAAAGTGACATAACAATTGGTACCCACAAATATTTGATTGTAGGTCACACCTAAATATGAAATATTGAAAGGCAAAGACAAAGTCCAATAACCATCATCGTTGCTGCCCACAGTGGGAGTGGTGGATGCAGTCAAACTGGCAGCCCCCAACAAACTGCTGCCTATGCTGGTCACTGTGGCTGAAGTGGTGCCTGGAGTGATATTGATATCTGCCATCATGTCAAAAGATCTTGTGGGATTGTTCTGTGGTTGAGATAATGAGGTAGAATATGTGATGGTGTAGTTGCCAGCAGTGCTCAATGTCACTGTGTTATCCACAGTGGCTGACACACTGCCACCATCCACACTAGTGAAAGGCCCGTTCGTGACATCATACACCGTAGTACCTACAGCATTGACTATCTGTATTCTCACACTGAGCGTGGTCACACCTGACTGTGATCCAGCAGCCACTTGACTTCTCACTCTCATGGTGACATTGTTGGCAGTGGTGTTCACAGTGACCACATATTCTGCAGCAGGTTGAACAGTGTCTTGTATCACAGCAGATGAATTGGAAGGCTGTGACCAGCTGACCGGTATCGAAGTCACTGTGCCTTGCACCACAGCCACAGTGCCTACAGTGGTGATTCTATTGCCACCCAGTTCCAAATTAGGAAGATTGGCCAGCAGAGTGGATGTGGTGCAAACTCCACTGGTACCTAGAAAAGTGGTTAAACCTGCAGGCGTAAAACGTGTGCCTCTGTATGTGACTGCTGTGATATCATTGAATGACCATTCGAAAGCAAATAGACTCATGCCCCAACTGTTGTTTACTATGGTGGGATTTTTTCTGCCTGTGGCAACATTCACTGCTTTGGTGCTGTGAAACTGTCTCACATAATCTATCACATAAGGAAAAGTCAAATCGTTTGTGGCTCCAGCAAAATAAAAAATATTATAAATGTTAGCACTCCTTGCCCAACCTTGAGTGTTGCCTGCCACTGTGCCAGCCACGTGTGAGGAATGATCTTCTTGACCATAGGAATAATTGCTGGCTATGGTGCCTTTAACTGCAGGATTGTGTTGAAACCAATTGTATTGAATATATCTACTGCCTCCGGTACCGTCAGCGTTCACTGCGTATTCTGGATGACCCACCACCAATCCATCGTCGTCACAAATTACGACATCCACGTTTTTGCCAGTTTGTGACAGTTGTATGGTGGCAGTTTGTGTGGTGGTACCATTGCTGCCCCATCCTGCACGCTGAACACCTTCGGTGCATCTCAACAAAGCAAAATTTTTCATTGTGGAACCAGTGCTGCTGGATTTGTTCCAATTGCTACTGGTTTGTGAAATATTATTGAGACCTGCTTGGATTCCCAATTCATTTGGATGCAACGTGACTGATTTTACTCTGGAATCATTTTTCAATTCTGCAGCTTCCCAATCACACAGTTTGTACACTGTGTTTCTGCTGGAAGGCCTGCGGTCCACACACTGCACATCACGCAGAATTTCAGTGTTGGGAGGAGCCATGCCTGCAGTTTCTAAATCTGCATACACAGCATCCAGATCATTGTGATCATACACAGTGACAATGTATTTCTTTGTGGTGACGTAGTCTAGAACATTTGACATAATGTATTATGCCTCTATTTTAATCAAAGTCAAAGTCACAGTAACCGCTGCCGAGCTACCACTCTTGTTGGTCACTCTGCAAGGTATGGTGGTGGTGGGCACAGTTTCATTGTTGAATCCCATCACAGCTGGTGACATCAGTATGGTCTGTCCACCTGTGGTGATCACTTCTGCTATTACTCCTGCTCCTGGATCTGGATCCACTGTTTCCAATCTGCCGGCATCTGCTGTTCTGCTGGTGCCATCTGTGTACAATCTTACCCAAGCTGCCACTGATGTTTGAATTTTTAAAAGAACATAGCCTTTGAATCCCGTGATGTTGAGATCTGCAGAAGCCAAACTGCCCAAACTAGCAGTCACGCCTGCAGCAGTGCTTCTTGCTTCTAATCCTGCGCCTGCATTGGAGAATGTGATGGTATCAGTCACGGAGTCAGTGGTGATGGTGATGCCACTGCCTACCAAAGTCAATGTGTCGCTGGTGTTGTCTGCCAACACTGGTGATTGACCTGCCACTGCTATGCTCACAAATGAATTGCTTTGACTGGCGTTTATGGTGATGCTGTCTGTGCCACTGTCTGTGGTGATGGTCACATTGCTGCCAGCCACCAATGTGAGTGTGTCTGTGCTGGTGTCTGCTGCCACTGATGTTTGACCTGCCACTGACACAGTGGTGAATACGTTTTGCACCACATTGGGTGCTGTGTTGGTGATGGTGATGCTGTCAGTGCCTGCATCAGCAGTCATACTGATACCTGTGCTGGCTACAAAAGTCAATGTGTCATTCAATTGATCTGGTGTGATGTTGATGCCAGACCCTGATACAGTCACAGTGCCAAATGCGTTCAATGGCACAGCACTGTTGACCCAATTGGAACCATTGTATTTTAAAACTTCACCGTTTGCTGCTGAGGTAATAACCACATCTGTGAGATCATCTAATAAAACTGCTCCACCACCAGCTCCACCTGTTTGAGTCACCCAGCTGAGTGCGCCTGCTCCATCTGTTCTCAATACCTGATTGACAGATCCACCCAAAATACTGATGTTGGCCACATTGACCAGTATGGGACCTACCACTTTGCCAGTCACTGCGTTGATCATCTGTGTGCTGTCGTTGGCAAACACAGACCCTTCCACATTGCCTGTGACATCACCAGTGACATTACCTGTTAAATTTCCAGTGACATTGCCAGTAACATTGCCCAGCACTGCGCCTGAAAAAGTTGTGGCAATCAGCACTCCTGTGGATGGATTATAAGTGAATCCCGTGTCAGTGGTGGGTGTGAGGTTGCCTGTGGCTGCTGCAGTGAACAATGGAAAATTGGTGGCGTTGGTGGTGTTGTTTGCTGCAATAGTCACAGCACCTGAATAGGTGGCAAAGCCTGCATTGCCTGACACACTGCCTGTGACGTTGCCTGTTAATGCTCCGTAAATGTTGGTGAAATGTCCTTCAGCCCAGCGGTTGACACTGCTGCCGATATCACGTGTGTTGTCCACATCGCTGATGATGTCTGCTGACACTGATCCATAATTCAATAAACTCTGTCCTGCACTGTTGCGTATGTCACCATTCACAGGCAGTGTCAACACTCCTGTGCTGCCAAATTCAAAAGTTTTTGTTCCCAATGCTGTGCTGCTGGTTCTAATCTCTGCAGCGACATTGACAGGGGCTGTGATTCTTCTAGTGGCCACTGTGTTGAATGTGACATTGTCTGTGGTATTGAGACCTTGGTTGTAACTACCCAATGATGCAAAACTCACATTGCCTGCGCCATCAGTGCTTAACACCTGTCCTGCTGTGCCACCTGTGATGGTGATATCAGCTATATTGCCCAAATTGGCAGCATTGGTCACTGTGAGATTTTGTGTGGATAAACTATTGATTGAACCTGTGACAATGTTTATAGACTGTGCAATAATACCAGCCACTCCAGTGATGTTGGAGCCAGTCATCAATAGATTATCGCCTATGGGCAATTCTTTGATCTTGTTGCCGTCTGTGGTGTCCACTATGAGTGGTAGTCTATTTGCCATAATTTATCCTCTGTTAAAAACTTGCTAGAGCAATACGTTTCCAAATTGCTCCTGCTCCGTCATAATTTTTAAAACACACGTATAGATATGATGTGTCAACGGCCAACATACCTTTGACATCACCTGTTTTTCCAGCACTGGTGGCTGGCACATCTTGCACGTACAATTCAGTAAAGTTTTGATTGATCTTAGTGAATGCTGTGCGCAATGGATCACCATTGCCCTTGTTCACAGATGTGCCTATGTTCACTGTTTGTTTGGCCATGTTTATCTACCTATCGCGATTTCAATCACGCCCACTTGATCTGAATCATAATTCTCTAATGATTTACCAATCACTGTGCCCATTTTAATTTCACCTTCTGCTGCACAAGCCACACCTGCTGTGGCACTGGCCACCAACATGTTACCTTTGTTAATCTTTCCTATCACTTTGCATGGCACACGACCTTGCAGTGCCACTGCCACTGTGTTCTCTTGATTCAGTGCATCATTCATTAAAAATGCTGGTGCTGTGGTCACTACACCTGCTATCTTGTTGGTGTTGGCTTCAGTTGTAATGGTAACTTCTTTATCACCACCAAACTGCAACACAGTGCCCGAATCATATTGCTGGTCTGCCAAATATTTCTCTGCCAAGTCAGCGTACAATGCATTGGTGGCTGTGCCGTGGAATGTGGTGGCAAATATGGTGGCATATCTGGCTGAAGCGTTACCAATGGTGTAAGCATTGTCAGTGTCTGGAAACATGCCTGGAGTAGTACCGCTGGAATCATCTGCATCACCAGCGAATATGAATGGTACATCTCCTGCCAACACAATGCTGATCTTGCCTGCGCCTGCAAATGTGCCTCCACCAGTACCGAATGCAATACCTGTGCCGCCTGCCTCTACCACATCGCTCTCAATAAATTTTGTGAACAAGTGAGGAGTGGCAAGGCCTCGGCCTTGATTAGCACTCAATGATTGCAGTGTGTCTGCAGTGGGTGAATTGCTCACTGTACTGCCACCAAACTCAAACTTTCTACCTGTGAATACCAATGTGGTGCCTGCCACAGTGCTGCCTTGTGCTGTGAGGAAGTCCACGTTGCCTCTGGTGGTGAATATGGAGGTGTTGGTACCAGTGTTGCTGTCAATCAATTTGAATCCATCCACTTTCAATTGTGCCACATCCACAATACCTGTGGCATCTGATTTCACAATACTGTTGACTTCAGCTGTGGTGCTCACATTGGTGATGCTGTATGCGCCTGTGCCAGTTTTGATCAAAGCCTCACCTGGATCTGATGCAGCTGACAAAATTGTTACAAAATCTCCGTCTTCCAATCCCAAACCATAATTGACCACATCTGAATAGTTGACTATGAGTGGAGCACCTGTACCTACAGTGTTCTTACCATAGGTTTGATATTGTGACACCACTGGAAAATCTGCCAAATCCACTGCTCCTGAGGCCAATGTGACCCAGCCGTTGGTCACTGTGAAGTCACCCACGTCAAAAGCTGCCAAACCAAGATCTGCCTGACTGATGCCTGTGGCATTCACACGTGTGGTGGCAGCATTCATGGCCAATTTGCTCTGCTGTATGGCTGCAGTTGCATTCACATCTGCATTGATGATGCTGCCTGCTACTATTTGTAAATTCAAATCTGTCTGTGCTGTGCTTCTGGTAGCAGTGATGGAGATGTCTGTGCTTGCGCTCATTACGCCATTGGCCAATTCGTTCATGGGTCCATCAATTATTTGTGCAGACACTCCGCCACCTGTGCTGATGGAATCCAATGTGCTGAAGCCAGAACCTGACACTGCAGCAAAAGTGATGCGTCTTGCACTTAATGATCCTGGCAATACCACTGATTCATAATCCACTATGGTGGCCACTGTGCCAGTGCTGCTGCCTGTGATGGTGTTGCCCACTGCAAACAATCCGCCTGACTCAGGCACAGTGAATATTCTTTGTCTACCGTTGAACACCAATATCTGATTGGCTGCGAAGCCTGCGATGTCCACATTTCTTAAATTTTCCACTTGATCACTGGCGTACAAAGTGTTATCCACATAGGATTTGTTGGCAGCATCTGTGCCCACTACTGGAGATCCTAATGTGATCAATTTAAATCCACCTGCACTGATATTGCCAGTGAACGAAGTTGATCCATCTCTGGCTATGGCGCCAGGTCCAATTGGATCCGCCACCAATGATCCACCTTGTGTGTAGTGCAATCTACGATCCACATAACCACGCACAGCTGATTCAGTAGGTGCTGTGTCTGAAGCATTGTCTGTCATGGCAGAGTCTGTGCTGAATTCTGCCACCACCACTCCTCGTTTGAATCCTAATCCATCCAAGTTACTCAATGCAATTGATGCAGAGAATGTCACAGAGCCTGTGCCTTGATCCACAGTGAAGAATCTACCTACTCTAAATACTCCGTCTTGATCCGTGCTGACAAAGAACACACGTCCTTTGCCTCGTTCATCCACTTCGTTGTCCTGCACAGGTTGGATGGTGGGATCACCAAAAATATTGTTGGGATAGTTGCTGGTGTTAAAACCACCAGTGCCTATGTCTAAGAAATCGTGTCCTGTGGCTCTACATGTGGAAATCTTAATGGTGATGTCTGCATTGGCATTGGCCAACAATCCGCAACGCAATGTGATATTCTCTAGGCCGGCTCCTCTCACCAAGGGTTCTTGAATACCTGCTGCTGGTCCTGCAGTGTTGATGTTGGTGAGCTGCACTGTGGTCACTGTGGCAAAAGTGCCTCGGTTCGTATAGGAAGTTACTCTGTGGGTCTTGCCTGCCCAACCAAAACTCATAGCGCCTGTGTTCAGTCTAGTGATGTCTAAGGCCTCTGTGATTATTTCAATGGCCAACGTGGTGTCACCTGCTGTGGCTCCCATGGAAGTGGTGCCTGCTGGTGCGTAGGTGTTCAACACAGCTGATGCTGGTCTGATTTGTAATCTCACATTGTCAAAAGTGGTATCAAAAGTAGCAATCACGTTGTTGGCTGGCAGTGCTGTGCCCACTGCGTTGGTGATGTTAAATGCTGTGGTTCTATATACTATGGTGGCTGTGTCATCATAGAAAGTCAAAGCCGTGCTGGGACGTGTGGGTGATATGTTGTTCACTCCTGCAAATTGATGAGCTTGACTGGCTCTGATGGTCACATTCTGCAGATTGGCCAATGTTGCTTTCAATCCTGTGGTGGAAGCAAGATCAGTGCCTGCAGTGCTGAGATTTAATTTGTACACTGTGCCACTGCGTGTGACAGAAGGACCGGTTACAGTGACTGGTGGTGATAATTGTTCCACACTGGCCACTTCATATCTCTGCACTCCTAGAGCGAGTGACGAATCAAATGGATCATGATCAATTTCAATTTCAGATCTATTGAAAGGTATGTATTCTAAATCATACACATACACACTGAGTGCCAGCAATGGGTGATCATAAGTGGCTCCATCATCATACACTTTGGCCACTTGTGCCATGTTGCGTACTAGATCCACATCATCTGGTACTTCCAAAGGATCGGAACCTTCTGCAACTAAACCATACACACCATTGGCATTGCTGCCGTTCAATGCTCTGATCTGTCCACCATTCAATGCCATATAGGCAGCGTGACAGTAGTAAGTGAATGTGCTGACCTGTTCTGACAATGCACCATTGGTGACCAAAAGGCCATAGCCCAAATCGTTCACCTGTGTGAAGTCATTGGCCAACATGGATCTGTTGCCTGCTGTTTGTAACACTGTGGCATAGGGAATTGGAGAAGTGATCACAAATCCTAATCCACCATTGCTGCTGGCATTCAATAATAATTGGCAGGTACCTGCAGGACCATCATAATTCTTCACAGCATCTATTTGATATCTTGCACCATCAATATAGAACGCAGTGGGAGTCAAAGGTTTTCTAACGAATAATCCTTGAGCTGCATTGCTGTTCACATTCAATATAAATGGACTTACCACTGAAGTGATGTTGATAGGTATGTTGCCGCATGATCCGTCCACAAACATACCACCTCTGAATGCTTTGGTGTTGATACTGGCTGAAAAACTGCTGCCTGTTTGAATATAAGGAGATTTGTTCAACACTTGTGAAGCAGGATCCAACACACACATGAATCCACCCTGACCTGTGATAGATAAATTTCTTAATATGGTTGCTTCTCCCATAAGGAACACATCCATAAGTCTGTTGTGTTTGGGAGGATTGTATGAGCCGTTGAATGCATACACCACACGTGCCATCTGTGCTGTTACAATGTTTTTGATAGTGGCAGATGCAGATGCAATCACTGAAGCATTGATGTAGGTAGCAACATAGCTGATGCCTGCTTGTTCTTGAGCACTCAGACCTGAGTTATAAAAATTTCCTTGTACTTCTAATATTTTTTCATTGCCACCAGTTTTTAAATCTGAGAATATGGCATCCACAATTGAACCAGTCTCACGGCGATTGCGTTCTTCATTGGCAGCATTGAGAGAGCTGGGACTCAACAATGAATTCACATAATTCACCACAGCAGTCTGTATGGCTGGTTTGGCATTTAATATGGTCAATGCTTGAGTATCATAGCCACCCACGTTAGTATAATTGACCCCAGTGTTGACCACGGCATTTGGATTCACCAAATAATGACGTCCAAAATTTGTGGTGGTCACTGTGAGACCATCTATCACTAGGTCTCTGTAGAAATATGTGTTGGCAAAACTGGACTGAGAAACTCTGTTCCTAGGTTTTACTATGCATCTTCTAAATTCATCTCCTTTAATGCTGACTCCATCCGGCACTCTGATAGGAAAGTCTTCCAAATAAGTGCCGCTTTCCACACGTATGGTGATGTTGTTGCGTTTCACTGGTGTGGTAAATTCTAGTCCTTCTGCCACAATAAATTCCAATGGTTCAATCAGAATCATTTGCACAGTGTCTACTGAAGCGCCTGCTGTTACAGATACTATACGACCTATAGCGCCTGAGGTTTTACCTCTGACTATCTTGCCTGGTATCAAATCTTGATTGCTAGGATTGTTCTGATCCACATAGGCAAAACCGCCATTGCTGATGGTCATGGTGTATGTGCTGCCTTCCACTTCTGGTGGAGCACTACTGATGCCATTGGTGATGATGTTGGTAATGATGTCAAATTTTGCTCCTACTGATGCTCTGCCAGTGCTGTTCACAATGCTGGGCGCATCGAATGTTTGAGTGAAGCCGGCGTTGTAGATGGGAGTCACTGCCAAGTTTTGCAGCACAGTGTTGGTGATTGATTTGGCATAGTTGATGCCTGCCAGTGTTTCAGTCAGTTGCTGATTGATGGCCTTGGCACCACTCACATTGCTGTAGTATCTGATACCTGCTTGAATACTTCTCACATTGGAGTTGAGAGATGCCAACACATCGATTACAATACCATCTAAAATATATCCTAAATCTCTTTCACAAATCAATTCATCATAGGTAAAGTTGGGATAGGTAGCATTCACAAAGCCTATCATCTGTTTGATAATGAATGTTCTGTTGGCGTCTATCAATAATTTCACATTGTTGTAACCGCTGCCGCTGGTGACACCTTCTGTGACCACTAAGGAATTGCCAGCTCCGTTGTTGAAAGTGATGGTCTGAGTGTAAGGTCCCAATTCCACCGGAGTGGCCAGCATGATCTCTTCTGCTTTGCGACAAGCAGCATTAATAGATTTGTACGCATAACTGAATGATCTACCCACTTTGTCTGGTGGTACTCCATCCATCAAGTCATCACCTTTGGTGCTGACAAATAAATTGGTGTCGGAAGCGTAGCTGGTGTTGTCCACATAGAATTTTGTGGCAGCTTGTAAATCGTCCACACCATTGGGTGCGCCTAATCCTGCCAAATCTCCTGGATGATCATTCAGATAAAGAGCACCAGTCATGGTGTCTCCTTGACGTCTCACAATGGATTGTCTTGGCATGGCCTCATCGCTGAGGAAGAATCCTGCCAGTGTGTTGTCATAGCCAGCATCGGTAAATGTTTGTACACCTGTGCCACCAGCCACAGAAATTTTAATTCTAGTAGCGTCATCATTGTTGGTGGCTTCAGCAAAACTGCTGTGAAAACTCAACTGATTGGCATTGACAAATCTAATATAGTAAGTAGAACCATTCACCAGACCTGTGGCTGCAGAGCCAGTGGTGTTGTAGATCACTTCTAAACCATTCACACCGCTGTCATAGCCGTGAGCGGTGACCACTGCATTGCCTGCAGTGTAGCTGGCTATGGTCTTGGTGTAGGCTGTGGCATCTACAGGTTCACTTCTCACTCTGATCTGACCTGCTGCGCCTCCCACTCCACCACCCAGTTTGATGTATCTTTGATCTGCATAGCCTTTGGTAATCACCAAATTATCTATGGTGACTGCAGTGCCATGTGTGTTGTTAAAATCTATCGCGGCTTGAGCAGTAATTGCTGCATTGGCTATGGCTAATCCATTGGCATTCAATGGTCCACCTAAAGTTGGGGAAAGATCAGACACCAATTCACTGCCTGTGTTGGTGATGGTGATATCACCTGCTGTGGCATAGCTGACTGATATACCAAGACCACCAGTGATCTCACGCATTTCAAATGCTGTGCCTGTGGTGTTGCTGATGGGAATATTTCTTATGCCTAACACATCAGGGGTGTCACTGAGTGATGTGAATGCTATCTGACCGCCGGCTCCGAATACTGCATACAGTTCTGTGAAGTTTTCATTGGCTTTCCTAAACGCATCACGTATGCTATCACCTGTGCCGTCATTGCCCTCTACTCCAATATTGATATTTTGATATGCCATGTGTTATGCTGTTTCCTTTTCAAAACTGATGCTTTCGCCGCAACCGCAGGCGCTTTTGGTGTTGGGGTTTTTGATTTCAAACTTTGATCCAAACACTTCATGCACATAGTCCAACTCAGTGCCCAGGATGTACATCACACTGGCAGAGTCTATGGTGAACTTGGCTCCATTGCCAAAATTCAACAGCTCATCTGAGGGTGCAATGTCTGACTGATCAGCAAATCCCCAATCATATGAATAACCTGCACAACCACCACCCTTGATGCTGAGTCTCACAGCATACTTGTGGTTGTTGTGACACAACTCTCTGATCTTTGCTATTGCGTTTTCGGTTACAGTGATTACAGCCATGTGTTTCCGTTCTGTTGCAATTATTTATTAAAAAAACACAAATCCTAATGTAAATACAACTGTATGTTTGTGGAAAAATTTGTTAAAAAACACCTCACTGCACGCACCAGTAAACTGGGCACTAAACACACCTGTGTGCGACACAAGACCTACTATAGGTTTGTGTGCGACAGTTGTGACACAAAGTTTGAGCGTGAAAAAGGCAGCATAGCAGAAAAACGCATCAGCAACGATTACAAGCATGTGTGCAGTGCGTGTGATCCCAAACGTTTTGCACAGAAACAAGGAGTGCGTCAGCGCAAAATACTGGACATGGATGTCAGCAGTAACACTCCCATAGATAAACTGTGATTATTTTGAGTTCAAACGGTCGTTAATTGTAGACCAATTGATTATTTTGAAGATATTAGTGATGTAGCGTTTTTTAGCATCCTTGGCTGGCACATAGTCCATGAACGAATGCTCCCAAAGATCAATGGGCATGAGTATGTCTAAGCGATAGGTTTGATTGGGTGTGGTTTTAATTTCACCTGATTTGCTGAGATACACCCATCCTGATCCTTGCAATTTCATTGTGGCCAATAATAATTTTTCTTTAAATGCATCCAAGTTTTTGTGATGTTTATTGATGAATTCCATAATGGCACCACGTGGTGTGTTGCTGCCTTTGACTGGCTGCAATTGAGCCCAGAATAGATTGTGCAATTTTGCTCCGCCATAATTGAAATCAGGATCACCTTCTCCTGTGTTGTATCTGTTCACATAACCTCTGCTCAATACTCCGTAATGATATTCCACATTGGCACGGCTCAACACAGGATCTAATTCACCCATGCCATAAGGCAATGCTTCCAACACTAGAGTTTTTTCACGTTTTTGTTTGGTTTCGAACAATTCGATCCACTGCTTCATGTCTTGCATGGCAGTATTTATTATAGTAAACCCAAAGTCAATGCCTGATTGTGCAGTTGTTCTGCTGCCAAGTTCTTGGATTTGGCTTCCACTTGTATATCAAACATGTTTAGAAATGACAATGCCCACTCATTCTGTGCAGCATTGGGCAACATATCACTGTGCGCTCTCAACTTAACTTTTTTGCAACCCAGTGTCAGCATGTCTTTGATGGGCAACATATTTTTGTGCATCATGTGCTGAATATCTGCATCAAAAGCAGGTTGCAGTGCTTCATCTCTAAAGTAAGAATAATGCATGGTGGGTCTTACTCCACGCCAAGAATCCACCACTCTTTTAACTCTGTCATCATTAGATCTGATGTATTCTTCATCTCTAATCAGATGGTGATGTATATCCAGCACCAGTGCCAAGTGTTTTTCCAATTGCAGTGTGGCATCCAGTCCCCAACCCATTTCATCATTTTCTATGGTGATGAGATTGCGTGCTTCGGGCGATAATCTAAGCAAAGCCTTGATGATGCCATCTGGTCCCAGCCTACCAGATATGTGTACATTGATTTTACAACCGTCTTGAAACTGTTTGCCAAATCCCATCCAACGGGCCATGTTCACATGATATTCAAATTCATCTATACTGCGGTCCACTATGTCAGGACTCACAGAAGCCAACACTGTGTATTGTCCTGGATGAAATGATATCTTCACATCATGTTTACGAGCCAACTCACCTGCTTCACCAAAATGTTTTTCACAATAATTGATAATTTCGGGCTTGTCCCAATAGTAGCGCCAAGTGTTTTCAGTGGCACAAGGCAATATGCCTGAACTGATTCTGCACATACGTCTGCTGAGTGGCAATTCACTCACCTTTAATATTAAATTTTTAATGGCTTCTATGTTGTGTTTGAATACAAAATCCAACTTTTCTTCTGCTTGTGCTTTGTGTTCGTTCAGCCAACGCACGGTGGTAGCTCTGGTGTTGCGTGGACGTTCAATTTCTTCCAATTGTTTTTTAGTCAGTGTACGGTCATGATGAAAATAATCACAACAAAAACCTATTCTTTTAATCATACTGTAGTATATGCGATATTTTGACTGCAGTCAATGTGAATTAAATGACTATTTCCAATGGGTTTGACACCAAGGATCTACACAGTCTCTAGGATTGGGATCACCGTGAAACACAGCCACAGCAGTTTCATCTTTGATTATGGGTTCACCTGGAGCAGTAAAATTTTTAACTCCTTGAGCAGTTCGCACTAATTTAGGATTACCACGCATTTCCCATTTGTAACTTTGAATCCACGCATCAGGCCAGAAACTGTAATGATTTTTAACCTGATCATACAACCAATCCTGATCTCCATGAAATCTTTTACTAATATTGTGTGGATCAGATATAAAATTATTGTAGAGCTGTGGATGTTGTCCAGTATTCCAGCGCACCACGCTGCTGTTCATCTTTTTCCATTCTGGTTGAAAACATCTGTTAAAATCGCGACACATAAGAAACTCACCTGGCTTGTAATCAAAAAGTTTGTCTATGTTTTTAAAAATAACCACATCTAAATCAATAAACAGCATGGTGCCTTGAATTTGTAGACTAGGATTGAACAACAAGGGTTTGAACCACCATCCTTTGAGTGGAATGGTGGGCAAAGGTATGATTGTGATGCCTGCATCTATGCCTCGGGGATCTTCTGTGAAACACACAAACTCGTGTGGTGTGGTAAGATTGCGTTGAGTCATTTTTCTCAACACATTCACATATTGCGCATCATACTTGGTGCCATGTTTGAGGCACACCACATATCTATTAGACATATCCTAGGATATTTATTTAGGCTTCGTAAATAGCAGAATTTCCAGCGTGTTCAAAAACCTCTGCAGATTTTAATCGAACACCTTGGCCCACAGGATATCTGCAGTCAAATCCTTTGCCATTGGGCAGTTTGTATGTTTTGCCTGTTTGGAATGTTTTTAATATTTTGTTCATTTCATTGTACACCAGTTCGCTGAATTTTTCGCAGCCCACTGCTGGCACAATGCGTAGATCACAGATACCTCCCACTGAATTCAATCCCAACGCTGCCAATGCTTTGAATTTGTCCATGTGTGGATCATTTTCAGCCACCACCAGTGTGTGATCAAACATGTACTCACTCCACTCTTTGAATGCTTTGAGTCCACCAAAATCCATCACCCAGTTGCGATCATCCAGTGTTTCTGATTCGAATGTTAATTTAATTCCTAAAGAATAACCATGCAATAAAGAACAATGTGAATGTGTGCTCTGCCATTGTCTAAAACAACATGACAGTCCTCGGTCATTGCCGTATGTTTTTGTGCTGTAATATTTTACCATATTTTACCTTTCAATATGGTAGAAGAATTTTTAAAGAGGGATTATACCAAGTCCTCTATGTGTGCAATCATTATATATCACAAACATCATACATTATTACATTATTGCCGCAACATTGTCAAGCTCTTATATTCCAAATTGGCATGATTCCACATCATGGGCTTCACAAAGTTGTCTGGCACATAGATTTCAAAAGACATTTTGGTATGTAGTTCAAATATCTTACTCAATTGATGTATCCAGTATCTAGGATCCACTGCACGCTCTGAACTCTTGTTGTAGCCATAGGAATCCTTGTACACATTGTTGATGTGTTCTCCCTGGCCATACAGATCAAAGCCCAACAGTTGAATGGGCGTCATCTCAGTGTTTAATTGAGCGGCCAACAACACAGCATAAGGACCACTGCCCCAATGTATGGCTTGATCCTGCCTCAAATCACTTGTGTAAGGCAGTGTGGGCAAAGGTTTCAAATGAGCATGCATGTGGAGATATTCTGGTCTCACATATATGTTTGTCTTGGCACAATCTATTTCATGTGTGGATTCCAATACCATTTTGCGATCACAACAGATCAGATGATCCATGTGCCAGTCGCGGAATATGGCATTGCAGCCTATTTTAATCTCATTGATTTTGTCAAGGTTTATATTTTTTCGACTTTCGCCATTGCCTATCACTAACATGTGCATATTTATTAAATACACATATATGTCTATACAATCACATGTGAAACTTTGGATACAACACCTCAGCAGTGCTCAAAACAACTTGGGTGGACTGGCAGTGTGTCCTTATGCTGCCCATGCCCGATATAAGATATTGAACAGAATAAAAAAACCTATAAAATTTGAAAAAGATAAAAAATTATTAGACGCTGTGGATGTGTTGTTGTATTTGATGGAATCACACATGAATAAATCTCAGATGTATGAATTGTGTGATCAACTGAATGATAATCACAAACAATATGTGTTCTTGGCAGATCACTGGAACACAGCAACCTCAATAAAAAGCGTGTCCACTAATAATGGTAAATTCAATCTAATACTGTGTCAAAAGAGATCCAAATTGGAAAATGCTAGAAAGTTTTTGAGATCTAAGAACTATTATGATTATTGGAGTAAAAAGTATCTCAAAGATGTGATGAGTACTTAATTTAATTTGCTATTAGTCCGAATGTTTTCCACTGCCCTGGAGTTCCAGTGGCCACACACACCCAACCTACAGATTGTCCTGAAGATGGTGCACTGTTCCAAATGATATCACCCACAGTGTATGAACCTGTCACTGGTGCTGCACTGCCCACTTCAAATTTTTTGTTTTGAAATTTCACTGCTCCAGAAGTGCTAAGACTTACATCTGATTCCACACTGGTTACACCTATGCCCACTCTACCATACATATTGATCCTAGTTTCTGTGTTGCCTCTTAAACCTAATGTGATATTTCCATTGGCTGACACTGTGATTCTGTCTGTGCCATCAGTCTTGATGTTTAATCCACTATTGGTATGAGTGCCTATGTCTGCTGAGGATACTCCAGGCTGCACAATGAATTCCACTGTGTTGCTGGCCACGCTGAATGTGGCATTGGGAGTTTCTATACCCACACCTAATCTGTTTAGTCCTGAATCAAATACTATAAATTGACTCACATTCAAATTGCCCGACACCACCAAGTTGCTCAGTGTGCCCACTTGACGCAGATTGGATCTTGTGACTGTGCGTCCTAATTCGTTCACACTCAACACAGGAGTGTTGTCTATCATGTATGAATTTTCTGGTTTGAGATCTATGTTAACATTGGCCCATATTCTATCTGGATTGCCTTGTAAATTAAAATACTTGGTTTGACCCACTCCGGTCCACTGCAATCCTTTGTTGTAGATTCCGTTGTCTGCTGTGCCAAAAAATTCAATGGGTTTTTCTTGAATATGTTTGTTGTTGATTGCATCTGCCGCAGCTTCAGCCAACTGTTTTAAACCAGTGCTGAATTCGTCTGCTCCTTTATTAACTGATGCTATATTGCGTTCAATGGATTTTGACATACTACTATTTATATCTAAACTTTTAATAATATGGTGTCCGAATTAATGCGTCCTGTGAGGGCTATTTCCATACTTTTAATATCGCTGAAAAAAGTCTTGGATTTAACAGGTCCACACTTCATAAATTCAGTCAATTGCTCTTCAGGCTTTCTAAGGGTCTTCTGCATGCTTTTGGTTGTGTCAAACCCTTGCATAGAGGTGCCTTTCACACTCAATCCAGTGCCTTCTCTGTTAAGTCCTCTAGGATCCAACACACTGGCCACATAAATGCCTAATTTCCTAGTTTTTGTGTTGAATACCCACAGTTGTTCTGCTGTGATGCTGTCTTTGGGATCAATGCTTTTTAAATTGTATTTGGTGTCTTCTTTGCAATATTGTAGTTTGCTTACCATCTTTTCCTTGCTGATGGGTTTCTTTTTGCGTGGTTTACGATTGGCATTGGCCACATCGATCATGTAATCGCATGCTTTGAATATCCTATCATAGGCGTCTATGTTCTTTTGTACAATATCAGCACCAATATCCTCATATGATTCCAGCAATTGTCTCTCGTCAGAATCATTGTCTTCTTCTTCGGTGATCTCTACAAATTTTATATTTTTCTTGCGTAGATCCAATAGGTCTTTCAACTCTTTGTAGTGCGTTTCATACATCTCAATGATCTTGCGAGCATGTACTCCAGCTACTTTTTCTTTCTTAAAATGCTCTAGCAGATCGTATGTTTCAGGATTGAATCTATCAGGCATGGTGATCAAACGGTCCAACCATTCATCCACAGGCGCTATGATCTCACGGACTCTTTCCGCAATTCTATCTTGTATGCTGGGACGATATTTTTCTTTTGTGTCGCTCATGCTATAACAGGTATATAGCCAATTGAGCATAAAATCAACCTATTTAGGCAAAGTATCTTGATCTTGTTTACTTTTTTTTTTGAATGCAGTGATGTCTTGCCACAGTGCTAGGGTGGCTGCGTTGAGTTTTTTACACTCTTCCAACACAATTAAAAGTTTGTTAGAATACCATCTTTCACACAGATACCAACCCACTAGACCTCCCAAAATCAGCAGTATGCCTATGCCCATCAACAAAGCCATGTTTTCATCCATCATTTTGCGTCCATTATTTCCCGAGGGGTTTTACTACCGGGTTCCAGTTTGGTCAGTCTGCAACTGAATAATTTTTTAGGACCTTTGTTGGTGTGTATGATGGGCTGACCGTGATCATCCACTGTGATATCCTTAATCTGCGTGGTCACGTTTCTAAAACGGCCCACTGCCACATAGTCACCTACTGAAATATCTACTGTGTATTTTTTCATTCGTGTTCTCCACCCTGTGCTCTGCCATTGTAGCCATCAATCCTTTGATTTAGTTTTTTCTTTGTGAAGATTATGCCACCTATCACCAAAGCATGGGCAATCACACTGGTGGTCACATTAATGCCGAAATGTATGAATTCTGCAGTAATAAGTGCAAATATAAAAGCCCACATGGTGGCAAGCACCATTAGTATTTGAAATCTAGTGACCTTAGGCAATGAACTATTAAAAGCGGTGTCCACATCAAATAGCTCAGGCAATATGTGTTTGAATATGTTTTTCATTTGAATAATTTTTTAAATTTATCTATGCTGTTGCTCAACGGCGCATAGACATTTTCAATGAATGTGATGTGTTTGCTCAGTCTTGCGTCTAAAGCATCTATCTTTTGATTAATCTGTTGCATTTCTTTTAGAAATAGTTTCTTGTTGTCAGCCATTGCTTTTTTGATTATTTCTAGCTCACTCACAGTTTTTCTCCTTTGGCAAATCCTCTGAACTTCATAAATCTAGGAAATCTCAACGAATATTCATTCACAGCATCTTGATTCTGTGTGATAGCATCGGCTCTCACTTCAATCACTTGCCCAATCAAGGATTTACTATCCTTCCAAAACTCATCTCTTTCTTCATCAGTCAATCCTGACCCCACATTGGTTTTAATAAATTTGCCATCGTCAGTGCCTTCCACAATAAAGGCTCCCAGTTTGCCCACGTTCCTTCCTGTGCCTTCTTCCACAGATTTCACAGTCAAGCTCACTTCAATAAATGGTTTCAGTTTCAACCAAGCATGGCTTCTTTTGCATTCATACGGAGCATCCATATCTTTAATCATGATGCCTTCATATCCACCTGCTACTGCCCTCTTATTCACGTCTGTGTAGGTCTTTTGTCCTTCCACAGTGTCTAGGTCCACAATTTCATGTGCCAGCACTGTGACGGCGTTTAAATTGGTTTTATGCTGGTCGTACCAAGCCTTGACCATGGCAGTTCTGTCCGACTGCTTCTTATCCCAATAGCCTTCCATAAAATTAGACAATGGTAAAAAATCAAACAAGTGCAACACAGCATCCAATGCTCCTGCGGATTCTTTGCGATGTACTTGCTTCATTAAATCTTGAAAATTTTCACTCATTACTTCACCATCCAAAACCACGGCATAAGGTGGTGGGCTTTTTTTAACCACTTGCGATATCTGTTCTGCGATGTGTCCAAAGTTGGTAAATTCTTTGCCATTGCGGCTGAACATGTCCACTTTGCCATCTGGATACACAATAGTGATCACTCTTACTCCATCTAATTTTACTTCCAACATTTTTTTGCCTATCAGTTTCTTTTCATGATTGGCACTGTCATGTGCCAATTGGCAAGTGAACACTGGCACTTCATATTGTTTAAATTTGTTCTTGGTGGCCACACTGTTGACTGTTTTTTCGCTGACTCCACATCTTAAGTCTTTGATCAGTATTCTACGATAGAAACCATTCCACTGTTCTGCTGTTGCAGTGCTCATCAAAAGGTTAATGGCATCACGTGCGGCATGTCCTGTGAGTTCTCTACGATGCAGTTGCTCTGCCAACTGTTTAAATATCTTCCATTCACAGCCTTGACCTTTGATCACTGTGTCTTTTTCGGGTACCTGTTTCACCCCAAATGTGTAAAGTTTGTCCAAACACATACGCACACCTTCAAAGAATTCATCTAGGCCTTCTTTCATAGCCAGCAACAGAATGGCTTCTTTGGCCAATCTGCTGTTGTCTGCTTCTAGTTTAGCAATTACTTCTTGTGGTTGTGTTCTCATGGATACTATCTAGGTTTTAATATGGTATGAAAGGCTGTTTCTTGCCAAGTGTTTGGAAACGCCTTAGCCAAGTCTGCCACCTTCAACACAGTTCTAAGACTGATCTCTCTCAGTCTACGTTGATGTTCCACCACAAACTCCACTATCTGATTCTCAGTTTCAGGAGTCAATTCATATTCATTCAACATGCCATCTGTGACAATCTGTCTAATTCTTAATATCTTTTCTCTAATGGTATCAATTGTGAGATCAATATAGTGACTTCTAGACTCCAGTGCTTCCAAATGATCTCTTAGTTTTTTACTCTTCACATTGTCAAATTTGATGTTTGTGATGAATATAGCCGAACCTTTGAATTCAAAACTGCTGGGCACACCTTCTTCTCTCAATCTGTATGCTTCAGTGTTCCAACAAATTCTTCTAGTTCTTTTGGAATCCAAAGCTGCCTTCAATATGTTCAAAGATAAGTCCTCTAATAATATACTGTCGCAGTCATCAAACACCAACACATTGTCCTTCTCTTTAAAATGATACAGTTTGCAATACAAGCCCAATGCACTCATAGCACCTTTGACCACTTCATACTTGGGTTTGCTGTCTCCCAATGTGGCTAGGATGTCATGTTTTTGTAACACAGCCTCTACGCCAAAGGATTTACCCACGCCTGGAGGTCCTGACACAATCATTGCTCTCACATCACCTCTTTTGCAGGCTTTAGTCATGTCTGTTAATATGTCGAATCTTTTTCTTAATCTTTCTACCACTTCTGTATCGCTCTCTTCTTTAGGAGCTTCTGGTGCTTTGTCTCTCAATTGAGATTCCGATTCCACAGATACTCTGATCTCTTTGTCTGTGGCACCTGGAAATTCTTTGATGTCTTCCACTTTGACTGTGACGAAGCCACCTGGTTTGTGCGGATATGGATGATATGGTTTGACCATTTCGAATACTTGATTTTCTATCTTCTTACTTCTATAACTGCCTTCTAGCACGTATATTTGTTTTTTCATATGTTTGCCTATGGTTGTTTGCCTAAGTTGTATTTTGCCTAATGTATATATATAATAACTTCTTTGAACTCAAAAGTCAAATTATATTACTTGTGTTTCACCTTTAAAAAGTCAATAAAATCAATGACTTACAAAGGATTTGCACAAACGAAAAAGGGCGGCTACTAGAACCACCCTTTTCCTAACTAACAGAAGTAGAAATTATTCTACGTTGATCAAGCCTCTTGCGATTGCTTGATAGCCAGCACCAATAACTTTTCTTGGGGCTTTGCCAGTTCTGTAAACTTTTGCGCCAGTTCTCTTATTTGTGTTTAAGAACACTGGGAAGCCTTTGAATCTTAGGCTTTGAATTACTGCACCTGGGTTAGCGGCACCAAATCTATTTTTGATGGCTGCTGCTGTAAGAGCTTCGCCAGCTTCTAAAGCGGCTTCTACTCTATCTTGTATACTAGTTGATCTTCTCATTGAGACGACTCCTTCTTTTCTTGTTGTTGTATTATCAGAAGCAAAGCTTCTAAATAATCTTGTTAATATATTACTAGAATTTTTGATTCTAGTCAATCGTTTTTTCATTTTTGTTCTCCGTTTTAGTCTTTTTTGGATAGAATTTTATCTATCAATCCATACTCAAGCGACTCTTGCGCATTCATAAATTTGTCTCGCTCCATGTCAGCACTCAATTGATCAAAGGTTTTGCCTTTGGAGTTGTGTGTGACGTAGATCTGAGTGAGTTCCTTTTTCAGTTTAAGGATCTCTTGAGCATGAATCTGTATGTCTGTGGCTTGACCTTGAGTACCACCTGATGGTTGATGTATCATGTGTCTAGCATGTTTCAACATGTATCTGTGTCCTGGTGCACCTGATTGTGCTAATAGACTGCCCATAGAGCAAGCCTGACCTATCACATAGGTATACACAGGTGATTTGATATATTGCATGGTGTCATAGATGCCCAAACCTGCTGTGACCAATCCTCCAGGAGAATTGATGTAGAAGTGTATGGGTTTGACTGTTTCGCTTTCTAAAAATAAAAGTTGACTCACTATAAGACTGGCACTGATTGGATTTACATCTGTGTCCAACATCACTAACCTATCTTTGAGCAGTCGACTGTATATGTCGTAGGATCGTTCGCCTCTGGCTTCTTGTTCTATAACTATGGGCACCAATGATGGCATATTATTTGGGTCCTTTCGAAGTAAATTCTAGATTGGCCATGTTGCCCACATATTGATTGTGCTTGGCATCATACCGCATAGTGAGTCTAATGGATCGTTCCACAGACACATTTAAAAATTGTTTAGGTTTAAATTCTAACACTTCTGCTAGCACTGTTTTATCAGTGTCAGAACAATACACAGAAACTTTGTCCAAAGAATTTGTTTGATTCATACTTGTATTATACTATCTTAGTCGTCAATTGTAAAGCGAAATTTTTCAAAACAAATGTAATAAATTATATCAAAAATTATAAAATTATTAAAATACCCCCAAGAATCCAAATCTCTATCTAAAAAAAACACAGGCATTATCACAGTGATCAACATCAGCATGATGCCATAATGTATCACAAGATGTTCTGGCAACTTGTAAGTCAACCATTTCATCTTTTATCTCAGCTGATCTCTGAGTTTCTTAGCTCGTCTCCAGTTGGCAATGTTCTTCTTGCGCTCTTCACGTTTTCGCTCACTGGGCTTGGAATAAAATTCTTTTTCCTTGAGCAGTTGGAAAAAACCATCACGTTTCTGTTTCTTCTTAAGAATACGCATTGCCTTTTCCACGTTATTGTTTCTTACTTCAACTTTCATTCGATGTTTTCTAGTTTGTGTTAAATATACTAAAATATAGCACTATTTGGTGCCTAAGTCAACCTAGAGATAAGTATTGTATGTCCAAAAAGAGTTTAAGACAGATCAGAAGAATAGAAGCCAAAGCGGACAAGGAAATGTCTTATAAATCGTGGGCAAAAAGTAAATCTGTTGTGAAGAACGCATCAGACACACAAGTTTTACCAAAAGATGAAATAATCACCCTAGAACACCTGACAAATCCAAATCTTGATAAATAAGAGTTATCTACTTAGATTTAATCCAAACTTTTTGAAACGATTCTTCCAAGCATAGAAGCTGTCATTGTGATTGGCTGTGGGATCTTTGGTCACTGTCATTTGATACAAGTGTACCATTTCGTGAGCCAGTGTTTCGATATAATCTCTCCAAGTGTTAAACCTGTGATGCATTTCTATTAGATAATGCATGGTGGGATTGTGATAGGGTATTTTTTTTTGATCCCATTCGCCTCTGCGTCCTGCAATCCTGCTGTCCCAGTTGGCCACACATTGTCCCATCACTTGTTTCTTTTGGCTCACCGTGATGCGTGGTCTTTTCAATTTGGAATCAAAAATTTCTTTGTTGATGATTCCAAACCAGTATTTGGTTTGATTCAGTGTGGGTTGAAAATTCTTTATATGACTGTGACGTTGACAGGCACGTTTGATCCTATTGACATGAGCAAATGCACTGGATTTTTTCATAGTAGCACACCAAATGTTTCATCACTATTTAAGTATTCCCCATAGGCAAAGCAACATCAACATCAGCATTATTGTTAAAACTGAATAAAAAAACTTGTTTAAACTGGGAGTTTTATTCTGTATTTTAGACATATTGTTCCTGTGTCCAAGATTCTTTGCTGAGATCACAGTGTTCTGCCCATCTAATGAATATGCCCAACTCTTTGCCATGAGCTTCTATTTCCCATGGTCGATCCCAATACTCCCATTGTTGTAGATTGATGTCCAGCCCTTTCCATTTGACCACTTCAGACCTATCTGTGTCTTGCATTTCTCCAGTGGCATATTGTTTGAGATGAATCATCTCGTGAGCAATGGATTCCATAATGCGTCTCATGGGCACTGTGCTGTCCACAGTGATGGTGAATTCTCTAGGTTTTTTAAGCCTGTCATCAAAGTCTATCTCAGCCAGCATGGCATCGTCTTTGTACAATGTTCTACTGAATTCCAAATCCACTGTCAATTTTTTAATTAGTTTTTTATCCATGAGTAGATCAGCAGCATATCTAATCATACTTTCTGCTAGATCTTTGAGTCTAGGCTTGCCGCCTGTGATGGATATAATCATTGTGTTATCAAATCGTAAGTGTTGGCAATTTCTTTGGCCAATGTTTGAATATCATTGATTAAAAATCTCAACTGCTCTTCGGACACTGTGCAAGGTGTTTCATTGATCAATCGGTTTAATTCCAGAGACTTTTCGTACATGGCTTGTACTTTTATAATCACAAGATTGTAAGTTGTCTGCATCATTATAATATAACAGGATTGCTCACACAAGTCAAACAGTGTAGGGCCAAAAAAAGCCACAGTTTATGCGACTTTTTGCTGTGGATTATTTTATTTTTGGAAATAGTGCGTCTGTGCAAAATAATTCCACATCTGCTTCGGCCAAACCTAAACTTTTCATCACTCTAGGCGTGTGTGGATTCTGTTGCTGATTGTGGCAATAATAGTTTTGTGCCTCAATGGTGTCTGCTTCTTTGGCAGTGTGAGCATATTGTCCTATGCTGTCAAAATAAACTCGTAAATTGTTCAGTGCAAGATTCACAATGGTCTGAGCTTCTTCATCAGTCTGCACATTACCTGCAGCAATCATGCTGCCTGAAAATATGTTCAAAGCCCATTCTGGTAACTTTCTTTTCTTAGTGGGCACAAACTCAGCCACTGCTTGATGATACCATTCTATCAATGGATGTTGTTCACCTCCTGAACTGCGTGAAAAGTCATGAAATGCGCCGGTCATCTTGTGCTCTCCTGCTATGACATCAAATCCATATATGGGACCGTTGTTGTGCAAATGCGGAAACACACACACATGCATCATCCATAAACCTTTGCTTTGTCTAGCATCCACCACGTCTATGTGACAGCGACGACAATGTTCTGTGTGCCATACTCTGTTGATCCAACCATTCTCTGGTTGATTGAATCTGCTCATGCCAGGCTCTTCAATTTCTCGACCCCTTATATCAAACTCTGCGATGATTTTGTCTTTGCTGTCTATAAGGATATTCCAAATGTTACTCATGTTAATATTCTTCTGGTAGGCCTTTGAGCTCTCTCACTCTGTCTTTCAATGTGTCTATTGTAGTATAGATGTGACCTGTGTCATGTTCTTGAATCTGTGTTTTAAAATATTCAATTTCATCTTCTAATACTTTTACCTTAATTAGATTGCCTGGAAAATCTTTAAATTTTTTCTTTTTAATCATTGATCATCTCTTTGAATAGAGAGGTGGCAAAATCAAAACATTTTCTTGCTTCATCTGCCATTGAATCATTGATCTTGGATCTAATAATTTCTTTGGCTTTGTCTCCATCTGCAAAATCAAACATTTTGCCTAATCCTGGCACTTTTTTACGTATCATTTGTCCACCAGACAAATCTCCCATGTGTCGCACATACACGTGAGCCATCAATGCCGTGGGATGGTCACTTATAGTTTTTAGATGTGCTAGATATTCTTTGGTGCTGTTTTTTATTTCTGGCACTGTGTCGTCCTGCCATAGTTCTTTAAAATCTTCATAAATCTTGGGAGCTCTTCTCACATCAGGCATGTCATTGAATAATCCATGTGCCATGGCCATTGCCTCCAACAGATCGTATGCATTGAATTGATTGAATAAGAACTCTGCGTAGAGTTTGGGATCTATGCTGCCTGAAAACATCACTTTTACAAACTTCTGACGCTCTGCATTTTTGTGATGCTCCCAAGTGAGATCTTTGAGGCTCATTGTTATTCCATTCTTACTTGTAGAGGAAATCCTCTGCTTCTGGATTCTTCTATGGCTTCTTTGGTTTTTTGCTCTGCCACTTCAAAACTGTATGCTCCCACCACACTGCTACCTTCTGTGTGAATTTTAAGTGTGATCTCCTTAGCTGATTCTTCTGAGTGTTTGAATATTTTTATTAATAACTCCACCACGAAGTCTACTGGTGTGATGTCATCATTCAGCATGATTACTTTGACTGGTTCTGGTTCCAACACTATCTGCTGAACTTTTTCGTCAATTATTATATCTGTTTTGGTTTTACTCATATATTTTATATTTATTAGAGCGTATTATGACTATACTAATATAATGATTATTATGGCAAAAGTCAAGAGATATTTGCAATTAGATTTTAATGTCCAATTCTGTATTGAAGCTCATGGATATACGCATCTGCTCAGATTGATTGCTGTGTACAAAATGTTTGAGCCAGCTGGGGAATATCAACAGCATGCCTGTCACAGGATGATAGGTGGCTTTGTGACTGGTGAATTGAGTGTACTTGTCCAAATTGTCTGGTAGATAATACAATGCCTCATCACTTCTATGAAACTCAATACTGCCCATGTTGTCTGTGGGAATGTCTATGTAATACACACCGCTCAAAATACTGTGTTGATGATTGTGTAGGGTGTTGTAGGATCCTTTGGGATTCACATTGAACCAAAAATTACAAATTCTTATTGGTGGTAGACTGCCTTGACGAGCACAGTCTTGCACGTGAGTGTTTAGAATACGTATCATATGATCCACCTGTATGGGTCTGCTTGAGTCCAACATGTAGTCTTCACTCTGCCAACCCAACTGATTGGTAGCAGTCTTGCCTTTACTGGTATTCTTGGTTTCCAACACGTGTGTTTTAATGGCTGCATTGTCCAGACTGGTCAATGTGTCTTTCCAAACAATCTGCGGAAACCAAAGATCAGCTCGCATGGCCATAATTTATTCCTTGTTAATTTTTTCCACTAATGTTTTAAAATCATAAATCCTGTTGGCATTCAGTAGATGATAAGGAGAAGGATCTTTTACACTTAGATATGATGTGTGAGGCATGCTTAATAGGTAACCTAATAACCAAAAATCTGTGCCAGTTTGACTGATGTCCAGCACTATATGATCCACAGTGTTGCTGACAGTGATTAACCAATCCTGATGTTCTTTAGTGTTCTCATACAGATATAGATTGATTTCTTTGTTGAGATTCAACACTGCTTGATTGAAGTCTGCTTTCACAACATCACTGGGCATAATCAATAGCACACTCATATTGGTGTTGTGCAGCCTATCGGGTGGCGTGATCAAATGTATTCTGCTCATCTATAGTAGTTATTGATTTATTTTTGGATGCGATTCCAGATTGACTTGTCCGACTGTTCTTCATTCTGCACGTAATCTTCTTCTACCGTTTTTCTAACTTGTTGCTGATCTTCTTTGATGATGTAGGATTGACTCTTCTTTTCCTTGTCTTGTTCCAATGCTTTTTCTGCTTCCTCTAACATTTGATTCCATTGATCTACAGGCATGGGTGGAGTCACTGTGTCTTGTGTTTCCCAAGGCAGTTTGTCCAGCATACCTGACACATAGTTAAATCTTAATCTTTTTATAGTGTTGCGAGGATTGGTTTGTTGACTTTTCCATTCTTTCACTTTTTGTTTTTGTGCATGAAAATACTGCAGTCTACTTTTTAAATCATCAGTGTTGATCTCCAGCACATCACCGTCTTCAGTGTCTATCACTGCTGGTGTTGATTCATCAATTCCATCCAATTCCTTGATTGGTGGCAGTGCCATAGGTTTAGGTGGCATTAAAGCACTGAGTTTAAGTCCAGTAGAAACAGTTTGTGCTTTGGGCAACACTGGCACTAATGTGCTCAGTTTATTCACACTAGGGTCTTTTTTTTTGAAAGGAAATTCCTTAAATCTTTCGCTGATTTTTTTTAAGAGTGGAGTTGGATCTATGATGGGTGCTGTGGGAGGAGTTTTTCCGCCACCTGTGTTGCCTCTGGCTTGTGTAATGCTTTGCTGTCCTGCAATCAACAACAACACTGCTAGTGGATCAAACACAATAATAATCAACACGATGACCCAACGCACTGCCATGTCGGTGTTGACTTTGTCCACCATGCCAAGATCCACAAACAATTCACCGATGTATTTGATAGGACCAATTTCAGCATCCAATGTGATCTGTGTGGTTTGCAGCGGAGCTCTTTGATTGATCAACTGCTGTATTCTCTGTTGGCTACGGGCAATCTGCGATTCTGCTGCACTGTTGTTGCCTTGGTTGGCAGTGGTCAACTGTTTGATCTCTCTGTCAATGCCGTCGCGTTCAGACTGCTGTTGTTTTTTTAACTCTATGCCTTTGGCCACTTTGTCATTGAATATGGTGCTGGTGGCTCCTTGTGACGTGTAGGCCTCCACTTCTCGGTCCAATTGTTTGATTCTTTCTCGCAGTTGGGCTATTCTCTCTCCTGCTCCACCGCCTGCTCCTGAATTACGTTTGATGATCTCTTGTTGACGTTCTATCACATCCTGTTCAGATTTGATCTGACTGTTGATGATTTGAATCTGTTGTGTGTTGTTGCTGGAGGTGGCTCCCTGTTGTAGATGCGATTTGGATAGAAATCCAAATATGCCCATGCTGGTGATCACCATGAGTATGAATATAGCAATACTCATGTAGTATTTCATGTATCTTTCTGCTAGGTACCAATTTCTATACAGCCAACTGGCCGTGACCAGTTTGGCAATTTCCAATGTGACTCCCATGAATATGATGGGCACTGCAGCACCTGAAAATATGGCCACAAGTCCTATGACCGAAAAATAAATTGCGGCTGAACTCAATGCGAATGCTGTCAATAATGTGACTATGCCCAATAACATTTTATATCCTTGTTAGAATATATTTATCAGATTTATTTGTTAAAACGCCATCCAGGATGGCTGGCATCTACACAGGCAGTCTCACTGAAACTGCGTTCTCTGCCCTTGTTTATTAGTTGACTAAAAATTACTCTACAATAGCCTGATCCACGAGGATAACTGCTCACTATTCTCACGTGTCCTTGAGCTTCTGTTTTGTTGTTGTACCAACTGGTCACCACATCATGATCTAGATTGTTGAGAGCATAATATATGGCAGTTTTTTGACGTTCTTTGTCCTCATCATCCAACATGTAAAATTTGTATTTGAAAAAGTTAGCCAGATAGTTGGCACTGCTCATGTTAGAGCTGTACGCAGTCTCCACACTCTTGTAGGTACTTTGACTGTCCACTGCCACAGTGTGTGAAGCACACTGATTCAACAGCAATAGGCTAATTGCCAGTATTAACGATTTCCCAGCTACCATCGAATTTTTGACACACATAACCTCTTTTGTTGACCCAAGCCCCGTTTAGATTTATTTCATACCAGAATTCTCTGCAACTTTTAGCGATACCGCTGAATTGCAAGAAGTCCTTGCGACCATCATCACACACCAGTTTTTCCACACTATCTTCTTTGATAATGTTGCCTTGTGTATCCTTCACAATCACTGTTTCTGTTTTTAGATTACAGTATTGATTGCTCCAGGGTCCACCTGCTGTGGCCAATGTAGCCCACGTTAGCCCTAAGAATAAGGCTGTGGCTGCAAGTAGGTACTCAAAACGGATCATACTAGTTCGTTTTGTTTAATAACTTGTCGCTGGACTTTTCCAAATTACTTGATCTGTTTTGACCTGAAAATAATTTGTTCTGTTTGTCCTGCTCATATTTTTTTAAGATAGCATCCACGTCTGCTTTGGTGATCTTAATCAATATAAAACTCCTGTAATTGTTGATTTCAGGATTGAATACTGTTAATTTCTTTTCCACAGCATAGGTTCTTAAAGATGTATCAGCAATGATGTTCACTATGAGATCTTGAGCTTCCACTCTGCCTATAGTTCTTTCTGCATTGCCTGTTTCATCCAATTTGTAAGTGGTTTTGTTGTTGACTTCTCCCACCACTCTGTCTACTATCTTGGCTTTGGCTTTGATCAAAGCCTTCTTGTGTGACATTTCCATGTCTGGTGACACATCGGATCCCACTGCATAGAACATACCTTCTTTGTTCCAAAACCATCCTTGGGTTCCAGTGTCTGCGTGTTGCAAGTACCAAGCGGGTACTTCTTTAGCGTCAGTAGTTTCGGTTGGTAGTTTTACCATCCTGTTTGCACAGGCACCCAGTAAACCAGCCAACAATATTACCATTGCTATTCTCGAGCCTATCATATTGCCTCCTTGTTGTGTTGTAGCATTTTTGCTCATGTGTTCATTATATGTGAATACTCATGCAATGTCAATCACTAATGCCAAAACATTAACCGCACACATATTGACTTTTTTGATTGTATCTTATCAAAATAATATTTTTGGTTAGCAATAGCAACACTTTATGTGTGTGAACGCCAATTTAAATAATAATACAGATGGCAAGAAAAAAAAGAATACCCAAGCATGAATCAGTGTGGAAATCAGTGCGACGCAAAGCACCCAAAGTGCCTGACATCACCTGCCCTGCCATAGATGATGTGATTCAGCGATTGGATGCCCTCAGCAACACCACCAAACGACTCACCACAGCACAGAACAAAACATTGACTGTGAAATTGGAAAAATTACGCAAAGCCAACGAACGGTTGCGTGACAGCGGTGTGTACTGGCACGATGCCTGCAAATCTGTGATAGAAAAATACCTCAAGAAAAAATCCAATAAGTGGTAGTTTAATCATATTCATCCAGGATAAATATATTGGTACATAACAAAGGTTCAACCATGAGCGGACACACATTTATTAATAAAACAGAAGCATCTGGACAAGATTTTCAAATGGGCACATCTAGTGCTATCTCCAAAGAAGATTGGATGAGTAAAAAATGGCGTCCTATGATGGGTTGGGTGTATATGGCCACTTGCACTTTTGACTTTGTGATTGCTCCTATTTTATGGTCCATACTGCAGGCATATAGCGGCGGCACAGTGACCAGTCAATGGATGCCACTGACTCTGCAAGGTGCAGGTTTATACCATGTGGCCATGGGTGCTGTATTGGGACTGACTGCATTTGGAAGAACACAAGAAAAAATTGCAGGAGTAAATGCAGGACCTAGCATGCCTGTGATGCAAAATAGACCAGTCACTGCACCAACATCAAACGCTCGACCAGCACGAATGGACGAGCCTGCGCTGTAAGCAACACAGCTCTGCAACAATAATTAAACATCTATAAAACTGTGAATGGTGAAAGGTTAAGTATTTTTATGAAATTTTTCTTAGTGGTGGTTATTTGTATGTGGGGAGAATGTGAGAATTATCTTACCACAGAACCTGAATTCACATCCAGAGAAGAGTGTAGTAAATATTCTGAAACTTTGGTGGAAAAAATAAGAGAAAATTTTCCTGACAGTTCTGGCAGCACCTATTGTTTTGATGAAAAAGAAATAATAGACATAAACAAAGATCTATTGAAACAAGAACAAGAATTCTTAGAACAGCTCAATCCAAGTATCTAAATTTAATTTCTTCTCATTTTGGAGATGTCTATGGCATCCTGCTGATCAAACACCGGCACGAGGTTGCTCTTGTGTAGCATGCCAATACCCAATAGTTTACGCTCACCTGAATAGTGCTGTGGTTCAGCACGGCCGCTGAACTTGACCATTTTGTCCGATGTCTTGGGCATATCACCCTTGGTCTTGTATTCTGGAAAAGGCACAGGAGAACCCTTGCTTCTCTTCTTCAGCTCTGCCGGAGTAAGATTCTGTGACTTCAACCAAGCATGATGTTCTGCTTTTGCACGAGCCAATCTTTTTGTTTTTGCTAATCTATGTTTGATAGTTTTGTTCACTCTGGTCATAATAAATCCCATACTAGTATTATAGTACATGTTAATCACACAGTCAAGTGCAGATAGGTGGCTAAATACTTATACAAAACAATGGAGACAATTATGATCACAATAATTATCACATTAGCAGTTGGTATTGCTCTGGGCTACTTTGGCAAAGATCAAATCAATTCTATCATAGCCAAATTTAAAAAATAATAATTACATTTGGTTTAAGGCAACGAGAGCAAAATGGTGTGCCAGATATCACTGGCACATTCTAATCTTTAAGTTCTTTTAAATTATCTTCAATGATCTGTTTGATGCCTTCGCGATAGTTGGGGTTGGTGGCCCATTTGTCCAAACTATCCACTATTTTGTTGATGTTAGGATTTTTTTTACTCATCTGACGATTTCTTTCATATCTAAATTCTCGGTGTACATCTTTGGTGTTCAAGATGTTTACCATGTCCTGCACCGACGCACATTTGGTTCTGTATTTTTTTAATCCCCACTTGGCATTCAATTGATAGTATGCTTTCATTTGTGGTTCTGCTGGATTCCAAGTTCTTATTCCAAATAGATTGTTGCCTTCCAATGCAAACCTACTGCTGCCATTGTCTGATTCCATCATGGCCATGGCAATTATGATGGATTTGGGTATGTGCTGATCTCGGGGCAAACCGAATTCCACATAGTCTATGCATTTGCTCACTGCATTAATAAAAGTAGTTTGATTGTGATAACTCATGATGGGTTCGGCCAATCCCAAACTCTTGGCAGTTTTTCTCAACTGCTCCACAGGACCTGTGGTGATTTGTTTCTGCACAGTGTTATTGGGATAGTAAGTGCCCACGTAAAAACTTGCCAGCATCAAACCTGCAATGCTCAATTGTTTTTTGTACACTTTGCAAAATCGCCACGTTTTCAGTGCCCAAATTTTGGCACGTATCTGTAAAGTCATACTCTATATTATAGTGTAATTTACTTTGGTTGTCAACGCCATATAATTCAATGTTTGTGCGGTGTTTTTAATGGTGGGAGTTGCCTCCCACCACTGATCACGTTCTGTTGCCAAGTGTGATCACGCTCCGAAGTAGCAGATTATTAGGCTGCCAATAATTCTCTTCCAACAACAAAGTTAGAAGGAATTTTTACTTCTGATACGAAACGCTTGTTAGCATTTGTAAGTTTGGACCTTGACAGGGTGCCTCACTGGAAGACTCCTCGTTTTTTTACACAATCGTCGATTCTATTTCACCCCCGCAAAACACAATCAAAAAATTGTGTTTTATGCGAGTGAATTTGGTGGAGGTGCAGGGTACTGCCCCCTGGTCCGCATTGTTTATTACAAACGTATCATCGCCTACAGCAGTATTTAAACATATTATGTGATGATTGTCAATAGATGATTGTGCTGGGCCACTGATGTATTTTTGATATCTGTGTGGATTATATCAGTCTAAGATTGCCGGCAGCGGTTCTTCCACGAGATTCAATCAATTCATAACTGATGGCTTGACCTTCTGTGACTGTCTCCAACTGGGCACTTCTTAATGCTGATGCATGCACGAACACATCTTTGCTGCCATCGTCTGGAGTGATAAAACCGTAACCTTTAGCGGCATTGTACCACTTTACTTTACCTTGATTCATTATTCTTTTCTTTGTTTCTTTGTTTTTAGTTTTTACGTGTTTTATTTATGTGATTTTGAATATAATGGGCCTTAAACTGTGGTACAGGGCTCTTTTGGAGCCCCATACCAGCGAAAATTACATCGCGTTCTTTTTTTCTTGGATTTCTTTTCTTCTTGTCTTAGAAGCTTTAGAAAGAATTCCTAGAGCTTTTCTAGCTCTGGCTGCTGCAGCCTTAACGCCTTTTGTTTCAAAAGACTCAGACTCTATTTTGTACGATTCAAATGCTTGAACTATTTCATCGTGTGTAGCCATTGTTTTTTCTCCTTTTTGGTTATGATATCATAATGAGTTTGTTAAACTCCATATTAGTATATCGGTTGTTTTGATTCAAATCAATCAGATAGTTTGCCAAATGCTAATTTTGGTATGTGGAGATAAATTGATACACATCTTTCCACGTGTCACATCTGGTCACATCCTTGTGTTTGAAATCCTTGTTGTGTGGCTGGGTAAAAAGTATAGGTATCATACCTGCATTCAATCCTGCCAATGCATTCACTGGTTTATCTTCTATCCAAAAACTACCTTTAGGTTGTTCTGCCAATGCAGCATCTTTGTCACTGCCAGTGTCTAAAAATATCACGGTGTCAAATATTTTTCCAAATCTTTCTTCTAGATTGTCGTTGCGTGCTTTTTGAGCCATTGGATCCAAAGTTTGACTGGTAATTAGTTTCATAGTGTAGCCTGCATCATACAACAACTTTGTATAATGACTGGCTCCGTCAATGGGATCTAAATATCTCATATTGGCACTTTCGTTGAATATTTGTATCAACAATGAACATGCTTCTTTGTTTATGCCGTAGTGTTCTTCTACCTTGTAACTGTTTTCTTTTATTTTTTGATAGCCTTGACGTTTCATCCAATTGTCAAAACCCTGTTCCCAATGCAACAATACTCCGTCCACATCACACAGTATCAATCGTTTGCTCATATAGTAAGTCCTGTGGTGCTCTGCATATAACTGCTGCCCACTTCTTTGTTGCTGGGTGATATGGTCAAAATGTGTTGTGTATTGATCCAATGTTCATGTGCACCTGCTGTGAGTGCCCAAGGCAACATGCCCACTCCTGATTGAGTTTGTATCATACACATGGGTTTACGCACACAAATTTCTGTGTCGTTGAATTCGGTGATCCTAGTAACCAGTTCTTCTTTGCTGATCAATTTCACTGTGAACACATCTGTGTTGTTCACTTCTTTCATAAAACTATTCATTTTTTCCTTTGTTGAAATGAGCCTTAAGTTGTTGATATCCACCTATCAATTCTCCTTTAAGTATGATCTGTGGCACTGTTCTAGCATTGGGTATTGATTCCAGCAGTTGTTCTCTACTCCAACCCATGCCTATCATTCTTTCTTCAAATACTATCTCTTTGGATTTCAACAAAGATTTGGCCATGTCACAAAAAGGACATTGCAGTTTGCTCCACACAATGGTTTGGTTTGATTCTGGCATCAATGTATTATACACTATTTAATACAGTGTTGTCAATGGGGTCTTTGAATCAGAATTTTATAATTTGAATTTGGAGAATGAATCTTTTTTGATGTCTTGTTTGATGCCACCCACTATGTAGCTCTCCACTTCTGTCTCTTGTGGAGCCACTTGTACGCCATGACTGCTTAACCAATGACTGGTCCACGGCAGAGGATTTTGTGTGGCTGGTGTGTCAAATTCTGCGTCATAGCCCAATGCTTTTAATCTTTTGTTGGCAATGTGTTCCACATATTGACCCAACAATCTTTCATTCAATCCTATAATGCTGCCATCTTTAAACAAATGTCTTGCCCAGGCCTTCTCTTCTTCCACGCATTTTTTGAACATCTCAATCACAGTCTTGTCTTCTTGTTTGATTATTTTTAGAATGTCTTTGTCGTCACCCTTTTGCCATGCTTTGATCACATGAGTGGTTAGGTTTAAATGTGTGGCTTCATCACGTGCTATCAATGAAAGTATCTTGGCAGATCCTTCCATCAGTTTTAATTCTCCAAACGCAAAGGTACAAGCAAATGACACATAGAATCTTAAACCTTCCAATAGATTCACATTCACCATGGCCAAATACAATTGCCTTTTTAATTCTTCCACTGAGCCTTTACGGTTCACTGTGTATTGCAATGCCAGTTCACCAAACTTGTCATAGTTTTCAGTGACTGACACTGCTCTTTTGGTGATCTCTTTGTCGTTCAATATGGTGTCAAACACTTCGGATGGATCTGAATAAACATTCTTCATGATGTGTGTGTAGGCTCTGCTGTGTATGGTTTCGAAGAAATCCCAACTCACAATACAGCCTTCCAATTCAGGATTGCTGCAATAGGGTAAAAAGTTTAAACTGGGTCCTCTGCCTTGCACAGAATCTAACAGTGTTTGATATTTTAGATTGGATGTGAATATGTGTTTTTGTTCTGGACGAAAATTCATAAAGTCGGAACGATCTTTTTGTAAACTGACTTCTTCAGGTCTCCAAAAATAACCCAACATGGTCTGATTCAGTTTGTCAAATTGTGGATACTTGAACACATCGTATCTTTGTATGGAAAGATCCTCACCAAAGAACATGGGCTCTTTGCTCCAATCCACTTCATTTCTGTTGAATATCACTTTACTCATAGGTCGTATTTATTGTTTATATGGCACAGGCATCACACTCAGTATCTTCTGTAGCACCTTGCTTTACATTAACATCTGGTTCAGGCAATGTCAAGTCTTCTGATCCGTCTTTGACATCTATGGGATCTATGCCTGCTGGTTGAATGCTGTCTTCTTCACCTTTGAAATCATAGGTATTTTGATAGTAGCTAGTTTTCCATCCGTATTTGTATGCATTCAACATGTCTGTGGCCATCACACTCAGTGGCACTTCATTGTTGTCATAGTTCAATGGGTTATAACTCCAGTTGCCAGATATAGCTTGATCAAAATATTTTTGCATCACAGCCACTATTTTAATGTAGCCATCATTGCTGGGCATGTCCCACAGCAGTGTGTATGAATTTTTTAATTTGGGAAAACCTGGAATAACTTGTTTGAGTGGACCTTTTTTACTTTTCTTAATGCTGAGTAGTGCTCGGGGAGGTTCTATGCCATTGGTTGCATTAGAAACCACCGATGAACTCTCACTGGGCATCTGGGCACTCAATGTGCTGTGTCTCAATCCAAACTGTTTGATGTCTTTTCTCAATGACTCCCACGACATTCTTAATTTGGGTAATACTATTTCATCCACTTCTTTTTTGTAGGTATCTATGGGCAACAGTCCATCTGCATATTTGGTTCTGTCAAATTTTGTACATGGGCCTCTTTCTTTGGCCAATTGATTGCTGGCTTTGAGCAGATAGAATTGAAATGCTTCTGTGAGCTTGTCCACTGCCTCCCATGCGGCCTTATGATGATATTTTACTTCCATGCGTGCTAGATAATGTGCCAGTCCTATGTAGCCTATGCCTAGACTGCGTCTGGCTTTGGTGCTGACTTCTGCTGCTTTCACGGGATATTGTTGATAATCTATAATTTCTTCCAATGCTCTCACTGCCAAATCACACAAAGGTTCAAGTTCGCTCAATTCATTCAGCACGCCCACATTGATAGCACTCAATATGCACAGTGCTATTTCGCCTTTTTCATCGTCAATGTGATTGATTGGCGTGGTAGGCAGTGTGATTTCTTGGCACAAATTGCTCATGCTGACTTTGTCTTTGAACGATGAATGACTGTTGACATGATCCATGTTCATTATGTACAGTCTGCCTGTTTCTGCACGTTCTTTCAACAGATCAAAGAATAGTTCTTGTGCTCCAACAGTTTTTTTGGGAATTTTTTTATCAGTTTCGTACTTTATATACATGTTGTCAAATGCGTCTGTGCCAAATGCATCATACAATCCTGGCACTTCATGTGGTGAGAACAAAGTGATCTCTTCATTGTTGATGAATCTTTCATAGAACAATTTGGATAACTGTATGCTGTAGTCCATTCTACGCACACGATTGTCTTCTGTGCCTTTGTTGTTTTTTAATACCAGGATGTCTTCTATCTCTGAGTGCCAGATGGGGAAGTGTACAGTGGCATTGCCACCTCTCACGCCATTCTGTGTGCAACATCTCACTGTGCTTTCAAATTTCTTAAGGAACGGAATCACTCCTGTGTGCTGTACTTCACCGCCTCTGATTTTGCTGTTGATGCCTCTGATACGGCCAGCATTGATGCCGATGCCTGCTCTTCTTGCCACATACAGTCCAATGGCCATGTCACTGCTGAATATGGAAGTAAGTGTGTCATCTGAGTCCACCAACACACAGCTGGCAAATTGACGTATGGGAGTTCTTACACCTGCCATCACTGGAGTGGGAATATTAATCTTGTGAGTGGAAATAGCGTCATAGTATCTTTTCACATAAGTCATTCTTTTCTTTTCAGGATAGTTCATAAACAATGTGGCAGCAATCATCATGTACATGTCCTGTGGAGTTTCATACAACGCACCTGAGGATCTATCCTGCACTAGATATTTGTCCACAATCTGTCTCAGTCCTGCGTAGGTAAAATCCAAATCTCTGTCTCGGCGTATCCACGTGTTAAGTTTTTTAATTTCTGTTTTGTTGTATTTGTCCAAGATATTTTTGTCATACACTCCCAGTCTAACATTTCTAAGCATGAGTTTTAACAGATGCAGATATTCATAATCACCATGAGCCTGTTTGCGTAGATCATACAGCAACAATCTAGCCGCAGCAAATTGATAGTTGGGACTTTCTAATGTGATCAGATCGTTGGCTGATTTAATCAGCACATTCTGAATGTCTCTGGTACTGATGCCATCATAAAATTGTATGTTGGCATTCATTTCTATTTGTGATGCAGAAACTCCTGATAATCCTTCACAGGCTTCTTCCACCACAAAGTGCATTTTGTTAATGTCGAGAGATTCTATACCGCCGGATCTTTTGCGTACTTTAATATTAGAAGAATTCATTGATTTAATTCGTGTTTGTATTTGTGCAATAAAAATATATTTATCTATTTTATAAGTTAAAGTAAGTATATTGCGAAAAGAATTGTTTGTCAAACTCTTTCTGCGACAAAACGGCAGAATTTTCCAGCACTATGTATTGGTTGTCCACTGCCAATGTGTGATAACTTACAGTGTTATCCATGCTGATTTTATTTTTATCCACACACTGTAGCAGGTCAATCTTGGTTTGCACATACTTATCGGTCAATCGCAACGTGTACCACATGCCCAAAAGTCTATCCACAGTGTTGTAATCATTTTTTTCGATGAGATTCCAAGCCTGTGGCCAAGTGCCTTTATCAAAAAAATTTGTTTTGGTGTGAGTGAGTGGGCAATCTTTGTACAGTGTAAGGATTTGTTCTAGAGCATGATGATCAGACTCTAGCATGATTCTAAATTCACGCCAAGCAGTCAAACGCTCTGCGTAATCCCCATGGAAGATCAGTTTATGATTGTGTCTTGACTTGGTATAGTATGGTGGCTGTATCATTTAATGTACTGTTTTTAGTTTGAACTAATAGAGTATCTATTTGACCATCAGCATTGATATCAGACAATATTACATTGAAATCTAAATTAGTATTGTAAGTGTTATCACCCACGTAATCATATGTGTCTGTGAGGCTAGTGGTGTTATTGTTTCTGTTCACAATAATTTCTAAAGTACCACGACGCACTGCATTCACATAAGAACTTTTAAAAATATAATTAACAATATAATTTTTAGTTACATTTGCTGGCAATCTAAATGAATTGGTAAATGCCACTGTGTAACCCACATTCACTTGTAAAGAATAATTGTTGGTGTGTTCTACGAATCCTTCCACTTCAGGCACATAGGCTGCTGTCAAAAGAAAAGCAGATTCAGTGGCTAACTTTTTAGTTCTGTCAAAAAAATCGTTGTGTGATGCGTTTTCCATTGTTTCAAATTTAATCACGCTGTATAGGGCATTGAGTTCAGTGCCTCCATCATTGCCCACACTCTCAAAAGAATTTGTGGAGCTTCTGTTGCCTTTGCCTTTGCGAACCCACACTCCTTGTCGATTAATGTCTTTTAATTGTGTTTTGCTCACTGTGTTGTTGATGGGTCCTGTGAGTTGTCCTGGAGATCCTATAGTGGTCAATTCTCCAAACACCACTCCATATTGACATTGTTCAAACACACAGTTTTCAAAATGATTATCCATAACATCAAAGTCGGAATGCACAGCTTGTTGAAATTGTTTAAGTTTGATACTTTTAAAATTGTTGTTGGCTGAAGTTACTGTGGTGCTGAGTGCATCCAATCTGATTGCATAGTTGTTGGTGTAGTTGGCACTGTTGCTCCAATTGCCATCCATTTTAATATCTTCGAAATCACTGTTGACACAGTTGTCCACATACAGCGCCACATTGTTGCCTGTGATATTGAGACTCATGCCTTGTACTCTGATGTGACGAGCTTGGTTTAATGTGGTAGTGCTGGCTCTGTTGCCGGCCACTCCTGGAGTTCTTAATCCGTTCACAGTTTCAAACACAGGAAAGTTGCCTGTTTGATTGATAATGGTTTTATCGCTGCCATCTCCAATCAGTGTGGTGAATGGTGGTAATTTTAAACTGGCACTGATGATGTATGTGCCTGCTGGCACCAATAATTGTCTACGGCTGCTGGCATTGCCCACTGTTGCTGCATTCACAAACAACTGATCAATGGCCCTTTGTAGTTTCACTGTTTCATTGGTGAGTCCATCACCTGTGACTCCAAATGCTCTCACACTCACTGAATCATCCAATCTATTTTTTAATGTTCTCTGTACTGGGGCTCCTACTGTGGCTCCTGTTTGCACAGTGCTTTCAATGCCATATATGTAGGTGCTGCTGAGTTCAAACAAGTTGTCGTGCTCTGTAAGAATTTTTGTGTTGCCCACTGTGGGTGCGCCTTCAGACACTGACCCATTGCCTATGTACAATGCTTGGGTATCCACTGCCCAACCAAACTCACCGCCCGCCAATTGAGGTATGCCAGAGCCTGCGCCCGCTTGTCCTCTGCGTACTTGAATCCTGCTGATTGATACAATTGCCACTGTTATCTCCTATAACTTGCTGATTATCACAAGTGTATTTATCGACTGTGATGTGTATTATGAGGTGTGCTCTGCTTGTTTCTTAAAATATTGCTCTACCCTGCTCCACCACTGATCTGCGTATTTGGAATAATCCAAGGGTGTGATGTCAAATTGCTGGTAGGTCATGTCTCTACTGCACATGAACACATGAGCTTGTTTGATCTCAGTGCCATACACTTTGTTGTGTGCTTCTGCATAGGCAGTTAATTGCAGGAAATAATCTGTGACCCATTCTTTCTTTTTGGGTTTGTTGGTTTGTTTAAAATCTATGATGCAGGGTGCTCCTTTGTAGGTGCCCACACAGTCAGTGGTGCCTGCATATATCTCGGGATAATACAGACTGACTTCCGAACCCCAAACTTCTTCCACATGCACCAGAGCATTTTTGCCCACTGTCTGCGCCATGTCATGTGCCTGTTTGGCAAATGGATTGGAACCTGGTGTGCCCCAGCTGCCTCGTTCAATGTATTCTTCCAAATATTTGTGCATGCGAGTGCCAATGCCACTGGCTTCTTTGGTGATAATGTTGGCTTGTTCTTCACCCACTTTTCTACGCCATTCCATCAGATGTGTTTTGTCTTTGGTATTGTCCAATATGGTAGTGACTGAAGGCAATGCTGTACCATTGGGTGCGCTGTACAATCTACGGCCATCAACCAACACTCTCTTCAAGCGCTCATACTGATATCGTGGTTTAAGTAGTGTCATTTAAATTTTTATTCTTTCTTGTCTGTATCTGGACCTGTGAACTTGCTGAGATGATTGAGTTCATCCAGCATGTCATTGGCACTGGGATAATCTATGGGATGAGCAAAGTAAGGATCCACTGTGCTGTGTTCATCATCTTCTGCTTCAATTTTTTTAACTTCAGGCACATAATGAAACACAATGTTTTCTACTCCATGTTTCAATGTCATTTTGCTGCCAGCACAACCTGAACATGCACCACCCATTTGTAATTTTAGTGTGCCTGTCTCTGGTTCGAAATCTATCAATTGCACAGCACCTCCGTGACTGCCCACTCCAGGCAACACATATTTTTCGATTACGGTCTGAATATCAGACATGATGTCCTGTTTGGTTCGCTCGGTCATTGTGCAATTATATGTGGAGTTGTTGGATTTGTCAATCTGTTATTTGGATCGTTTTTTGAGAGCCTTCTGTGCCATGCGATCCACTGAATTCTTTTTTGGTGCTGTGGGAGTGGCACCTGGTTTGGCCACATCAGTTTTCATGGTGATGCCGTCTTTGTCAAAATTTTTGATTATGCTTTTGAATTCTAAATCTGTGTCATAGGCCTGTTTGACAGCATCAAAGTTGTATTGGGGTCCTTGCACATTCTGCATGATGCGATTCAATGCCACATAGTTGATGTAGGCAGGTTGCTGCTGACTGTTGGCAGTGCCAATTAAATTTCTTAATACTTGGGTGATGCGGCTGTGTTCAGCCTCGATGACTAAACCTTTTTTTTTCCGATGAAAGGTCTGGACAGCATTTCTGCTAATTTGGGACTTCTTCTGATGATGGATTCTCTTTTCTTTCTGTCTGCAGGTTCTTCACCACCTGTGGCTGGTTCGCTGGCAGTGAAGTCATCTGCTGTGTCTGGTGTAACTTCGGGTTCTACTTCTGTTTCAAGGTCTTCTATGTCATCTTTGGGATCTTCCGCGCCCAAGGTTGCCGGCGCTTCTTCGCCTGTCAGGACAGCTACGCCGCCTGTGAATGATTTTCTTACAGTTTCTAATTGAGTGTATAATTGTTCTATTGCTGGTTTCATGGCTGCAATGAATTCTTCTGCTTTTTCAGAACCCATCTCATTTCTAATCTCATCGCCTAGGTCAAGATTGACTTCAGTCTGCATTTTGGCTGTGTCTTCCAACCAACCAGTGATTTTGTCCACCATGCTGTTGGCGGCCATCACTATCTTGGCAGTGTCTTCTGCTGCTTCTTTAATATCTTTTTTCTTTTCTTTGTCTTTGATGGCTTTTTTCATGGGTTCTTTTTTGTTGCCATCTTTGTCCATGTCTAAAAAATCTGGTTTGGCTTCTGCAACAGATTCAGCTGATTTATTATCTTCTTTTCCTTTGGTTACTGTGTACACTCCTGCTGCCTGCATGAATTTTTCATGATCAAAATTAGGATTGAAATGTTGGAATATGGCTGAATGATGTTGAGCATACTCACCTCTTTTGGTTACGTCTTCAATATTTTTTAACATGTCTGCCACATA
>Ga0209444_10000046_pt1 | contig 62937 bp, 52 predicted proteins | sample LauGreFaBDMM15DN_2_FD_188215 | JGI IMG/M metagenome (GOLD analysis project Ga0209444, IMG submission 188215) | Freshwater lake microbial communities from Lake Michigan, USA - Fa13.BD.MM15.DN (SPAdes) (version 2) | ecosystem: Environmental > Aquatic > Freshwater > Lake | place: Lake Michigan... | reverse complement strand
CAGTATGTCAAAGCTATTTTTCATGAGATCTCATGAAAAATAGCTTTGACATACTGATTAGTCAAATTGATGCTTTTATACGAAAGTACTACAAGAATCAACTGATTCGTGGTTTGTTATTATTTTTTGTTGTTTTTTTATTTTCCTTTCTATGTGCAACATCTTTTGAGTATTTTGGAAGGTTTAATTCTATCATTAGAGGAAGCTTATTTTTCGGGTTTATAGGTGTAAATACATTCGTTTTATTTCGTTTAATACTACTTCCTATCTCAAAGCTATTATCATTCGGAAAACAAATAAGTAGGATTCAAGCTTCAGAAATTATTGGCTCTTTTTTCCCAACTATTTCGGATCGATTAAAAAACACATTACAACTTCAAAATGATTTAACACACCAGGAAGGAAATATAGAATTATTAAGAGCTAGTGTCAATCAACGATCTTTAGAATTAAGTGTTATACCATTTAAAAACGCCATTCAAATTAAAGAGAATAAACGTTATTTAAATTACTTAATACCATTGTTTTTCTGTTTTGTGATTATAGCCGTATTTATCCCTTCTATTATTACACAAGGTACAGAACATGTAGTTTATTATAATAAGGTTTTTAAAGAACAAGCTCCATACCTATTCCAATTAAAAAATAAGTTTAGTGTTATCGAAGAAGGTTCAGATTTTCCTATAGAATTAACTATTATTCCTAAAAATAATCAAGAAGAAAAGGAGATACCCAATCAAGTGTTTTTAGTATCGGAACAAGGAAAGTTTTTATTATTTAGAAAAACAAAAAACACGTTTATTGGAAGTATTAAGAAACCAAAGAAAAATACTAGTTTTTATTTCACTACTCATCAATTTGATAGTAAAAGATACCAATTAAATGTTATAGGTAAATCTTTAATTGGCAGAATACAAGCATTTTGTACGTATCCATCATACCTCGGTAAACAAAACGAGTTAGTGGAGAATGTTGGAGACTTAACCATTCCAGAAGGAACTCAAATTGAATGGAAAGTTCAAATAAATAACAGTGTCAGAAATCAGGTTTTTTGGAATCAAATCAAATCAATATATAAATCTGAATCTTTCAAATTTAACCATGTATGTAAAGATGATAGACTCCTTAAATTTGTACTAGAAAATCGTTTTTCTCATCATTTGGATACTGTACAATATAAAATGAATGTGATAAAGGATGCATTTCCTACGATAGAGGTAAGTGAAAAAGTTGACTCTATATCAGAGGGTATAAAACTTTTTAATGGTTTGGCTACTGACGATTATGGATTAAAATCTCTTTTGTTTGTTTATAAAATTATTTCTGAGAATGGACTTCATAAAGAAGTGAGAATTCCTGTTCAACAAGCGATGGGATCACAAATGGAGTTTAATTTTGCAGTAGATTTTAAGCGTGAAAACATTCAATTAAATGATAAGATTGAATACTATTTTGTAGTATATGATAATGATGGTGTAAACGGTAGTAAAGCAACTAAAAGCCAGTTATTTACATATGAGCTACCTAGTTTAGAGGAATTAAATGATTCTCGTCAAGAGGATCAAAATAAAACCAAAGAAGAGTTGGATCAATTATTAAAGAAAACAAAAGAATTTCAAAAGAATATTACACAATTAAAAAAAGAAACCTTGAATGCTAAGTCTTCCGACTGGAACAAACTTAATAAAGTGCAACAATTAAAAGAGGAGCAGTCCAGCCTACTAGAATCTTTAGAAAAGATACAAAATGAGATGGAGAAAAGTGTGGAGGAAAAAAATCAACTTTCACCAATGGACCAAGAATTACTTGATAAACAGGATATGATCGAGAAGCTCTTGGAAGAGTTAATGGATGATGAGCTTAAAAAACTATTAGATGATTTAGAAAAGTTGTTACAACAAAACGACAAAGAGCAAATTAAGGATAAAATGGAAGAGTTGAATCAGTCTAGTGAAGACATGAAGAAGCAATTGGATAGAAGCCTTGAGATGTTAAAGAAAATGCAGCTCAACGAACGTATTGATGATGTGGAGAAAGAATTAAAAGACTTAGCAAAGGAACAAGACGAGCTTCGTGATGAATTAAATAAGGAATTATCAAAGGAGGAGTTGGTAAAGAAACAGGAGGAGCTAAATAAAAAGTTTGATGAATTAAAAAAAGAACTTCAAAAGTTAAACGAATTAAACAAAGAGCTGGATAAGCCGATGGATCTGGGGGGCTTGGATGATTTACAAAATGAGGTAAGCGAAGATTTACAGGAAGCAAAAGAAGGCTTAGAGGAGGGTAAAGAGAAAAAAGCTGGAGAAAAACAAAAGTTAGCATCTGAGGGAATGAATTCAATCGCCAACCAGTTGAATTCAAAACAACAACAAGCGAACAAGAAGGAGCAGGAAGAGGACATGAAATCACTCCGAAACATTCTAGAAAGCCTGATGACCTTAAGCTTTGATCAAGAAGCGCTGATGAATAAGTTTTCTAAAATAACAACACAAGACCCTATTTATAGAAAGCTAGGGCGTCGTCAACAACGGATTATTGATGAAACTAAAATTATTAAAGATAGTTTGCTTGCCTTGGCAAAACGCCAACCGAAAATAGCGTCGTTTATTGATGGTGAATTAAACACAATTGAGTCGAACCACCAATTATCTGTGGAAGATATAGATGACCATAGAAGGAAAGAATTAAACAAACACCAGCAGTTAGTGATGACTTCCTACAATAACCTCGCACTTCTCTTGAACGAGGCTTTGCAAAGTATGCAAAGTCAAATGCAGTCAGAAATGTCGGGGTCAGGCAGTTGTAATAATCCGGGTAAAGGAAAGCCTAAGCCGGGTCAGTCAATGTCAACAGGGGACATGAAGGAAATGCTTAAAAAACAATTGGAGCAAATGCAAAAAGGCCCAAATCCTGGTGGGGATAAACCAGGCGACAAACCAGGAAACAAACCAGGAAGTCAACCAGGGACAAGCCCGGGCGGTTCAGGACAAAACATGTTGGGTTTGGGTAATAAGGAAATGGCAAAAATGGCCGCTGAACAAACAGCGATTCGCCAGCGTTTAGAACAGCTGCGGAATGAAATGAATAAAAACGGAAAGGGCTTGGGCAATCAATTAAACCCACTGATCAAAGAACTGGAAGAGCAGGAGAAAAACATCATTAATAAGAACAGCAATAAAGACCTCGTTAATCGACAAAAAGAGATATTAACAAGGCTTTTAGAGAGTGAAAAAGCGTTGATGGAAAGAGGTTATGAAGAAAAGAGAGAGGCTAAATCAGGAAAAGATGCCGATTCTAGTAACAAAATTCGTTTTGACGAGTATAACAAAACCAAATTAAAGGAAATTGAATTATTGAAGAGCGCCGACCCATCTCTTAGGTTATACTATAAAGAAAAGGCGAATCAATACTTCAACTTGAATGAATGACTTTTTCCTGTAATACTTGATATGAAAAAAGGATTTAACATTATTGAAGAAATTACATTACCTGCTGATTTTCAGTCCTTAGTGGATGTTGAGAATTTAGTGGATAGGGTTTGTCAAACGGTTGGTGTTCAAGAGGATGCCTTTGGAAATGTGTTAATAGCTGTAACTGAGGCAGTTAACAACGCAATATGTCACGGAAACGAAGAAAACCCAAATTTATCTATAGCGGTTGCGGTAGGCGAGGCGCCCGACTCATTTTGTTTTAAGGTAAAAGACGAAGGCAAAGGATTTGATTACCATAATTTACCTGATCCAACGGCTCCCGAAAACATTTTAAAGGAAAATGGAAGAGGAATCTTTTTAATGAAAAATCTTTCAGACGAAATAGAATTTAATGATGCTGGAAATGAGGTAACCATATATTTTGGAAAATGATTTCTCTCAGTTTAATTGAGGTTAAAAAACCGGCGTTTTTAAAGATACGCGAATTAAAGAATTACTTACGGGCCTTAATAGAACTAGAAGGATTCCTACCCGGTGATGTGTCCATTGTATTTTGTTGTGATGCCTATTTATTGAAGGTCAATCAAGATTTCTTGCAACACGATTATTACACAGATATTATTACGTTTGATTACTGTGAAAACGGAGTTATAAATGGCGACTTAATTGTTTCCTTAGACCGGGTTCTAGAAAACAGCGAAATAGAAAAAGTGAGCTTTGAAGAAGAGCTTTACCGGGTAGTCTTTCACGGGGCTTTACACTTGTGTGGATATAAGGACAAAACGAAAAATGATATAATACTAATGAGGTCAAGGGAATCGCACTATTTAAATAGATTTGTTTCACGTGAAACAGTCTGAATAGTTATAAAAAACTTAAACGTGTTTCACGTGAAACAAAGCACATGTTAGATAAATACGACATAATAGTAGTGGGCGCTGGACACGCTGGTTGTGAGGCGGCAAACGCCGCCGCAAAAATGGGCAGCAAGGTTTTGTTGCTGACTATGAACATGAACACCATTGCTCAAATGAGTTGTAACCCAGCAATGGGAGGGGTTGCAAAAGGACAAATTGTGCGCGAAATAGATGCGCTTGGGGGTGGGTCTGGCATCGTCAGTGATAAAAGCGCAATACAGTTTCGGATGCTTAATATGTCAAAAGGACCAGCTATGTGGTCCCCTCGGGCCCAGAATGATAGAACTATGTTTTCTTGGGAGTGGAGATTATTGTTGGAGAAAAACCCGAATGTGGATTTTTGGCAAGACATGTGTACAGGTGTTTTGGTAGAACAAGGCAGGGTTGTGGGTGTTAAAACAACAATGGACATTAATATTTATGCAGATGCGGTTGTGTTAACTAACGGCACCTTTTTAAATGGCTTGATTCATCTTGGTGAAAAACAATTTGGTGGTGGCCGCGCAGCTGAAAAGGCATCAACGGGTATTACAGAGAACTTGATTGAACTAGGTTTTGAGGCCGGAAGAATGAAAACAGGAACCCCGCCTAGAGTAGATGGGCGCTCGTTGGATTATTCAAAAATGGAAGTGCAACCGGGAGATGAAAACCCTTCTAAGTTTAGTTATTCCAACACAAAGGCCCTAACAAAACAAATCCCTTGTTATATAACTTATACAAATACAGCAACCCACGATTTACTAAGAACGGGTTTCGATCGGTCGCCCATGTTTAATGGGGCGATTAAAAGCACAGGGCCTAGGTATTGTCCAAGTATTGAGGATAAAATAAATCGTTTCGCGGACCGTGATAGACATCAGATCTTTGTTGAACCAGAGGGCTGGGAAACAGTGGAAATCTATGTGAATGGATTTAGCACGTCACTTCCTGAGGACATTCAATTAGCGGCATTAAAAACCATTCCTGGTTTTGAAAAGGTGAAAATGTTTCGTCCTGGCTATGCCATAGAATATGATTACTTCCCCCCTACTCAATTAAAGCACACACTCGAAACAAAGCTCGTGGAGGGCTTGTATTTTGCAGGACAAATTAATGGGACTACTGGTTATGAAGAAGCGGCCTGTCAAGGATTGATGGCGGGAATCAACGCGCACTTAAAAACAAAAGACAAAGAACCGTTTATTCTAACGAGAAGCGATGCTTACATAGGCGTGCTAATTGACGATTTAATTACTAAAGGGACGGACGAGCCATACCGAATGTTTACAAGTAGAGCGGAATTTAGAATCTTATTGAGACAGGATAACGCCGATGAAAGGCTAACCGCGCTTGGACACGCCATTGGGCTTGCGGATGACGATCGATTGGAGCTGGTTCAATACAAAATTAAACAGACAACTTGGTTAAAAAAGGAGTTGCGAAAAATTGGCGTAACGCCGGAACAAGCGAACGCAATGTTGATAGAAAAAGAATCGACACCGATTAGTCAACAAGTTAAAATAACCAGCTTGTTAACACGCCCACATGTTAGCCTTGAAGATTTATTGAATGTTTGTCCGGAGGCAAAAAGCGCCGCGATGATTGCTTCAGAAGTTAATCCAGACGTACTTGTGCAAACTGAAATACAGTTAAAGTATGAAGGTTATATTGAACGAGAAAAAGAACAAGCAAATAAATTAGCAAGACTGGAAGACTTAGTCATACCAGAATCGGTTAACTACGATGAAATGAAAAGTGTTTCACTTGAAGCCAAGGAGAAACTCAAAAAGATTCAACCACGTACGATTGGCCAGGCCGCGCGCGTGTCAGGAGTGTCTCCTAGTGATATTTCTGTGTTATTGATCTATTTAGGCCGATAAAATCCATTTTAAAGGTTTTTCAACACCCCAAAGCCCTCTAAACACCTAATTACATAGGCCAACCCCCGAAGCGCCGTCAAACATCAAATATGAGGGCCTGTTTTTTGGGTTTTATCAGAAAAATCCAAAAAACACATGGTTCTGATTCCTGCTAAATAGTTTTGTGTTTTATTTGGTTCATTCCTAATGATTACTTTTGATGAAATCAACAGAACAATGAAGGGCGAAGTTTATTTTATTGACACGGTTCATCCGGTTTTGGAAGAACGATTAACACAATTCGGTTTTACGTGCATTGATTTAACGAAAGTTGCCAGCAGTGAACTATTGCCAAGAATGTTGAATGCTGTTGGAATCGTCATTCGTTCTAGAATCACATTGTCGAAAGAATCAATCGAGCAACTTCCTCATCTTCAGTTTATTGCGAGATCAGGATCCGGACTTGAGAACATTGATGTTTCTGCCTGCGAAGAAAAAGGAATACACTTGTTTAACTCCCCAGAGGGAAATAGAAATGCTGTGGCCGAACACGCTTTAGGAATGTTATTATCTATGTTTAATCACATCGCCATTTCAAATCAGGAAATCCGCAGAGGCATATGGGACAGAGAAGGAAACCGTGGGCTTGAGCTAGATGGAAAAACAATAGGTGTTATTGGATTTGGGAATAATGGCGCTGCGTTTGCTAAAAAACTGAGTGGTTTTGATGTGAAATTAATGGCCTTCGATAAATATAAAACGGGCTTCGGGGATCGTTTTGTACAGGAATGTACACTAGAAGCGATATTAGATCAGGCAGATGTGATTAGTTTCCACATTCCTCAAAACAAAGAAACGATTCATTTTTTGAATGAGTCTTTTTTGGCGCGATGCAGTAAACCCATCTATTTGATAAACGTATCAAGAGGAAAAATAGTAGATACAAAAGCCTTGGTTAATGGTCTGAAATCAGGAAAAATAAAGGGCGCGTGCCTAGACGTTTTGGAGCACGAGAGATCCAGTTTCGAATCGTTTTTTGAACAAGAGCTAAGCGAGGAACTCTCCTATTTATTGAGCGCGAAAAACGTGCTTTTAAGCCCCCATGTTGCGGGCTGGACAACAGAGAGCTACTTTAAATTAAGTAATGTTTTAGCTGAAAAAATAGTAGCCTATTATTCTTCAAAAGATTAATCGTCCCAGTCATCAAGGAATTTATCTAATTCTCTACGGTCCTTTTTTGTTGGTTTACCATCCGTTTCTCTATACGCTTTTTGTGCAAGCTGGTACTCTTTGTACTTGGCAATTTCTTCCTCTCGCGTGAGGTCTTCGATGTATTCTACAACGAGAGCGGCGCCTAGTCTTTTATCTAAAAACTGTTTGATTTTAAATTCGAAAAGGGCACTGTGTTTTTGAACCCCAATGATGTCTCCTATTTTTATTTCTTTTGACGGCTTACTTGATTGACCATTCAGTTGAAAGCGGCCCTTAGTGATGAGCTCACTCGCCTGAGAGCGCGTTTTAGCTAAACGCACACACCAAATAAATTTATCAAAGCGGATTTTCATCTCGAATTTTTTTAGGAAGACTTGTGTAAACCAAATGGTAAGACTGATCCACTAATTCAAGGAGAAGCTTGTCGTTTACATCTTCAAACAAAGACACCGTGTTCCAGTGTTTTTTATTCATATGAAATCCGGGATGTACAGCATGAAAACGTTCGCGAAGCTCAATAGCCCACTCTGGGTCACACTTTAGATTAATGGATTCGAAAATTTCAACATCCATTAAAGCAAACATCTTTCCAAAAACTTTGAAAACCAAAGTTTTTTGATCAAAAGGGAAGCCTTCACTAACCCCAGGTTTTTGAATACAATGATTTCTTAAATCATCCAAAAACATACAAAAGGATTAATGTATCGCAGGGGCCTCGTCGTAGTGACCAAGGTTATAAAGCATTTTGGTGTGGTCAGCTAAGGCGCCTAAAAACGTTTCGTATGAGTAATACGGAAGGTTAAACTCATGTGCTGTCGTTTTAACTATTTCTGCTAGTTTGCTGTAGTGAACGTGGCAAATATTTGGGAATAAGTGGTGCTCTACTTGGAAATTTAATCCCCCAACGTACCAAGAGAAAAGTTTCGATTTCGGCGCAAAGTCTGCGGTATTATACAATTGATTAACCGCCCAGTCTGCTTCAATATTGCCTGATTCGTCTGGCACTGGGTAGCTGGAAGTTGGAACGACGTGTGCCGGCTGGAAAATGACGGAAAGAATAAACCCCGCGATAAAGTGCATAATGATGAACCCACTAAGGGTAATATACCAAGAAGCAGGGCTAAGCCAGAATGGACAAACGATAAACGTACCAACATAAATGATTTTGAATAAAACAATAAACGCCATGTGACGTGCATAAGTGGTTCCTTGCGTTTTAATTAAGTCCTTTTTCTTGTAGCGATTTGCTTGTTTAAAGTCTTTTGTAGAAAACCACATCATGGTCATCATCCCATAAAAAAACCACGCATACAAGTGTTGAAATTTGTGTGCAGGATATCTTTTTTTACGTGGACTAAATCTAAGAAGTTTTGCTGGCGGTTCGATGTCCTCGTCTAAGTGAGTGACGTTGGTATACGTATGGTGTAAAACGTTGTGTTGAATTTTCCAGTTTACAGCGCTTCCGCCTAGTAAAATCAATACATTTCCAATGGCTTTATTGATTGTTTCATTACGTGAATATGCTCCGTGGTTAGCGTCATGCATAATGGAAAGACCACATCCGGCCATGCCAATACCCATCCCAATCCAACAAATTAAATACACCCAAGTATTCAGCCCGGACACAAACAAAAACCCAAAAGGAACCAAGTAAATGGCTAGCATGACAATTGTTTTAATCACCATCGCTGCATTTGCATGGCGACTAATGTTTTTTTCCTTGAAATAATGATTAACTCTTGATCTTAATGTTTTGTAGAATTCTACGTTTGTTTCTTTTGAAAAAGATACGGTTTGATGATTCATACGAATAGTTTAGGGCACAAATTTAGTGATAAAATTTTTTACTTTTACTATTAACAATTTTAGTGACAAAGTGTTTATTGTACACTCAATTAACCTAGAATTTAAATTAAGCCCTGAAGTGAACAAAATTTATAATAGTGAGATTTTGCAGCAAGCAATTCTTCATGACTACCTTTCTCGACAATTTCACCCTTTGATAAAACAATGATTTCATCAGCGTTTTTGATGGTGCTTAAACGATGCGCAATGACAAAAGAAGTCCTTCCTTGCATCAGCGTTTCCAACGCGTCTTGAACGAGCTTTTCAGACTCCGTATCTAATGCCGACGTAGCTTCGTCAAGTATAAGCACAGCAGGATCTTTATACACCGCTCGGGCAATGTTCAATCGTTGTTTTTGTCCGCCGGACAATTTGTTTCCGCGCTCACCAATAACCGTTTCGTAGCCATGTTCTAGCTCAGAAATAAATGCATGGGCATTCGCGACTTTCGCAGCATGCAATACTTTTTCCATGTTGGGTTTATCGTCGCCAAAAGCAATGTTTTCTCTAACGGTCACATTGAATAAAATAGATTCTTGAGACACGATTCCAGTAATATCTCTTAAATCGTGAATTTTAAGGTCGCGAAGGTCCTTCCCATCAATTAAAATCCCGCCTTCAGAAACGTCGTAAAAACGAGAAAGTAAGTCCATTAAGGTCGATTTCCCACTTCCTGATTCCCCTACAATTGCAACAGCTGAACCTTTCTTAACTTCCCAACAAACGTTTTTTAGAACCGGCTCGTGTTGGTACTTGAATCCAACATGGTCGAAAACGATGGAATCAGAAAAGCCACTTAAAGACATGGCATTGTCCTTTTCCATAATTTTTTCATCGCTATGCAGTATTTCATTGATTCGGTCTAATGAAACTTTCCCTTTATTTATCACCGCAATACCGCTAGAAACAGCCTGAATTGGGCGCAGCAATTGAGAGAATACAACGATAAATGTAATGAACAGCTCTCCCGTTAATGCCTGTCCATCCTGATTGCCTTCCAGAATTTGTTTTCCGCCAAACCAAACTAAACACATCATAACACCTGCTCCGATGGTTTCGTTTAGCAAAGAAGAAACATCTTTTTTGCGGATGGTTTTTGTGGTTAATTTTTGGTGGCGCAGGTTCAAGCCCTGAAAAACACCTGACATAAAGTTCAGCGCGTTAAAAGATTTAATAATTCTTACCCCGCTCAAGCTTTCATCAAATGAGGATGTTAATAATCCTAGCTGCTCTTGTCCTTGCTTAGCGGTGCGCTTCAAACTTTTTCCTACGGTGGAGATGACAAATGCTGAAATCGGCAATAAGAAAAAGGAAACAACGGTCAACTCAGCGCTGATAAACATTAAGGTTCCAACATGAATCAGAATGGAAATGGGGTCTCGAAACACTAACTCTATAGTACAAACAACAGCGTTTTCTACCTCCCCAACATCGTGCCCCATTCTAGTTAAAAGATCTCCTTTCCTTTCATTTGCATGGAAGCCAAGAGGAAGCCGAATGGCCTTCTCATAAATGAGATTGCGAATGTCTCTCACAACCCGGGCCCTTAATTCGGACTGAAACCACACGGCAAAATACCGAGATAAGTTTTTAAAGAAAAAAGCCCCAAAAACCATCAAACAAACAGTAATCAATGCGCGTTTTGGGTCAGAAACAACCATTTGATGCATCTCATAATTGTAAAGATCTACCCAATAAGAGGGAAGCTTTCCTAGGTCACCAGAATAATGGGGTTGAATCACCGCCGTTTTTAGCTCTTTAGCGCTAAAAATCAACTGTAAAAAGGGAATAAATAAAACCAGTGAAAGGAGATTAAAAAGCGTGAACAATAAATTCCCAATGATTGTCAATAATGCCAACATGCGGTATTTAAAGGCAAAGCGAAAAATTTCCCAAAAGGTTCTCATAGAGCAAAGATAAGCAATCCTTTTTCTCCACACGCACCACAAGAATCACGGGGGATAAATTGCGTACTTTTGTCCTTCTATAATACACAAGAGCAAGGTGATAAAATTTAGTGTTTCCATCGTCATTCCAAATTATAATGGAGAGCAGTTATTGGCTGAAACCATCAGCCATGCTTATAAAGCCTTGGAGACTAGCGGCATTGCTGATTATGAAATAATCGTTTCAGACGATGCGTCTACCGACAAGTCATTTCACCAAGCGACAAGCATTTTTCCAGAGCTGATCTTTGTTAAAAGTGACGTGAATACGGGTTTTGCGGGAAACATGAATCGGGGAATAAGTCGGGCCACTAAGGACCTGGTTTGTTTTTTAAATTCAGATGTTCACCTAGCAAACGCTTACTTCAGTTCACAGCTTCCGCTTTTCCAAGATGAGCAAACGTTCGGAGTAATGGGGGCGATTTTCGATAAACAAACAAATGAACAACAAGATGGAGCGAAAAACCCACGCATTGGTTATTTGAGAATAGAGAGTAATAAAAACACCTTTTCTACCACGGAGATTTTGCCAACCTTATTCTTGTCTGGCGCAAATGCCCTAGTTCGTAGAAAACAGCTGCTAGAATTAGGGGGTTTTTGTGAATTGTTTAATCCGTACTATTCCGAAGATGTAGATCTCGGAATTCGAGCATGGCGCAATGGCTGGCGTCTGTATTTTCAACCAGCGGCAATTTGCCACCATGAACAATCCTCAACGATTAAAAAGCTGCCAAATAACAAAGTGAAAATAATCGCAAAGCGGAATAAGCACTTCCTGCATTTTTTACACCTTCCCGCTGGATTAAACTGGGGATATTTAGCCAAAGCGTTCATCCAGTCATTTGCACACCTCTTGGTTGGAAAAACCCTTCATTTCACGGCCTTGTTTTTGGTCTTTAAAGAGTTAAAACCCTTGCGTCTTGAGCGAAAAAATAGAGGAGAGAAAACACCGAATAAAAAATTATTGAGTGTTTTTCAGGTGAAAGAAGCCATAGACGGCAAAGTTCCGCTCAAATGACGTAGTTTCCTTCTTAATTTCATAACTTTGGACCATGAGTTCGATACGACAAAACAAAATTGAAGCGGTTATTCAGGCTGAATTATCTACATTTTTTCAACGCAATGCAGGCGAAATCTGTCTTGGGTCAATGGTCACGGTGACCGTTGTAAGGGTGACATCAGATTTGTCGCTCGCTCGCTGTTTTTTGAGCGTCTTTGCCGGCCCTGATAAAAACGTAGTGTTGGAAAATATCCGAGCTAATCAAGGAAAAATTAGGCGCGAAGTAGGCAATCGCCTTAAAAACCTTCGTAAAATCCCAGATTTGGTCTTTCACATTGATGATTCGTTGGATTACGCCATGAAAATAGATGAGTTACTGAAAAAGAAGTGATCAACACGCCATTATACATAGCAAAAAGATATTTATGGTCGAAAGGAAAGCGAAATATCGTGACCCTAATCAGTCGAATTTCTCTTTTTGGTGTATTAATTATCACGGCGGCTCTCGTTGTATTATTATCCGCATTTAACGGAATAGAGAAAATGATCGAACAACTATACAGTGAGTTCGACCCCCCGATTACCATTCAACACGTGCAGCGAAAAACATTTTTTGAAAACGAAATCGATACGCGGAGCATTAAAGCTATTCCTGGAATAAAGGGTGTTTCCCGCCAAGTAGAGGAAGTTATTGTGCTTAGACATGAGCAAAAGTGGATAAACGCGAAACTTTATGGCGTTGAAAAGTCTTTTCTCTTGGATTGTCATGTCCAAAAACACTTGTTGGGCGGAATTGGACAAAACGCATTTTCTGATGGGCGATTTGCTTTTGTTGGGGCGGAATTAATGCAAAATTTAAAAATAAGCATTGGCTCAACCAACACAGATGACTTGCTCATATACGCGCCCAAACGAAATGTTAAAATTCGCCTGGGCAAGGCCCCATTTCACACCGCACAACTAGCTATTGATGGCGCGGTTAATTTTAACCAAGAAGTGAATGCCAGCGCCCTTATGTGGGATTTCCAATCAGCGTCAAACCTGCTGGGATATGAGCGGGAAATCAGTAAATTATACATTACACTAATGCCTGGTTACGATGGACAAGAGGTGAAGGCAAAAATCCAAAAAGTAATTGGAAATAACATATTCAATATCCGCACCAATTTAGAAAAAAACGAATTGATTTTTAGAACGAGCAAATCGGAACGCCTGGTTGTTTTTATTATTCTTTTATTTGTTTTTATTCTTGCCGCTTTTAATCTCGTTGCTTCATTAACAATGCTTTATGTGGAAAAAAAAGACAGCATCAAACTTTTAAGCGCAATAGGCATGAGTAAAAAAGACCTGTTTAGCATCTTTTTTTACGAGGGATTATTGATTTCGGGGACAGGAATTTTCTTTGGTTTAATTTTGGGTTATATCGTCTGCATTCTTCAGCTAAAATTTGAACTGCTTGTTATACCCGGAGCGAACATCCCTTTTCCAATAGTGTGTTCATTGTCCGATTTTGGCCTGATTTTGGCCTCGGTTTCTACCCTTAGTTTCCTCTTTTCTTATTTCCCTGTCCGGCTTATCGTAAAAAGCACATAAAACAATCTTCATTTGATTGCTCGTAAATTCAAATAAAATCGTGTATATTTGCGCCCGAATTCAAAAAGGCTTATCATGTTATCAGTAAAAGGAAAAATCTCACAAGTTATCGGTCCAGTTGTGGACGTTCGATTTGAGCGTGGAACAGTGTTGCCAAACATTTATGATGCGCTAGAAGTGCGCAGAGTAGACGGCACTCGCGTTGTTTTAGAAGTTCAATCACACGTTGGTGAAAATGCTATTCGTGCGATTTCAATGGACTCAACAGATGGGTTCACAAGAGGAATGGAAGTGGTCGCAACAGGCGTCCCAATCAAAGTTCCAATCGGAGACAAAATCAAAGGACGTTTGTTTAACGTTGTGGGTGAAGCAATCGATGGTATCAATGAAGTGGATAATTCCGATGGATTGCCAATTCACCGTGAAGCACCGAAATTTGACCAGTTATCAACAGCAACAGAAATCCTTTTCACAGGGATTAAAGTAATTGATTTGATTGAGCCTTATGCAAAAGGAGGAAAAATCGGTTTGTTTGGTGGGGCAGGTGTTGGAAAAACAGTATTGATTCAAGAATTAATTAATAACATCGCAAAAGGTCACGGTGGATTATCTGTATTTGCAGGTGTGGGTGAGCGTACCCGCGAGGGGAACGACTTACTACGTGAGATGTTAGAGTCAGGCATCATTAAATATGGTGATGCATTCATGCATTCCATGGAAGAAGGTGGCTGGGATTTAACAAAAATCGACTTAGAAGGAATGAAAGAATCCAAAGCGACATTCGTGTTTGGACAAATGAATGAGCCTCCAGGAGCAAGAGCACGTGTTGCCTTGTCTGGGTTGACCATTGCAGAATATTTTAGAGATGGTGATGGCGAAGGACAAGGAAAAGACATTCTTTTCTTCGTTGATAACATCTTCCGTTTTACACAAGCAGGATCCGAAGTTTCCGCATTGCTAGGCCGTATGCCATCAGCAGTAGGTTACCAACCAACATTAGCAACCGAGATGGGTGCTATGCAAGAACGAATTACTTCCACGAAAAGCGGATCAATTACATCTGTTCAGGCGGTTTATGTACCTGCGGATGACCTTACCGATCCAGCGCCAGCGAACACATTCGCCCATTTGGATGCAACAACAGTATTGTCTCGTAAAATTGCTGAGTTAGGTATTTACCCAGCGGTTGACCCATTAGATTCTACTTCTCGTATTTTGACAGCTGAAATCGTTGGGGACGAGCACTACAATTGTGCAGAGCGTGTGAAAATCACCCTTCAACGATACAAAGAGCTTCAAGACATTATCGCCATCTTAGGGATGGATGAATTGTCTGAAGAAGATAAATTAATCGTGCATAGAGCTCGTCGCGTTCAACGTTTCTTGTCTCAACCTTTCCATGTAGCGGAGCAGTTTACGGGTCTTCCAGGTGTATTAGTAGACATTCAAGATACTATCAAAGCGTTTAACGACATTCTTGATGGTAAATTTGACCAATACCCAGAGGCAGCATTCAACTTGAAAGGCGGCATCGAAGATGTAATCGCTGCAGGAGAAAAAATGTTGGCTGAAGCTTAATAACTTTCACACATGAAATTAGAAATCATCACCCCAGAAACAAGTCTTTTTAAAGGAGAGGCTACAAGCGTTACCCTTCCAGGATTAGGCGGCATGTTTCAAGTTTTGAATAATCACGCACCAATCATCTCCTCATTGAAAAGCGGAGAGGTTGTTTTTGAATTAAGCGGGAATGAATCGGATGCAGAAATGAGCAATCAGGTGGTTCAAAGCGGTTCAAAATGGAGCGTATCCATAAAAGGTGGGGTAGCAGAATTAAATAATAATCGTTTGATTATTCTAGCAGAATAATTGGCGTAAAACAATATGATAAAGGGATTTGGTTAACCAGTCCCTTTTTTTTTGAAAAATAGTTTATGCGCTTTTGCATACAGAACACAAGATTCTTTGATTACCTTCGTTAAGAACATGGAAATGACGAATTTATTGACTCAGTTAGAACAAACGAACATCCCGAAGCACGTTGCTTTTATAATGGATGGCAATGGTCGGTGGGCAAAAAATCAAGGTCAACATCGTTTGTATGGACACGCAGAAGGTGTTTTGTCCGTTAAAGAAATCATTAAAACAGCGATAGAAGTAGGTGTGCAATGTCTAACGATGTATGCGTTTTCTACTGAAAACTGGAATCGTCCAGCGGATGAGGTTGCTGGATTAATGGATTTACTCGTGCAAGCGATAACCAATGAAACGGATGAAATGCATGAAAATGGCGTGCGTTTAATGACCATTGGCGACATTTCTGCTCTTCCGGACTCTTGTATTAAATCCTTGGTTGACGCAAAGGAAAAAACAGCTGAAAACACTGCGCTTACCTTGGTCTTGGCTTTGAATTATAGTGCGCGGACCGAAATCACTAACGCTTGTCAAAAATTGGCAGCGGATGTTCAAAACGGGAGCATTTCAATCGATCAAATTTCAGAAAAAACAATCAGTGAAAAACTGAATACCTTTGGGATTCCGGATCCAGAACTACTCATTCGAACGAGTGGAGAGTGCCGCATTAGTAACTTTTTGCTTTGGGAATTGTCTTATACAGAGTTGTACTTTACGCCTGTTTATTGGCCGGATTTTCGAAAAGAAGAATTTTTGAAGGCAATCATTGCTTATCAACAAAGAGAAAGAAGATTTGGAAAGACTTCTGAACAATTAAATGACATTAAATGAGATACGTAATTATATTTTTATTTTTTTCGTTTATGACATATGGTCAAAACAGCCCAACAACATTGGGGGGCTTAGATTTTGATTATGCATCACCAAAGGAATATGAAATAGGACCAGTTCGAGTAGTCGGAGCAGACAATTACGATCACCAAGGAATAAAAATGATCGCAGGCTTGCGCCAAGGTCAAATGATCACCCTGCCTAGCCAACAAATAAATAAAGCCATTCAAAATTTATGGAGTGAAGGACTTTTCTCCAATATTTCCATATATGCTGAAAAAGAGCTTGCAGGCGTAATTTATCTGGTAATCGAGCTTTCCCCGCGCCCTAAGTTGTCTAAATTCAAGTTTGACGGCATAACAAAACGAGAAGCAGACAAGGTAAGAGAAGAAATATCCCTTTACGCAGGGAAAACAATTACGGAAAATTTAATTTTTCAAACCAAAAGCAAGATCAGGGGTTATTTTCGTGAAAAAGGATTTTATCATGCCAATGTGAGCATATCGCGAACAAAAGACACGCTCATTAATGATTCAGAAATCTTCGCCATAACCATCGATAAAGGCCCCAAGATAGGGATTAAGGAAATTGAGATTATTGGCAGTACGCAAGTTCCAATGTGGAAGTTGAAAATGGCCATGAAAGACACCAAACAAAAAGGGATGCTTCGTGTTTTTAAGCGTTCAAAATTTACGGAATCAAGCTATCAAACGGACAAGACAGCCATAATGGCAAAATTTAACAAGGTTGGACTGCGTGATGCGCAAATAATCCACGATACCGTTTATCTCTTGGACGAAAAGAATTTAAAAATCCAAATCCAGATTAACGAAGGCGAAAAGTATTATTTCGGAGAGGTGGAATGGATAGGTAATACGAAATACCGCTCTAGCTTTTTGGACACCGTTCTTGGTATTCACAAGGGCGACCTTTACAATAAAGACTTATTCACGCAACGCCTTTTTGGTGGTCCTGACGGGAGAGATGTTTCCGCGTTGTACATGAACAAAGGATATTTGTTTTTCCAGGTTATTCCTGTTGAAACAAACGTAACCAACAACCATATCAATCACCAAATACGAATCATAGAAGGCAAAATCGCAACAAACGGAACAATTACCATTCGGGGAAACACCAAAACAAACGACCACGTTATCTTGCGTGAGGTAAGAACGAAACCTGGCGATGTCTTTAATAAAGAAGACATCATGAGAACGCAACGTGAATTATCTCAGTTGGGCTTTTTCAACGACCAAGGTTTCCAAGTAAATCCCATGCCAAATCCCGCAAAAGGAACGGTGGACATTGAGTACGTAGTGGAGGAAAAGTCAAGTGATCAAATTGAATTGTCTGGCGGATACGGTGGGGCAGGACCATCAACTCCTGGAAGAATTATCGGAACAATCGGACTATCCTTTAACAATTTCTCAACGAAGAATTTCTTTAAGAAAGAAGCATGGTCGCCGCTGCCAGGCGGAGATGGCCAACGTTTGTCCATTCGCGCACAGTCAAATGGCCGTTATTATCAGGGGTATAATTTTTCATTTACCGAACCATGGTTAGGCGGAAAGAAACCAAATTCACTTTCCTTTTGGGTAAATAGAACTGCCTTGTCAACAACAGGCTTCTTAAGATCAGACCCACAATATACAGGGCTTTCCATTACCGGAACAGGCGTTGGTCTTGGCCGCCGCAAAAGGTGGCCAGATGATTATTTTACTGCATACTATGAAATGAGCTATCAGTATTATGATGTGATGAAAGATACGCGTTTCCCGCTATTCAATGAGGGGTATGCAAACGATGTCGCATTGAAATACGTCCTTCAAAGAAGCTCTGTTAGTGCACCAATTTATCCACAAAGCGGGTCCAATTTTACCCTTACCGCGAAAGCGACATTGCCTTATTCATACTTCAAAGATGACGTGGATTATGCGTCGATGACCGATCGAGAACGCTACTTATTCTTGGAGTATTACCGTTTCAAATTTACTGGAGAATGGTTCCTACCCCTAACGGCAGATAAAAAACTTGTCTTGATGCCACGCTTTGGATTTGGTTACATTGGCATGTATAACAAATCAAAAGGACTAACGCCTTTCGACCGTTATTCAATGGGTGGTAGTGGTTTATCAGGGGTGAATCAACTAGGTGGACGTGAAATCATAGCGCTTCGTGGGTATGATGATCAAACCATTTCAGCAAACGGCGGTGATCCAATTATTGCAAAATACACCTTGGAACTTCGTTACCCAATTTCCTTAAATCCTCAAGCAACATTCTACGCCCTGACTTTCTTAGAGGCGGGAAATACGTATCCAACATTTGATAAATTCAATCCGTTCAACGTGAAACGCGCTGCCGGGGTTGGAATCCGCGTGTTCTTACCTATGTTTGGTATGTTGGGATTAGATTACGGATTCGGGTTTGATAAATTAGATAGTTGGTCAAGCGGAGCAGGGACAACATCTGGATCAGATGCGTCTATTATGAGTAAAGGATTTTATCCAAAATTGAGCTTCACCATAGGAATGAACCTTGGAGAATTATAGAATATTACAATAAATGTTTAACTTCGCCGTTCTTTAGAAACAATTTTTTATATGTCAAAGTATTGTTTTCTTTTCATCTTGTTTTTTGGCATGCGATTTGCCAATGCACAATCGTACGCGTTTATTGATTCGGACTTCATTTTGAAAAATGTTCCTGAATATGTAGAGGCGAAAGAACGACTTGATAAAATGGCCGAACGATGGACAAAAGAAATCGAAGAGCGTTATGAGGTGATTAAAACCAAGAAATCGAGTTTTGACAGAGAAGAAGTGCTCCTTCCAAAAGAGGAAAGAGAAAAACGCAAAAGCGAAATAGAAAAGATGGAGAAAGACGTAATCGACCTCCAAACACAGTATTTTGGTTCGGATGGAGACTATTTTCAAAAACGTCAAGAATTGGTGAAGCCGATCCAAGACCGGGTATTTACCGCTATGAAAAAGGTGGCAAAAAGAGAAGGATACTCCTTCGTTTTTGACAAGGCAAACCAAAGTAATTTAGTTTATGCAGAGAAAGAGTTTGACATGAGTAATTCTGTTCTCGAAGAAATGGGTATAACAAAGTAACATATATAAAGAATGAAAAATTTACTATTAGGATTCGTTTTATTTATCGGATTAGGAGCAGCAGCTCAATCGAAAGTAGCACATGTGGACTCTCAAAAATTATTGGATACAATGCCTTCTAGAAAAGCAGCGATTTCACAGTTGGATCAAATTCAGAAATCTGGGGTAACAGAGCTTGAAGAAATGCAAAAAGCATTTGAGGCTTCGTATAAAATTTTCATGGAGAAAGGAAACGACATGCCTCCTATGATTAAGGAGAATGAGCAAAACAAGTTGATGCGCATGCAACAAAACCTAGAAACACGCCAGGGTGAATTAGAACAAGAATTGAAAACATACAGCGAGCAATTAAATCAGCCAATTTTAGAACGTGTTCAAAAAGCGATCGAGCTTGTTTCGGAACGCAAAAAATTGAACTATGTTTTGGATCAATCTTCCATGACGATGTATTACAAAGGCGGGATGGATATTACAAATGAAGTGATTACTGAATTGTTGATTTTAGACGCAGCGGCAACTAAAAAATAAGCAGTATAAATATTATAATAAAAGGCAATCCATGTGATTGCCTTTTTTGTTTAGTTTTGAATCATGAACAAAAGAGCTCCTATCGGTATTTTCGATTCTGGCTATGGTGGATTAACCGTATTTGAAGAAGTACAAAAAATTCTTCCAGCGCATGATTTACTGTACTTTGGTGATAACGCAAGAGCGCCTTATGGAAATCGATCCTTCGATGTGGTCTATGAGTTTACGCTGGAAGCGGTCCAATTCTTATTTGACCAAGGCTGTCCTTTAGTTGTGCTTGCTTGCAACACAGCATCTGCAAAAGCACTTCGTACCATTCAACAACAATACTTACCCCACATTGCCCCAGATAAACGTGTATTAGGCGTCATTCGCCCAAGCACGGAGCAAATAGGCTTTCTAAGTAAAAATCGACACGTTGGGGTTTTGGGCACAACCGGAACTATCCAAAGTGAATCCTATATAATTGAGCTGAAAAAATTGGCCCCAGATATTTTGGTCTCTCAACACGCTTGTCCTATGTGGGTTCCCCTCATTGAAAATGAAAAACACCAGCATCCCGCGGGAATTCAATTCATCGAGGAGGACGTAAAGGAACTACTGAGAAAAGACCCGCTTATAGACACGATTATACTGGCTTGTACACATTATCCAGTAATTAAGGAGAAGATACAGGAAATCGCAGGAAAACACATTCAAGTAGTGCCCCAAGGGCCGATAGTAGCGGAAAAACTGAAGCAATACCTCATGGCTCATCCGGAAATAGACCAAAAACTATCTAAAAATGCAGGACGCGAATTTTACAGTTCGGAATCTGTAGAGGTCTTTAATGAGAAAGCAGAGCGTTTTTTGGGTTATTCGGTGCATTCGAATCACCATAGTTTTTAAGGGACTTGACGGCTTAATCGACTCATGATTTGCGTGTTTAAAGCTTTGAACATTTCCGGTTGACTAGCGTAATAAGCATAACTATCTACAAAACTCTTTTTTGTAACCCCACGCTTTTTAAACATGGATTCTAATGATTTATCCAGAGCCTCTTTGTAAACACCAGGAACACCGTATTTGCTTTGATAGTGGCTTTCAAGCAAAAGAACATCTTCTAGAACCAGGCTCATTTTCTTCTCATCAATTAAACCGCTTGGTTTTTTGCCCGTGTTTTCTTGACACGCACTAAAGAGAATGAGAATACAAATCAAAAAGAATTTCATCAGGCAATAGTAAAGTTCAGTCTTTCGCCCATCGTTCCATCCAAAATCTCACCCTGGGAATAAGCTAGTCGTCCATTAATAAATGTGCGATCTATCGCGTGTTCAAATGTGTGCCCTTCAAAAGGAGACCAAGCACATTTGGACAAACAATTTTCTTTAAAAACCGCTGTTTTTCTGTTGGGATCAACAAGTACAAGATCTGCATGATACCCTTCGCGGATAAATCCCCTTCCTTGAATGCGGAAAAGTATTGCCGGGGCATGTGCCATTTTTTCTACGACGCGTTCTATGCTGATTTTTCCTTCTTGAACTTTTTCTAACATCGCAATTAAGGCATGTTGCACAAGAGGCCCGCCGGACGGTGCGCTCATGTATTTATTCGATTTTTCTTCTAGTGTATGAGGGGCATGGTCTGTTGCAATGACATCTATTCTATTGTCTAACACAGCCTTCCAAATCCCTTCTCTATCAGCTGCCGTTTTCACTGCGGGATTCCATTTAATGAAATTCCCCTTTTCTGCATAATCTTGGTCCGAGAACCAAAGATGGTGAATACACGCTTCGGCAGTGATGTGTTTTTTATCAAGTGGCAATGAATTATCAAACAAATGCGTTTCGCGCTCCGTTGAAATATGTAAAACATGTAACCTTGACTGGTGTTTTTTCGCAAGGGAAATAGCCATGGAGGAGGAGAGATAACATGCTTCTTCACTTCGAATCAAGGGGTGCGCTGAAATAGGAATTTCCCCACCATACTGTTCTTTGAACAGAGCCAAATTGTTTCTGACAGTCATTTCGTCTTCGCAATGAGTAGCAATCAGCATTGAAACACGTGAAAAGAGGCTTTCTAAGACCGCTTCTTTATCCACCAACATGTTTCCCGTAGAAGACCCCATAAAGATCTTTATGCCGCAAACATGCTGATGGTTAGTTTTCAAAACCTCTTCCAAATTATCATTAGAGGCCCCCATGAAAAAGGAGTAATTTGCCAAAGATGTTTGAGCGGCAATCTGATATTTATCCGCTAGTAATTCTTGGGTCAGCGCATTAGGCACCGTATTAGGCATTTCCATAAAAGAAGTAATCCCTCCCGCAACAGCTGCTCTAGATTCTGTATAGATGTTCCCTTTATGTGTTAAGCCAGGCTCTCTGAAATGCACCTGGTCATCAATACAACCCGGAAGAACATATTTTCCTTCTGCGTTGATTTCAACAACTCCAGCAGGTAAGTCAATCGTTGTAGCAATTTTTTGGATGAGCCCGTTTAAAATCAACACATCTCCCACAAATTGCTTTCCCTCATTGACAATGGTTCCGGCTTTAATCAAATAATTATTCATAAGTCCATTTTTCGCATTTTCCAAACACCAAGGAAAGCTTCTTTGAAGATCCCCGTGGACATTTTTGATTCTCCCAAAATTCGATCTATAAATGTAATGGGGATTTCTTTCACAATAAATCCATGTTTTAACGCGGCAAATTTCATGCATATTTGAAAGGCATATCCCTTAAAGATTACCTCGTCCAATTTGATCGTCTTTAATACTTCGGCGCGATAGCACTTGAATCCTGCCGTCGTGTCCTTGATGCCAATCCATAAAATCAAACGCACGTAAACACTGGCAAAATAACTCATTAAAATGCGTTTCATGGGCCAATTTTTTACGCGCCCCCCACGACAGTATCTCGATCCTATTACGACATCAACTCCGGATTCGCAGGCAGCCAACAGGCGCTCAAGATCTTTCGGGTTATGCGAAAAATCACAGTCCATCTCAAAAACATAGTCATAGTCTTTTGCTAACGCCCATTTAAACCCATGGATATAAGCAGTTCCAAGCCCGAGTTTTCCCTTTCTTTTTTCTAAATAGATACGCTCAGGATGTTGGGATTGCAATTGCTCGATAACAGCAGCGGTACCATCTGGTGATTGATCATCTATGAACAAGATGTCGAATGTGCTTTTTAATTCCAAAATAGCGTTTGCCATTGGCCCGACATTGTCGAGTTCGTTGTACGTTGGAATAATAACTATTGATTTAGCAGCCATATGGATGGAACGAAATTAAGGAACAATTATCAATTCGAAAAAGATGTCCAAGATTATCTTGTATAATAGGGCAAAAAAAAACCGCCACTAGGGCGGTTTTGTTCATGTGATGACAAGCCATCAACAATGTTATTATGCTTCTTCTTCGTCTGTAGCGTCAGCGCCTTTAACAGCGCCACGAGCCATTTTAACGGAAACAACAACGGCACTTGCAGGATCTAATAAAGTAACACCTGGAATTTCAATGCTGTTTACGCGGATAGAATCACCAATACGCAATGTAGAAATATCTAAAGTAATTGCATCTGGAAGGTCTTTAGCTAACCCAACGCATTGCAATACACGGAAGACGGTCATTAATTTACCACCGGCCATTACACCGCGAGAAGACCCTGTTAACCTTACTGGAAGTTTAACACGAACAGTTTTCGTGTCACTCAACTCCAAAAAGTCAACGTGTTGAATGGTGTCTTTCGTTGGATGTTGTTGTAACTCACGAATGATTCCCATCGCTTTTTTCCCGTCGATATCCAATGCTACTTGGAAAACGTCTGGCGAATAAACAATTTTGTCCATTTCAGTTCGCTTTACTGAGAAGTGAGTTTGCTCACCTTGGCCGTAAAGCACACAAGGAACTTGACCAGCATTTCTTAGGCTGGCAGCATCCTTTTTCCCTACGTTCGTTCTAAGCGAACCGCTCAAATGTGCTGTTTTCATGTATATTTAATTAAGAGATTACAAAATGAGAACTAATTGACTCGTTGTTTATCAGACGTTTAATAACGTCTCCAAACAATTCAGAGACAGTAATCACACGAATTTTGTCACTTTTTTGTGACATAGGAATCGTGTCTGTTACAATCAGTTCGGTTAATTGAGAGCTGGCAATGCGGTCATATGCAGGACCACTCAACACAGCGTGTGTGCAAAATGCACGAACACTTTTAGCGCCTTTTTCAATCAATAAGTCTGCGGCGGTAGTTAATGTACCTGCGGTGTCACACATGTCATCAATGATAATCACATCTTTGCCATTAACGTCGCCGATAACAGTCATTTCTGCAATTTCATTTGGTCTTTTGCGGTGTTTGTGACAAAGCGCGAGCCCACAATTTAACTTTTTCGCATACGAATTAGCGCGTTTAGCACCACCGGCATCCGGAGCAGCTACAACTAAATTAGAAGTGTCAAGCTTTTCTATTTCCCCAAAAAACAAGGTGGAGGCATATAAATGATCCACAGGGACTTCAAAAAACCCTTGAATTTGATCTGCGTGTAAATCCATGGTAATTACTCGATCAACACCTGCCGCCATCAACATGTTGGCAACTAGTTTTGCACCAATAGCCACCCGAGGTTGGTCTTTTCTGTCTTGACGAGCAAATCCAAAATAAGGAATTACTGCGATTATTTTTCGAGCAGAAGCACGGCGCGCAGCATCTATCAACAACAACAATTCGAATAAATTTTCAGTTGGAGGCATTGTAGACTGTACAATAAAAACGTCTTGTCCACGAACGGTTTCTTCAAATGATGGTTGAAATTCCCCATCACTGAAAACACTTACCTTCACGTCCCCAAGTTTTACGCCGAAACTTTCCGCTACTTTCGTAGCAAGGACCTCTGATGCTCTACCTGCAAATATTTTTACTCCCACGTCTTTCGAAAAATTGAACGCAAAGGTAGAGAAAATAAAACTTTCTACAAAATTAGGCCTGCATGTGTGCACAAGCCGTGACGAATACCGCAAGATTGTTGCTGAATTGCGTTAATTTTGTGAACGTAGCATGAAGTCAAATAACCCCCCAAAAAAAAAGCTGTTCAAACGCTTATTATTCTTTGCGAAACCGTACCGCAAGTATTTGTCGATTGCCATCATATCTGTTATTTTACTGTCAATCCCAGGACCATTGCGCCCTTTGTTAATTGGGAGAATGGTAGACAAATACATCGTCCAATCACAAAATCCAACGATGTTACTGTGGTGGTCCATGTTATTATTAGGCGTAATGGTAGTGGAAGGATTTCTACAATTGATTTCTTCTTATTTTTCTAATTTACTGGCTCAATCAGTTATCCGTGATTTAAGAAAGCAAATCATTCAGCATTTCCTCCGCTTACGGATGTCCTATTTTGACAAAAATCCAGTTGGTGCAATGGTCACTCGTGTTGTTTCTGACATGGAGGCTATAACGGAAGTTTTTTCATCTGGAATTATGGAGATTATTTCGGATTTGTTTTCCTTGGTGTTTATTTTATTCCTGATGTTTATGAATAATTGGGAATTAGCATGGATGACGCTGGTTCCCATTCCATTTTTACTCCTGGCAACAAGAATTTTCGCGAAATCAATGAAGGATTCTTTTCAAAAAGAACGAGTGGCCGTTACTAGACTAAACACCTTCGTTCAAGAGCGATTGAGCGGGATGAGTGTTGTTCAATTATTCAACAGGGAAAGGGAGGAATACAAGCGCTTTGAAAAAATTAATGAAGGACACAAACAAGCACACATTCAGGCGGTATGGGCAAACTCCATCTTCTTCCCAGTTGTAGAAATATTGAGCTCTCTGTCCATCGCGTTTTTGTTAGTCTGGGGCGCCCTTCACGTTTCCGGTAAATCAGCTGCTGAAATCCGTTCTATGTATGGCGAGGTCTTTGCCTTCACTTTGTGGATCAATCAGTTGTATCGCCCGATTAGACAACTTGCGGATAAATTCAATATTCTTCAACGTGGAACAGTTCGAGCAGAAAGAGTTTTTGATGTACTTGATGAACAAGCAGATTTACAGGAAAGCGGATCCATTACCGATGTGGATTTTGCCCAATCGGTACATTTTGAAAACGTCGCTTTTTCTTACGTTAAGGACAGCCCCGTTTTAAAGAACGTGAATTTGACAATAAATCATGGTGAAACAGTCGCATTTGTTGGCGCAACGGGAGCGGGAAAAACATCCATCGTAAATCTATTAGGTCGATTTTATGAACACGACTCAGGTGTCATTCGCATTGGAAATGTGCCGATACAAGAGATAAAATTATCGGAACTAAGGAAGAACATCGCCATTGTTTTACAAGATGTTTTTCTTTTTTCGGGCACTATATTCACGAACATCACCCTAGGAGACACACAGTTTACGAAGGACGATGTTGTTTCCGCTGCCAAGGCTGTAGGCGCACACGAATTTATCATGAATTTACCGGAAAATTATCAGCATGAAATAGGCGAAAGAGGAGGGATGCTTTCTGTTGGACAGCGCCAACTTATCGCATTCATTCGTGCGTATATTTATGCTCCGCAAATATTAATTCTTGATGAAGCAACATCTAGCGTGGACAGTGACAGCGAGCAATTGATTCAACGCGCTACAGCGCAAATCACGAAGGGGAGAACCTCTATTGTCATTGCCCATCGTTTATCAACCATTCAAAAAGCAGATCGCATCGTGGTGATGGAGAAAGGCGAATTGGTTGAAATAGGTAGCCATCAGGAGTTAGTGCAAATGGAAAACGGTTATTACAAGCGATTGTACGATATGCAATTTTTTAATCAGAATGAAGAACATGAAGCGATTTAAAATAGGCGGTGTGCCGGAACATTTTAATCTTCCTTGGCGAAACGCCATTGAGAGAGGGGCTTTTCAAGATCTTGGAGTTGAGTTACATTGGTCGGACATGACTGGTGGAACAGGCCAAATGATCAAAGGACTTCAGGCGGGATCAATTGACATTGCTGTTCTATTGACGGAGGGAATAACCCGCGCGATTTTACAAGGGTTGGATGCTAAAATCATAAATGTTTATGTGAAAAGCCCATTATGTTGGGGGATTCATGTGCCAAATGATCATTCCATTCCTGATGTAGCGTCCTTGGAGCATGGAACATTCGCCATTTCAAGAGAAGGTTCTGGCTCCCATTTAATGTCTTATGTGAAGGCGCAAAAAGAAAACTGGGATTTATCCACCTTGAAATTTAATGTTGTTGGAGATGTTTATGGAGGGATTTGGGCATTAAATCACGGAGAGGCTCAGGCGTTTTTATGGGAAAAATATACGACCTCACCATTTGTAGAACAAGGTAAATGCACCTTGTTGGATGAGGTATATACTCCTTGGCCTTGTTTTGTGATTGCGGTAAAATCAGCACTTCTTTTGGAAAACGAAAGCTTGCTAAATCAAATTATTCAAATCATTCAAAAAGAAGCATTCACCTTGAAAAAGGCGCCAAATGCCATCGAACAATTTGCCTGGAGATACGCTCTTCCAACAAGTCAAGTGGAAGCTTGGTTGAATCAAACGGATTGGAATTATGGAGACAAATTAGACCAAACATCTTTTCAGTTCGTAGTTAAAAATTTAAAGGAATTAAAATTGATTTCAGAGGAGGAATCAGAAGGATGGGAACAAAAACTATTTTAAGTGTTTTATTGATTCACGCGTTCATTTTTCAGGTGAATGCTCAATTGGGATGTACTGACCCTCAAGCGGTAAATTACGATCCTCAAGCCATACTAAATGACGGCTCTTGCCTATATAACACCAGTAATTATACGCCATCATTGATTCAAAATCTCCCGCCTATATTGGCGGAGAATTCAGGAATGATTGTGTGGAATGATTTTATCTGGACACTAAATGACGGGGGGTCAATGCCAGAAATTTTTAAGTTAGATCTATTAGGAAATGTCTTAGACACAATCCTGGTGGAAAACGCATCCAATGTTGATTGGGAAGCAATGACACAAAGCTCAACGGATATTTATGTAGGTGATTTTGGAAACAATGCTGGAAACAGAACGAATTTATGCATCTATCAGATTTCAAAACAAGAGTTAATTTCAGGATTAAACCCGAGTGTTCAAGCTCAAAAAAGGACTTTCAATTATGCAGATCAAACCAGTTATAATTTGCCATCAAATGGACATTCCTTTGATGCAGAAGCATTTTATTTTCAACAGGACTCTTTGGTTTTGCTGAGTAAAAACTGGGGGAATTTATATACTAAACGCTACCGTTTTCCTGCTTATTGGGCTGATACGATTTCGATTATTCCCTTAGACTCAATGTTCGTAGATGGACTTATTACAGATGCAAGTATGGATCAATCAACCAATAGGTTGCTTGCACTAGGCTACAAGAATAATGGATCGAATTTTTACACAAGTTTTGTATATGTTTTTTCTGATTATTTAGGATCAGAATTGTTCAGTGGAAATAAGAGGAGAATAGAAATCGGAAATATGCTGAGCCTTTCACAAACAGAAGGGATTGCTTTTAATGATTCAGTTACAGGCTTTATTAGTTCCGAAAAAATCTCGTCGGTGATAAGTATTGACGCCAAGTTATTTTCCTTTGATTTAAGCACGTTTTTTTCAAACCAAGCGCTATTGAATGAAGTAGAGCAAAAACGGGCACTTATTTGTCCAAATCCAGTGGATGACTATTTTATCATTTCAAAGGAATACCTGGGATGTAAATTGCAGCTGAAAGACTTCAAAGGAAATGTGATTTTGGACATCCCTGTGCTCCATGATCTTCATCTTTCTGTTGCTGATTTAAACCCCGGAACTTATTTCCTGTTTTTAGACGGTGCTCATGAGAAAATCATCAAAATCTAAACGTTTATATAAGTAATCCTCGTGAAAACAGAGGATTTGCTCGGTGTAAATCGCTTGATGTTCATTTATGAGCCAAGGCATTGATATTCAAGGTACATTTCCTAAAAAAAGCCATGAATACACTTTTACCTTTAGTATTGGGAAGTACTTTTTGGGTTGCTGTTTTAACCGTTCTTGGAATGGTTACTATTTTTGCCGTGTTATTTTTTTCCGAGCGAAATAAATAAACGCGTTACTTAAAACAGGAAACCGCCTTCATCAGTTCTTTATCAAAGGGATTGAGGACTCTGTAATATCCTTCTTCTGTCCAGTTTTGGCTAGCGATTTCGGCTTTTACCATTCGCTTGATGAGGTTTTTACTCAAGGTTAATCCCATAGGGTCTTTTTGAACACGAAAATCTTTTTCCGCAAAAGCCAAAAAACGCATCAATAATTGGTCGCTCACCTCAAACGATTGCACGAAGAGTTTTGAATTCGCCCATTTCGCCCTGTTTTCTTGCATAAAATCAAATGCAAATGCCCTTGCCGCTCCACTCCATTGCAATTCGGTCAAGTAAAAAGAGGCACCAATTGTATCTCCTGGCACGAATACATCTGGCATAATTCCGCCCCCACCATATACTGTTCTTCCGTGTTTGGTTTTGAACTTCAGGGAGTCGACAAATACAGAACTATCCGGTTTAAAATACTCATTTCGTGTGATTCGTTCTTCGTCCCTCATGTATTCATCATACCCGCCTTTGTATGAGCGCTGAATACAGCGTCCCGAGGGCGTATAATAGCGCGCAATGGTTAATCGGAGATTACTTCCATCACGAAGAACTTCATCTTTTTGAATGAGCCCTTTGCCGTAGGAACGGCGTCCAACGATCATCCCTCTGTCATTGTCCTGTATGGCACCAGCCAATATCTCACTTGCTGAAGCGGAACGGGCGTTGATAAGCACGACTACTTTCGTGTTCTCTAAGTGTCCACCGGCGGTCGAATAATACGTGCGTTCGCCTTCGTTTTCCCCTTTGGACTTTAAGATCATGTTGTTTTTGGCTAAGAAAGCATCGGCAATATCAATCGCTGAGGACATCACTCCCCCTGGGTTATTCCTCAAATCTAGGACCAGTTTTTGCATTCCTTGATTCAGTAATTTTGAGCTTTCGACGTAAAATTCTTCTGAGGTAACTTGAGAGAATTCGCTTATGAGTATGTACCCCGTTTGCTTATCTAGCATGTAGGCGCATGGAATAGATGAAATGGGGATGATGCCTCTAGTTACGGTGACCGCTTGTTGTTTTTTCCCTCGAAGAAAAGTAACAGCGACCGTTGTTCCGGGTTTTCCTTTCAAGGCTGCAAGCACTTTTTCGTTCGTGATGCCTTTACCACAGATTTTCTTCCCGTTGACAGTTATAATCTTATCACCAGCTTTCATTCCAGCTTGTTGTGAAGGAGATTGGTCGATTATATTTGTCACACAAATGGTGTCTCGCAAGAGTAAAAAACGAATACCAACTCCACCAAATTTTCCTTCGATGGACTCATTCACTGATTTCATATCTTTTGCCGAGATATAATTACTGTGTGGATCTAATTTGTGAAGCATGTCGGAAATGGTCGCTTCAAAAATAGCGTCTTTATCTACTTTATCTACGTAGTTATTATCTAGGAGCATTAAAATGTCTTCTAGTTTCTCTATATCTCCAGAAGCCTTTTTATCGACACCATCTAAAAGGATTCCCCCGAGAACACCACTAGCTAAAACCAGTGATAAAATGATAGGCAGAATATAGTTGTTTTTAACTTGGTCAGACATGGGCACAATTTTCTATTTGAACCACGTCTAATCCTGCGTTTTTAAGAAAGTCTATCCCGGAAGTATCTTTATATGCCTCAAGGTAGACAAGGCGTTTGATACCGGATTGCAAGACTAATTTGCTGCAGTCTTTACAGGGGGAATGAGTTAAATATAAGGTGGCATCTTTGCAATTATTGGACGATCTTGCCACTTTTAAAATGGCATTTGCCTCTGCATGTAAAACATACCAATGCGTTTCGCCGGCTTCATTTTCACAGGAATTATCAAATCCACCAGGCGTCCCATTGTACCCATCGGAAATAATAATGGAATCTTTCACAATGATGGCACCCACTTTTTTTCTTGCACAATGAGAAAGTTCGGCCCAACTTAATGCTAGTCTTAAATACGCTTTATCGTATCGGGCTTGTTTAGCTGATTGACTCATGTTTTGAATTTAAAAATCGTTTGCATGCATGATTTGTCCGCCAAGGTAGCCCGTCCAAGCAAATACCGCAAAACCAACGAAGCAAATCAATAAAATAATCCATGAGATTTTTTTCTCTGACAACAGGTTCTTTTTTCCGGTATACAATCCAACAAGGGAGGAAACAAACAGTAAAATGATGAACCAAAATGCTTTTTCAGCAAATTCTTCGTGTTGTTCAATAATATGTTCGCTAATATTCTTCATGTGTTCTACGGTTTCTTCCGCTTCATGTCCGGTTTGATAGGTAATGTATCCGCCTATACTGGAGATGAGCATCAAAATAAAAGCTGCGATGCGTGTTTGAACGGTATTTGAAATTAATCCAATGAGTAAAACAATACCAGCGAAAAGCGTCCCGATGATGGCAAGGTGATTGGTGATGAGGTGTAAATGAGTTTGGTCCATTTTATAAAATTGACAAGTTTGAACTGAAAGTTACACTTTTTTACCTAGAAGGATTACACATAATAAGGAGAAATCATCCAATATACCACAACACCTGTTACGGCAACATACAACCAAATTGGGAAAGCAAAACGCGTATACTTTTTATGTTTCACGAAATTTCCCTCCAAGGCGAATAAATAAGAGAATAATACAACAGGTATAACAGCAACGCTTAAAAGAATGTGTGAAATTAAAATGAAGTAATAGACGGCTTTATATGATCCTTCGTACGCCGTACTATCTGAGGTCATGTGATAAGCCACATAGCACAGCAAAAACAAAAGACTAATGGCTAGACACACTTGAATAGTGCGCTGATGAAGCCTCATATTGCCTCGTTTAATGAATATTAACGCAAGAATTAACAAAACAGCTGTAATGCCATTCAAAGAAGCGTAAAATGGCGGTAAACAAGATAAATCGACGCCTTCCACTTTAATTCCAAACAGTGCCGCCACTGCAATTGGAATAATGACGGAAACGGCAACAACGATTTTTCTGTATTTCGAGGATGGCAGGTTGTTATTTGACATGGTATTCATATGTTAAAAGGTTAAATATATCTGTTTTAAGTCTTTTGTATTCTTTCGCATTTACGCTTAAGTCCATATTGGTCACCGCATATACACCGCGAACATGTCCTGATTTGTCCACAAGGGTAAACGAGCCAGAATGCGCGTATCCACCTTCCGCTTCATCGTCTCTTCCCGCAAAGGTTAAAAAATTCTCAATGCCTAGACGGTGCGTTTCAGCTTCATCTCCTGTGAGTAAGGCCCAGTTATTCGCGGTAATTCCATGGTCACGTTTGTATTTTGTTAAAACGGATGGAACATCGTTTTTTGGGTTGATGCTGAATGATAGAAATTGAATGTGTTTTTGAAATTTTTTGGTCTCTTTATTCAATTTATTGAATTGTACATTCATAATTGGACAAATCGTTGGACAAGTAGCAAAAAAGAATTCCACTACCCAAATGCGGTTTTTATAGCTTGTGTTTGTTACTCGGAGGCTATCTTCATTCAAAAAAGAGAAGGCGGGGATTGTGGAATAAAGCGTGTCAACGGTTTCTTTTCCATGTATCGTTTTGTACGATAAGTCTACATTTCCAAGTATAGGAAGTTTTGGTGGAATTTCATTGCAGCAAGATAGGAGCAGGATTAAGAGACCAAGAATAAAGTAAGTTTTAGCCATTTTTTGCCCGGTCTTTGTCATATTGCTTTTGAAGCAGGCCTAGGTGTTCTTTCATTCTGCGAATCATGCCCTCTTCATTTCCTTTTAAAACCATTCGAAGGTGATTTTGTTTATCCAATAGAAGCATAAGGGAGGAATAACTAACGCCACCAAAATATTGTTTTCCCCTTCTGTAAAGGTTTTGGTTATTGTGTTTAATGTCATATACTTTGGCAGGATCTCCTTTTGCCACAATCCATAAGGATGGATCATAGTCCTCCACGTCGTCCTGGAGCATTTCTCTAATGGTTTGAATTTGTTCGTCGCTTGCTGGGCGCCCGAACTCATCCGTAGCAAAAGAAATCAGGCGAACTTGTTTCAGCTTTTTTCGCTTGTTTTTTCGAATGTGTTGAAACAGAATTTGATTAAAGTGCCAAAGAGAAATACCACATTCCTTTGGACAACTTGTTTGAATGGTTGAAACAACAATGAGATCGCCTTTGTAATCACTTAACTTTTTACTTTGGTAAACTCCATTTTCAAACACTTCGAAGGAAGGGGACTGAATTAATCCATAATCATCAAGCTGTTTAAACCTGTGTTCACAGCGGCGAGTTGAAATAAGAATAAGAAAAAGCGCTGGGCCAAAAACCAACACCATTGCTAAAATCGATTTTGCACGACTTCTGGGCTGTTGGGATTGAGACATGTTCTAGAATCCGAATGATCTCAACGCATTTGAAACCTCTGTTGCTTCCCATAGTCCGATGAAGATTAAGTAAAGGATAAAGATTGCATAAGGAATCAAAACAACGTTTCTAAGCGCTTTTTTCTCGTCACCTAAGTGCATAAACACCATTACGATGTATGCCGCCTTAACAAGGGTCATAATGATAAATGACCATTTTACATATGCCCAGGCATCACTACTTTGCTTAATCATTGCGCCCAAGAACACCTCAACCGTTGTAATGGCGGTTAATAAAACAGTTACTTGAACGATTTTCTTGCGAATGGACTTTCCTTTAGCCTCGTCGTGGTGAGTGTGTAAAGAATATTCAATTAAATCATCTCTTTCCATGAGAATATATTTTAGTGTGTTTAAATCAGATCAGATAGAAGAATGTGAAGACAAATACCCAAACTAAATCGACAAAATGCCAGTAAAGGCCGGTTTTTTCTACCATTTCATAATGTCCACGTTTGTGGTACGTTCCTCCGAGAACACCCAACAAAATGATAATATTAATCATTACGCCAGAGAATACGTGGAAACCATGGAATCCAGTGATAAAGAAGAAGAACTGAGCGTATTGTTGAGGGCCGTATTCGTTTTGTTTCATGTCTGCGCCATAAACTACGCGATTTGCTTCCCCGCTGTATAGCGCTTCGTAATACATTTTTTCTGCTGCAGCGCCAGTAACCGCGGGTGCACCAATTTTGTTTTGAGCGCCAGACTTTTTGAAAATTAATTTCATTTCGTGGTCTTTTGCCTTATTGATTTTAGCAACTGTTCCGTCTGCGAAATGAATATTTCCTCCTTCAAGGTGTCCTTTTTCGGCTGCATGTTGAAACTCATGCATTAAATCTTCTTTCATTACCTCACCGACCTTATGGTGTTTCCCGGCTTCAATGACAGTGAAGTTTTTGATTTCACCAAAATGACCTTTCACAATTGCTTGAGAACCATCCGCTAATTCGATTTTACCGAATTCAGAACCATGAATAAAGTGTGACCATTCCCATGCCTGAGAACCAACAAAGAAGAATCCACCAATAATGGTCGCAATCAGCCAATTCGTAACACCTTTGCGATTCATTCGGTGCCCTGCTTCAACGGCTAATACCATCGTAACAGAGGAAACGATCAAAATGAAGGTCATTAATGCGACGTAAAGAAGGGGATAACCATGGCCTAAGAAAGGCATAGAATTAAAGGTTTCCTCGCCAATTGGCCATGCATCTTGCGCATCGTGACGCGTAAAACCATATGCAATGAGCAATCCACTAAATGTCAGGGCATCTGACACTAGGAAAAACCACATCATTAATTTACCATAGCTCGTTTGGAAAGGCGATTCTTTTCCACCCCAAAGGGTTTTGGCATCTAGTTGCGTTGTATGTCCAGACATTCTAACAAATTTTCTGCGAATTTAGTGAATAAATATGAAAAATAAGAGCAACCCTAACCATAAAAGACCTAAAAAATGCCAGAACAATGCGCTTAATCTCAGAGACAAGTGGTTCTCAGCATTGAAATCACCTCTAAATGAAGCAGTTGAAACTTTTAGCAAATAAAGTAATGCAATGAGCACGTGTAGTAAATGTATAAACGTAATGAGATAGAGGTATTGTGAAGCTGAATCAGCCGACTCCATCGCCTTCACTTGAAGATGAGGTTTAATACTTTCTCCTTTGTACCAAAGTTTACGGTCTTTATAGTCCAGCAAATGCTTTTTGTAGTAGATCGTAAAGTCTTTTCCGTATTCGCCTCTAGCAAAAAAGTCTCCACGTCCATCTAGGATGTTTACGGCGAGTTGACTCAAGCGAATTTCATCTGTAAATAGAAGTTGCGTAGAATCATTAGCAAACAGAAGCCCATTTTTTATGAGAAGTGGTTGCTGGTTGAAGTACAACTCAAAACGACCGTCTGGCTTGGTTAAACGAAGCGCTTTGTTTTGCTTCACCGCTTTAAATTGTGACATAAAATTTTGAAAAGTTTTGAAATCGCTGGGCTTCATTTCTTTCCCTTCGTACACAAATTTGTTTCCATCTACATCGATGAATTTGTCTTGGTATTTCACCTCGAAATAATCTCCGTAACGACCATCTGTTACTACCAAGCTATTCACGGCGTGAAAGCCATTTCGAACCAACTCCCCGTAACCTTTGAATTGACAATAAATGAATCCAGCACCAAAAAGCAGGGTAGCAGCCATCCACATCTTGATTTTTCCTTGTTGGTTTTTTTTCGCACTTCGAATAGCAAGGATAAATGCCAAACTACTGAGGGCAATACTCGCTGTACTGAACCAAAAGTAAATAGGCATAGGGTATTTTAACCAAAAGGAATCACCCATGGATACGATGTACCCAGAAGTAAATCCTGCAAATAACATGATGACACTGAAAATCCCAACATATACCAGGTTTTTCTTCATCTTTTCTTTCACTTCCGGACTGATTTCGTTGGCGAAATCTCTTTTTTCAGTCGGCTTTGCTTCGTTTTCGTTGCTCATGGCGTAGTGTATTTATTAAATGAATGTTTGATTAAATGGTTCGATCAAAAACATAAACAAATTGTATGATCGGTAAATAAACAAATGAGGCGAACATTAGTTTACGTGCATCTGAAACTTCTAAACTATGGTATAATTTGTATGCGTAAAGGAAGAATCCTATTCCTAAAACACTCGCAATAATTAATGAGTAAATCCCGGTCCAGCCTAATAACCACGGAACCAAACTAAAAGGGATGAGCGCTAATGCATAGAGCATGATTTGGAAGGCAGAATGTTTTGATCTTCCAGTTTTTGAAGGAAGAAGGGAAAACCCTGCTTTTAGATAATCATCATATAAGACCCAAGCGATTGCCCAAAAATGCGGAAATTGCCACGTAAATTGGACAAAAAACAGAACACCAGGCTCAAATCCAAAAGCGTTTGTATGAGCAATTGCTCCCAAAAGTGGAGGAATAGCGCCCGGAAAAGCACCAACGAAAACCGCCCATGGTGTTTTTTGTTTGAGGGGTGTGTAAATGAAAACATACGTGATAAATGCAAGTAAACCGAGCATCGCACTTTTCCAATTGATTAAGGCTAATAAAATCGTTCCGCTGATAAGGGAGCTTGTGCAAATGATGTATGCTTCACGAACAGACATTTGTCCAGTCGGCAATGGACGTTGATTGGTTCGGTTCATGAATTTGTCCAAGTCTCTTTCCCATATTTGATTAGCTCCGTTGGAAGCCGCTGTAACAAGTGTTCCGCCGAGCATCAAATACAAAATGATCAATCCGTCTTTTCCGCCAGTAAATAAATAACCAGATAAGGCAGATAGAATTACGAGAAAGGATAGCCTAAACTTCGTAAAAACTAAGTACATTTTAAATGTGGATGGAGCTTGAATATTCTCTTGAGTCATGTTACAAAATTACGAATTATGGTCGTTCATCTATTAAAATTGCACAAGCTCTTTAAGGCGAATAACTTATTCTTGTTCATCAGGCGTATAGTATTCATTTTGAATGAAATAGTCAATCATTGCTTCTTTCATTAAGTGTTGTTCCTCCTGGTGGCCAAGCGCAGGAATCAATTGATTCAATTTAAAGTGCGGCCACTGGTCTTTGTCTCTCCCTTCAAATTCATAGTAACCGTAAGGTTCGAGCAGGGTACAAATGGCAACATGCATTAATTCAGTCTTTTCTTGTTTGCTGAAATTTTTGTAGCCAATACCTAATTCGTTAACGCCAATTAAAAATAGTAACGATGGAACATCGAGCCCTGGTCCAAAATCTTTTTCAAGACTTTTTTTAACTTGTTGAAATTTTAATGCGATGTCATGATCCATGGGACAAAAGTACGCAAACAAGAAGTGTATCTAACCAATTAGGTAAACTTTTTGGGCAAAAAAAAGAGGGGACAAGCCCCTCTTTTCTACATCAATTATTTTTGTGATTATTGAACGATCACACGAGATGTTGTTGTTCCGTTTTCAGAACGAACGATTACTGTGTACATTCCTTGAACAAGGTCAGATACATTCACATTCATTTCTGTCGCAGATCCAGTTACTTTACGTACTGATTTTCCGCTTAAATCAAATAACTGAACTTCTGTAATAACTTCAGAAGAAACGATGTTGAAAGATGTTTGAGCTGGATTTGGCATTAATGTGAATGTCGCCGCTGTATTATCTGCTAATCCGCTTAGACAAGCCACACAACTTTCGTAACAAACAACGCCTAAATCAGCAACACCTGCAACCGTGTAAACACGGTTAGTAAATCCACCTGATGTAATAGTACATGTTTCACCACCTACGAATTGCTCAGAAGCATTCCATCCATCTAATGTGAATTTGTATTCAATTGTTCCGTTTGGTAATGGTAAAGTAACATCCCAGACACCATCTAAGTTTGCATCAGTCATTGGGTTTGAAGTTCCGTTCCATCCGTTGAATGTACCGTTAATGAAAACACCTGCAAACGCTGCTCCTGTGTAGTTTGCCATGTCAACTTTGAATGTAACATTTGCAGTACAAATGGAACAACTCTCGTAACATACAGCGCCTAAGTCAGCATCGTTAACAACCGTGTAAGAGCGGTTAGTAAATCCACCGTTTGTTACTGTACACGTTTCTCCTCCAGCGAATTGCTCAGAGTTAGCCCAGTTGTCCAAAGAGAATTTGTATTCAATTGCTCCTGCATTGATTGGTAAAGTTGCTTCCCAAATACCATCTAAGTTTGCATCCGTCAATGGATTTGCGTTTCCGCTCCAGTTGTTGAATGTCCCGCTTACATAGACATTTGTAAATGCTGGACCAGTGTAGTTATTCATGTTCACCTTGAAGGTGATTAATGGCGTCGCAGCTTGAACAATCTGTGTTTTTTGGTAAGTAAACTGCCAAAATCCAGGGCCAAAATTAATGCTTGCTGTCATCGTGTTTCCACCATTTGAGAAAGCAACATTATACGTAATAGAAGATACCGCGTTAGCTGGACTAGATAACTCTCCTGTATTGTGTACTTTAGCTAAACCAATGTGCGCGCCAACACCGTTTACTGTTAACGTTCCTGTAGTTGCGTCAAAATTGTACGTTGACTGTCCACCTGTATGAGGAGCTACTGGAGCACCACATCCTTCAGGAGCACCTTGCCATCCTTCTAACCAAGTGCTATTGTCCATGTAATGTGTCATTGTTCCACCTGGAGCAAATTTCACAGAATCATCAAACAAACAAGCTCTTGTAGTAACGTCTCCCGCAGAGTTTGACCACCACGTTAAGTTGGTTAAATCTGGTCCAACAGCCAAAGCTCCTGCTTGTGGCGCTAGTTTCCAATTACCTTCGATTTGAGCATTTAACCCGAAAAAAGGAAGTAGAAATAAAATGTAAAGTTTTTTCATGTTTTAAAAATTTAGGTTTATAATTCAAAAATAGTTCATTTCCATGGGAAATCACAAACTAATATAGTAATAAATACAATAAGGACAAAAAATATATTGTATTCAACTAGTAAACAATGTAATATCAAAAATGTTCGCGTTCGTTTATTTCTTTTTGTAGCTTAATTTTTCGCTCAGATTTCCTACACGAATCGTAAAATTTCCCTCTTCAACGATAAAATCACCATCCTTCCCTACAAATTGAAAATCAGTTTTGTTCAAATAGAATGTTTTACTGACCTCTGAATTCGCTGAAACGTCTATTTTTTGAAATCTCTTCAAAGACTTACCCGTTGGAATCAAACTAGCATAGTCGTCACTTACATAAAGCTGAATCACTTCTTTACCAGCAATCGAACTATTGTTTTTTACTGTAACAGTTACGGCAATGGTGTCGTTGTCTGAAAAAATCTCTTTGCTCAATTTCAAGGAGGAGTAGTCAAAGCTAGAATAGGATAGTCCAAAACCAAAGTTCCATTCTGGATTGTATGCGGAAAACTCGCCGCTTTTTGGACGGTCAACACTTTTTGGGTGATCATAAAATTCGATGACGCCATCGAATTTAGGATAGGTGTACGGAAGTTTTCCACTAAAATTTTTCTCACCGTACATCAAGGACACCAATGCTTCTGCGCCATAATTACCAGGTAAATATGCTTGAATGATCCCTGAAGCACCAGAAACGATGTCGTGAATGATGCGTGGGCGGCCTTCCATAAGAACTAGGATTACTTTTTTGTTTTGTTCGTAAGCTAATTTGGCAAGCTCACGTTGTTCAGGGTCAAGATTTAAGGACAAGATGTCGCCTGGCTTTTCTGTAGCGGGAAGCTCACCTAGACATAGAAGAACAACATCTGCTTGCTTCAATTTATCATTGTAATCTGTTAAATTCACAAAGCGCGTTTTTTCAAAACCAGCGTCACTGTACAACTCAGCTCCTTGAGAAAATAAGCAATTTTCTTTCCCTAGTTTTTTCTCGAATGCTTCACGTACGGTTAAACAACCACTTGTATTGTAAGCTGTATCCACCCCTTGCCAGGTATGTGTCCAAGCACCATTCAAGTAAATGAGGTTGTTGGACGTTGGTCCAGCAATCAATACTTTTTGGGTTTTGGACAATGGTAAAATACCATTTTCGTTTTTCAGTAAAGTGATGGACTCAAGAGCCGTCTTGAGCGACGCTTGTTGAAATTCAGCGGAGCCAAATTTTGGATAGTTTTCAAATGTTGGAACCGGTCTTTCAAATAGCCCTAATCTGGATTTAACGAGTAAAATTCTGCGAACTGCGTCATCCAATCGTTCCCTGGAAATTTTACCAGATTTTACTGCTTCGACCATGATGTTGCAATATTCTTTGTATTGTGGACTTAATGGTACCATGCTCATGTCAACCCCTGCATTGAACGCTTGTACATATGCATCCGCAAGACTGGGCGAAGTAGCGTGAACGGTATGTAACATGATAAAATCCTCCCAGTCGGAAACAGCAAATCCTTTGAAGCCCCATTCGCCTTTCAATGTTTCAGTAATCAAATGGTGATTAATGTGTCCAGGAACTCCATTTACAACGCCACTATTGATCATAACGGTCAAAGCACCATGTTCAACAGCAGCTTTGAAAGATGGCAAATACAATTCTTTCATATATTTTTCTGGAATCCATGCTGGTGTTCTATCGCGACCGCTGTTCGTGCCACTATAGCCAACAAAATGCTTCATACACGCCGCAACGTGTTTGTCGTCAGGACTTGTTCCGCCTTGATACCCATCAATGATTGCGGCTCCCATTTGTGAAATCAGGTAGGGATCTTCGCCAAGCGTTTCAAAGGTGCGAGACCATAGCGGCTGTCTTCCTAAGTCTAGTACTGGAGAAAAATTCCAAGGAATTCCAGATGCACGTGTTTCGTAAGCGGTAATTTCACCGAAGGTTTTAGCCAATTCCGTATTCCATGTTGCGCCTAAGCCAATTTCTTGCGGAAATAATGTTGCGCCAACGGTATAATTTACCCCATGAATGGCATCGATCCCATAAATAACAGGAATATGTGTTTTACCTGTAGCGTATGGATTCTGAATCGCCGGAATGATTCCTTTCCATTCATCCAAGGTTAATGTGTGTGAGCCAACATTTAAAACAGACCCTACATGGTATGTTAAAATTGCCTCATTTAGTTTCTCTTTGTCAATGGTTGCAGGAATGATCGTTGCTCCTTTCGCATCTGTTTGTGTGATAACATCCAATGTGATTTGACAGGTTTGCCCCACTTTTTCCTCAATGGACATTTGCGCAATGCGTACATTTAATGACTTATCTTCAGGTGAAGACTCAGTTGAGGTGATGGTTTGTGCGCTTTTACAGGAAAACAATAGCAAAAGCATGCCACCGAAGTAGTAAAGTAAATTTTTCATAGGTGTTTTATTTAGGATTATCTATTGAAAAACGCGAACGTAGTCAACATACATTGTTTGCGGATAAATAGTAGTTGCATCCGGATTTCCAGGCCAATTTCCACCAACGGCAACGTTAAAAATGAGAAAGAATTTTTCTTTAAACTCGCTTAGATTAGCCGGGGTAATGTCTAGGGTGTTATATGCCACATCATCTCTTAACCAAGTAATGCTGTTTTGCGTCCATACGATGGAAAAAACGTGAAATTCATCTGCATATTTTCCTGAGCTCAGCACAGTAGTATTTCCGTATTGCGCATGTGCACCATTATCGCTCCAGTGTGCTGTTCCATAAACTGTTCGGTCTCTTGCTCCATCGCCGCCAATTAATTCCATGACATCAATCTCTCCACAAGAAGGCCAGCCAGCTGTGGTGATATTGTCACCGAGCATCCACAATGCAGGCCAAATTCCTTGTCCGTAAGGAATGGCAGCACGAATATCAATGCGTCCGTATTTCCACGATTTAATGCCTTGGGTTTTCATTCGTGTGGACGTGTAGAGTTGTGAATTAAAAGCTTGGTTTTTCGCCGTGATTTCTAGGTAGCCACCATTTAAGGTGTGGTTTTGGTTGGTGTAATATTGCAATTCATTATTTCCCCAGCCACCGCTTCCAGTACCGATATCAAATGTCCAATCACTGGATAAGCTTGTCCCATTAAATTCATCGCTCCAAATCAATGAATAGTTGGCGTACGAATTTGGCGTGGTGTATCCGGTTGTTGGGGCGCCTGAAGTGCTCCCTCCAGTGACGCTTACAATCACGTTTTCGGTTTTTTGAATAAAATCTGCATACGTTGTATGTGCACAGGTCTTTATCGCATATGTACCAGAGCTTGTAAATGTATGTGTAGCATCTCCATCCACCGTTTCTACCACCGTTGAATCATTGTTATGATAAAATGTTACCGTGTAAAAATTAGCGTTATCCGCTGTAGCTTGAACATCAACAATTCCACCTGTCGCGGTAATGGTCGTGACTAAATTACTTGGCAATGTAACAACTGGGGGTTTTGTTTTGTCACAACCAGCAAGGCCAACAAAAAAGAAAATAAGAAGGTGGTGGATGCTCATAATCATGGTGTTATTCACTTTTCAGGCGCAGATACCAGTTGAATCCGCCTGCGTGATGTTTGTATTGTAAAGATAATGTAGAGTCTGTAATTTCCAAAATGCGATACGTATGAACACCTGTGTAGAAGCCCATAAATGCGTTATTGGTTAAAGTAATGGTTGTGTCCGTATTTTCAAGTAAGGTCCAAGACTCGTTCATTTGGTCAGTATAAGGAGCTGTATAATCTCCTAGGTTTTGAAAGGATCCAGGGAAACTAGCAGAAAGCGAATTGTGTACGTATACGTCGCCATGATTGATCATATCGAATTTAAATCCATTTAAATGGAAAACGTATTGATCTCCATACATACCTGCACCTGCTTTATCTAACGGTCCAGCAGCCCACCATTCTGGGGTGTTTCCTAATGGACTAACCGGATCTGGTCCAACGCCCATGTGTCCATCTACTGTAGAATCCATCACCCATGTTTTATATCCCGGGCCATTAATTCCACCTGTTAACATAATGAAAATCGGATTGTTTAGTAGTCCTAAGTTATCTTGTGCAATAGTGATATCTTGCGAAGAACTTTTGCTTCCCCCTGAGGAAAACACAGTTAATTTCACGGTGTAAGTTCCTGCATACGGATAAGGAGAACTAGCAGATGCTCCTTTTGCTTTTGTCCCATTTCCAAATTCCCAAAGACATTGAAGATCTGGATTATTTGCCGTAAACTCAATGATGTTTGCATTACTCGCAGATGGCGTATAAGTAAAGGCGGCATCTGCTGCAGTTGGTGCAGGGCCTAATTGCGGATTTTCTTTTTTACAAGCAAAAAGGATCACTAGGATGCTTGTTGAAAATAGTAGTTTCATTTTCATATAGTTTTAATTTTAATAACCTGGATTTTGTGACCAATTTCCTCCTGTTAAGTCAATTTCAACTTGGGGAATTGGGAATAATTCATGTTTACCTGGTACAAAGCCATCAATGTAGGTCGCGGCCTGCCCTGTTCTTACAAGGTCAAAGAAGCGCAATCCTTCTCCGGACAATTCGTAGCGACGTTCTCGGTAAATGACTTCGATTGAATTGACAGGAATCCCTGGGACTCCAGCGCGGCCTCTAACTTGCGTAACGAGTTGTTGTGCGGTTGATGTCTCTCCAAGCTTGTAGTGAGCCTCTGCAGCCATTAAAAGCACGTCTGAGTAACGCATAACGCGGTAGTTCACCGGACTTGTTAAGTCGTTGTCTGGCAAGCCGATTTCTCCTTGACGTTTGATGTACTTATTGTTGTAGTAACCGGTATGCCCACCTGCACCAACGGCATAGGTGATAGAAGCTGGATTTGGTTGTGCAGCGATAAAAGCATCGATGTCTAAAACGGTTGCGGCACGACGTCCATCAATGCTACTAAAAGCATCGTACAATTCTTGCGTTGGCAAGTTGTAGCTGTTTCCGTCTCCATAAACGGGACCATTATATTGGCGAATTCCTTGGAATCCTACAGCTGCATTTCCTTCAAGACAAATTAAACATCCGTAGCTACCACCTTCTAATCCAGTGTATTGAACATCAAAAACAGTTTCACTATTATTCTCATTGGCTACAGAAAACAAGTCCACGTAACTAGGAGTTAAGCTATAACTTCCGGAAGCAATTACTTCGTCAAACGTTGCTGCTGCTTCGGTAAATTTATCTTGATAGAGGTACACTTTACCAAGGAAAGATAAAGCAGCTCCTTTTGTTGCTCTTCCCTTCTGACTAGCAACTGGATTCAGCACCTCTGAAGATTCTTTTAAATCTTTTTCGATCTGTTCATAAACCTTAGATTTCGGTGAGCGAGCGATTTGAAGCGCTTCCTCAATTCCGATCCGTTTATCAATAATTAATGGTACATCTCCAAAGAATTTTACTAATTCAAAGTAATAATATGCACGCAAGAATTTCGCCTCTGCGATGATGTGAGCTTTGCCTGGAAAATCGATGTTGTCTTTGTTTTCTAAGATGTAATTCGCACGGGTTAGTCCGGTATAATTCCAGCGGAAAACATTTCTAAGTTCATTATTGACACCACCATGTGTCATATTGTCGATTTGGTGTAATCCCGGGGAATCATTCACACTTTCTCCGCCTGCAATGGCATTATCAGAAGCAATTTCTCCAATCCACATGGTCAAGAAGGACGCTTGCAACAGATCATATGCACCGGTTAATGCCCGGTCATAATCTTCAGGTGTTTGAAAGAAGTTATCTACATCTTGTGTGTATGGAGGGTCAACAGATAGGAACTTGTCGCAAGCTGTTTGTGTCAGTGACAGGATAATTAAACCTGTAAATATTAGTGATTTTTGAATATGTCTCATCGTTTAGAATTTTAATTGAACACCGCCCATGAATGTTTTTGCTTGCGGATAGAATCCGTAATCTACTCCTGCAGAAAGCGCACCTGATGAACCGAGGTCTGGATCGAATCCTTGGTAACGTGTCAGTGTAAACAGGTTATTAGCAGATACATAAATGCGGAATGAATCTACTTTGATTTTCTTTAATTTGGAGGCAGAGAAGCTGTAGCCAAGTTGAACGTTTTTCAATCGAGCAAATGATCCGTCTTCTACGTAGTATGAAGAGAATAGGTTATTACGCGTAGATTCTGTCGTTACACGTGGATTCACATTTGTGGAACCTTCTCCTGTCCAACGGTCCACCATGTAACCTAACTGATTTGCATATGGTTGTTGACGCTCGTAGTTGCGAATGATTTCTTGTCCAATTGCGGAATATAGCATACCTGAAAGATCAAATGCTTTATAGCGAACGTTGAAAGAGAATCCGAATGTAAAGTCTGGAATGGCAGAGCCTAAGTAGGCTTTATCTGAATCATTGTTGAAGTTAATAACGCCGTCACCGTTTTGGTCAACAAAGATTAAGTCTCCAGGTTTTGCTCCGTCTTGTACAACGGGAGAGGCATCGATCTGTGCTTGCGTTTGGTAAATCCCTGCGGTTTCATATCCAAAGAAATAACCGATTTCGTATCCTTCTTGAAAACGTGTAGCGACATCGCCCCCCACACTAAATCCAGCCCCAGGAATGTAATCGACACCATCTGGTACTTTTGTTACTTTATTTGTGATGGTTGTTACGTTAAAATTAATGTCTGTTGAGAAATCTTTTTTCTTACGCAAATGGTAAGCAAATTCTAACTCAAGTCCTTTATTAGATACATTTCCCGCGTTGATGACAGGCGGATATCCACCGGGACCATACGAACCAATGATAGCTGTTACGTCCGGTTGGAACAATAAATCAAAGGTGTTTTTGATAAAATAATTGGTCGTAAAGTCTAATTTTTTCCAGAAAGTGAAATCGGCACCGATATTCAACTGGCGTGTCGTTTCCCATTTTAAATCGGGATTAGATGGACGTCCAATCGCAACTCCTTGCGTGATTAAATCGTCGAAAACGTAAACACCTTCTCCGTTTAAAAGTCCACGGTAGGCAAAGTTAGGAATTTGGTCATTTCCAGAAACACCGTAGCTAATGCGAAGTTTTGCGTAGTCGATGAACTTCACTTTGAAGAATGACTCTTCAGACATCAACCAACCTGCCGATGCTGTTGGGAAGATACCATAGCGACTATTTGCACCAAATTTGCTTGATCCGTCGCGTCTAACGATTCCGGAGAACATGTATTTTTCTTTGTAGCTGTACTCTGCGCGTAAGAAGGCGGAAACCAGACGCTCTGTGAATTCCCACGACCCTACGTTGTTTAAGTATCCACCTTGTGCGGTGTTTGCGGATATATCGGCATAAGCTAATGAGTTATTCGGAATACCAAATGCTGTTCCGTTGATGGAACTCCCTTCTCTTTGGAAGATAGAGATACCTGCTGTACCTTTGATTTTGTGTACTTCTGCGAATGTTTTTTCGTAGTTTAAGAAGCTTTCGTAAGTTAAATCAACGAATGTTGATCGTTCTTCATAAACAGCTGCACCGCGGGTGATTTCTACACCAGGCGCAAGTTCAACGGTTGGCGATTCTAAGTCATCGTTTAGTGCGGTGTTCGCATACTTACCGTCTCCGTACCATACGAGTGGCGAAAACACTTTGCCGTCAACGAAAGCCACGTTGTAGTTGAAGCGATTGGTAAAGGATAAATGCTCGTTAAAGGCATAAACAAACTCTTCTTTTCCTACAATTTTGTTTGCCGTGTTCCAATTGTATTGATTTTGCATTTGTGCAATTGGATTAATGATGTCACTCACTTCTTCCATGTAGGAGAATTGTCCGTTTGGTTTGCGGATCGGAACATTCGGGAAGGCATTGATCGTGTTGTAAAGGACGGATCCGATCCCATTTTCTGGCAAGGTACTTCGGGCGTCATTCGAATAAAGTAAAACAGAGTTTAATTTAAGTTTCGCTGACATATCCGTACTGAAGTTCATGCGGGCATTGTAGCGAGAGAAATTGGACTTCGGTCCACCAACAATTCCATCTTGGTTAAAGTATCCGAGAGCAATGGAATAACGTGTATTCATTGTTCCGCCACTGATACTTAGGTTGTGACTTTGAATGGGGGCTGTTTGGAAGATTGAATCTTGCCATGGTGTCCCGATTCCTAAGTTGGTATTGTTGAATGGCATGTCCTGTCCGCCCATAGCAAACATTTCATTTTTTATCACTGCATATTCCTGTGCGCTCAACAAGTCTAGTTTTCTGGATGTCTGTTGACGTCCCCAGTAAGCGCTATATTCTACCTGAGGCTTGCTATTCACGTTTCCTTTCTTCGTCTCTACGATAATCACTCCGTTTGCCGCTCGAACACCATAAATACCTGCTGTAGCGTCTTTTAGCACGTTGATTGACTTGATATCGGATGGATTCAAAGCATTTAGTCCTTCAGAATCATACACGACGCCATCGACCAAGATGAGCGGATCGTTGTCTCCAAATGTAGATAATCCACGAATGCGGATGTTCGACGAACCACCTGGTGAACCTGAATTTGTAGCGATGTTTACCCCGGCAACTTGTCCTTGTAAGGCTTGATCTACACGAGCAACGCTCATTTTTTCAATGTTTTCTCCATTTACTTTGGAAGTTGCCCCAGTCACTTCTTTGCTTTTGGCTGTTCCATACCCAACGATTACTTCTTGTTGGTTATTAACTACTTCCACAAGAACGATGTCGAGATTAGATCTTCCGTTAAGAGCGACCTCTTGTTTTTCATACCCATTTAGTGAAAATAATAGAATGGAATTATTGGGGTCGCTTACCTTTAAACGGTAAAACCCACTTCCATCGGTTGTTACACCGATTGCGATTCCTTTGACCTGAACTTTTACAAAGGGGATTCCCACGCTTTGTTCAGTTTTTACTAGACCAGTGACAAACATTTCCTGAGAAAATGCGAAGCCACTAATTCCAATAAATAGCATTTGAATGAATAGTCTTTTAATCATTTTAGCTTAGTTAGTTTAGTAAATATATAAAGATTTTTAATTATTGTAAAAAGCACAATAACTTTTTTTCAAATCGGTCCTCAATAAAAAAGAGGCCGAAGCCTCTTTTACTAAGTATTTAACCATTGACTATTCGAAATAGTTCACTAGTTCAGGGTAAATATATAAATAATTGTACAAAATACAATAAGTAAATTTATTTTATTACATTTTAAAGGTGTAGCGATTTTGTGCGGTCGCTTCCGAATATTCTTTTTTGTCGAACGAGAATAGTTTAGCTGGACGATGTTTCACATTTTGCTGTTTTTCATCGTGCGCAATGAGGGGAATGTTCTTGATTTTTTTTCTAAAATTGGCTTTATCGAAAGCTTGATCCAAGGCGAATTCATACAACTGTTGAAATTCATTCAAGGTAAAACGATCAGGCAGTAAATCGAAGCATATAGGCTCATTTTGAAATTTTAACTTAAGCATTTCATAAGTGCTTGTCAGGATGTGGTTGTGATCAAAGGCCAAATCAGGCATGTTTTTGAGGGAAACCCATTGTACATCACCAGCCCAAGAGGAGGCTTTTACTTCAAAATCTTCGATACGCAGTAAGGCAAAGTACGAGACGGTTATAACCCTTCCTTGAGGATGTCTATTGGGTTTTCCAAAGGTTTGTGACTGGTGCATCGCTATGTTGTTGAGTCCTGTTAACTCAAATAAAACTCGTTCTGCAGCTTGTTCCAAATCCTCATCTGGATAAATTAAATCTCCCGGAATTGCCCAAAGGTTTTCAAATGGCTGCATAGCTCTTTTGATCAATAAGGCTTTAATTTCACCTTCTGAATAGCCAAAGAGAATACAATCCACGGAAAATGCCGAGGTAAAAAAATCATTAAAATCGATGCGATACATGCTCAAAATATGGGGAATTAATGTCCAGAAACTTTTTCGGTGGAGAAAATATCAACGCCTCTGTTCTGAAGAATTTTACTTACGCGCCAGGCAAAGAAAACAAGGTAAGCAAAACAAGCAACGCCTATCCAATAAGACTGTTGAATTCCTAAAATGGAATCATCTGCTAATGCACCTTGAAGAACGGAAATAAATCCACCCCCCATAATCATCATGATGAGCAAACTTGACGCCGTATTGGTGTTTTCACCCATTCCAGCTATGGATAAGGTGAAGATACATGGCCATAATGTGCTGCAAAATAATCCAACAGAGATGAAGGCAAAAACACTTGTTAAACCAGTGCTAAAAATACCAATAGCCAATGCAATGACGCCTAAACTTGCGTAAATCATTACTTGTTTTACTGGATTACCGGAGCTTGCATAATCTGCTGCGATTAATATCAACACAATACCTAAATAAGGATATAATTCATTGATATTGTGCCCGCCAATAATATTTGCCCCAGCGAATATTCCAAACGCAACAAACGGAAGGATAATACCCAATAAGGTTTTCATGGATTTACTCAAATCAAAAACACCCGCAGCGGAAGTCCAACGGCCAATCATTAAACTTGCCCAATACAAAGAAACAAAAGGAGCCACAGCGCCCTCGCTTGTTCCTAGTTTTTGTTTCATGAACTCAGGCAAATTACTCACTGTAGCTACTTCTACTCCTACATAAAGAAAGATGGCGAGCATCCCTAACAGTACTTGTGGATGACGCAGTGTTTCCATGATTTTTCCCGCTCCCTCTGAAGAGGACCCTTCGATGCGATCGGGAACGGAAGAAAACTTAAAGAATATGGCTGCAATAACAAACGCTATTCCCAAACAGATGTAAGGAGTTTGTACTGCGGCTAAATTCAGCGTTGAGTCTCCTGAAGAGACTCCGCCAAAAATGGCAAAAGAAACAATAACTGGTCCGATGGTAGTTCCTACGTTGTTAATTCCTCCCGCCATGCTCAAACGTATGTTTCCTTTAGATGGATCTCCCATTTGTATCGCAAGTGGATTGGCTGCAATTTGTTGTAATGCAAATCCAAGTCCAACAATAAATAACCCGGAAATCAACATGATAAATGAAGCATTATTCGAAGCAGGAATAAATAATAAAGTACCAACAGCCGAAATGATGAGTCCTAGCGCAAGTCCGTTTCGGTAACCAATTTTATTCAAGATATCTTTTTTCAGTAGTGCAGATATGGCAAAATAGAGGATAGATCCTACAGTATACGCCACATAAAAGGCGAAGGATATGAGTTGAGATTCAAATTGACTTAAGTGTAAAGCTTTCTTGAATACTGGGATTAAAATGTCGTTACTCGCGGCAACAAATCCCCAGAAAAAGAAAATAGTAATAAGTGTGCCGAAGGCACTGAAGTTCGTTTTTTTCACAAAAATTGGTTTAAATTATTGTCCAATTTACAATAATTAAAAAAACCGAGCGGATTTTTTCAATTATTTTGCGAACTAAAATAGACATTTAATGTGAAAAATGGCGTCGCTATGAGCGAAAAAGTAAGCTAACTCACTTGTTGATTGGCAGATGAAAGGCCTTTGTATTTGGTCAATTCTTTGATTGCTTTCACTATCGAAAGCGCATCAAAACCACAGTCTGCCCACAATTCTTCTTGAGTCCCGTGGTGGATGTATTCATCTGGAATGCCAAGTCGTACAATTTCTGCCTGGTATTTTTGATCCACCATGAATTCAATGACAGCGGATCCGAATCCACCCATTAAACAGCCGTCTTCAACAGTGATCACATGTTTAAATTTAGAGAATACTTCATGAAGCATGACCGAATCTATCGGTTTGACAAAACGCATGTCGTAATGTGCCACGGAAATACCTAGTCCCGACAATTCTTTAATGGCTTCATGGGCAAAATTACCCGGGTGTCCAATCGTTAAGATCGCAACATCTTCTCCATTTGTTACTTTTCGTCCCTCGCCAATCTTAATTTCTTTCAATGGTGTTTTCCAATCTGTCATTACTCCATTTCCTCTCGGATAACGGATAGAAAAAGGACCTTGGTCTTTTAATTGTGCGGTATACATTAAATTGCGCAACTCCTCTTCATTCATCGGCGCAGAAACCACCATGTTGGGAATACAACGCATGTATGCTAAATCGTAAGCCCCGTGATGCGTTGCGCCATCGGCACCAACCAATCCACCACGGTCTAGACAAAAGACAACGTTTAAATTTTGTATCGCAACGTCGTGCAATACTTGGTCAAATGCCCGTTGCATGAACGATGAATAAATGTTACAAAATGGAACCAATCCTTGCGTAGCAAGACCAGCACTAAAAGTAACGGCATGTTGTTCTGCGATTCCGACATCAAAACTGCGATCGGGCATTGCTGCCATCATGATATTTAGCGAGCAACCTGACGGCATCGCAGGAGTAACCCCCATGACTTTGTCGTTTTTCTCAGCTAATTCCACAATCGTATGTCCAAAAACATCTTGATATTTAGGTGGCTGCGGTGATTTCGGTGTGATTTTAACAATCTCACCCGTTTCTTTATTAAATACACCTGGCGCATGCCATTTCGTTGGATTTCCTTCTTCGGAAAACTTATATCCAGCACCTTTTCTAGTGATGCAATGTAAAATCTTAGGTCCAGGAATGTCTTTTAAATCGGCTAATACTTTCGCTAGTCCAACAACATCATGTCCGTCAACAGGGCCGAAATAACGAAAGTTGAGTGATTCAAATAAGTTACTTTGTTTCAGTAATGTTCCCTTCAATGCATGCGAAACTTTGGAAGCGATGGTTTGTGCATCTGGACCAAATTTGGAAATTTTACCAAGTAATTTCCACACTTCATCTTTCACTTTGTTGTACGTGTGAGAGGTGGTGATGTCTGTTAAATATTCTTTTAACGCGCCCACATTTGGATCAATGGACATGCAATTGTCGTTTAAGATCACCAACAAATTTGCGTCTTTTTCGAATCCAGCATGATTCATTCCTTCGAACGCTAATCCTGCGGTCATTGCTCCGTCTCCAATGATTGCTACATGTTGACGCGTTGTCTCCCCTTTATAGCGATTCGCAACGGCCATTCCCAATGCGGCAGAAATCGAAGTGGATGAGTGTCCAACCCCAAACGTATCGTATTCGCTTTCAGAACGTTTCGGAAATCCGGACATTCCTCCTTTTAATCGATTCGTATGAAAACGCTCGCGTCTTCCAGTGAGTATTTTATGTCCGTATGCCTGGTGTCCAACGTCCCAAACCAATTGATCTTTCGGTGTATCAAACACATAATGCAAGGCTACAGAAAGTTCAACAACACCTAAGCTGGCACCGAAATGAGAGTTTCCTATTTCGGAAATAACGTCAACGATGTACTGACGTAATTCGTCAGCTACTTGGGGAAGCTGATCCTCGGTGAATTTTTCACGCAAGTCTTCAGGAGTTACAATTTGCTCCAAAAAGGGTCCTGCTTGATAGTTATGAGATGCCATTCAACAAAATTAATCTGATTCGATGATTAATAAACAATCTTTTGAATAAAAAGTTTAAAGATTTAGATTTTTAGAAAAGGAATGTCGTTCCAGTTTAAAAATAAAAAGTACATAAATGATTAAAAGTGTATTCTGGAGGATAAATTGAACGAAATAACGTTCAAAATGAATCCGCGACCCAATGAAATAAAACAGGACCGCGACCCCAAGATACAGCACAAATTTCTTGACATTATAAGGAATCGGGTAGTGTTTTTGTCCTAGAAAATAGGAGATCACCATTTGAATAGCATAAACAATAAACGTTGCCCAGGCGCTAGCCATGTAACCATATCTAGGAATGAAAACAACATTAATACCAATGGTTAATGCCGCGCCAATTATGGCGATGTATGCCCCATATTGCGTTTTCCCACTCAATTTATACCAGATACTTTGGTTGTAATAAATCCCAAGGAATACATTGGCTAGCAATAAAATGGGAACAACAGGTAATCCTATCCAATAGCTTTCATTTTGAATGAAATGCTTGAAAAGATCGATGTTCAAACTGACAAAAAGAAAGACAAGACATACCGTGGCGACAAATAAGTTCATCACTTTCACGTAAATAATGTTTCGGTCCTCGTTTTTCATTTGGTTGAAAAAGAAAGGTTCCGCAGCATAACGGTATGCTTGAAGTAATATGGTGACTAACATCGCTAATTTATAACACGCACTGTAAATCCCCACTTCTGCTTCTGCTGTATGAAGAGTACTCAAGTCCGCCGGATTATAGATGATTTGTTTTAATAGAATTCTGTCAATTGTTTCATTGATGATTCCGGCAAAACTGCCTATTAAAAGCGGAAAAGAATAAAACACCATGAGCTTTATTTCGGTCCAATTAATGATTAATCCACGAAGCTTAAAGAAATCATAAAGCATCAACGGCTTAACCAAAGAGGCACACAAATTAGCTAGCAGGATGAATAGCACTCCTTCTTCTGGTCGTGCTGGGTCGAATAAATAGAGCATGAGGAACAAATTCAATCCAACATTGACCAATATGGACGTGATTTGAACACTTACAAAGCGCAAAGATTTTTCTTCCGACCTCAATTTAGCGAGTGGAATGGCTGAAATCGCATCGACACAAACGATAATTCCTAAGAGTATGATGTACTCGTTATGTCCCTCGTATAACATGAAGGAAGCGATATCATTGTTAAAGAACAATAAAATAGCGAAAAAGAACACGTTCAGCCCCAAGACTGTTGCCAAGGAATTCAAATAGGTCTGCTCTTTGTTTTCACTGGTTTGAATGAAGCGAAAGTACGCTGTCTCCATTCCAAAAGTCAGAATGACAATCAAAAATGCCACCCAGGCATATAATTCTGACACAACTCCGTAATGCGCGGGATCCGTAAATACACTGGTGTATAAAGGAACGAGCAAATAATTCAGCAAACGACCAACGATGGAGGAAAGCCCATAGACGGCGGTTTGACTAATTAATTTACGGATGGGATTGCTCATTTTACCCTCTAAAGTTAGCTTTTCGTTTTTCTAAAAACGCCGTGGTTCCTTCGATGAATTCAGGACTTCCGAAACACTGTGCAAATGATTCGATTTCCGTTTCATAACCATTCACACCATCTTTGAATCCAGCGTTGACCGAACGAATAGCCGCCGCAATGGCCATGGGCGAATTCGCAACGATCTTGTGGGCGATTTCTTCGCATTTTGATAGTAAATCCGCTTGTTCAACGACGTGGTTTACAAGCCCCCATTGAAGTGCTTCATCCGCTTTTAACATACCAGCGGTGAAGATGATTTCGTTTGCTTTCCCTTTCCCAATTAGTTGGGGAAGTCTTTGCGTCCCACCATATCCCGGAATAACTCCCAAAGATACTTCTGGCAAGCCCATGCGCGCATTGCTCGAAGCTACGCGAATGTGTGCCGACATGGCTAATTCAAGTCCACCACCTAATGCGAAACCATTTACTGCGGCAATGACTGGAGTAGTTAAGTTTTCAATAAAGTCAAATAAGGACGTTTGTCCGGTCACAGCCAACTCTCCTCCCTGTGCAACCGTAAAATCGGCAAATTCCTTGATGTCAGCACCAGCAACAAACGCTTTTTCTCCAGCGCCCGTCAAAATGATGGCCCCGATTTCCTTATCTTGATGAAAGTCGTTCAATGCCTGATGTAATTCGGCAATCGTGTCTTTATTCAAGGCATTTAGTTGATTTGGACGATTAATCGTAAGGTAGCCGATGTGTTCTTTACTTTCGGCAAGGATAAATTGATACATAGCTTGAATTTGATTGCTAAAATAGCGAGAAATTTTCGTTCGGTTTCTAGTGTGGAATACTGATTCTAAAAGTTGTTCCTTTATCTAACTCAGAAGCCATGACAAAGACCCTTCCTTTGTGGTATTCTTCCACAATTCGTTTTACGAGTGTTAAACCAAGTCCCCAGCCACGTTTTTTGGTGGAGTACCCCGGTTGAAAAATGGACTTGAATTGCTTTGCCGTCAATCCTTTTCCTGTATCTGAGATGTCGACATGTACCCATTCAGCAACTTCCTTGATGTGCACGGTTAATTTCCCCACACCACCCATGGCATCAACCGCATTTTTACAGATGTTTTCTACGACCCATTCCATTAATGATCGATTGTGGAGCACAATGATTGGTAGCTGCCCTTCCACCGTAAATTGAATGTCAATTTTATCGGAAAGACGCGCCTTCAAATAGTTTAAATTATTTTCAATGGTAAAGACAAAATCTTCTTCAACCAATTTTGCCCCGGATCCTATTTTTGAAAAACGATCGGTTATTTTTTCTAGGCGCTGCAGATCCTTATGCATCTCTCTGGGAACCATTGGGTCCACATCTTCATTTTCAAGGTGACTAACCCAAGCCATGAGCGAGGATAGGGGAGTCCCAAGTTGATGTGCGGTTTCTTTTGCTAGTCCAGCCCACACTTGATTCTGCTCTGCTTTCCGGTAGGTTGAAAATAACAAGTAGCCGATGATGACGATTAAACCAACTACACCAAATTGGATATATGGAAGCCAAATGAGTTGTTTAACTTCAGGACTATCACTGAAATAAAGCACTTTCTCCCCTTTGCCAAAATTGATGCGAATCGGGATGTTCTGAGCCTTTAAATCAGCTATTGTTTGAAACAAATGTTCAGCGTCTAATTCTTTTTTTGACAAATTACTGGAAATCACTTTTTGCTCCTTCACATCATAGAATAACACAGGAATCAAGTTGGACTGATTGTCCAAATCTTGATTGAAAGAGGAAATTAATGAGTCGCTTTGTTTTTGTAAGTTCAGATAAGCACGCGACTCCCCGTATAAAAAGGACATATGCATATCCCCAAAGACATTTATTTTGAATTCGTGTCCTTCGCCTTTCCATTTTTTGGCAAGAGCTAATATATCGTCTTCGTGATTTTTATCGTTAAAAAGGGTGTCTAGGTTGCGAAACTGAGCAAGCGTACCATCATCGTTAAGTAAGATGACAGGAATATCCTTGTTGGACTCGATAATGCTCAGCGTGAAATCAAGGTCTTGATTCAAGGATAAATCGGATGGATTTAACAAGGTTTTTTGTGCTTCCACGACCAACTCAATCTTCTCACGTTCTTTTTCACTAAGTGACTTAAAGATTCGCGCGTTCAACTCCACTAATTCCACCTTCTTTTTCAAAGCGCTTGCCCATTCTTTCGCTTTAGAACGATCGCGTTCGGCGATTTTTTGAATCATTTGATTGGAAACAAACAGCGACGCCCCTATAATCAAGAGAGAAATGAAAATCAATACGACTTTCCAACGTTGTTTGGCTGAATACAAATCCATGTGAGACGAATTTAAGGAGATTTCGCTTCTCTAACGCACGCTTTTTAAACTTAGTATGCGTGATTCAATGATTTCGCAAATACGGTGGTGGTCAAAATGCTGCTGAAAGGCACGGTCATGAAAGATATTTGGGTCAATTGTATCCAATGACATCAAGGCTTGGGAAAGCGAAAAGAAGTCACCTGGTTCAAAAAGAATCCCCGCAGGAAACGTCTTCAACAATTCTTTGGAACCCCCGGCATTACTCGCAATAACAGGAGTGTGGTGGGCCATTGACTCAATCGTACTCATGCCAAAGGTTTCGTAGTCAGAAGCCATAATCAGCGCGTCAATTGCGCGGTAAAATGGACCTGTTTCCTTTGTGAAGCCGTAAAAATGGACCTGCTTCTCTATTTTTCTCTCTCGAATGAGTTTCAATAGTTCTTGTTGATAAGAGTCCCTGGAGTCGGGAGTCTCTTCACCTACAAAAATTAAGTGATGATTTGGGCTTTGTAGTTGTTCGAGTGCTAATACGGCTAATTCCAGACGTTTTTTTCGATCAATTCGACCAATCATGCCGTAAATCACCTTGTCCTCTGGGAGATGAAGATGCTTCCTCGCTTCACTTTTACTCAGCAAAGAAAGTTCACTAAAATCTAGAGCGGACGGTATAACACATACTTTTTCTGACCGGACATTTGTTGCGGAAAGCACATAATTCTTCATGTATTCGAGCGAGCAAATCCACGAGCTTAAAAAAGAGTATCTAATGGTTCTAAAAAATTGACGTTTTTTCCCTTGGAACATCATTTCCATGAAAAAATGAACCTTGATTTGCTTCATGGAAAAGAAAGCAATACTCGCGGCAATACTAAGATCAGAAGTGTTGCGAATCATTAAATCTTTTACGCCGTTCTTCTTCAGCTTCTGTAACAATGTAAACGCGGCATAAAACGCATAATGTCTGGCCGGTTTTCTAATGGGAATGACATAAAGATTGGCTTCTTCTGCAGCTATTTGTAAGGGGGAGTTTTTCGTGCAAATGAATGTGACCTCGTGTCCTCGTCTCTGCATCCAAAGGGCATTGCGAAGATGATTCATCTCCAATCCACCCCATCCCCGTGAAGTACATAAATAAGCAAGGTGTAATTTTGTTGTCAAAACGTAATTTCGATGGCGAATATAGATAAAACGATTAATTTTGTCCGATGATAAAGAATCTTTTAAAAAATCCGCTAGCTGTTTTTGCACTGACATTTTTCCTGTTTGCGCTGCCTTTGTTTTTCTTCAACATCAGTATTTTTGATGGGGAAATCCTCGTAATGCAGGGCGCGGAAGAAATCGCCTTACCCATCAAACTCAGTTTGTCTTACTTTATTGGTGTGGGTATAAACCCAGAAGACCTCAAAGATATCGAAGGATTTCATTTAGTTTCGAAAGGATATTTTTTAGCCGCATGTTTATTAATCGGATTTCCATCATTAATGGCGTATCGTTCATACATCGCGAATAGGGCTGCGTCAACATAAATTAACCATACCTTAATTATACAGCCACTAATTTTTGTGCGCTAGAAAAAGATTACAAACATTTCGTTCTGCCGCCATCCACAGGCAAGTTGATGCCGTTGATATAGGATGCTTCGGGGGACGCTAAAAAACAAACTGCGGCAGCCACTTCCTCTGGTTCCGCAATGCGATTCATCGGGGTTTCGTTACCCATTTCTTTAAAAATGTCCGTTACCGTTTGACCTGTTTTTTCTGATTTTACACCCGCAATTTCTGTCAAGCGAGAAGTGTTCGTTGCGCCAGGAAGCACATTGTTCACGGTAATTCCATATTGTCCTAGTTCACCGGCAAGAGTTTTGCTCCAATTCGCAACAGCTCCTCTAATCGTGTTAGAAACCCCAAGGTTTGCTAGTGGTTGTTTTACGGAAGTGGAAATAATGTTGATGATTCGACCATATCCATCAGCGATCATTCCAGGATTCACCGCTTGCATCAAAATATGGTTACAAATGAGGTGTTGGTTAAACGTATTGATAAATTCTTCGGGCGCAGCATCTTTAATCAACCCACCTTTTGGTCCACCGGTGTTGTTTACCAGCACATGAATTCGATGTCCTTCATTGATGTATGCTTCAATGACTGTTTTTAATCCACTTGGATTAGAGAAATCCGCCACCAAAAAATGATGTTGCTGACCTTGACTTACATCCAACCGCGCAAGTGCTAAATTTAACTTTTCCTCGTTCCGAGCCATTAAAATTAAATTAAATCCATTTTTTGCTAATTGACTTGCAACGGCAAAACCAATTCCCTGCGTACTCCCACAAACCAATGCTGTTCGATTTCTATTCATCTACCCTAATCGTTTAATTATCAGCAAAGATAAGCTTTGTTTTCATTTCTTTAAACGAAAATATATTTGCATAACTCTGTTTTTTGTTTTTTAAACTTTTTATAATATATTTGATACCTAAAACCTACTACTATGAATAACTTTACAACTTTAAAGGGGGTAATCCGTCTTGGAATTTTCGCCCTCTCTTTACTTGTTTTTAATGGCATTTCCGCACAAACGACAATCATCAATCCTACGGGAGATGGCGGTTTCGATAATGGCCCTTCATTTTTAACAAATGGCTGGACTGTCGTGAACGATGCAAATTCAGCAAATAATAATTGGTATGTTGGAAATGTACCAGGAGCATTCGCTGGTTCAAATGCCGCTTACATTTCGAATACAAGTGGAACTACTTGGGCATATTCTAATACAACGACATCGACCACTCACTTTTACCGAGACGTAACGGTTCCGTTAAACGAAAGTGTTATCTCGCTTAATTTCCAATGGAAAGGAAGCGGTGAAACTGGATGGGATAGATTATTGATCTATGCTGCACCAGTTACGACAAACCCTTTTTCTGGTTATCCAGCATCTAACGTATCTGCTTATCCAGGAGCAACCTTATTATACACCCAAGCAAATAATGCGCAAGCAACCTATACAAATGCTGCGGTTACGATTCCTTCTTCTTTTGCGGGGACAACTTTTCGCTTAATCTTCACTTGGCAAAATGACAACTCTTTTGGAACATCACCAGGGGTAGCAATTGATAATGTTAGCTTAGTCTCGGCAGCTCCGGCTGTCTATACATCTTCAGCAATTGGTGGTCAATGGTCTTCACCTGCAACGTGGGTTGGAGGGGTTGTGCCAGCTGGCGGAAATTTAATTTCCATTGCAGCAGGGTCAGTTGTAACAATTGATCAGGCGATAACATATGCTGAATTAAATGTGAATGGAACCTTACAATGGGGCGCAACGACATTTCCGGTAACTATTGGTGGAAACATCACCATTAATTCAGGGGGTAAATACTTAGCATATACTTCAGCAACGGGCGGATCTATAGGAACCCCTACCACACTTGGTGGAAATTTTATTAATAACGGGTATGCAAACTTCGCCGTTGGAACAACAACAAGTGCTTCAATAACCTTTAACGGAGCGGGGTCAACTTTGGGTGGGTCCGGAGTCTTTGAAGGTGATGGCACGAGAGGAATTATTCGATTTCTACTTTTTGCAAATATTGGAGCGAACGTAATTACAACAACACAACCTTTAACAGCATACAGTTTTGTACATACAGCAGGTTCATTAAACACAAATGGAAAACTTAAAATTGACAATACGGCTTTAATCCATGGTTTGCCAATAAACACAAGAGTAGAAAGTGTACACATGACAAATATGGGTGCGAGCTACAATGTCTCTCCCGTTGTCTTTGGTAGTGCTGTGACACCTTATTCAAACGGTTTAGCCGCAACAATTGGCACGAGATACTTTAATGGAATCAATGTTTACTTATGTACCGCGAACGGAACGTTTAATGCTACTCCGCCAACGACAACTGCAGCAACTGAATTTACAACAAGTGGACCTTCCTTAATTTGGGTTGGAACAATAGGAACAATAGGAACCAACCTACCTTATAATCAAGTTTTAAGTACTGCAACACCGTATTTCTACGGGGATAATATATACCAAGCCTTAACTTCGACTGCTCAGACGGTGATGCCTACGCATACTTCAGGGGTGGTTGGTAATTTTCTTTATTTAGGATTAGCTGCGAAAGTTGCTGTGAATTATGATGCGACCACACAAACGGTACGTAGCCTATCGATCACGAATAATGGATCCGGATATAACAGTTCAACTGCACCAGGCCTTACCTTTAGTAATGGCGTTGGCGGAACAGGTTCAGGAGCAGGAGCGGTTCCAATCATTTTATACGTATTAAATGGCGGGGGTAATAGTGCTACTCAAAAATCAGGTATAGCAACGATTACCGGTGGAATAAACATTAATAGCGACTCCGGAGCTGGATTACTAAGTTCAGATCCTCAAGCCTCTGCTGGAATAAGTTCCGTTTTTGCAACAAATGGAGGATTCAATTACACCGTTGTTCCATTAGTTGGATTCACGGGCCCAACCGCATTAAATTTGGTAACAAATGTTGGTTCTGGCTACACGGCCGCTCCAAATGTTGTGGTTACTGGAGGAACATTGGTCTCAGGACTGGCATTAACAACAGCCAACTTTACGGTTACGGTGAATCAAGGAAAAGTGGTATCGGTTTATTTGAACGCGAATACTTCCCTTTATTCTATCCCACCAACACTTTCCCTTTCGGGAGGTAATGCAACGCTTGCCTTTCCGGCGGGATGTTGGCCAACAGCTACAGCGAATATTGGCGCGAACAGACAATTGTTAAGTTTTAACGTTACGAATAGTGGATTTGGATATGTTGCCGCTCCTACTGTTGGAGTTGGCGCAACTTCAGGTTCCGCAGCTGGTGGAACGTTTACTGCGCAGGCGACAGGTCTTTCGGCGCGCGCAGGATTGTATCTACTTGTTTTAAATTATTTTGCACCAGCAACTTCAGCCGTTGTGAATGCAGATGATGCATCCATTCCAACGAACCGTAAATTGGTGCAATTGCAACTTGCAGGTAATGGAAACGGGCTTAATTTAAATTCTGACCTCACTTCGTTTGGTACGTTCCCAATTTCTCTAACAGCTAGTGGAAATGTCCCTGGAAATATCCTCGATTTAGGCGGAAATAATTTTATCTCCACATGGCAATCTTATGCTGGAGCCTTCGGTATTTTCGGAGGAACTAACGCCTACTTAAAAAATGGTGGAATGACACTTTATGGACGAGGTGGTGGAACAACGGGAAGTACGTTTAATTTCCCATTCAGTGGAACTTTCTCTAGTAATACAGGATCAGGAACGGCATTTACTGCGGGATCTGATATCACTAGAATGAATGTGAGAGAAACAGCAGCCCCAAGCAATACAACGCAAGGCGGAACAGCTTCTGCTGTCGGAAATCGTGCATTCAGAGTTCAAACGCAGTCAACATTGAATCCAATTGGGACCTCAGGTTTAAATCCAACGGTTACCTTACGTTATAATTCACAAGACAACTTAACTTCTACACAAGATCAGACTTTTGTGGCTGAAGGAACGACCTTGTCTGGACAATGGAACATAAAAAGTGCCGCTATTGGTGCTGGAGGAAATTTAGCAGCAACTGGTTTATTAGCCAGTGCAACGCTTGCTCCTGGACCAATTGCTTTAACAGGGGATGTGTTTTACGCTTGGGCAGGATTAGCGCCAACAATTACCAGTGTTGCACCATTAATCGTTTGTGCAAGCTCGGGTAGTTTCACGATTACTGGAACAAATTTATCGGGAGTTTCTGCTGTAAATATTGGCGGAACACCAGTTTCTTCATTCATAGTGGTTTCTTCCACTCAGATTGATGCATTTGCTGGACCAGGTACAACAGGGGTGGTCTCTATTGTGAAAAATGGAACAACGTATGCTGGAACTCAAACGATTTCAGTAACTCCATCACCGTCGGCACCAAGTGCGGCACCTGCAACTGCAACCGTTTCTTTCGGATCAACAGCTACATTTACTGCGTCTTCGAGCACAGCGGGAACATACAATTGGTACCTGTTTCCAAATGGAGGCACGACGCTTTCAACAGGAGCATCGTTTATTACGCCTCCAGCATGTTCGAACACTACGTATTATGTTGGAGAAAGCAATGGATCATGTGAAGGGGCTCGTACAGCTGTCACAGTAAATACGACTCCAATTACCGCGTCATCTTCTATCACCAGTTTTTGTGGTACGGGTGGAAATACTACTTTAAGTGTTTCTCCTGTTGACCCGAGTGTTACTTATACATGGACATCAAATACGCCTTCAGCATTAATACCTCTAAATGTTGGTTCAACGGTTACAGCAACCTTGTCTGAAACATCTGAAATTTATTTGACTAGTACCTTAAATGGTTGTACTGCATCAAATGCTTTTTCGGTTGGGGTTTATCCTTTACCAACGGCAACGGTGACAACTTCCGCTTCTGGTGTTTGTCCAGGAACTTCCGCAACGATTAATTCAGGGTTAAGTTCTAGTAACTTCGCCGTTAGTACTATTCCATACGTACCTTATACTATTCCTGCGAATGCAACAACTATTTGTAGCAATGGCGTACCAACTGTTCCTTTATCAGGCGGTAACCTA
>Ga0209444_10000045_pt1 | contig 63742 bp, 70 predicted proteins | sample LauGreFaBDMM15DN_2_FD_188215 | JGI IMG/M metagenome (GOLD analysis project Ga0209444, IMG submission 188215) | Freshwater lake microbial communities from Lake Michigan, USA - Fa13.BD.MM15.DN (SPAdes) (version 2) | ecosystem: Environmental > Aquatic > Freshwater > Lake | place: Lake Michigan... | reverse complement strand
TAGACTCATCTTCTAGCCAAATAAACTCTCCAATAGCGCCCGCAATTTCTTCAACAGCTACCTTGTTCTTTGTATCCAAGGCTTCTTGAGTAAAAAGAGCCGTTACTCCAAGCTGGATTTGAGCGCACATATTAGGCATAGATCTCACAATATTTTTATGCCCACCTACCCACTTCTCAATGGATTCTATTTGAATGCCTGCCGCGATAGATAGAATAAGTTGATTCGAAATTTCACTGGAAATTGATTTAAGAAGTGATTCAGCTTGCTGAGGCTTAACGGCAAGTACAATAATTTCATTGCCATTTATCTTTTTAAACTCCGCCTCCGTAGAAACTTTAAATTTATTTTCAAGAGCTAATCTTTTTTCTCTACTAGATTCAATCACCCGAATAAGTTCAGGGTTATGGCCTTTATTTAATAAGCCGCTAATTATAGCCCCGGCCATATTTCCCCCGCCTAAAAAACAAATATTCAATTATCGTCCCCTTGAGTTTTTATTGCTCTCGCCCCAAAAATAGCGGTACCAATCCTAACAAGATTTGAACCATGCTCAATAGCTGGTTTGAAGTCATTCGACATACCCATAGACAATGTATCAACAGTATCAATTTGATTTTTTAATTTAGCATAAAGTACATGCATGGATTTAAATTCATCAATGACTTTTTCGCGGTCTTCCATATTGGAGGGTATAGACATAATACCTCTTAGTTTAAGTTTAGGAAGTTCTTTGAGTGCGCTAATAAAGTCTATTAAATGTGATTGTGCATCATCGATCGCGATCCCGCTCTTAGTATCCTCACCGCTTGAATTAATTTGAATACAGATATTTAAAGGGGTGGCGCTTGAAGGTCTTAAGTCATTGAGCAGTTTCATAACTTTTAATCTATCTACGCTATGAACCCAGTCGAAGTTTTCTGCAATAAGCTTGCATTTATTGCTTTGAATGGGCCCTAAAAAATGCCACTGAATTGCAAAATTTTCTAAATGTAATTTTTTGTTGAGGGCTTCTTGAAGATAGTTTTCCCCGAAATTTATGATACCAGCATCAAACGCTTCAATAATTTTATCAAAAGAGTGACCTTTGCTTACAGCTACCAAAGTAACTTTCTCAGGAAAGTTATTAAAAGCAGAAGCCTCTAGAATGTTTTGATTGATTTGAGAAACGTTTTGAGAAATTGTAGTCATTATTTAAATAAAAAAAACCAAGCAAATTGAAGTTTGCTTGGTTTTAGTTTGTTTAGCAACAAAGAACTTGCTAATAAAAACGGGACATAAAGTCCCGTTATATTTATTTTTTAGCTGCTGGTTTTCTTTTAGCTGCTGGTTTTTTCTTAGCTGCTGGTTTTCTTTTAGCTGCTGGTTTTCTTTTAGCTGCTGGTTTTTTCTTAGCTGCTGGTTTTTTCTTAGCTGCTGGTTTTTTCTTAGCTGCTGGTTTTTTCTTAGCTGCTGGTTTTCTTTTAGCTGCTGGTTTTTTCTTAGCTGCTGGTTTTTTCTTAGCGCTAACTGATGTTGAAGGTTTAGAAATTGTTGCTGGAAGAGTGCTATTAGTTTCTACTGGTTTTGAAGAACCAAAAATTGCTGAAATTAATTTTTTGATCATTTAATACTCCAAAGAATAAAAAAAATTTTTTTTACTGCAAATGCAAGTGTAAATATGGACTTGTTTTTCAACCTAGTCAAGTTTTTATTGCAATTATTTTCATATTACTTTTCACGACGAATTTATTCTTTATATTTAATTTTTTACAATTACTGAGGAGCCAGTAAATACAATATTGCCATTAAAAATAGTGCTCGATACTTTTCCAGTAAGATTTTGATTAAAAAATGGTGTATTTTTACCTTCACTGATTAAAGATTTTGAATTTATTTCCCATGAATGCTCAGGGTCAAATATACAAATATCTGCATCCGAATTTACCGAGAGACTACCCTTATTAATTTCCAAAATACCTGAAGGCTGATTAGTTATTTTATTGATTAGCAAGCCCAAGTCTATTTTATAGTCCTCAGATAGCTTGTATACGAGCGGCATCAGGAGCTCTACGCTTGATGCGCCATGTTCAGACTCTGCAAAAGGTTTCAATTTATTATCTTCATTTACTGGTGAATGATCTGAACATATTGCATCAATTGTGCCATCAACAATTGAATCAATAATCTTTATTCGATCAGATTCTCTTCTCAAAGGAGGCTTTAAAAAACAGTTAGTGTTAAAGAAGCCAATATCATTATCTGTAAGAAAAATTTGATGAATAGAAACATCACAAGTCACTTTGACACCATTTTTTTTAGCTATTTTTACTAAATTTAATCCATCAGCAGTTGATATTTTATTTAAATGAACCTTTGTCTTGGTTAAATGAGCAATTTCCAGAATTTTATTGATGGCAGTAGTTTCACTTATGCTTTGAATACCTTTTAATCCTAGTCGAGTTGAGATTTCACCCGCATTTATAATGCCTTTTTCTGATAAATAAGCATCCTCTGCTCTTAAAAATGCTTTTAAATTGAATGTTGAGAGGTATTGAAAAGACCTGTACAAAACTTCTGTGTCTTGAATTGGTTTTTCTGCCTGAGAAAATCCAATACACCCAGATTCGTATAAATCATTTATTTCAGTTAATAATTTCCCACTTAATTTTTGAGTGAGCGCTCCAAGGGGATATACATTGCCTAACTTAAGCGCCTCTGATTTGTTCTTTAACATTTTCACAAGGCCTGGCTCATCTAGAATTGGTGTTGTGTCTGGAGGGCACACCATGCCAGTGACTCCGCCAGCATTTGCTGCTTTCATTTCACTTTCTAAGGTGGACTTATATTGGTTACCTGGCTCTCTTAAATTCAATTGAAGGTCAATAATGCCTGGCATAACTATTTTGTTTGAGGCATCAATTATTTGTTTTGCTTTCTTTGAGTCTAAATTCTTATTTAGTTCTGCAATTTTTCCATCTACAACCAATATATCTAATATTGCATCTATATTATTTTTTGGGTCAACCACTCGACCATTTTTAATTAAAATGCTCATGAATGTTGCCCCGCTAAAATTGCCATCACGGCCATTCTTACGGCTATTCCAAAAGTCACCTGAGGGAGAATGACAGATTGTTCGCTGTCAGCTACGGCTGAATCGATTTCTACCCCTCTATTCATTGGTCCGGGGTGCATAACTATTGCATCTTTTTTTGCTAAATCTAATCGCACTTGATTTAATCCATAAGTTTTAAAGTACTCTTCTTGAGAAGGGAGCATGATTCCATCCATTCTTTCATTTTGAATCCTTAGCATCATAATGACATCTGCATCTTTAAGTCCCTTATCGATATCATAGAAAACATGCACTCCTAGCTTTTCAATTTCATCAGGAAGTAATGTTTTGGGAGCAATCACTCTAATTTCAGGAACGCCAAGTATATTTAATGCATGAATATTAGATCGTGCAACCCTAGAATTTAGAATATCTCCCACGATAGCCACTTTTAAATTATTAAAGTTTGTTTTGTATTTTCTTATAGTAAAAGCGTCTAGAAGGCCTTGAGTGGGGTGAGAGTGATTTCCGTCACCTGCATTGATAATATGAATATTTGGCTTTACATGAGAGGCAATAAAATGAGCAGCACCTGATGACGAATGCCTTACAACAAAAATATCTGCATTCATGGCAATCAAATTATTGATTGTATCCAAAACAGTTTCACCTTTAGATTGAGACGAGGTAGCGACATTTAGATTAATAACATCGGCAGAAAGTCTCTTGGCGGCAATCTCGAAAGTAGTTCTAGTTCTTGTGCTATTTTCAAAGAAAACATTGCATACTGTTTTACCTCTTAAAATAGGAACTTTTTTAACATCTCTCTCGCCTATTTTTAAGAATGATTCTGCTGTATCTAATATTTGAATAATTTTTTCTTTGGACAGGCCTTCAATAGATAAAAGATGATTTAAATTACCTTTATTGTTTAGCTGAGGATTAAACATGAGATTCCTTTAACTGAAAGGTAAATTTTTTATTCTCATCTAATACAAGCTCTAAATGTTGATTTTTAGAAAGGCTAATTTTTTCGATACAAATCTGCGGCGAAATAGGAAGCTCTTGCTCGTTTCTGTCAATTAAAACAGCCAATGTAATTTTATCAGGTCTTCCATAATCAAAAATTTCATTCATGGCAGCCCTAACAGTTCTTCCTGAAGAAAATACATCATCAATAAGAATAATATGCTTGCCATTAATTTCCGTATCGATTTTTGAAGGCTTGTTTTTTATTTTTAAGCCGCGACTTGAAAAATCATCCCTATAGAAAGACGTATCAATTGAGCCTGTTGCAACAGCACTTCCCAAGCTAGGCAAAATCTTTTGAAGAATAAGTTCTCCACCTCGCTGGACGCCAATGAGAACAGTGTTCTCATCAATCATCTCATTGATTTTATTTTTTAGGCTTTCTATAAGGTTTTCTGCGTTAGGTAGGTTCATTTTTTAACTTAAATTTGATCAAGATAAGATTGTAAAATAATTTTGGCAGCTATTTGGTCAATTAATAGTTTCTTTTTCTTTAAATCAATTTTTTTATCTTTAAGTTCATGATTAGCTTCAATTGAAGTATAGCGTTCATCAATAAGATGAGTGGGGAGCGAATATTTTTGCTCTAGTTGCTTGGCGAATTTTTTAGATAAATTAGTGACTTTATGTTCAGAACCATCCACATTAAATGGAACTCCAACAACTATAGATACCGGCCTCCATTCATCCATAATTTTTTGAATAGCTTCAAATGTTTGGTTATTAGTTGAAGATTCGATTGTTATTAAAGCCTGAGCTGTCTTGGAAATATTGTTTCCAATTGCAACCCCTATGCGTCTTTGTCCAAAATCAAATCCTATGATATTTCCTTCTCTTTGCTTACCAGGTGCTTGATGATTTTCGATATTTAACATGGCAATTTTATCGAGCTTAATTCTAGATTCAAGCTAATAAGGGAAGTTTTTTTCGAAAAAAAAACTGACATGAAGTCAGTTTGACAGTGCGCTTTAAAATTATTTTTTCTATAATTTTTCAATGTCATTATTCTAACATAATTTAATAATGGCACATATTAATTTTCTAAATAACCTGTAATTTCAAGCCCAAAACCAATCATGCTCGGCATTTTTCTTGGGGCAGATAGCAGCTTCATTTTTCTAACTCCTAAATCTACTAATATTTGAGAGCCAATCCCGTAATTTCTCAGATCATTACTGCTCTTAAGCGGCAGAGTGTTTTCTGTTTTTAAAATATTTAGGAGATCGTTGGTGTTTGTATTGTGGTTTATAAAGATCAATACACCGCCATCCTCACTTATTTTTTTGATTGCCTTCAATGCATTCCATGAATGCTTTTTATCTTCTATATCTAAAAGGTCTATCACCGATAAAGGCTCATGAACTCTCACAATAGTTTCTTTATCTTTTTGAATTTCACCTTTTACAAGGGCAATATGAGTTTCTTCTAAGATTTTGTCTTTATACAAAATTAATTTCATTTCGCCATAAGGCGTTAAGATATTTTTTTCGATTAATTTTTCAATTAATTTTTCATTTTTTCTTCGGTATTCGATAAGATCTGCAATTGTTCCAATCTTAATATTATGCTGCTCTGAAAATTTAATTAAATCTGGAAGTCGCGCCATATTTCCATCTTCATTAAGAATTTCACATATCACTGATGCTGATTCAAGACCTGCAAGATGCGCAAGATCACATCCAGCTTCAGTATGTCCAGCCCTGACAAGCACACCACCTTTTTTGGATATTAATGGGAATATATGACCGGGCCTTACAATACTTTTTGAAGTGGCATTTTTATGAATTGCAGCTTTAATTGTTGTGGCTCTGTCATTTGCTGAAATTCCAGTAGTGACGCCTTCAGCAGCTTCAATAGACACCGTAAAGTTAGTCCCTAAGCGAGTTTCATTTTCTTGAACCATTAGAGGCAATTCGAGTATTTTGCATTTCTCTTCTGTCAGCGTTAGACAAATAAGGCCGCGCCCGAATTTAGACATAAAATTAATATGATCTGAATTAGCAAATTCTGCCGCAAGAACGAGATCACCTTCATTTTCTCTATTTTCCTCATCCACAAGGATAACCATTTTGCCTTGTTTTATATCTTCAATAATTTCAACTATCGGACGGATCATCTATTCTTTATTTTCTTTTGAGAATGTTTTCAAGGTATCTAGCAATCAAGTCTACTTCAATATTAATTTGGCTGCCCTTGGTTAGGCTTCCTAAATTAGTTTCCTTCAGGGTAAAAGGAATGATGTTTACTTTAAAATTATCACTTTTGACTGAATTTACAGTAAGACTTACGCCATTTATCGCAACAGATCCCTTTTCAGCAATAAATTTCATTAGTTTTTTAGGGGGCTTGATTTCTAGAATCCAACATTGACTAGTAGTTTTGATACTGGCAATTTTTGCTATGCCATCAATATGACCTGTTACAAAATGACCGCCTACTTTTCCATTGTATAAAACTGCACTCTCTAAATTTACTAGAGATTTTTCAGAAAAAGATATAGTTCTGCTTAACGTTTCTGCCGACACATGAAATATAAATTGATTTTTTTGTTTTTTCTGAACGGTAAGGCATACCCCATTGATAGATATGCTATCTCCCAAGTTGCTTGCCTTAATTTTATTGGCCTCATAGGCGACAGTAATGCGGGCATCTTTTTTTAAAGATTCAATTTTTTTTATTAAGCCGATGGATTGAATTATGCCTGTAAACATAAGGTGATTTTATCAGATTAGAATGTATATCCCTGATAAAATAAACCAAATGTCTTTACTTAACAAATACCTGCCTTTTGAAGTTTGGATTGCTTATAGATATATAAAGTTTAAGCAAAAAAATAGCTTCATATCTTTTATTTCAATGACAAGTATGGTTGGAATAGCTCTTGGAGTTTCAGCGCTCATTATTATTCTATCTGTTATGAATGGTTTTCAGGATGAACTTCGAACGCGAATTCTAGGAGTGGCTTCTCATATTGAAATTACAAGCTCAAATAATACGTTGACACATTGGGAAGATTTAGCAAAAAAACTTCATGAATCTCCTGATGTAGTAGGGTCAGCGCCCTATGTAGATGGCCAGGGTATGTTAGTTAGCGAATTCGGAAGTCAGGGAATTATGCTTCGAGGGATTTCATCAGAACTTGAAGGTAATGTTGATAACCTGGAAAAGAAAGTTAAGGTTGGTAAGCTATCTGATTTAAAACCTAATACATTTAATTTGATTTTAGGGATAGATGCTGCAAAGCAACTAGGTATTGTCGTTGGAGATAAAGTTAATATTTTAATTCCGCAAGGCTCTTATACGCCCGCAGGCACATTTCCTAGAATGCGACAATTTAATGTTGCAGGTATTTTTGAAATTGGAATGTATGAATATGATTCCGGTATGGCGTTGATGAATATAGAAGACGCTCAGAAATTCTTTCAAATGAACGATGCTGTTTCAGGGGTTAGGGTAAAGACTGATGATCTTTTTTTGGCACCTTTAGTGGCAAAAAGACTATCAGAAAGCCTGTCGGAATCAGGTGTTTTTTATGTCAGCGATTGGACAAAAAAGCATGCGAATTTTTTCGCAGCTGTTCAAATGGAAAAAAGAGTGATGTTTATAATTCTGATGCTAATTATTGCGGTTGCGGCATTTAATATTGTTTCTACCTTGGTGATGGCGGTAACTGATAAAAGATCAGACATTGCAATTCTTAAAACATACGGAGCAAAACCTAAAAGTATCCTATATATATTTATCATTCAGGGTTCTTTGATAGGCTTAATCGGAACTATCAGCGGGGTATTTTTGGGGACTGTTGTTGCATTAAATATTCATTCGATAGTGCCTTTTATTGAGCATTTATTCAACGTTCAATTCTTATCCAAGGATATTTATTATATTTCTGAAGTGCCTTCCAAGCTCTTGTATAGCGATGTAAGTGCTATAGCCTTTATTTCGATTTTGTTATCTATTGTTGCCACAATTTATCCAAGCATAAAAGCTTCTAACACTTCACCTGCTGAGGCGTTAAAGCATGACTAAAAAATTACTTATAGCTTGTAAAGACTTATCTAAGACATTTCCTGGTCTAGATGAAGAAATTATTAAAAAGTTAAATCTTAATATCAAAGAAGGTGATCATACAGCTATTGTTGGCGTCTCCGGGTCTGGCAAAAGCACACTTCTTCATCTCATGGCTGGACTTGAAAAGACCTCATCTGGACAGATAGAAATTTTAGATCAAGATATCTCATTTTTAAATCAAGATGAATTAGGAGTTTTGAGAAATACATATTTAGGCTTTGTGTATCAATTTCATCATTTGCTCAGTGATTTTAATGCCATAGAAAATGTTGCAATGCCGTTATTAATTAGAAGGTATGGTTACAAACAGGCTTTTAAGGAAGCTGAGGCACTATTAAAAAAAATAGGTTTAAGTAAAAGGCTGACTCATAAACCATCCGAATTATCTGGGGGTGAAAGGCAGAGAGTGGCAATCGCGAGGTCCCTAATTACCAAGCCAAAGTGCATTCTTGCAGATGAGCCCACAGGAAATTTGGATGGAAAAACAGCACATTTTGTATTTGATTTATTGCTTGATTTAGCAAAAGAGAATCGTTCAACTCTAGTCCTGGTAACTCATGATATTCAGCTAGCATCAAAATTAAAGTTTCAATATAAATTAAATCAAGGAAAGCTTAAAAAGACATAAGTTGATTTAAGCAATTAACCAAGTATTAAGATAGAATAATGCTCATCAAACATTTGGAGAATTAGATATGTGGGAAATTATTTTAGCCGCTGGATGGCCGATTTGGCCCCTCATTTTCGCATCAATCATTGCTCTAGCAATTATTGGCGAGCGATTTTGGTCTTTAAGAGTTGAAATTATTGCCCCAAGCGATCTTCTCCCTGAGGTTCAGAACTTATTGAATCAAGGCACCATAAAAAAAGATGTCATTGCAAAAATTAAAGAGCATTCTCTTTTGGGTGAAATTTTTGCAAGCGCTCTTGTCAATTCAAATACATCCGCAGCTCATATTAAAGAAGCTATAGAAGAGTCAGGCAGATCAGTGAGCTACAAGCTCGAAAAATACCTATCAACACTTGGTACAATTGCGGCAGTTGCTCCTCTTTTGGGGCTCTTGGGCACGGTAATAGGTATGGTTGATCTTTTTAGTTCATTCACAAACAGTGGCCATGATGTGGCTATATTTGCAAGAGGCATTTCAGTGGCCCTGTATAACACGGCAGCAGGTATTGTTGTGGCAGTTCCAGCTATGATTTTTTATCGCTTTTTTAGATCTAAAGTAGATGATTTAATCTTTGATATGGAGCAACAAGCTCTTAAGCTGATTGAATCTATGGGCGTTCGTAAATAAATAATTAGGATTGCATATGAATTTTCAACGGGGAAAAAAACACGAAGAGATGGAATTAAACTTAGTTCCTTTAATCGATGTTTTATTGGTTATTATTATTTTCCTTGTCGTAAGCACAACCTTCTCTAGATTTAGTGAATTAAAAATTAATCTTCCTACTGCTGAAGCCAATAGCCCCGATAAGAAACCTAACGTTATTAATGTGTCTATTTCAGCTGAAGGCGTCTACGCCATAAATGACAATCCCCTCCCTAATAAAAGCCTCGAGTCTATTATTGCGGCCTTAAAAAATTCGGCAAAAGGTGAAAAAGAAATTCCGGTAATTATTAATGCAGATGCAAAATGTGAGCATCAGTCCGTCATTAACGTCATGGAAGCCTCAAGACAGGCAGGGTTAACCCATATTACATTCTCAACAAAAGTTAACTAAACTTTAAAAAAGTTAGTTTTTCTTGGCCTAATGGCAAAAAATATTAAAAAAATAACTGCATCACAGCCAATTAATTTTAGATATCTTTATAAAAGACTGTTTAAATATACTTGGCAACATAAGTTTATTCTATCTTTAAGTTTAGTTTCATTGATTGTGCTGTCATTAACTAATACAGCATTTCTCGCTATTATTAAAAAAATTACTGATCAGGGGTTTGGATCGGAAATTGCAGATAAACAATCTTCCCTAGCTTTACTTCTTCTTTTGGTTATGTCGATAAGAGCCTTGTCAGGGCTATTTTCGAGTTATTTTATGAAATCAACTTCATTGAAGGTTGTTGAAAGTCTTAGGTCTGATCTATTCAAGAAAATTATGATGTTGCCCATGAATTTTTTTGACAAAAATTCATCAAGTCACATTGTCTCTAAATTAAATAGTGATGTTCAGCAGCTCTCAAATGTGATTACAGATATAGGATTTAATCTCATTAAGGACGGAATAAGTTTTATTGGGATAGTTTGTTATATGATTTATTTGGACTGGAAACTTACACTAGTATTTTTATTATTAGCTCCAATCTTGGCCTATTACCTTAAAATAATGTCTCCAAGGCTTAGAGCTGCAGGAACGATTTCGCAGAATGCAAATGGGGAGTTAATCATGGCATCTGATGAGGCTATAGCTGCACAAAGAATCGTTAAAATATTTGGAACAGGCCAATACGAAGTTAGTCGGTTTAATAAAATTTCAGAAAAAATAAGGAAAATCCAAGCAAAGCTTATAAGGATTGCATCTTTAAATTCTTTTACAGTAGAAATTTTAGCAGGCGTGGCATTATCTGGAATTGCCTTTTATTCATTTGGCAAATTTTCGGCAGGACAATTTGCTGCTTTTTTTGCTGCTCTATTGATGATCATTGCCCCAATTAAAAGCTTAACCTCAATAAATGACAAAATTCAAATTGCTATAGCAGCTGCTAAAAGTGTATTTGGATTGATGGACGAACCCTCAGAAATTGATCGTGGTTCAAAATTAATCAATCGGGCAAAAGGGCATATAAAAATATCTGACTTAACATTTAAATACCAAAATAGTAAGCACAATATTCTCGAAGGTATCAATTTGATTATTAAGCCTGGCGAGAAAGTAGCGCTTGTAGGTAAATCAGGCGGAGGAAAAACAACACTCATTAATTTATTACCAAGATTTTATCAAATTGATCAAGGCAAAATTTTTCTAGATGGTATTAATATTAATGATTTAAAGTTAAAAAATCTGCGCAGTCAGTTTTCATTGGTAAGCCAAGATACAATCTTATTTAATGACACAATAATGAATAATATAGCTTATGGCAATTTAGAAAGACCAGTAAGTGAAGAGGAAGTTAAAAAAGCTGCTATCGCAGCAAATGCTTGGGAATTTATTGATCCCCTTCCGAATAAACTAGACCATGAAATCGGCGATAGGGGGGTTAGGCTATCTGGAGGGCAAAGACAAAGAATTTCAATTGCCCGTGCAATTTTAAAAAATGCACCAATACTTCTTCTTGACGAAGCAACTTCAGCACTTGATTCTCACTCAGAAAAATATGTTCAGTCTGCCTTGGATAATCTAATGAAAAATAGAACAACTATAGTCATAGCACATAGATTGTCTACAATTTTAAATGCTGATCGAATTGTTGTAATTGAGAAATCCAAAGTTATTGATGTTGGAACACATGCAGAATTAATTAGGCGATGCAAACATTATTCAACCTTGTACAAAAAAGGTCTGAAATAGCATTTTGATAGCATACAAGGCTCTCTCTAAGCTTCATTACTCAAAGAGCTTAGCTTCTTTATTTCTTCTGCCGTTATCAGCAATTTATCTCCTAATATCTTTTACTAGAAAATATCTTTATCGATTTAATCTTTTAAAGTCTTTTAAGATGCAGGTCCCTGTAATTGTTATTGGAAACATAACTTCAGGCGGTACCGGTAAAACTCCTTTAGTGATTCATCTCGCAAATGAATTGAAGAAAAATGGATACCATCCTGGAATCATAAGCAGGGGGTATGGCTCTAAAAGAAATGGTGTATGTGAGGTAAATCAAAAAAGTGATGTGCAAAATATTGGTGATGAACCAATTTTGATTCATAAACATACCCATCTACCAGTTTTTATTGCAAAAGATAGGGTATTGGCTGCAAAAGCACTTATTAAAAAATATAAAAAAATAGATGTCATTTTATCTGATGATGGAATGCAGCATTATCGTCTAAAGCGTGATATGGAAATTTTAGTCATAGATGGGACTAGAAGATTTGGGAATGGGCATCTTCTTCCAGCAGGGCCATTAAGGGAGTCTAAGCGAAAAGTAAAAGCTGTAGATGCTATCGTCTGTAATGAAAAAAAAGTGATAGATGGTAGCTATCTCATGAAATATAAGAGTTATTACCTAATTAATCTAAAAACCAAGAAAAAAATTCCATTAAATAAGGTGCGCTTAAACAACCTTCATGCAGTAGCTGGCATTGGAAACCCAGATCGTTTTTTTAATTACCTAAAGGCATTAGGTTTGGTATTTGATAGCTCTCCTTATAAAGATCATTATCGTTTTACAAAAAAAGATTTTAAAACGATGAGTGATAAGAATATTATAATGACTGAGAAAGACGCTATTAAATGCGAAAAGTTTGCTAGGGATAATTTTTGGTATTTGCCAGTTGTTGCTGAAATTGACTCAAAATTTACTGATCTTATTTTGAATAAAATGAAAAATATAGCCCATGGATAAAAATCTATTAAAAATTTTAGTTTGCCCAGTTACTAAGGGGCCATTAATCTATAAAAAAGAACAAAATGAGCTTATATCGAAGTCGGCTAAACTTGCTTATCCGATTAAAGATGGTATTCCAATTTTGCTGGAGAGTGAGGCGAGAGTAATCAAGAGTGACGAAGATTATTCATGACATTTAAAATTATTATTCCAGCGAGATATCAGAGTAGCCGACTAGAGGGGAAGCCTCTTTTGAATATCGCTGGCATTCCCATGGTGATTCATGTTGTAAAGCAATCATTAAAAAGCAAGGCTAATGAGGCTGTGGTTGCAACTGACGATCAAAGGATTTTTGATGCTGTTGAAAAGTTTGGGTATAAAGCAATCATGACTAATATTAATCATAAATCTGGCACTGATCGATTAGCAGAGGTTGTTAATTTGATGCATTGGTCAGATAACGAGATTGTTGTTAATGTTCAGGGAGATGAGCCGCTTATTGATCCATTATTAATTAATCAAGTTGCAGAATATTTAGATTATCAAAAAGAAGTATTTGTTTCTACAGCGTGCCATTCTATCTCAGATTACAATGATTTTATAAATCCAAATAATGTCAAAGTCGTACTTGATAAAAATTCACAAGCCTTATATTTTAGTCGAGCGCCTATTCCATTTCCGAGAGATGAGTTTACTCAAAAGATAATTGGAAGAAAAGGATTCTATAAACATATTGGAATCTATGCTTATCGTGCTAAGTTTCTAAAAGACTTTAATAGAATAGGGGAAGCTGAATTGGAGGACATTGAAAAGTTGGAGCAGCTTAGAATTCTATATGCAGGTTACAAGATTGGTGTTGTTCAATCAAATGACACGCCCTCGGCTGGAGTTGATACCCCCGAAGATCTTGAAAGGGTAAGAAAGTTTTTTTCTAATTAAATAGCAGATTCACCCGTTTCACTAGTTCTAATCCTCACTACCTCTTCAATATTACTTACAAAAATTTTCCCATCGCCAATTTTTCCGGTATGTGCTGCTGTAGATATTGCTTCAATGACTTTTTTAACCATTTTGTCTGAAACAATAATGTCTAATTTAATTTTGGGTAAAAAGTCAATTACATACTCTGCACCCCTATAGAGTTCAGTGTGGCCTTTTTGTCTTCCAAACCCTTTAACTTCCGTCGCTGTAATCCCATTTATACCAATTTCAGAAAGAGCCTCTCTTACTTCGTCTAATTTAAATGGTTTAATTACTGCCTCAATTTTTTTCATCTAATTTCCTTCTTCATATACATTAATGTTTAAAGGTTATGGGGTATCTTCTGTCTTTACCAAACGCCCTATGCGTAATTTTCGGCCCTATGGGACTTTGAGCTCTTTTAAATTCGTTATTATTGATTAACTTTACAACGCGATTCACATTTTTACTAGAAAAACCTTCTTTTACAATCGACGCTATATCTAGATCTTTTTCAATATAAAGCTCAATTATCTTATCAAGAATTTCATATTTAGGGAGGCTATTCTGATCAAGCTGGTCATGCCTTAATTCAGCTGTAGGTGGTCTTTTAATGATTTCATTTGGAATGATCTTTGATATTGAATTTCTATAATGTGCTAATTTATAAACCCATGTTTTTGGGACGTCTTTAAGAAGTGCAAAACCTCCTACCATATCTCCATAAAGGGTTGTATAACCTACAGCAGTTTCACTTTTATTACTTGTTGATATTACAAGCCCACTAAATTTATTAGACAAAGCCATTAATAAAACACCCCTGATGCGAGCCTGTAAATTTTCTTCAGTTGTATCAAAAGGCTTATTTTTAAATTCGCTTGATAATGTTTTTCTAAAAAGTTTAAAAATAGATTGAATATCTATTTCTTTGTAATTGACACCTGTATTTTTAATCATTTTGCGAGATTCAATAATGCTTATTTTTGCGGTAAATTCTGAAGGCATCATGACAGCAGTAATATCTCTTTTGTCAAATACGTCATTTGCTAGCGCTAGAACCAAAGCAGAATCTATACCACCAGATAGACCTATAAATATGCTTTTAAAGTTATTCTTAACTACATAATCTCTAAGTCCTAATTTAAGCGCCTCATATAAATGTGCTTCCTTGTTATAAAAAGTATTATTAATGTTTGCTTTTAAAAAAACATCAATAATCGCTGTTTCTTCCTTAAAAAATGATAACTGATGAGTAAGCTTCGCTTGTTTGTTAACAACAAAAGAGCCACCATCAAATATGAGCTCATCTTGACCTCCAATTGCATTGAGGTAGATCACAGTAGATTTTGTTTCCTTAGCTAGCTTAGTTATGATTTTTACTCGAGCATCATATTTTTCTATTTCATAAGGGGACGCATTAACTACAATAATGACATCAACTAATTTTTTCTTAAGTAATTTGCTTGGGGAAAGACTCCAAGCATCTTCGCAAATAAGAAGACCAATCTTTAAACTCTTATGTTTAAAAATAAATTCTTTTTCACCCGGCTCAAAATATCTATTTTCATCAAATACGCCATAATTTGGCAGAATTTTTTTAAAATAGGTACCTTGAATTTTTCCATTAAAAAGTAATGATGCTGCATTGTATATTTTGCCGCCTTTTTTTAATGGGTGCCCAACAATTACTTTTATAGAAGGTAAGGCTTGCGCAATCCTCGTCAGTGATTTTGAACATGCTTTAAGAAAATCTTCTCTTAAGACAAGATCTTCAGGGGGGTAGCCGCACAAAGAGAGTTCAGGAGTAATAACTAATTCAGCCCCGTTTTCAGCAGCTTCTGTGGCTCGCTTAATAATAAGAATGCTGTTATTTTCAATATCACCAACAAACGAATTTATTTGTGCTAGAGCTATTTTCATAGTTTTAGTAACTGCCACCCGCATTTTTAATAAGGTCAACAATTTCTGTATTTTTAGCTTTGAGCGCATATACAAGAGCTGTTAATCCGTAGCGATCTTTTGCTTTTAAATTAACTTTTGATTCAATAAAAAGTTGAATCATTTCCTTAGATTTATTTGCTACAGCATAGTGAATTATAGGCGTGCCATCCGAGTCTTTTCGGTCAATATTAGCGCCATTTACTATAAGAAGTTTTGAAACTGCCAAATGATTTTTTTTCGTGGCCCAAGTGAGTGCTGTCCAATTAAACTGATCTTCATAATCAATTTTTATACCACGCTTTATAAAAAGACTTACCGCATCTGCATTACCCTCTCTTGAAGCATACATAAGAGGACTGCATTTGTATTTGTCTACAATATTTGGATCAGCACCATGGTCAAGTAGTGTTTGAATTGTTTTTATATCACCGTTTTTGGAGGCATACATTAAAACAGTTTGACCAGCATCGTTAGTGTTATTGGGATCAATGCCGCGTTTGATTAATAGATCTACGATATTATGAAATCCTGATATCGCAGCTAGCCCATAAGCGCTCCATCCATCATTGTCTCTTATTTTTGGATCTGCTCCATTATCTAAAAGTAACTGAGCTGATCGTATATAATTTTTCTTTGCAGCAAACATTAATGCAGTCCAGCCGTTACTTTCAGTTGCATTCACTGATGCGCCTTTTTTAATTAAGAGTGCCACAATCTTATCCATATCTTTTCTTGCTGCATACATAAGAGCTGTGACGCCATCTTCATCTTTACTGTTTGGATTTCCACCGCTTTCCAAAATAGCGCTTACTGTCTCAAGGTCACCTTTTGATGCTGCTGTTAAAAGGTAATTTACTGACTCTTCCGCATTCGCTATAAAAGCAAAAAAAGAAGTGATTAGAAAAAAGATGAAAAGAGTTTTTTTATACAATTTTTATTTTTTTAATAATGCTTGCATAGTAAGCCCCATGTCCGCAGGAGACTTAGACATGTTCACACCGGCTTTTTCTAGCGCTTTAATTTTATCTATTGCAAGACCAGAGCCTTGAGAAATGATAGCGCCCGCATGACCCATTCTTTTTCCTTCAGGGGCTGTAATGCCAGCAATATAACCTGCAATAGGTTTTTTTATGTGTTGTTTGATATATTCAGCAGCCAATTCTTCATCTGAACCACCAATTTCACCAACTAATATAATGCCCTGAGTATTTTTATCTTCTTCAAACATTTGTAAGCATTCAATAAAATTGAGTCCTTTGATGGGATCGCCACCAATGCCAACACACGTGCTTTGACCTAACCCAAGCACTGTTGTTTGTTGAACAGCTTCGTAAGTTAACGTGCCTGATTTTGAAATAATGCCAATGGATCCAGGCAAGTGAATACTTCCAGGCATAATCCCAATCTTACATTCGCCTGGTGTTATAACGCCAGGACAATTAGGGCCAATCAGTTTAGATTGGTTAGCGCGAATAGCCGCCTTCACATTAATCATATCTTGTATTGGAATACCTTCTGTAATACATACAATAATTTCAATACCTTCTTCAGAGGCTTCGATAATTGAATCTGCAGCGAAAGCGGGAGGAACGTAGATGACTGATGCATTGGCTCCAGTTGTTTTAATAGCATCTCTCACTGTATTAAATACAGGTAAATTAAGATGTAATGTCCCACCTTTGCCAGGCGTAACCCCGCCGACTAATTTTGTACCATAGGTAATTGCTTGCTCTGAGTGAAAAGTACCTTGTTTGCCAGTAAAGCCTTGGCAAATAAGCCTGGTAGATTTATTAATGAGAATAGACATTTTATTTTTTGATGAGACTAGTTGCGATCGTTGCCGCTTCGGTAAGCGTGTTTGCGGCCTTAATATTTAAACCGCTTGTTTGTAAAAGTTTTTTACCTAAATCTACATTAGTGCCCTCTAATCTTACGACAATAGGAATTTTGATACCAACCTCTTTGATTGCAGCGATAATTCCTTCAGCAATAATATCGCATCGCATAATGCCACCAAAAATATTAACCAAGACAACCTGTACATTTTTATCATCAAGAATAATTTTAAAAGCTTTGGCAACTGTTTCAGAAGTAGCTCCACCACCCACATCTAAAAAATTTGCAGGTTCGCCACCGTAGAGTTTGATAAGATCCATCGTAGCCATAGCAAGACCTGCGCCATTGACCATGCAACCAATATTGCCATTAAGTGCAATGTAATTAAGTCCAGCATCAAAAGCTTCGGCTTCTTTAGAGTCGTTTTGTGACCAATCACGGAGATCAGCTAATGTTCTTTGTTTATAAAGAGCATTGTCATCGACATTTATTTTACAGTCGAGAGCAATAATTTTTTTATGGGAATTGATAGCGAGCGGATTAATTTCTAATAAGGCTAAATTATTTTCAATAAAAGCTTTAAAAGTACTTCTAGCAAATCTAACGAAATCATTAATCATTTCATTAGGCAAACCTAATGCAAAGGCAATGTTTCTAGATTGATAATCCATGAGGCCATTAATTGGACTACATGTTTCTCTGATAATTTTTTCAGGGTTATTCTTAGATATTTCCTCAATTTCCATACCGCCTGCAGAAGATGCAATAACGACGATCTTTTCTGACTGCCTATCAACTAATATAGAAAAATATAATTCTTTTTCGATGTCACATGACTCTTCTATAAGAAGAGCATTAACAGGTTGGCCATCTGGTTTATTCTGATAAGTAACAAGTTTTTTATGGAGAAGCGAATTTACAGCCTCAACTGCTTCTTTTTTAGAAGTTACAATCTTAATGCCACCTGCTTTACCTCTGCCGCCCGCATGAATTTGGGCTTTAATAACATAAGAAGAAGATTCAAGTTGGGCTATCGATTGATCCACCTCCTCTAAAGACTTAATTGCAATGCCTTTTGGCACAGAAATGCCGTATTTTGCAATTAATTGTTTGGCCTGATATTCGTGGAGATTCATGTTAAAAAAGGAGCTAAATAAGCATTATTTTCTACGAATTTAGATAAACATGCCAGTTAAGAATTATATTTTAATAGCAATGTTAGAATTATTAATTTGTAGGCTTATATCACTTATAAACACCATGAAATTATTAGTCCAGTCTTCATATAGTCTCCAAAGTCATTTAACAGAAATCTCTGAAATTTTAGGCCAAGTGACAGCTTCTCCTTATTCGCTTATCAATGATAATACTGCCATATATGAGATTGAATCTGACTTGCCAGTTGATTTAAAAAAACAGCTTCATCTTAAGCAAGTAGATTTTGCAGTTTTAGATAATTACAGAGCTTTAAGTGAATTTAGCCTATGCGTGATGGATATGGATTCAACACTCATCTCAATTGAATGTATTGATGAAATTGCAGATATGTGCGGCAAAAAACAAGATGTAGCTTTAATTACTAAAAGTGCCATGATGGGCGAAATTGATTTTTCACAAAGCCTAATCAAGCGCGTTTCTTTATTGGAAGGACTTGGAGAGGAGATGCTCTTCAAAGTGATAGAAGAAAGATTAAAGTTTAATGATGGCACTCAGGCATGGATTGAGGCTTGTCGCAAAAATAATGTGACAACAGTCCTTGTATCAGGCGGCTTTGATTATTTTGCAGATTATGTGAAGAATAAATTAGGGATTGATATTGCTATATCTAATCAACTTGAAATTAAAGACAAGAGACTGACTGGTAGAGTATTAGGTCGAATTGTCAATGATGAAGTAAAAGCTCAAGCTGTAAGAGATTTTCAAGCAAAACTCAGCATCGACAAATCAAATACAATCGTGATTGGTGATGGGGCGAATGATTTAAAGATGTTAGCAGAAGCCCAATACAGTATTGCGTATCACGCCAAGCCTATTGTGCAAGAAAAAGCGCGATTTAAATTAAATCACTCAGACTTTAAAGGTGTATTAAATCTTTTTAAGGTTTAAATAAGCTCTTCTTTTAAGAAGCCCGCTCTGTAACGCGCTTCTTTATTTAATTTTTGGTAATTCAATTTAATATCATAAGACACCAGCAATTTTTTATACGTTTCATGTGGGTTTAGATTTTGAGATTCACATGCCCAACGATACCAAATATTTCCGATAGATACATGATGAATTTCTTCTTCATAAATAGTTTGTAGAATAGACGCAATGTCATCATCTTTTTGCTGCTTAAATTTTTCGATAATTGGGGGCGTCACATCTAGGCCTCTTGCTTCCATTGTTTTTGGAATGAGTGCTAATCGATGAATTAAGTCGTGACTTGTTCGATCAGCCATTTCCCAAAGACTGTTATGTGCATTGAAGCTGCCATAGCTTAAACCAAATTTTTTGAGATAGTCATTAAGTAAGTTGAAGTGCGTATGTTCTTCGTAAGCAATTTGAAGCCAGTCACTATAGAATTGATCTGGAAGATTTTTAAAGCGCCAAATAATATCAAGCGCTAAATTAATCGCATTAAATTCAATATGAGCTAATGCATGAATGAATATTAATTTTCCATGCTCAGTAGAGGCAGATCTTTTTTCAACAAGTCTTGGAGGAACAATTTGAGGTTTTAAGGGTGCGCCTGGTAAATGGAAGCTATTTTGAATGTCAGCTTTTGAATCAATTGCCACTTGATAAGACTTAAAAGATTCGTATATATCTTTAACTCGATTTAATTTCTCATTTAAATCATTTATAGCAAGAGCCTTTAGGCAATTAGCTCTTAACTCCATAGCCAAATCAATTATTGAATTGGAACGAGGGTTACGGAACCAGCTTTCATGTCCGGAGTGATAATTGATTTTTTATCATAAGAAAGTGCTATGTCAGCAGCAGCTGTAAAACCTTCTTTATATAATGTGACCTTGTTGCGCTGTAATTTAAAAATCTTTCCGTTTTTCCAGTCACTAATAAAGAAATTATCCCCAGATTTAATTAAACCATCGCCGCCACCAAAGCCTTCAGCAACTTTCAAGATGGATTTTGTTTTCAAATTGATTTTATATAGAATGCCGCTTGCAAAATCTACTTCGTATAGATCATTTTTAACAACTAAAAGGCCATTCGGCGCTAAAATTTCAGGCGTATCTTCATTGAGGATTACAGTAACTTTTTTATCTTTGGCAATTTTAAAAATGGCGCCACCTGTTTTAAGGTTACCGCTATCACTTATATATAAATTACCAGCTTCATCTGAAGTAATATCATTAAAAAAGACAGGCGTTTGTGGAAATGCCATCGTACTTCCATATACTGCCCATTTTCCATCGGGTTCAACCTTCAAAACTCTATTCTTATCTGTGACATATAGAGACTTGCCAATAAAGGTTAAGCCTTTAGGATCGTCCATACCACTTGCAAATGTTGAAAGTTTGCCATCAATTGAAATACGCGTAATTTTTCCATCACTATCCTTATTAAATTCACCGATCTCAGAGACATAAATATTTCCCTTAGCATCTTGAACCACTGACTCAGGACTTGTAAACCCTGAGATTACATTCAGTGAATCATGTGCTTTTGAAGGGACAGTAAAAAGGGTTAATAATAATATTAAAAATACACGCAAATTTTTCATAGTTTAATTAAGAAGCCTTAATGATTAAAGACACTTATCTTCGCAACCTTCTTCACTTACACCTAAAGAAAGAAGTAGGTCGACCATTTTTTGATCACCTTTTTCTTGTTTCACCACACGGATAATAGATACACCACCATTCATTTTTTTATTAAGATCAGCGCCCTTGGATGCAAGGTATTTAACGATCTCAGTTCTACCGTCAAAAGCAGCATGATGAAATGCATTCATTTTAGTAATTGGATGAGTGTAATTAAGATCAGCGCCATGCTCTGCTAAATATTTGAGCACTTGAAATTGACCTTTAGCAGCTGCCATAAGAAGGGGGCTCCATGCAAAGTAAGTTGCATTGATATCTACTTTTTTTACTTCAACATATTTTTTAACGATAGATAGTTTGCCTTCATTCACTGCGCCTGAAAATTCGATTCCTTCTGCATCTGTTAATGCAAAAAGTTGCATTGAAAAAGTGAGTAAAATTAGTGTAAGTGTTGTTTTTAGAAATTTATTCATATTAAGTGACTCTTTCATTTAGTTAAAAAATTGGTAAGCATTTGCAAACATTTTATACCATGGCGCTAATTCGTTCCACGTTTCAGGATGCCAAGAATTTTGTGTTACCTTAAAAACTCTCTCAGGATGAGGCATCATAATTGAAAACCGTCCATTGTCAGAAGTAAATCCAGTAATTCCTTCAGGAGACCCGTTTGGATTCATAGGGTAGGTAGAAGTTCCCTTTTGGTAGTTATCAACATAGCGAAGTGTTGCAAGTTGATGATTTAAAACATCATTCATTTGAGTCTGGTTTTGATATTCTGTATAGCCCTCACCGTGAGCCACCGCAATTGGAAGTATGGAGCCGTCCATCCCGGTAAAAAATACAGAATTAGACTTAAGAATTTCAACTGATACAAACCTTGCTTCAAATTGTTCAGATCTGTTTTTTACAAAGTGTGGCCATAATGTTGAGCCAGGAATAATTTCTTTAAGGTTACTCATCATTTGGCAGCCATTACAAATACCTAGTGCAATCGTATCTGACCTTGAGAAAAAAGCAGCAAAAGCGTCACGTGTTTTTGAATTGAATAGAATTGATTTAGCCCAGCCTTCACCTGCACCTAATACATCGCCATATGAAAAACCGCCGCATGCAACTAGCGCTGAAAAATCAGTTAAACTTTTTTGACCTTGAATAATGTCTGACATATGCACGTCATGCGCTTCAAATCCTGCGGTAGAGAAAGCTGCTGCCATTTCAACATGGCCATTTACACCCTGCTCTCTTAGGATGGCAATTTTAGGCTTCGTCTTTTTAATTGCAAAAGACTGGGGAATTTCAAAATCAAATTGTGGGTTAATACCTGGATCAAGATCATCTGAAATTTGTGAAAACTCTTCTAAGGCACACTCTGGATTATCTCTCATAGATTGCATCTTGAAAGATGTTTCGCTCCAGGCGCTTTGTAAGTTTGATCTTGTCTCTTTGAGGACAGTTTCATTTTTATGTTGAATATGAATTGTTTGATTGGGACTGATAGACCCAATGAGGAAAGTGTGGTGGTTTAGCGCCTCGTGAATCTTTATGAGCGTGCTAGAAATATGCTCTTTTTGAACTTGAATAACAGCACCCAGCTCTTCGTTAAATAAAATTGCTTTAATATCATCACCGCAATGAGTCAAATCAATATCCAAACCGCAGCGACCTGCAAAGGCCATTTCAGTTAACGTTGCAAAAAGTCCGCCATCAGATCGATCATGATAAGCCTCAATCACATTTTCATTTTTAAGTGTTTGAATCACATCAAAGAATGCTTTAAGTGTTTTTGCATCATCAAGGTTTGGCGGGATATCGCCCACTTCATTGAAGACTAAGTTGAATGCTGAAGCACCCAATCTATTTTTGCCTAAACCTAAATCGATGTAGATAAGACCGCTATCCTTAAGATTTCTATTGAGTGTTGGCGTTAATGTTTTTCTAGCATCAAAGACGGGTGCAAAAGCACTTACGATAAGCGACAAAGGCGAGACCACCGTTTTTTCTTTTGCACCATCTAACCAAGCTGTTTTCATAGACATGGAATCTTTGCCTACAGGAATACTAATACCTAGGTCAGGACATAGACGCATACCGATTTCTTCAACTGCATCAAATAAGGCAGCGTCTTCACCTTCATGACCTGCAGACGCCATCCAATTAGCTGATAATTTAATATCTTCTAAATGATGAATAGAGGCTGCCGATAAATTGGTAATAGCTTCGCCTAATGCCATACGAACAGAAGCTTTAGCATTAATCATCGCAATAGGGGTTTTTTCGCCAATAGCAAAAGCCTCACCTAGTAAACTATCAAATGATGATAGGGTGACAGCAACATCAGCAACAGGTACTTGCCATGGACCTACAAGTTGATCTCTAGCAATTAATCCCGTTACTGAACGATCACCAATATGAATCAGGAACATTTTATTTGCTACAGCTGGGTATCTCAAAACGCGATAAGCTGCGTCTTTGATGTCAATATTTTCTGTGATAAATCTTTTAAGAGTTTTCTCTTTTCGCTGCACATTGCGCGTCATCTTAGGCGGCTTTCCTAAGAGGGTAGATAAGTCCATATGGACAACATCTTTTTTAAGAAGACTATCTTCAACGATGAGTTGTTTATCGTTTTTTGCAACACCTACAATCGCGAAAGGACATCTTTCTCTCTCGCAAAGTGATTTAAATAAATCAAGGTCTTTATCTATAATAGCTAATACATAGCGCTCTTGGGCTTCATTACACCAAAGCTCCCGGGGTGACATGCTTGGCTCTTCATTATTAATTGAACGTAATTGAAACGTTGCACCTACCCCACCATCATTGACCAATTCAGGGAATGCATTTGATAAACCGCCAGCACCTACATCATGAATGCTTAAGATGGGATTATCTTTGCCTAATTGCCAACATCGATCAATGACTTCTTGCGCTCTTCTTTGTAATTCAGGATTGCCACGTTGCACAGAATCAAAGTCTAAATTTTCTGCATTGAATCCAGTACCCATACTTGAGGCGGCGCCACCACCCAACCCAATAAGCATTGCTGGGCCACCTAACTGAATGAGAAGTGCGCCTGGCGGAATTGCATGTTTTTTTGTATGGATATCGTTAATACTTCCAATGCCACCTGCTAGCATAATGGGCTTATGAAAACCCTTTACTTCATCATTATGCTTAATTTCTAATGTTCTAAAGTAGCCTGTAATATTAGGCCTGCCGAATTCATTATTATAAGAAGCGCCACCAATCGGACCATCAATCATAATTTGGAGCGCTGATGATATGCGAGAAGGCGCGCCATAAATCTCTTTTTCCCAGGGCTGAATAAAATCAGGGATGCGTAAATTAGAAACTGAAAATCCTGTAAGGCCGGCTTTAGGTTTTGAACCTCTTCCTGTAGCACCTTCATCTCGAATCTCACCACCTGCACCAGTTGCTGCGCCTGAGAATGGAGAGATTGCTGTCGGATGATTATGTGTTTCCACTTTCATAATAAAGTGAGTTAATTCTTTGTGATCTTCATAAACACCATTTTGATTTGGATAAAAACGATTAACCTTAGCGCCTTCTACAATAGAAGAGTTATCTGAGTAAGCTACAATCGTATTGCCTGGATGAAGCTGATGTGTATTTTTAATCATGCCAAAAAGTGATTTAGATTGTGTCTTGCCATCTATCACCCAATCGGCATTAAATATTTTATGACGACAGTGCTCAGAATTCGCTTGAGCGAACATCATGAGTTCAGCGTCTGTAGGGTTTCTTTTGATGGAAGTAAAATAATTAAATAAATAATCGATTTCATCTTCAGATAACGCAAGCCCGAGATTTTTATTAAAATCATTTAAGATTTTTTTGCCGCCTTCAAGTATCTCTGCATACTGAATGGGTTTAGGAGGCAAATGAGAAAAGAGAGATTGAGCTTCATTAAGATCAAAAATAGAAATTTCTGTCATACGATCATGAAGTAATACAGAAAGCTGTTTCTTTTCATCATTCGACAATAAAGATTCATCTTTTAACTCAATATAATTAGCAATGGCTCTTTCGATTCGCTTAACGTCATGAAGTCCACAATGGTTTGCAATATCAGTTGCTCTTGAGGCCCATGGCGATATGGTGCCCGGACGTGGAATCGTGATTATGGAATTATGTTTAAAATTTAATGTATGAGCCTTCGGACCATAATGCAGAATTTTTTCTAGAATGGCTTTCTCTGTGCCTGTAATTTTTTTCTCGCACCATACAATATGAATGTATTCAGAATGAATATCTTTGATTCGGCTATTAACTGTTTGAAGCTTTCCAAGAAGTTTTTCTTTTCTAAACTTTGAATAAGCTGGACCGCCAGCGATATGAATAATTTCTTGGCTTTGCATGTTTTGGGTAGTGTTTTAAGACGTTACTTTAAGCTTATGATTTTAACAGAAGCTATTTTTTTAAACCTTGTTAATTTTGACTAAATTAACTAGAAAAATAGAGCGAGGTTTGATAGAAAATAAAACTAAAAACCCAGGCCAGAAGAAGCGCCCAGAAAACTGAATAAATCACAAACGAAAGATTTTTAGATTCATTTTTAAGTGTAGCAATTGTTGAAAGGCAGGGCGTATAAATAAGGGTGAAAATCATAAAACTAATCGCCTGTATTTGGCTCACATTACTGTAAAGGTGATGGGCTAATGCGGAACCTTCTACACCATAAATCACAGCCAATGCGCCAATCACAATCTCTTTGGCAATAAAGCCAAAAATTAAAGCAATCACTAATTGTTCGTTGATGCCAATAGGGTCAAAAATAGGGGATAGCCACTTACCTAGTTGACCAGAATAGGTGAGCTCGCTGGCGATAGGAACATCCATTGGAAAGTGAGTTAACGCCCAAACAAGAAGTACGCCAATGATAATAAATTTGGTAGCGCGCGTTAAAAAATGTTCAATTTCAATCATGCTTCTTTTGACAATCTGACTCAAGGTAGGAAAGCGGTATGGGGGTAATTCAATAATAATAGGCTCTTTATTTTTAAACTGATGTTTGAAGATAAGGGCTGAAATAAAGATTGTAAAAAAGCTTAATAAATAAAGACAGAAAAGAACCAGTGGCCCATATGTAGCGCTAAAGAGAGCCGTGATAATAAATAAAAATACTTGAAGTCTAGCTGAGCAGAGTGAGAATGGAATGACAAACATCGTTAAAAGACGAAGTTCTTTTGTGCGCATAATTTTAGTGCCCATGAGAGCCGGGACATTGCAGCCAAAGCCCATGAGCATCATGACAAAACCTCTTCCATCTAAACCTATTTTTTCCATCAAGGTATCCATCAAAAATGCAGCCCTAGAAAAATAACCACTATCTTCCACGACACTCATAATAAGAAAGAAGAGAATAATGATCGGCACAAAAGCGGCCACTGTGGTCACGCCAAGATAGAGCCCGTCTAAGAGCAGGCTTTCGAAAATGCCATGATGATTTATGAATAGCGGTTCAAGATAATCCAACCTAAAGAAATTAAAGAATTGCGTCATTAAATCTTGAATGGGTTTACCAAGAGTAAAGATAAACTGAAAAATTGAAAATACAATAAAAAAGAAAATAGGTAAGCCCCAATAGGGATCTAGAAAGAGCCCATCTAATTTTTTTGTATTTTTGTCGTTGAGTTTGGTAGGGTATTTAACGGTTAATTTAATCAAAGTCTGAATCGTTTTTTCATTCGATATTAGATCGGATGCGTTCAGTGGTTTAATTTTTTTAATCGGGGTAGAGACTTTTTGATTGATGACCTGGGTACATGCTTTTAAAAGCTCAACCATACCTTCGCCATATTTGGCACTTGTTTTAATAACGGGCGTTTTAAGTTTCTTTTCCAATAACACCGCATCAATAGCAATACCCATTTTCTTTGCTTCGTCATACATATTAAGTGCGAGCACGCAGGGTATATGAAGTTTTTGAAGTTGTAGCAGTAAAGAAAGCTGTCGTTCAATTTGAGTGCTACATAAAACTACAATGGCTAAATCAATCTTATTATTGTTGATAAAGCTTTGAACAATTTTTTCATCTTCAGATAGACCTTGAAGATCATAAATGCCAGGAAGATCAACCAATTCGGCCATATGGCCGCCTAAGAATGTTTTAACTGCATGAAGGTCAACAGTGATCCCAGGCCAATTACCGACACGAGCAGATGAGCCGCTTAAACGATTAAAAAGCGTCGACTTCCCAGTATTGGGCATGCCTAAGAAAGCGATACGTTTCATAGGGCAGCAGAAGTAATATTAATTAGTGATGCTTCATGCTCTCTAATCATGAGTTCGGTTGTATCAATCATGATATGAAAAGGGCCTTTAAATTGAGCCTTCCTTAGAACGGTTATTTTTTTTCCGCGCCGAAGCCCCATGGCATTAAGCCTTTGAATAAGTAAGCGATCCATATTGAGTTTATGGATGATGCCACTTTGACCTTCTGCTAGCTCTAATAAGGTTGTCATAGATATCTAAATGATAATGATTCTTATTATTATATACAAAAAAGCCTGCATAGCGCAGGCTTTGTGAGGTTTCTGAGGATAACTTCTTTATTTACGGTTATCCACAATCTTCGCTTTTGCTTTGAGATCTAATACAAGCTTATCAAGTTGCTTTTGTTGAAGTGTTTTAGCTAAACCTTCTTTTACTTTATCGAATTCAGGAGCTTGAAGGGCTCTTGTATCTTCCAATTTGATCACATGCCAGCCAAATTGCGTTTGCACAGGCGCTGTTGTGAAGCTACCTTTTTTAAGTGAAGTGAGTGTATCAGCAAACGGTTTAACCATTGAGTTAGCTGGGAACCAGCCTAAGTCACCACCTTTATCTTTTGAACCCGAGTCTTTTGATTTGTCCTTAGCGATTTTGCTAAAGTTGCCACCTTTATTAAGCTCAGCAATCACGTCTTTAGCTTCTTGTTCACTTGCTACAAGAATATGTTTTGCATTGAACTCTTGAGTGCCTAAATCTTTCTTATATTGCTCATACGCATTTTTAATATCAGATTCTGAAATAGGATTTTTTTGAACATAACTTTGTAAGAATGTGTTGTATAACATTTCTTTACGCGCTAGCTCTTCTTTTAAAAGATAGTTTGCATCTTTACTTAAACCTGTTCTTTCAGCTTCTTGGTTAATGAGCTCCATGGCAATCATACGATTCACAATCATACTGTTAAGATTGTCATCCATTTTTTGACCGCGACTTGCAAGGTCTTTTACTACAAAATCGTATAGATTTTTTTTGATAGGCTTTCCATTCACTGAAATATTTAAATCAGCTGCTTGAGCTAAATTTCCAAGCTGGATAAGTAAAACAAAAACGAAGGTTTTGATAAAAGAAAACATAAAGCTCCTTGGTTATTAATATTGAAGAGTGATTCCTTAAGGCAAATCAGCTTTGATACTTAATGCATGAATTTTATGAGGAATTAAATCTTTAAGCGCTTCGTATACGAGGCGATGCCTCATTATCGTTGATTTTCCTAAAAAATGCGAACTAGTAATTTCCAAATCGAAATGACCACCACCCGTATTACCTTTATGACCTTTATGAAGATCGCTTAAATCTTTAAGGTTTAGATGTGTCGGCTCTAAGAATGCTAGCCTTTCTTTAATGAGATCTTGAAGCATAAATATTTAAGGGAGTGTTTTTCTAAAAGGTTTCACTTCAATAGAAGCGTAAACACCTGAGGTATAAAAAGGATCTTCATGCGCCCAGTGGATCGCTTCATTAAGTGATATAAATTCAGCTACAATCAAACTGCCCGTGAAACCATCTAAGCCTGGGTCGATTGAATCAATGGCAGGGAAGGGTCCTGCGAGTAAAAGTTTACCTTGATCTTGCAGTACTTTAATGCGCGCTAAATGTGCCGGCCTATATGCCGTTCTTTTATCGAGGCTATGTTGATGGTCTTTGGCGATGATGGCGTAAAACATATTATTTACGATTTGCTCTTGATGCTAAAACACCAATAAAGACGGCATAGCACATGATAAGTCCTGTAATGCCAAATAATTTAAAATTAACCCACGTACTTTCTGAAAAATTAAAAGCGACATAAAGATTGAGCGCGCCTAGGACTCCAAAAAATAAAGCAGAAGTGATATTGATTTGGTGCCACGTTTTTTCAGTCAGTTGAATTTGTTTTCCCATAAGATTTTTAACAAGATTCTTTTTTTTGAAAAATTGAAAAAATAAAAGTGCGCCTGATAATAGCCAATACAAAATACTAGGTTTCCATTTAATAAAATTTGCATCATGAAGCCATAAAGTAGTGCCACCTAATACACTGATCAATACCGCATTAAATATAAGTAACTTATCCACTCTCTTATGAACGAGCTTGCTATAAATCACTTGGAAGAATGTGGCGCCAATGACGACTAGTGTCGCGGTATAAATGTCTGAAAATTTATATGCAATAAAAAAAAGGATGACAGGAAATAGATCGAATAGAAATTTCATTTGTAAAATTATCCTAAGGCTTCGTTAATTATCTTTGCTAAAGACTATCTGATACTATGGTAGTTCATATTGAAATACTGAATATTCATGATTGATCTTCACTCACATTCTACTATATCTGATGGTTTATTAACCCCAAGCGGTCTTGTTAAACATGCCCACTCCAAAGGTATTAAAGTGCTTTCTTTAACTGACCATGACGATGTAGAAGGATTGACGGAGGCCGCATCAGAAGCAAAATTATTAGGCATGCATTTAGTTCACGGTGTTGAAATTTCAGTAACATGGAAAAGAGACACGATTCATATCGTAGGATTGAATGTGGACTCTCAAAATAAAACACTACTGCAAGGACTTGCTTCTATTAGACAAGGGCGTTTTGAGAGAGCGAAACAAATGGCACATTCACTCGATCAGGTGGGAATTAAAGGGAGCTTAGAGGGGGCATTAAAATATGCAAAATCAGGTATTTTAGGTCGTACCCATTTTGCAAGATTTTTAGTAGAAACAGGGCATGCTAAAGATGTCAAAACCGTATTCAAAAATTATCTCGTGAAAGGTAAGCCAGGTTTTATTGAGCACACTTGGACGAGCTTAGAAAATGCGCTTTCGTGGATTCATACAAGTGGTGGCATTGCAGCTATCGCCCACCCTGCAAGATATGATTTAGGTAAAAATAATCTTTTAGCATTTTTAAATGAATTCAAAGAGTTGGGTGGTCAAGGCATTGAAGTGATTTCGGGAAGCCATACGGCAGAGCAGTCTTTAAAAATTGCAAAAATTGCAGAAGAGTTTGAATTCCTAGCATCCACAGGTTCTGACTATCATGGACCAGGCATTTCTTACAGGGAGATGGGATCTTTACCAAACATCCCCGAAACATGCATTCCGATATGGAAAAGTTGGAATGAAGTCAATGCCTTACTGAACTAAATTTTTTCTTAAAAACACATATTTCTTGAATGAATATAAGAATATTCAAATAGAATGACATTCTATATATGGAATTAACCGCTATACAAAAAGTTGCCGTTTACGCACTCCCCATCATTTTTGCGATTACGGTTCATGAGGCAGCCCACGGCTATGTTGCGAAGCATTTTGGCGATTTAACTGCTTATAAGCAAAACAGAATCAGTCTTAATCCATTAAGGCATATTGATCCCATTGGTACCATTATTCTCCCAGCCATAACCGTATTATTGGGGGGCGTGTTATTTGGATGGGCTAAGCCTGTTCCAGTTAATTTTATGAATTTACGCCATCCCAAACAAGATATGCTTTGGGTAGCAGCTGCTGGACCTTTTTCAAATTTAATTATGGCGATCTTCTGGGCGATTTTATTTGGCCGAAGCGCTTACTTTCCTGAATCGATGTCTTTATTTGTTCAGCAAATGGGTATTGCGGGCATGAGTATTAATCTATCCTTGATGATATTAAATTTAATCCCACTCCCGCCACTTGATGGAGGAAGAATTGCTGTGAGTTTATTGCCTGATCATTTGGCATATAAGTATGCACAAGTTGAGCGATACGGCTTTTTAATTTTAATTATTTTATTAATGACCCACATACTTGATTTAATTATTTTTCCACTCATCCAAATTAGCCAAAGTCTAATTTTATGGATATTTGCTTAGGAGCTCAGGTATAGGTTATGGCTATTGAACGCGTTATATCTGGCATGCGACCAACAGGCAATCTTCATTTGGGCCACTACAATGGGGTATTGAAAAATTGGATTAATCTTCAACATGAATTTGAATGTTTATTCTTTGTAGCAGATTGGCATGCACTCACGACACATTACGACTCTCCTGAAATTATTGAAGAGAATGTGTGGGAGATGGTTGTGGACTGGCTTGCAGCAGGGGTAGATCCAGCGACAGCTACTATTTTTATTCAGTCTAAAGTACCTGAGCATGCCGAACTTCATACTTTGCTTTCTATGATTACACCCTTAGGTTGGCTAGAGAGAGTGCCAACTTATAAAGACCAGCAGGAAAAATTATCATCTAAAGATTTGTCGACCTATGGATTTTTAGGTTATCCATTATTACAAAGTGCAGACATTTTAATTTACAAAGCAACACAGGTACCTGTCGGTGAAGATCAAATTCCTCACATAGAATTTACTCGAGAAATTGCAAGACGCTTTAACCACCTCTATGGCAAAGAAACGGGATTTGTTGAAAAGGCTGAAGAAGCAATTAAAAAATTAGGCTCTAAAAAAAGTAGTCTCTATATGGAGATGAAAACAGCGTATCAAGAAAATGGTGACCAAGAGGCACTGGACTCGGCTCAAGTATTAATTGAAGAGCATCAGGGTTTAAGTTTGGGAGACAAAGAAAGGTTGTTAGGCTTTTTAGAGGGCGGCGGCAAAATGATTTTAGTTGAGCCTGAATATAAATTAGCGCCTGCATCTAAGATGATTGGTTTGGACGGTCAAAAAATGTCTAAATCATATAACAACACTATTGCCTTAAGAGAGTCGCCTGAATCTGTTGAGAAAAAAATTAAAACCATGCCAACCGATCCCGCTCGCATTAGAAGAAATGATCCTGGCAATCCAAATAACTGTCCTGTATGGCAGTTGCACCAAGTGTATTCAAGCGATGAAGTTAAAGCTTGGGTTGAAACTGGATGTAAAGAAGCTAAAATAGGATGTATTGAATGTAAACAGCCTGTGATTGATGCAATTAATAAAGAACTTAAACCTATTCAAGAAAGAGCATTTCATTACATTGAAGATCCTGATCTCGTGAAAAATATCGTAGCCGAGGGTTGTGAAAAAGCTAGAAAACTCGCGAGAGAAACTATGCGAGAAGTAAGAGAAGCGATGGGGTTGAATTACTGATGAATCAAGAAGTTCAAATAGCCGCTATTGGGAAAATTCATGGAGAGAATATTGAGGTATTACCTCAAGATCTTTATATTCCACCAGATGCTTTAGAAATTTATTTGGAAGCTTTTGAAGGACCGCTCGATCTTCTTCTATATCTTATTAGAAAACATAACTTAGATATTCTCGATATACCGATGGCTGATTTGACAATTCAGTACATGGATTATGTAGAGAAGATGAAAGAAATTAAACTTGAGTTAGCTGCAGATTACTTACTTATGTCAGCAGTCTTGATTGAAATTAAATCAAGAATGTTATTACCTAAGAGGGCAGCTGAGGTTGATACAGAGCAAGATCCGCGCGCTGAGCTTGTTCGAAGACTTATGGAGTATGAGCTCATCAAAATAGCCTCTGAAAAGCTTACACAAATGCCGCAGGTCGGTGTTGATCTTTATGTCGCTAATGCGTATTTTGAAAAAATTACAGAAATTACCTATCCTGACGTATCAATTGATGAAATATTTTCAGCGTGGAAAAATATTTTAAATCGGGCAAAACATTTTGAGGTGCATAAAGTTGCTCGCAATGAACTTTCTGTAAGAGAGCACATGACAATGATTTTAAGAAAACTTCAAAAAGAAGAGTTTGTCGAGTTTTCATCATTATTTAATGTGGCTGAAGATAGAGTTCAAAAGTTAGTTGTATGTTTCTTAGCTATATTAGAATTAGCAAGAGAGCGACTTATAAAAATTACCCAGCAAGAAAGTTTTTCTCCCATCTACATTAAATTACAGATCAACTAGGCCATGACAGACTTAAATAACATATCAAAAATTAAACAAATACTAGAGGTCGCATTGTTAACGAGTGCCAATCCTCTATCTTTAGACGATTTGCAAAAATTATTTTCAGAAAAAATTGAGCGATCTACATTAAGAATGTTATTAGATGAACTCAAAACAGAATGGCAAGATCGCACTATGGAATTGGTTCTTGTAGCCTCGGGCTATCGTTTTAAAGCGAGAGATGAATACTCAAGTTACTTAATGAGATTAAACCCAGAAAGAGTGGCTAAATATAGTCGTGCTGTCATGGAGGTGTTAGCGATTGTAGCTTATAGGCAGCCAGTGACACGTGGCGACATAGAAGAAATTAGAGGTGTGGCACTCAATCCGAATGCTATTAGACAACTTCAAGAAAGAGACTGGATTGATGTGATTGGTCAAAAAGAGGTGCCGGGCAGACCTTCTTTATATGCGACAACAAAACATTTTTTAAATGATTTTAATTTGAGATCTTTATCTGAGCTTCCTGATATTGAAAGCTTCCTTCAAAATGAAATTCCCTTGAATGTTTAATTTTAAGTCATTGGTGACTTAAAGTATTTTATGCGTTCACAAGATCAAGACTCAGCTAAAGAAAGAAAGACCACTAGCCCATCTAAAACACAGCGCTTACATAAGCTCCTTGCTCAATCTGGAATTGGTTCCAGGCGAGAAATGGAAAAATATATTGAAGCAGGCCGTGTGCATGTGAATGATAGTCCAGCAACATTAGGACAATTAATCCATGAGCATGATGTTATCAAGATTGATGGAAAGACCATCCATCTTTTCTTTGATTTAAAATTTCCTAAAATTCTTATTTATCACAAACCTGAAGGTGAGATTGTTTCAGTAAGTGACCCACAAAAAAGAACCACAGTATTTTCAAAGCTACCTAGAATTAAAAATGAAAAATGGATTTCTATAGGGCGTCTTGATATCAACACTTCAGGTCTACTCATGTTTACTACTTCAGGCGATCTTGCTAACCGTCTTATGCACCCAAAATTTGAAATTGAACGCGAATATGCTGTACGTATCTTTGGTGAGTTAACTGAAGAGCAAATATCACAATTAAAATCCGGTGTTAAATTGGACGATGGTTTAGCGAAATTCGATGAAATTCGTTATCAAGGTGGCGAGGGGGCTAATCGATGGTACCAAGTCATCCTTATGGAAGGTAGAAATCGAGAAGTAAGACGCTTATTTGAACATTTCAATCTTCCAGTAAGTCGTCTTATTCGAACCAGGTTTGGTTCTGTGTCACTCCCCTCGCGCGTAAAAAGAGGCATGATGTTGGAACTTGAAGTAAAGGAAGTTGAGAACATTTTAAAATGGCTCGACATGCCTTTCTCTATAGTGAGCCGCAATGAAAGCCTCGTTAAAGTTAAGGCACGTAAAAAGCATGCACACCCATCACCTTATGCACCTAAAGTTAAGCTTGATCGAAAAGCAATCCTAGACAAAAAAATTAAAAAAATTGGAAAAAAACCAATCAAGAGAAGAATTAGAAGTAATTTAGATATTAAAAAAATCTAATGAGATAGCTGAGATTTTTGTAGCATAAATACAAAATCATTACCTAAAGAAACATCTAGCCACTGAAATTGAAGCGCTGGAAATTTATCTAATAAAGCTTCTTTGTTGTGACCAATTTCTACAATTAGCATGCCGCCGTCGTTAAGATACTTCTTAGCTTCATGAATAATTCTAATTGTATGATCTAAACCATCATGACCGCTTCCAAGGGCCATACTAGGTTCTTTTAAAAACTCCATAGGAAAGTTTTTAACAGAAGCTTCATTGACATAAGGAGGGTTAGAAATGATCAGGTCGTATTTCTTTCCCTTCAGTGCATCAAATAAATCAGATCGGATTAATTCAATACGGTCATCTAATCCATACTGATCCACATTGATTTGGGCTACCTGCAATGCTTTTTCGGATAGGTCAACAAGATCAATCTCAGCGTTCTGGAAGCTGTGTGCCATCATAATACCTAAGCAACCACTTCCGGTGCATAAGTCAAGTGCGCTATAAATTGTTTCGGGATCATCAATCCATGGGTAAAGATTTTCGCTTAATGATTCCGCTATTAAAGACCTAGGAATGATCACGCGTTCATCGACATAAAATTTATAATCTCTCAACCATGCTTCATTAAGCAAGTAAGCTGTCGGGACTTTATCATTAATTCTTTTTTCAATTAAAAATAGTAAATCTTTTTTTTCTTTACTCGTGATGTGAGCATCTAAAAAGTTTTCTATTGTGTCGTGAGGTAAATGAAGAAAGCCAAAAATGAGCCAGACGGCTTCATCATATGCATTTGAGGTGCCATGGCCAAAAAATATATCAGAACTCTCAAATTGACTAACAGCGTATCTTAGCCAATCACGTATTGAAAAAAGCTCTTTAAATAGTTGCGTTTGGCTCAAGTGAGAATCTTGTGAAGCGTAAGCTTGTAAATATTTTTAAGTGGTTCAATATCTTTTACATCAACACATTCATTGATTTTATGAATCGTGGCATTGAGCGGTCCAAACTCAACGACTTGATCACTAATATTCGCAATAAAACGACCATCGGAAGTGCCGCCTGTTGTGGATAGCTCAGGCGTGATACCAAGAGTTTCCTTGATGGCATCTGATAATATCTCTACAAGCCTTCCTTTTTTTGTTAAATAAGGATTGCCTGAGTATTCCCAATCAATAACGTAATCAAGTTTATGCTTATCTAAAATCGCGTGCGCTCTTTCTTTTAAATTTTCAGCGGTACTTGCTGTTGAATACCTAAAATTAAAAAGAATATCTACTTCACCAGGAACAACATTTGTAGCACCTGTTCCACCTTTAATATTTGAAATTTGCCATGATGTCTTAGGGAAATATTCGTTACCTTCATCCCAGGACATATTTACTAAATCTGTAATGGCGGGCGCAACCATATGAATTGGATTTTTTACTAAATGGGGATAGGCAATATGGCCTTGGATACCTTTTACGGTAAGTTTTGCTGAAAGCGATCCTCTTCGGCCATTTTTAATCATGTCGCCGAATTTCAGATGTGAAGTCGGTTCGCCCACAAGACAGAAATCAATTCTTTCATTTCTCTCCTTAAGAAGCTCCACCACTTTAACAGTTCCATCAACTGCAACACCTTCTTCATCAGAAGTGATAATTAATCCAATCGAGCCTTTAAAGCCCTTAGTTTCTTTTAAAAATTCTTCAATAGAAACAATAAAGGCTGCAATAGATGTTTTCATATCCGCAGAGCCTCGACCATAAAGCTTGTCATCCTTGATCGTGGGTTCAAAGGGTGGTGATATCCATTGATCAACTGGGCCGCTTGGTACAACATCTGTATGACCTGCAAAAACAAAGAAAGGTGCTTCAGTACCTTTGCGCGCATACAAGTTTTCTACATTACCTGATTTAATTTTCTCGCATTTAAAACCTAAAGGCTCCAAGAGGCTAATAAGCAAATCTTGGCAGCCAGCATCATCTGGCGTATTAGATTTTCTAGCAATTAAATTTTTAGCAAGCTCTAGCGTTCTAGTCATTTTTTTTATTTTTTAAATAGTTGTTGAAATGCTGATTCATCAAACCCAAGTGATACTACTTTCTTATCGATGGCTACCAAAGGTCTTTTCATTACCGTTGGTTTTTCTATAATTAATTGAATGGCAGTTTCTTGTTTGTCAGCGAGTTTTTTCTCTCGATCTGTAAGATTTCTCCATGTCATACCAGATTTATTAATTAGCATATCCCAAGTTAAATGATCTGGTAACTTTTTAAACCATGCAGTCAAAGTAGCTACATTTAAAACATCTTTTTTGAGGTCGTAAAAGTCATAACTAATTTGATGGCTATCAAACCAAGTTAATGCTTTTTTGACAGTGCTGCAATTTTTAATGCCATACACCATCATGATTTAGATGCCTCTAAGTAACTCGTTAATGCCAACCTTGCCAAGCGTTTTTTCATCTACCTTTTTTACAATCACTGCGCAATATAGACTATAAGAGCCATCTTTTGAAGGGAGGTTTCCTGAGACTACAACAGAGCCCTTGGGAATGCGACCGTAAGTCACTTCTCCTGTTTCACGATCATAGATCTTAGTAGACTGGCCAATATAGACACCCATAGAAATTACTGCATTATCCTCAACCACAACGCCTTCGACCACTTCGGATCGAGCGCCAATAAAGCAATTATCACCAATAATAGTTGGACCTGCTTGAATAGGCTCTAGCACTCCACCAATACCAACACCACCTGAAAGGTGAACGTTCTTACCAATTTGTGCACATGAACCAACCGTTGCCCATGTGTCAACCATCGTACCTTCATCTACATAAGCACCGATATTGACATAAGAAGGCATAAGTACAACATTTTTACCAATAAATGAACCGCGTCTTGCAATAGCGTTTGGCACAACGCGATAGCCACCCGCTTTAAAATCTTCATCTGTGAAGTTAGCAAATTTAGAATGTACTTTATCAAAGTAATTTGTATAACCACTCTTCATTACTTCGTTATCGTAGAGTCTAAAAGAGAGAAGTACCGCTTTTTTAATCCATTGATGCGTTTCCCATTCTTGGGAATCTTTAATACGTGTTGCGACTCGAAGCGATCCATTATTTAAGCTGTTAAGGACTTCATCCACAGCATCTTTAATTTCTTTAGGTGCATTTTTTGGGTTGATTTCAGCTCTTGTTTCAAAAGCATTTTCGATAATTGATTTTAATTGGTCCATGAGAGTATTTTTTTAGTTAAAACAGTATTTTACATTAAAGTCTAATGTAATTAGCGCGGCCTGTTTGATTCGTAAAGAGGTTTTAATTGATAGGCAAGTTCGGTGAGATCCCTAATACGATTATCGTCCGATGGGTGAGTGCTTAAAAATTCAGGTGGTTTTTTTGTGTTTTGTTGTTTCATTTTTTCCCATAAAGTTACTGCAGCAAAAGGGTCAAAACCAGATCTTGCAGAAAGCTCTAAGCCAATAGCGTCAGCCTCTCTTTCTTGCGTGCGACTATTAGGGAGAGCAAAAAAGAGGGTGGCGCCTAATGAGGCCGCTTGCATTGTGGCATTAGCTCTATTTCGATTGGTTGTATTAGAGATGTAAGCTGCAAAACCAATTAAACCAAACTGTTGAATGGCGGCGGTCGACATTCTTTCTCGTCCGTGTTCGCGAAGTGCGTGAGAGATTTCATGCCCTATCACAGCCGCTAATTCATCATCCGTTGCTTTGAGCTTTCGAATGAGGCCTGAGTAGACCATGATTTTTCCCCCAGGCATACAATAAGCATTTACTTCGTCACTGTCTTCAACATTGACTTCCCATGCCCATTGACTCGCTTCGGGTTTAAAATAATTTGCATTGGCAATGAGTCTATTGCTAATTCTCTTGACGCGCTTGACTTGAAAAGAATCGACATTAAGTTTATTTTTTTTACTCGCTGCTTGAAGTGCACCTCGGTAGCTGTCACTTGCTATTCCTGCCACCATAGATTGAGGCATAAGCAACAGTTGTTTCCTATCGACGCCTGATTGATTTTTTAGAGTTGTTGAAGCACAGCCCGAGATAAGAAGGGCTAATAAAAATAAAATGCTATATTTCATTCTTAAAATAATACTTGGCTTCCTAGCTCAACCACGCGATTGGGTGGCAGTTTAAATTGATTGGTAATTGTTTCTGCACTTCTAAATAAACCTATAAACAATTTCTTTCTCCAATAGTTCATATTTTCTTTTGGTGTTGCCAATAAAATTTCCTTACCAATAAAGTAAGAGCTATTCATTGGGTCAATATTGATACCATTTTTAGCGTGCAGGGCAAGGTCTTTAGGTAAGTCAGGCTCATCTTTAAATCCATATTTCACAGTCACTTTATAAAAATCGTGAGGTAATTTTTCAACAGTCACAAGATCTTTTTTAAGTGAATGAGGGTAGTCCATAAACATAACGGTCAGAATAATAACTTTTTCATGGATAACTTTATTATGCTTGAGGTTATGAAACAAGGCATGAGGCACACCATCTGGATTGGGCGTTAAAAATATTGCTGTACCTTCCACCCGAGGGGGAGGGTTAGTTCCAATAGAGGTAATGAATGAATTAATTTCAATAGCCTCACCTTTAAGTATTTTGTAAAGAATCGCACGTCCCTTTTTCCAGGTAGTCATTAAAATAAAAATAACAGAGCCAATCAAAATTGGGAACCAGCCACCATCAGGGATTTTTAAAATATTTGCACTAAAGAATGCAAGATCGATTATTAAAAAGATTGCCATGAAAATAACTGTCTTTATGGAATTCCATTTCCATACTTCATAGAATACAAAGCTTGCGAGAAGTGTTGAGATCACCATATCACCTGTGACTGCAATACCATAAGCCCCTGCAAGATTCCCTGAGCTTTTGAAGGTCACTACTAAAGTCATAACTGCAATCATTAAGAGCCAATTAATTCTCGGGAGGTAAATTTGCCCTTCTTGATTTTCAGAAGTATGTTCGACATGCATTCTTGGCAGAAATCCTAACAGAAGTGCTTGTCTTGAGACTGAGAAAGCGCCTGTAATGACAGCTTGTGAAGCAATGATTGCTGCGAGCGTTGCTAAAATAATAAGAGGTATGACAAGAAATTCAGGCGCCATGAGATAAAAGGGATTTTTAATATTTTCAGGGTTGTTAATAATTAATGCGCCTTGTCCAAAGTAATTTAATGTAAGCGCTGGAAGTACAAAAATAAACCATGCAAGCTTAATTGGCTTACGTCCAAAATGCCCCATATCTGCATAGAGTGCCTCAGCGCCGGTGACTGATAAAACGACCGCGCCTAATGCTACGAATGCAACCATTGGAGATAGCTGGAAGAAATGAAATGCATACAATGGATTAATGGCTGAGAGAACATGTGGCTCCTGTGCAATATTAATAATTCCCAATAGCGCGAGCGTTAAGAACCAAAAAAACATAATAGGGCCAAAGAAAGTGCCCACAACATTCGTACCTTTACTTTGTGCGTAAAATAAAATAAATAACACTACAAGAGTTATAGGAATAATAAGATGACTTAAAGAGGGCGCTACAACCTCAAGACCTTCGATCGCAGATAAAACAGAAATTGCAGGAGTAATCATTCCGTCTGCATAAAACATACATGCCCCAAGAATACCTAAAATCATAATCAAATTTCTTTTATTGCCACTGGGGGCATTTTTATTAGCAAGAGAGAGAAGAGCCATAATGCCCCCTTCACCCCTATTGTCAGCACGCATAATAAAGGCAACATATTTAGCTGACACAATCATAATGAGCGACCAGAAAATAAGAGACAGTATGCCGAGGACGTTAAACTCGGTAAGCGCGACAGGATGTTTGCTGAGAGAAAAAACTTCTTTCATAGTGTATAGCGGGCTTGTACCAATATCACCAAATACAACACCTAATGCTGAAAGTGAAAGTGTAGCTAGAGAAGCTTTGTGATTTTTTTTATCTTCCATGTGTGCGTCAGTTTTTTTTAAATCAATCTAAAATTATTGATCTTTGAGATCTGAAATATTTGCGTCAGCTTGCCCATGGTTTAGTTGAATATGGATTTTATCATTAAGCTTTAACTGGGCTACATTATTTACAACCTGGCCTTCCACATTTGTAATGATGGAATAGCCTCTTGATAAAACAGCATGAGGGCTTAAGTGATCCAAGTTTAATTTTAATTTATCGATGTGCAAACGATATTGGATCAAAGTATTCTTCATACTTTGATTAATCCTCTGTATATATTGATGAATCTGTTCTTTTTGTCGTTGAATGTGTTGGTGAGGCGATATAAGACGTTTTTCTAGGTAATCAATTTTCTGCATCACTTCTCGAATAAGAACTACCATGACTTTATTTAATTGGTTTTTATAAATCTGAATTGTTTTGATAAGTTCGACACTATGACTTGTAACGAGTTCAGCAGCTCCTGTGGGCGTTGGGGCTCTTAAGTCGGAAACAAAATCAGCTATAGTTGTATCAGTTTCATGCCCAACACCTGTAATTGTAGGTATTTTTGATGCAACAATCGCTCGCGCTAAGATTTCCTCATTAAATGCCCATAAGTCTTCAATCGAACCACCACCCCGCGCTAAGATCAGTACATCACATTCTTGTCTTATATTTGCAGTTTCAATGGCTTTCACAAGCGCTAGAGGCGCTTCTTTACCCTGAACCAGACTTGGATAAATAATAACTGGAATATGTGGACTTCGTCTTTTAAGTGTAATTAAAATATCTTCGATCGCGGCCCCTGTGGGCGAAGTAATGACACCAATAGATTTAGGAAATTGAGGTATAGATTTTTTGCGAGAATCCTCAAAAAGACCTTCTTTCAGGAGTTTTTCTTTTAATTGATTGAAGGCTTCTGATAAAAGCCCCGCGCCTGCATGCCTAATTGACTCAATATTGAGTTGATATTCGCCCCGGGCCTCATATAAACCGATAAAACATTTTGCTTCAATCTTTTCGCCATTTTTAGGCATCCAATCCGTTGCCATATTTTTATTTTTAAACATGGTACAACGGACTTGAGCTTCATCATCTTTAAGAGAAAAGTACCAGTGTCCAGAAGATGCGCTTATGAAATTAGAGATTTCACCTGAAATCCAAAATGAGGGAAAGCTCTGCTCAAGGAGCTCCCTTACAAGACGATTAATTTCTTTGACAGAAAAAACCCTGGCTTCGTTAGGTTTGGAGGTATTTATTGGAGTTGAATTAATCAAACTAGAAGGATATCCGTTACAATTATCTTCATTATAGAGTTAATGAATAACTAAAGAGCTTTAATTGAAGAAATTTTTTTTATCACATAGACAAGCCCATTTAATTGCTTTTATTGCTGCTTATTTTTTAGTTGCATTAGCAGTCTTCATTCAAAACAAATTCAACCTCGAACCATGTCCTTTATGTGTGACCCAGAGGATTATTTTTATGGTGCTTGGGTTACTTTTCTTAATCAATGCATTTATTAAGCCTACTTATTTAATTAAAAAGTTATCTTTAGTCGTTTTATCTATAACTTCAATCACGGGCATGGTATTTTCATTTAAACACATCTTGATCCAATCAAAAGCTATTAGCGCGCCAAATGAATGCGGTGTTGATTTAAATTATATGTTTGAAAATTTTCCATTCTCAAAAGCTTTGAATTTGCTTTTTAAAGGGACAGGCGACTGCTCACATATTGATTGGACCTTGTTAGGCCTTACGATCCCTGAATTAGCTTTAATCGGATTCATATCATTTTTTGTCTATACCGTTTTTTTATTTAGGATGAATTTAAAGTAATGCAATTAGAAGATTTTATTGGAAATACACCGCTCGTCGCTTTGCAGCGGATGCACGGAAATTCAAGCGGTGCCATCCATTTAAAGTTGGAAGGGAATAACCCTGCCGGCTCAGTGAAAGACAGGGCTGCTTTTTCTATGATTCATAACGCTGAATTAAGAGGCGACATTAAACCTGGTGACACACTCATTGAAGCTACATCTGGAAATACAGGTATAGCGCTTGCTATGGTGGCTGCGATGAAAGGTTACAAAATGATTCTGGTCATGCCAGAAAATCAAACCATTGAAAGACGGCAAACTATGAAAGCATTTGGCGCAGAATTTATTCTGACTTCAAAAGAAGGCAGTATGGAGCTTGCCAGAGATATTGCCTTAAAAATGCAAAAAGAAGGTAAGGGTTTTGTACTAGATCAATTCAGTAATCTTGACAATCCTAAAGCGCATTATGAGACGACAGGCCCTGAAATTTGGAAAGATACAAAGGGTCGTGTCACACACTTTATTGCGAGCATGGGAACCACAGGTACGATTGTAGGTACTTCGCAATTCTTAAAAGAAAAAAATAAGAATATTCAAATTATTGGTGTACAGCCAGAAGAGGGTGCTCAGATTCCAGGCATACGTAAATGGCCAGAAGCCTATTTGCCTAAAATATACAGCGCAAAAAATATTGATCACATTGAATATGTTTCACAACAACATGCAGAAGAGACTGCGAGACGGCTTGCAAAAGAAGAAGGTATCTTTTCTGGTGCATCGACAGGTGGCGGACTTTATGTCGCACTGAAAATCGCAAAAGCAAATAAAGATGCCGTCATTGTTTCTATTGCTTGTGATCGCGGTGACCGTTATCTATCTTCTAATTTATTCTTGAGTTAATGCATTGATCCCTATTTTAGTTTTTGATATTGAAACCATTCCTGATATTCAAGGCATTAGATCTTTATATACATTAGATAAAAATTTATCTGATGATGATGTCGTCAATGTAGCACTTTATAAAAGAAGACAAAAAAACGGCTCTGATTTTCTGCAGCACCATCTTCAAAAAATTGTAGCTATTTCGTGTGTCCTTCGAGAAAAAGACCAGTTAAAGATTTGGACGCTTGGGGAGGTTGATGATCCTGAAGAAGAAGTCATCCAGCGTTTTTTTGATGGCATTGATAAATATACCCCCACCCTTGTATCTTGGAATGGCTCAGGGTTTGATCTTCCTGTATTAAATTATAGGGCGTTAATGCATGGCATAAATGCATCCAAGTATCTAGACATGGGGGAGATAGATAAAGATTTTAAATGGAATAATTATTTAAGCCGATATCACACGCGCCATACGGATTTAATGGAATTTTTAGCGATGTTTCAAGGTAAAAATAACGCGCCCCTAGATGATATTGCAAAGCTGTGTGGCTTCCCAGGCAAGCTAGGTATGGATGGCGGTAAAGTTTGGGATACATACAGACAAGGAGACATTCAATCAATTAGAGATTATTGTGAAACTGATGTCGCCAATACTTATCTTGTATATCTTAAATTTCAATTGATCAGAGGCCATCTTAACCAAAATGAATATGAGTCTGAAATTAATTTAGTTAGAAATACAATTCAAGAATACCAAAAAGATTATTGGGATGAATTTCTGTCCGCATGGAAATCTTAGACATTTCTAAATGCAAGACGATATAAAACCTAAAAAAAAATTATTACTCGCCACAATAGAAAATATTGATCAAGAGGGGCGCGGTGTTACCCATATTGATGGTAAAGCTATTTTCGTCGAAGGTGCCCTTCAGGGTGAGATTGTCGAATGTGAGTCTTATGTTAAAAAACCAAGTTACGAAATTGCTTTTACAGAAAGAGTCATTCGGCAATCTAATTTAAGAGTAAAGCCTAAATGCGATCACTTTAATCGTTGTGGTGGTTGTTCTATGCAGCATTTTGAGTTCCAAGCACAAATTGCAGCTAAGCAAAGGGTCTTTGAAAATACATTATCTCGCATTGGTAAAGTTAAAACTGAAACAATACTCACCCCTCTTGCAGGACCTTCATGGCATTACCGATATAAAGGTCGCTTAAGAGTCAAGTTTGTTGTTAAGAAAAATAAAGCGCTTGTGGGATTCAATGAAAAAAGAACACATTTCATTGCTGACATTTCTAGCTGTGAAGTCTTACCTCAAACCCTCTCCGATATGTTGCCTCATCTGCAAGACTTAATCACTCAACTTTCGATTAAAGATCAGATTCCTCAAATCGAATTTGCTGCAGATCAAAAGCATTTGGTTTTAGTATTAAGAATTTTAGATGCATTAAATACAAATGATGAGTTGCTTTTAAATACATTCTCATCTCAACACCCGGTGCAATTTTGGACCCAATCCAAAGGGCCTGATACGATAAAACCTTTATCGAAGAAAGATGACGTTAAGCTTTCTTATGCATTAAAAGAATTTGGGCTGCAGTTTAGTTTTATGCCGTACGACTTTACGCAAATCAATCCCTTCATCAATCAGGTATTAGTAAGAAGGGCAATGAGTTTATTAAAGCCTTCAAAAGATGATCGTATTTTCGATTTTTTCTGTGGCCTAGGAAATTTCACATTACCTATAGCCACCAGTGGCGCAAAAGTGATGGGTATCGAAGGCTCAGCATCACTCATAGAAAGAGCAAAGCAATGTCGTGATGAAAATCACTTAAATGATTTTGTTGAATACCAATGTATGAATTTATTCGACATTACCAAAGAATCCTTATTAAAGTTAGGTCACGCAAATAAATGGCTCATTGACCCACCACGGGATGGGGCATTTCAATTGGTGCAACTTATTGATGACGACATTCATCCTTCTATTATTGTTTACGTATCTTGTAATCCGGCGACCCTAGCAAGAGACGCTCAAATATTAGTGCATGAGAAGGGTTACAAATTAGATAAAGCTGGTATTGTAAATATGTTTCCACATACTTCACATGTTGAATCGATTGCATTATTTGTAAAGACGGAATCTTAAAAATCATTTAACTATGCATATTAAAATTTCAATTGCAGAACAGAAGCTTCATTTATATCGTGATGATAATGTATGGGTAAAATCTTTTGTAATCTCCACTGCAGAAAAAGGCATAGGTCAACATAAAGGTAGTTTTTGTACGCCTTTAGGTCAACATATCGTTCGCGCAAAAATTGGTCAAGGCGCACCTCTCTATGCTCAGTTTGCGGCTCGAAGACTTACAGGAAAAATATGGCATCCATCAATGTCAGAAAACAACCCAAAAGAGGATTGGATTTTAACCCGCATACTTTGGCTCTCAGGTCTTGAGATTGGATTTAATCGTCTAGGAAATCAAGATACGATGCAGCGTTTTATCTACATCCATGGGACAAATGATTTAGCTCGCTTAGGTCAGCCTGTGTCACATGGATGTATTCGCATGGACAACCAAGACATCATCGATTTGTTTGATCAAACGAATACAGGTGATCATGTATTGATCACTGAAATCTAATATGTTTAAAAACCAATACCGATATTACGATCTTGTCATGGCAGCGTTTGTGACAGTATTGATCACATCAAACTTAATTGGACCTGCAAAAATTTCTCAGATAGAGGTTCCATTTTTTGGCCTTCTTACTTTCGGTGCTGGGGTTTTATTTTTCCCTATCTCATTTATTTTTGGCGATATCTTAACTGAGGTTTATGGTTATGCTGCTTCAAGAAGAGTGATATGGGCAGGTTTCATAGCGCTTGCTTTTGCATCTTTTATGGCTTGGATGATTGTGGCTCTTCCACCTGCACCTTATTGGCATAATCAAGAGGCCTATGAAATTGCATTTGGTTCTGCTTGGCGAGTTTCTTTAGCAAGTCTAGTTGCTTTTGCTGCAGGCGAATTTGTAAACTCTTTTGTATTAGCAAAAATGAAAATTATGACAAAAGGAAAATATTTATGGAGCCGTACGATCGGATCTACCATTGCAGGTGAAGCGATTGATTCTATTTTATTCTATCCTTTAGCTTTTTATAATAGCGGTGTGATTCCAAATGACAAAATCATCCTAGTAGTGATTGCACAGTTCGTTGCCAAAACGCTGATAGAAATTTTATTTACACCAGGGATATATAAGATTGTTGCTTTCTTAAAAAAGAAAGAAAATCTAGATCATTTTGATACACGCACCAATTTCAATCCTTTTATTTTTAAATGATATGAACGTTATTCAATCAAAATGAAGATGGGCCCATTAATGATTGATGTTGAGGGGCTAGTATTGACCGATACGGACATTAAAAGAATTTCGCACCCCTTGGTTGGCGGACTTATTTTATTTTCAAGAAACTATCAAGACACTGCTCAATTAAAGACATTAACAGATGCTATTAGAAAGATAAGGGGTCATGACTTCTTAATCGCTGTGGATCATGAAGGTGGCCGCGTCCAAAGATTTAGAGAAGGCTTTACTGCGATCCCTGCTATGAGAAAGTTAGGCGAAATTTGGGATAACGACCCCAAAAAAGCAAATCACTTAGCTTTTTTAATTGGCCAAATTATCGCGATTGAATTAAGAATATTTGATATCGATTTTAGTTTTACACCCGTTTTAGATATTGATTACAGCGAAAGTACCGTGATTCGAGATAGAGCCTTTCATGGCGATATTGAAGCCATTAAAGCTTTGGCATCTCACCTTTTGGAAGGTTTAAACGAAGGCGGCATGCATGGCGTTGGAAAACACTTCCCAGGGCATGGATATATTAAGGCCGATTCACATCTGAGTATTTCAGAGGATACGAGAACGCTCGACGAGATTGAGTCTAAAGATATGAGTATTTTTATATCATTAATCAAGCATGGATTAAATGCAGTGATGCCTTCCCACGTTCTATACTCTGCCGCAGATAAAGATCCGGCTGGGTTTTCGCAATTTTGGCTTAAAAATCAATTGAGAGAAAAGGCTCATTTTAAAGGCGCTATTTTTAGCGATGATATGAGTATGAAAGGGGCTGTGCTTGGTGGTGAAATGAAGGATAGAATTGTCAAAGCACTCGAGGCTGGCTGTGACATGGTTTTGTTATGTAATAGCCCGCAATTGGTAGATGAAGTTTTACTTCAATTGGACTGGAAGATGTCATCTGAAAGTATTGAAAGGCTTCTTACGATGAAAGGCTTTAAAGAGCCTCATATAGCCCTAAAAACATCACAAGAAAAAGGTTTCAAGGATATGACAGCTCAAATTATGACTATGTAAAAAAATTTAAATGAATATTGAAACTATTTAGTAAGTTATATAATCTATAACATGTATTAAAAACTTTATAAGAGGAAAACATATGCAAGAAAATATAAGAATTGAAAGCCAGTCGCAATCAGTATTAGCGACAAATAAAGTCCTTAGAAATACTTATGCTTTACTTGGTTTATCGCTTATTCCAACCGCAATCGGCGCTTACATAGGTATGAGCATGAATTTCTTATTTGCTCAACAGCATCCTATTATATTTGCCATTATGCTTTTAGCAGGTATGTTTGGTTTATTTTTCGCAATTCAAGCAAATCGAAATAATAGCTTAGGCGTTGTTTTCTTATTAGCACTCACTTTATTTTTAGGTGTGATGTTAGGTCCGATTCTTCAAGTAGCTTTTAGTTTAAGTAATGGCGCTCAAATCGTGGGTCTAGCAGCAGGTGGCACAGCTGCCATATTTTTAACGTTAGCTACGATTGCTACTACCACTAAAAAAGATTTTAGCTTTATGGGAAAATTTTTGATGATTGGTATCATTCTTCTCATCTTAGCTTCGCTTGCTAATTTATTCTTCCAAATACCTGCGATGGCTTTAGCATTGTCTGGTGTTGCAGTTTTATTATTCTCTGGATTCATTCTGTACGATGTAAGTCGCATTGTGAATGGTGGAGAAACGAACTACATCATGGCAACGTTAGCGCTTTATATGAACATCTATAACTTATTTGTAAATTTACTCCAGTTATTGATGGCTCTTCTAGGTAACAGAGACTAAATCATTTTTGTTTTAAAAAAGCCGTAGTTTTCTACGGCTTTTTTCTTTTTGAAAGAAAGAAATCTTTTAGTATTTGGCTGCATTCTTTTTCTAAGACGCCACCCATAGCTTCTGCATGATGGTTAATTTCTTTGATACCAATGAGATCAACCATGCCTCCGCAAGCACCCGTCTTGGGGTCCGGAGCGCCATAGATAATTTTCCCAATACGCGCATGTTGAATAGCGCCTACACACATAGCACAGGGCTCAAGAGTCACATAAATTGAGCAGTCTTTTAATCTATAATTTTTGATGAGTTTAGCCGCTTCTCTTATGGCATTAATCTCAGCATGCGAAGTGGGGTCATGGTCGCCAATTGATGTATTCATCCCTCTACCAATAACTTCACCATCCTGAACAATGACGGCACCTACCGGCACCTCATCTTTTAATTCAGCTTTTTTAGCTAGCTCTAAAGCTAGCCTCATAAACTTAAGATCTTCATCAGTCATGAAGAAGTTTATTTTCTCTTAAAGTCAGGGATTGTTTTTCTAAAGCGAATCACGAGGATATAAAGAACACCAATTAAAAATGCACCTCCTACCCAAATGCCAACTTCTTCGAGGGTTGGCTTTGCATCCTGAACTGGAAGCACGATGAGCTTTCTAAGAAAAAGCACCATCACAACCTCAATGAAAGTTTCAACTTCCAGTTTACTTCCATTGAGATAGCGCATTTCAGCTGAAATAAGGGCCGATATCGACCAAAGCAACATGAGTGTGCCAAGCGCATGAATAAAGCCATGAATGAGATTGTTGGCATGCGCTGCGGCACTGATTTCAACGAAGAAAAGCCAAGTAAACATGATGATAGATGTCGCCAAAGCCAAACCAATCACAATATGAGCAAAGCCGTTTAAATAGAGCATAGCTTTGATAGCAAATCGATTAATGCCTTTGAATTCGGACGGGAGTTCAGTTTGAATCATCATGGAATCCTTATTAATTAAATTTGAAGGAAGTGAAAACTATCTTTATTATAGAGATAACTTTAAATATAAAGATAGTGTCCCAATGAAAAAACCAGCGATTACCGAACAGCCCATTCATGCCATTTTGGCCGACAGATGGAGTTCAAGAGCTTACGATCCAACTCAATTTGTTTCTCAAGAATTACTTTTATCCCTTATGGAAGCAGCGCGATGGAGTCCTTCATGCATGGGAGATCAGCCATGGCAATTTATTGTATTTAATAAGAAAGATGCAACACCCTGGACGCAGGCACTTAATTGTTTGTCTATTGGTAATCAAAATTGGGCTATGGATGCATCTATTTTAATTTTGGCTTGCGCTCACCAAAACTTCTCGAACAATGAGAAAACTAACCGATGGGGCCAGTACGATACAGGCGCTTCTTCAGAAAATATCTGTCTTCAAGCCACAAGCCTGGGGATGGTGGCTCATCAAATGGGTGGATTTGATGTTGAAAAAACGAGACAATTATTTCAAATTCCAAGCCAATATGATTTAATGTCTTTTATTGCGATTGGTTACCCACTCGCTATAGAGAAAGTAAATGCTGAAGCATTAGCTAAAGAAAAAGAAGCTAGAAAGCGCAAACCCTTAAGAGAGATTTTTTATACCAATCAATGGGGCGAGCAATCGTTATAGTTTTTCAATAGAATATAACTAGGATACTAGATGGCAACAGTAAAACTTACAAAAAAGAACTTTAAAAAAACAATCGAAGATAATGATTTTGTTATTGTTGATTTTTGGGCGCCATGGTGTGAACCTTGTATTGAATTTACGCCGATATTTGAAGCAGCTTCAGAAAAAAATAAAGATATTTTATTTGGGATGGTCGATATAGAAGCAGATACAGAAATTGGTGAATATTTCCAAGTTGATAAAATACCAGGCCTTCTTATTATTAGAGAGCAAGCAGGCATTCATACTCAAATTGGTCAAATTGGTGCCTCGGCGCTTGATGAAATTATCAAGTGGGCAAGAGAACACGATATGTCAACTGTCAGAGATTATTATGAAAGAGAAGCTAAAGGCGAAATTAAAGCTGCCCAAGAAAAGTAGTCGGATCAACTGACTGACCTTGTTTTCTAATTTCAAAGTGAAGTTTCACTTTGTCAGCTCCAGAGTCACCCATCGTTGCGATCTTTTGACCCTTCATAATGACCTGACCTTCTTTGACGAGAAGTTCTTTGTTATGAGCATACACAGACAAATAAGAGTTATTGTGTTTAATGATTACAAGCTTGCCATACCCTTTTAAATCTTCTCCGCTGTAAATAACCTTGCCCGGACCAGCTGCTTTAATTTCTTGACCGAGTGTTCCTACAATATCAATTCCCTTTTGACCTTGCGCTTCATTAAAAAGATTTTCTAACTTACCTTTAGCGGGCCATTGCCAATCTATTTTATCTTCTAAAGCAATAGGTGCAATTTCTTTAGATGTTATTGATGGAACGTTATTTGTAGTTTGCGGTGTTGTCGCCTTAAGCTTATAGGCTTCATCCGTATATTTTTCTCTATAAGCTTTTGGGTTATCTAAATGAGTGATGCCACCTGTGACTGGTTTTGCTTGAGGTTGAGGTGAGGTTTCCGTATTGGCAGCTGCTTCTTCATTATTTTTTAATGGCGTAGTGACGACATCTTCATTTTTTTTCATTTCATTTGTAGTGACAACAGGATTGTTTGATTTAACTTGATCGAATTTTATTTTTTCGCCTACTTTAATCGCATAAGGCTCTTTAATATCATTTGCCTGAGCAACTTCTTTGTAATAAAAACCACAATCAAGACTTAAGCTATAAAGAGTATCGCCTGGTTTGACAATATAAACATCTGGGCATGGCTGAGTCGGATCTTTTTTTGCTCTCGCGACAGATTTATTTTTTTGTATTGCAGTTGATTTATCCGCAGGAATTTTTTTCTCAGTGACTGGCGCTGGCGCATTGGATGCGCAACCAGCGATCAAAGAAAATAGTGTCATGTAAATAATAAAAAAATTCAATCTCATTTAAAGTTATTCATCCAAGTTTTTAAATCATTAATTTGATTATGTCTTGTAAGGTCTGCATGAATAGGTGATACAGATACAAAGCCACGGCCAACTGAATAGAAATCAGTACCTTCTCCTCCATCATTAGGTAAGCCGGCAGCACCGACCCAATAAGAAGTATTGCCATCAACATCTTGTGTTTTATTGACAGGCTCTGCTTTATGTCTTTTACCAAGCCTTGTGATATGTATACCTTGAATTTTTTCTAAGGGCACATCAGGCACATTAATATTTAAGAGCATAGCTTCTTTGGGTTTATTATTTTGGTAATGCAAAATAAGATCATTTGTAATAGATGCAGCCGTTTCAAAATAGGTTGCTTCATGTTGTGCCATTGAAATAGCAAAGGAAGGAATGTCCAGTAAGAAGCCTTCCATAGCAGCTGCTACCGTACCAGAGTAAATAGTGTCATCACCCATATTGGCGCCATTATTAATACCAGAAATCACCATATCTGGCATCTTATCTAACAACCCTGTTAATGCTAAATGCACGCAATCTGTTGGCGTGCCATTAATATAGTAATAATCTTTTTCAACTTCTGTAACTGTCAATGGACGATCAAGCGATAAAGAGTTACTCGCGCCACTTCTGTTTCTATCAGGTGCGACAATAGTCACATGTGCTATTTTTTTTAAATAACTTGCAAGCTTTTTAATACCAGGTGCGTCGTATCCGTCATCGTTAGATAAAAGAATATTCATATTACGGACGACTGACTTTCAGATAAAATGTTACACATAGAAAAAATACAACACTTAAAAAAACTTCAAGGAGTGCTATTTTAGATGATAGACCGAGATCGGAATAGGCTCTTACAACACCTTCAATAAAATAAATGAATATGAGTAAGCCAGACCATTTATAAGTATAAATTTTTCCTTTAAGAATACCCATCATTGAAATGAGAAGAGGGACGATTTTAAGCACCAGCCATGAGCTCTGGCTTTTAAAGGGTGCCAAAAATAACTCCCAAGAGCACAAAAGAAAAATAAGACAGATAAGACTAACGGAAGCTCCTAATTGGAGATAATTTTTCATGCTGAAAGTTTAAGCGCGGTTTCAGCTAGTCGCTTACCCATAGCAAGACATATTTTTTTCTCATCCTCAGATATGGGTGCTTTATTAGATTCACCAGCCACATGAGAAGGTCCATAAGGCGTGCCCCCTGTTTTGGTGCTACTTAATTCTGGAACTGAGTAAGGCACACCCATAATCACCATGCCTAAATGAAGAAGTGGAAGTTGCATGCTAAGAAGTGTTGATTCATTACCGCCATGAAGAGAACCTGAAGAAGTAAATACGCAAGCAGGTTTCCCAATAAGGTTTCCACTTAACCATAAAGATATAGTGCTATCGATGAAATATTTAAGAGGCGCTGCCATATTACCAAATCTCGTAGGACTTCCCATGGCTAGACCTATACATTCTTCCAGATCTTTGTGGTCAACATAAGGAGGGCCTTCGCTTGGGATACTATCTTCCAGAGCCTGAATGGTGGATGTCACTTTAGGCACTGTTCGAATTCTAGCTTTAACACCAGGAATGGATTCAATACCTCTCGCAATAAATGTGGCCATTTCTCCAACTGCACCCCCGTGAGAGTAGTAAAGAACTAAAACTTCTTTCATTAGATTTTTTTTGCCAACTGAGAAGCGTCACCGACATAACTTGCCGGTGTTAATCGAAGCAATCCATCTTTGGCTTCTTGAGGAATTTCAAGTTGCTGAATGAAAGTTTGAATGACTTCTTTAGTTATATGATCTTTGCCGCGCGTTAACTCTTTAAGTTTTTCATATGGATTTTCAATGCCATACCTTCTCATAACAGTTTGAATGGGTTCTGCTAACACTTCCCAAGCGTGATCTAAATCATCAGATAATTTTTTTGCATTAATTTCTAATTTATTAAGACCTTTAAGACAAGAGTCAATAGCAAGGATTGTATAACCAAAACCTAGACCAATATTTCGAATGACAGTAGAGTCAGTCAAGTCTCTTTGCCATCTTGAGATAGGAAGCTTTTCTGAAAAGTGGGCTAACAATGCATTTGCAATACCAAGATTACCTTCTGAATTTTCAAAATCAATAGGATTCACTTTATGAGGCATGGTAGATGAGCCTACTTCATTTTCTTTTAATTTTTGTTTGAAATAACCAAGTGATATATAACCCCAAATGTCTCGATTGAGATCGATCAGAATCGTATTCATTCTTATCATATTTTGAAAGAGCTCTGCCATGTAATCATGAGGTTCAATCTGTGTTGTATAAGGATTGAAAGTAAGACCAAATGACTCTACAAATGTTTTTGAAAATGCCTGCCAATTGAATGTGGGATAAGTTGTGATATGTGCATTGAAATTACCTACAGCACCATTTATTTTGCCTAGAATCTCTTGTGCTTTAAATTGATCCATTTGTCTTTGCAGCCTATAAGCGACATTAGCCATTTCTTTACCCATCGTCGTTGGGCTCGCAGCTTGACCATGGGTTCTAGCTAACATAGCGTGATCACTTAAATCATGTGCTATATCTTTTAATTTTTTAATGATGTTTTCAACGCTGGGTGTTAAAACAGTTTCCTTGGCATGTTTAATCATGAGGGCATGGGATAGATTATTAATGTCTTCAGAGGTGCATGCAAAATGAATAAATTCTGAAATGCTTTTAATTTCTTGATTGTCTTTAAATTTATTTTTTAACCAATATTCAACTGCTTTTACATCGTGATTTGTTGTCTCTTCAATTTTTTTAATTTCAGCGGCATCAGCTTCGCTAAAGGATTGAATAGTTTTTTGCATTGATTCTCTTGTGGATGCGCTTAGAGCTGTAACTTCTTTAATGGCTTTTTCATCAGACAATGAAATGAGCCATTTAATTTCAACTTCAACACGGAATTTAATGAGAGCAAACTCACTAAAGTACTGGCGCAGATTATCGACTTTTTTAGCGTATCTGCCATCTAAGGGAGACAGGGCATTCAGCGTTGATAATTGCATGTAAAAATCCTATGAGATATATAGTGTTATTTTAACTCGTTTTTGCATCAATTTCATAAGAACCGTGGCCGTTAAGGCCTAATTGCTGGCTTAAATACGGCATGATTTCTTGTAATTGTTCTTTGAGTTTCCATGGCGGATTAATGATAAAAAGATAGCTGCCGAACATCCCAATTTCATCACTCGGTTTAGCAATCGAAAGGCTTACATAAAGCCATTCTCTAACGTTCAATTTGTGAAGTTGTTTGAGCATGGTTAAGGGTTCCGTTCGATCAATCAAAGGGCACCAAACCATATAGATACCCGTTTCAAAACGTTTTAAACTGTCTTTTAAGGATTCCACCACTTTAAGGTAATCGTTTTTAATTTCGTAAGAGGGGTCGGTTAAAACAAGTCCTCTTTTTGGGGGTGGCGGAATAAGAGTTTTTAATCCATTAAAGCCATCTTCACCATAGATTTTAGTATTTGGCTTTTTACCTAAAGTATGAAGAAGCGAAGTTAAGTCGGTAGGGTGTAATTCAAAGAGCCTAATTCTGTCTTCATGAGATAGCATTTGACTCGCGATCCAAGGGGAGCCAGGGTATTGTTTCAACTGATCACCACCATTGAGCTTTCGGATAACTTCAGTATATTTTGCTAAAGCTAATGGTTTTTTTTCGTCATGAAAGATTTTTTTAATACCATCTAGATGTTCAGATGTTTTATTAGAAAACTCACTTTCAAGCGAATACTTTCCCGCCCCTGCGTGCGTATCAATAAACCAATAAGGTTTATTTTTTTGTTTGAGGTAATCTAAGATCAGTGTAAGCACAATATGTTTTAACACATCTGCATGATTACCTGCGTGAAAGCCGTGTCGATAACTAAGCATGGATAGAGGACATGATGAACATGGGCTATTATAGAGTTTATAAATAAAATACGTGAATTCTCACGATATAAAATAATGACACAATATAAAGAAGACTGCAGAGAATGCCCTCGACTTGCTACATTTCTAGATCAAGTTAAATTAGAGCAGCCTAATTATTTTTGTAAGCCTGTACCGCCTTTTGGCGATACATCGATTCGTTTATTGATTGTAGGTTTAGCCCCCGGTATGCACGGAGCAAACAGAACAGGCAGGCCCTTTACTGGCGATTTCGCAGGGATTCTTTTATATAAAGCCTTGTTTCACTTTGGATTTTCGAACCAACAAGAGTCAATCGCAGCTGATGATTCATTAAAGCTCATTCATTGTAGGATTACAAATGCTGTTAAATGTTTGCCTCCACAAAATAAACCCGAACCTAAAGAAATAAAACAATGTAATCACTATTTAAAGTCGGAATTAGATTTACTTCAGCCTCGCACATTAGTATTAGCTTTAGGAAGTATTGCGCATCAATCTGTCTTATCGGCCTTTCAATTGAAAAAATCTGATTATGTGTTTTCACATGGCGCTCGTCATGATTTACCTAATCAGTTAGTTTTGTATGATAGTTATCATTGCAGTCGATACAATACACAAACAAAAAGACTTACCGAAGAAATGTTTTTTAGTGTTTTTCAATCAATCAAAAAAGAAATGGAGAATTAAAAATGCCTTACATTAATATTAAATTAGCAGGAACCTTAAACCGCGATCAAAAAGAAACTATCGCAAAAGAAATCACAGCGCTTATGGAAAAAGTAGCTCATAAACCAGCGTCGTATACCTACATTGTATTTGATGAAGTTAAAGGTGAGGATTGGTCAGTAGGGGGTAGTTTGTTAGGCTAGTTATATGGACATTAAACCCTTTTTAAAAACACTCCCTAATTTACCTGGTGTATATCGAATGATTAATCAGGCTGGGGAAGTCATTTATGTCGGGAAAGCCAAAGACCTAAAGAAGAGGGTTTCATCTTACTTTGTTAAAACGATTGTAAGTCCTAGAACAAAAATGATGGTGGGTCACATTGACCATATTGAAATCACAGTGACGCATTCGGAAACTGAGGCTTTGATCTTAGAAAATAATATGATTAAGTCTCACATGCCGCGTTATAACGTTATTTTTAGAGATGATAAGTCTTACCCATACATTGTTCTCACTGGTGAAAAATATCCGCGTTTAGCTTTTCATCGAGGCGCTCAGAAAAAAGGAAACCAATATTTTGGACCCTTCCCGAATACAAATGCAGTAAGAGAGAGCATTCAGCTCTTACAAAAAGTTTTTAAATTAAGAACATGCGAAAACTCAGTATTCAAAAATAGATCAAGACCATGTCTTCAATATCAGATTCATCGCTGCACTGCACCATGTGTCGATCTTATTCGAGAGGATGAGTATAAAAATGATATTAAACATGCATCACTTTTTCTAGAAGGTAAGGACAGTGAAGTTATAAGCCAACTTACAAACCAAATGAATGAAGCAGCTACTTCACACGCATATGAACATGCAGCTTTATATCGCGATCGTATTCAAAGTTTAAGACAAGTTAGAACAAAACAATTTGTCAGTGACTTTAGTGCCAGCGATGCTGACATTATTGCTTGTGTTGAAGAAGCAGGTGAATATTGCCTGAACTTAGTTATGATTCGTGCAGGCAGACATTTAGGTGACAAAAGTTTCTTTCCAAAAAACGCTACGGATGTTGAAACTCAAGATGTGATTGAAACCTTTATTGCTCAATACTATACAAATCAAACTATACCTAAATTAATCGTGACCCAAGAACATGTGAATCAATCGCTTATGTCTGAATTTTTTAAATTAAATTACGACATCGAAGTGAAGGTGATTAATAAAGCAATCGGTGATAAACGTGTATGGCTCACTATGGCGCAAAAGAATGCGCAGATTGCTTTAAAACAAAAACTGATGCAATCAGAAAGCCAGGAAAATAGGGTGGAAGCATTGAAAGCAATTTTCAATCTATCGGACTCATTTTCCAGAATCGAATGTTTTGATATTAGCCATACCATGGGTGAGGGCACGGTAGCCTCTTGCGTTGTGTTTGATAAAGGCAATCTTCAAAATAAAGAATATAGACGTTTTAATATTGAAGATATTACGCCAGGCGATGATTATGCCGCCATGCGAGAAGTATTAATGCGTCGCTACAAAAAAATTGCAACAGGTGAAGGTGTGAAGCCTGATCTTATTTTTATTGATGGGGGTAAGGGCCAGCTCAATATAGCCATTGAGGTGATTCAAGAATTAGGCTTGAGCGATATTATGCTTGTGGGTATTGCTAAAGGTGAGGGGAGAAAGCCAGGATTGGAACAACTTTTTTTAGAAGGTAAAACTGATCCCATCATTGTGAAAAAAGACAATGTTGGATTTCATCTAATCCAGCAAATAAGAGACGAAGCGCATCGTTTTGCTATTTCAGGCCACAGAGCGAAGCGTGCTAAAAAAAGAATTACTTCATCTCTAGAGGATATTGAGGGTATTGGTGCACAAAAGAGAAAAAATCTACTCGTCTATTTTGGCGGTATAGAGCGTATTAAAAATGCTAGTATTGAAGAAATTATCATGGTTGATGGTATTAATAAGAAATTAGCTGAAAAAATTTACGACTACTTTCATTGAAAAATAAATACATATGAAAATTAATGTTCCTAATGCACTTACTTTTTTCAGGGTGTTTTTGATTCCTTGTTTTGTAGGTATTTATTACCTACCTCATACTTTAATTGGTCAGCCTTTAATGAATTGGATAGGTGCTGGCATTTTCTTATTTGCGGCAATCACAGACTGGTTAGATGGATTTTTTGCGCGGTATTTAAATCAAGTCTCTAAATTCGGTGCTTTTTTTGATCCCGTAGCAGACAAATTGATGGTAGTGGCTGCCCTTCTTGTGTTGGTAGAGCTTGATCGGGTCAATGCGATTATCTCTTTAGTGATCATTGGTCGCGAGCTCTCCATTAGTTCTTTACGCGAATGGATGGCAACAATTGGCAAGCCAGGTGGTATGGCAGTGATGTTTGTAGGTAAGCTTAAAACTACGATCCAAATGATTGCTATTTTAATGCTCCTTTACTGGGACAATCTATGGTTTATCAATGTAAAGTGGATAGGTAATATATTGATTAATATAGCCGCACTGCTTACTGTAATTTCGATGGGTTATTACATCCGCATGGCATGGCCTACCTTGAGAAAGAGCATTAAAATAAGGTAAGCCTCAAGGTTTGGGCGAGACTTTAAATTGACACTAGCTCAAAAAACGCTAAAATACTCGCTTCTTTACGCGGGAATAGCTCAGTTGGTAGAGCGCAACCTTGCCAAGGTTGAGGTCGCGAGTTCGAGACTCGTTTCCCGCTCCAAATTAAAATCGGGGAAGCATCGTCTTCCCCTTTTTAATTTTGGAGATATTGATGTGGCGCGATAGCAAAATGGTTATGCAGCGGCCTGCAAAGCCGTAGACGCCAGTTCGATTCTGGCTCGCGCCTCCACTTATTAGTAGTTAAGCCTATTTGAGAATAATTTAGTGATAAAATTCGCTCTTAGTTTCATTTCAAAAGGCCCGGGTGGTGAAATTGGTAGACACAAGAGACTTAAAATCTCTCGCTCGCAAGGGCGTGCCGGTTCGATTCCGGCCCCGGGCACCACATTTTATTATTTCCTTGTAGTTTGAATACAACACTTCTTTGCAAAGCTTCTCTTGAGCGTGATCATCCAATACTTGATCGGTTTTTAACGATAGGAGATGTGGAGTCTTTAAATTTTTCCTACGAAGAATTTTTATGCCATTTATTGGGTATCAAGCCTAATCCAGATTATCCATTAGCTTCGATCGATTATCAGAAAAATCAAACACTTTATTATCTTTATGCAGACCCTGTGTATTTAAGTCTTCAAAGAGATACATTTTTTTTGGAAAAAAAATTAACAGGTAATTTTACTCAAAACGAAATCGAAAGTTTATGCGATGCCCTTAATGAAACATTTAAGGATGACGCTCGTGCATTTGTTTTCAATGATCAAGGGCAGTTATTTCTTGAGTTAAAAAAACAGCCTCATATTAAAACGACATCGATTGCACATATCAAGCGTCAGTCAATTGAATTATTTATGCCGCAGGGTAATGAAGCTATGACATGGCATGCATTTATGAATGAAATTCAAATGTTTCTTTTTGACCATCCTATAAACCAAGATAGGCTTCGTCGAGAACTTCTCCCATCTAATAGTATTTGGTTTTCAGATGGTGGTGTCATACCTCAAGTGATTAAAAATTCATATACAACTATTTTTTCCAATACTGAATTTTTAAAGAAAGTACTATCGATTGATACAAATACATCTCTTCAATCTTTAGATAAGTTTCATCAAGATGATGTCAATCAAGATGCATTAATTGCTTTTGAAGATGATGAGGAAATAGATCACATTTTAGAAGTGATATGGAACAATTTTAAAAAACGAAAAATAAAGAATTTGAATATTTATTTGAATTACCAAGATCAGCTTTTGCATATTAACAATCGATTCATACAGCTATTTAAAGTATGGAAAAAAACTCACACAGTAAAAAACTATTTCAATGTTCATTAAATCAAAAAAAATTGACCATACTGCTTTAAATGCCCTCGTTAATTCAGGACTTAATCGTCATTTGGCAAAGTTTTATTCAGCCCGCGGTATTAAGCATATAGATGACGCCACACTCTTAATTGAGAAAATTATTCCTCCGGAAGCTTTAACCAACAATACATTAATGGCATCGATCTTAGCGGACGCTATCTTACAAAAACATAAAATTCTTATCATTGGTGATTATGATACGGATGGTGCAACTTCAACGGCTGTCGGCGTAAGGGCGCTTAAGATGATGGGCGCTGATGTAGATTATTTGGTTCCTAATCGATTTGAATTTGGTTATGGTTTGACGCCTGAAATTGTTGATTTAGCAAAAGAAAAAAATCCTAGAATTATTATTACTGTCGATAACGGCATCGCCAGTGTAGAGGGTGTAAATCAAGCAAATCAATATGGTATTGATGTGTTAGTCACAGACCATCATCTTCCTGGTGAAACATTACCTAGTGCTAAGTGTATTGTGAATCCTAATCAGCATGGTTGTGACTTTCCAAGTAAATATTTATGTGGCGTAGGCGTTATTTTTTATGTGATGCTAGCCTTGAGAGCTGAACTTAGAAAACGAGATTATTTTAAAGATAATATAGAGCCTAACCTAATGCAGTTAATCGACCTTGTAGCTTTAGGTACGGTTGCAGATTTAGTGCCTTTAGATCGTAATAATCGTACTTTAGTTGAATATGGTATTCGAAGAATCAGGTCAGGTCAGGCTAATCCTGGTATTCGAGCACTGATGGCATTAGCTAAAAAAAATCCATCACAATTTCATACTTCTGATCTCGCTTTTAGTATTGCACCAAGACTTAATGCTGCAGGAAGATTGGATGATATGACTTTAGGTATTCAATGTCTTTTGTCTGATAGTTATGAGGATGCTCGATTTATTGCATCATCACTCGAAGCTTTAAATCTAAAAAGAAGATCGATTGAGTCTGAAATGAAAGATGGCGCATCTATTCAATTGCATGAGCTGAATTGTGAGGCTCAATTTAGTATTGCGCTCTATGACCCTACGTGGCATCAAGGTGTGATTGGGATTATTGCTTCTCGAATTAAAGACAAATATCATCGTCCCGTCATTGTATTTGCTAAGTCTGAAGAAGGTATCCTCAAAGGCTCAGGGAGATCCATTCAATCACTCCATTTAAGAGATGCACTTGATCTTATTTCAAAAAAGGATCCAAGCATTCTTATTACATTCGGTGGTCATGCCATGGCTGCTGGGCTCACTATAAAAGAAAAGGATTTTGATCGCTTCGTCCATTTCTTTGAAGAAACAGTCAGAGGTTTAATTACATCAGACGACCTCGAATTAACTATTGAAGTTGATGATGCGCTTAATTTTTCAGAAGTGACTTATGAAGATGTAGAACATATTAATTCGCAAGTTTGGGGGCAAGGTTTTCCTCTTCCTATTTTTGAAGGTGAATTTGAAGTTGTTGAGCAAAGAATCCTTGCAGATAAACATTTAAAGTTAAATCTTTTATTACAAAACAAGGTATTTGAAGCTATTTATTTTAATCACAGTGAGCATCTCCCTCGAAAGATAAAAGCGATCTATCAGGTTGATTCTAATGAGTTTAATGGCAATAAAAAAATTCAAATTCAATTAAGGATGTTGACCTAAAGATGACATCCTTAATTGCCCATCCTGCCCCAACAAAGTAAAATTCAACAAACTATTTAAGAGACTGTCATGAGACGTAAAATCGTTGTTGGTAATTGGAAAATGAATGGTTCTTTGGCGTCTAATGAAAGACTTCTTAAAGCCTTGGTAGAAAAGATACCTCAAGCAATTTCGGTCGATATTGTGGTGTGTGCCCCTTATCCTTATTTGTTTCAAACACAATCCTATCTAAAGCATTCACCTATTTTTTGGGGCGCTCAGAACGTGGCTAAGTATGAATCAGGCGCTTTTACAGGTGAAGTGAGTGTTTCCATGCTCAAAGAATTTGGCGCAAGCTATGCGATTATCGGCCACTCAGAGAGAAGTACGGCTTATTGCGAGTCCGATGAAAATATTGCTACCAAATTTATGATGGTTAAAAAAGCAGGTATGACGCCGATTCTATGTGTGGGTGAAACTTTAATTGAGAGAGAAGCTGGCATCATGGAAAAAGTAGTATCTAAGCAGCTTGATACGATTATTGAAATGTATGGCGAAGAAATTTTTGATGAGACCGTAATTGCTTATGAGCCTATATGGGCTATTGGCTCTGACTTAGCGGCCTCTCCTGAGCAAGCGCAAGCGATGCATCAATTTATTCGTGAGAAATTATCCTCAAATACTAAGGTCATAAAGAGCCTCAAAATCATCTATGGAGGAAGCGTAAACCCTCAAAATGCGTTACAATTATTCTCTATGCCAGACGTAGACGGCGGACTCGTAGGACGAGCATCTTTAAATGCAAGTGATTTTGAGTCTATTTGTCATTCAGCCGAAATATAAATCAAAGAAAATAGGATTATGGAAAATTTAGTAACAATTATTCATGTGATTGCATGCTTAGGCGTCATCGGTTTGGTGCTGATGCAACACGGTAAGGGCGCGGATATGGGTGCGGCTTTTGGAAGCGGATCATCAGGTAGTTTATTCGGCGTAAGTGGCTCATCAAATTTTTTAAGTAGAACAACAGCAATATTTGTTCTAGTCTTTTTTCTGACCAGCATTTCCTTGGCGTTCATCGCAGGTCAAAAATCAGGCACCGGAAGTGTGGTGAAAGAAACTGAGTCATCAGAAGTGCAAAAATCTCCTGAAACTAAAAGCAGCGAAGCTCAGTCAAATTCATCAAGTGGCGCTCAAAATATCCCAAAATAGAGACTGTTAAATCTATAAAGCCGTCGTGGTGGAATTGGTAGACACGCTATCTTGAGGGGGTAGTGACGAAAGTCGTGAGAGTTCGAGTCTCTCCGACGGCACCAAATTAAGAAAATCATGTGGTATTTGTTTAAGGAATCGCTGTGCTGGAAAATTATTTTCCAATTTTATTGTTCATATGCGTAGGACTTGCGGTTGGTGCAGGGCCTCTTCTCATCGGCAGCATTCTCTCACCTAATAAACCTGATAGCGAAAAAAACTCCCCCTACGAATGTGGCTTTGAAGCTTTTGAAGATGCGCGTATGAAATTTGATGTGCGATATTATCTTGTCGCCATTCTCTTTATTTTATTTGATCTTGAAATAACATTTCTTTTCCCCTGGGCAGTCGTCATTCAAAAAATTGGTATGTTTGGATTTATTGCCATGATGGTTTTTCTAGCTATTTTAGTAGTTGGATTTATTTACGAATGGAAGAAAGGGGCCCTTGATTGGGAATAGCGAATGAGCATTGAAGGCGTTATGGAAAAAGGATTTGTCACCACAAATCTAGATACCCTTATTAATTACACACGCACAGGCTCTTTATGGCCTATGACTTTTGGCTTGGCTTGTTGCGCTGTTGAAATGATGCATGCGGGTGCGGCTCG
>Ga0209444_10000042_pt1 | contig 64721 bp, 59 predicted proteins | sample LauGreFaBDMM15DN_2_FD_188215 | JGI IMG/M metagenome (GOLD analysis project Ga0209444, IMG submission 188215) | Freshwater lake microbial communities from Lake Michigan, USA - Fa13.BD.MM15.DN (SPAdes) (version 2) | ecosystem: Environmental > Aquatic > Freshwater > Lake | place: Lake Michigan... | reverse complement strand
AGGAATGGATCCCGCGGGAGACAAGAAGAAATGGCGTTATGCACTTTGGGACATGGATGCAACTTTTGGACACTACATCAATTACACCGGAATTCCAGATCCTAGTGCAAATGCTGACCCTTGTAATGCGGAAAACTTACCTAATCCAGGTGGACAAGGTCATACCGATATCCTTGAAAAGTTAATTAATGAAAATCCGATTGTCGAGCAATATTACATCACACGCTATATTGACCTGATAAATACGTCATTAAGTTGTACCAGCATGTTGGCACTACTTGATAGCATGGTCAATGAAATAGCTCCTGAAATGACGGCTCATTGTACAAAATGGGGCGGCACATACAATGGATGGCAGTCAAGAGTGACGCAACTAAGAAATTTCATCAATCAACGTTGTCTAGCCATGGAACAAGGCTTGATCGATTGCTACCAATTAACGGGACCCTTTCCAGTAATTTTCGATGTTTCCCCTGTGAACGCCGGAACGATCAAAGTGAATTCGATTAATCCTCCGAGTTATCCTTGGTCAACAACCTACTTCGGTGGTATTCAGACAAACGTAAAGGCGAAAGCAAATGCCGGTTATGTTTTTGACCATTGGACCTACACAACTGGACCAATGGGATTAGCAATTACATTAGACTCGAATTTCATTAATATCAATGGCCCTGAAACCATCGTAGCTGTTTTCGTTCTAGATATCCCAGATTTGGATGGCGATGGATGTTTGAATACCGTGGAAGTGGCAGCCGGCACGGATCCTAATCTTGTTGATACAGATGGTGATGGTGAAAATGATTGCATCGAACTCGGACCAAATCCGGCAACTCCTCTCGATACCGATGGTGACGGAATCATAGATGCATTGGAATCCATCATCATAGACACTGATGGGGATGGGGTGATGAATGAATTAGATCCAGACAATATAAATCCATGTATTCCTAATCCAAATGCTGGTCCTTGCGACCAAGATGGAGACGGACTGACAAATACCCAAGAAGGATTAGCAGGAACGAATCCAACGAATCCAGATACAGACGGTGATGGAATAAACGATGGTACGGAAGTAACCAATGGCTCTGACCCAATGAATCCATGTGATCCAAACGATACCTTGCCAGGTTGTCAAATTGACTCCGATTTTGATGGATTAACCGATGCTCAAGAAGGAGTTTTAGGTACGAATCCCAATAATCCGGATACCGATGGCGATGGTTACAATGATTTATTGGAAACTACACAAGGTTCTGATCCATTGAATCCATGCGATCCAAACGCAAGCTCACCTGAATGCTCAGATGGTATTTACATTCCAACAGCATTTTCCCCAAATGGAGTAGGCAACCAAGACAATGACGTATATCAAATCATCGTTGGGAAAAACATTGAATCCTTTGGATTTAAAGTCTTTGACCGTTGGGGGAACTTGATGTTCGAATCCACGAATAAACTGTTCAAATGGGATGGAACCTACAAAGGCAAACCATTAAACACAGGAGTCTACGCGTACATCGTCGATGTTATCTACGTAGGCGGAACTGCGAAACAAATGACGGGTAATATTACCTTAATTCGATGAGTGGGATGAAGTTTAAATTTTTAGGTTTCCTACTTGCTGGTTTTGGTTTCATACATGCCCAGGATTATCATTTGACGCAAATAGATAAAACAATGTCTATTTTGAATCCTTCCACCGTGTCCATGCATCAAGGATTTGAAAAAATTAGCCTGCAAAACCGAAATCAATGGCTGGGTTCTGGAACGCAATTCATGACAAGTTATGGAATGGCAGAATTGTCCGTTGGTAAAACAAAAAAAAGCGACAAAGCGTATGCCGGGATAGGTGTTTTTTTTAGCAACGATGTTGGTGGAGATTCTAAAATGTCGCAAAAATCGTTCGGAACTTCCTTTAGTGGACATCTACCTTTAGCCAAAGGACATTGGCTTTCTGCTGGAATTCAAACAGCATTTTGCAACCGAAGCGCAGATTTTTCTCGCTTAGTTTATTATTCTCAATGGAACGGATCTTCCTTAGATCCTAATGTGTATTCGGGAGAGGCAAATGATTTTACCTCCTTTTCTTATCTGGATGCAGGTTTAGGAATGAACTACCGATATATCCCCGGAAATAAGCCGAATTTAAGTGCTGGACAATTTTCTTTTTTAGGTGGATTTTCCATCGCTCACGCAAATAAACCAAGCTTAAATTATAACAGCTTAACAGATGACCGCCTATTCCGTAAGTTTTGCTTTAATACGCAGGTCAAATACGCCTTCGACGATCGAACGAGCATGGAAGTAAGCATAACAGAATTGATACAAGGCGCACATAAAGAAACTATTTTAGGATTGTTTTACCGCTCCAAGCTGCGTGGAAGCTCTGAAATAACAAATATGGTGAACTCTCAATCTGTTGTCGCAGGACTTTACATGCGCTCAATGGGGGCACTTGCACCTTATGTTGCCTTGTCATTCGGTTCCATCGATTTAGGACTTTCGTATGATTACGATTTCGGAAGAATAGGAAGTGCATATAAACATTCTATTGAAGTGAATGTAGCGTACACGTTTACGAAAAAATCCTTGTTTAAAGGGAGTCGTTTGCATTAACAAATTCAATCCACTTTTCAGCTTGATTCTTGTTTAAAACCCGTGGCATTTTATTTTGAGCACCTAATTTCCCCAAGGATTCTAAGAATCCATAAAATGTTGAAGTAGGAACTATCGTAAGCGTTGGCTTACCCAAATTATATTTACGGACGTATGCATAATCATCATTTATTATGCAAAGTTCTTTGTCCATTTCTTCCATGATTTGATCTGAATCAAAAGGAACGTCCGAACCTACAAACCAATGATGAAGCTGTTTATCCTCATCTGCAAAAAGTGTATATTCTGAAATTGCAACTCCTTGAGAACGGGCAACATTCATTAATGCTTGGTTTATGTTATCCAAAGATAAATGCTCACCACATAAACTTAAAAATTGTTTAATTCTCCCAGAAATGATGATTTCTTGTGCTTCTAAATCAACAAAGCGAACTAAGTCCCCGATGAGGTAACGCCATAATCCTGCATTTGTGGTAATCACTAACGCATAGTCAATACCCTCTTTTACTTCACTAATCGTGTACGCTTTATTAGGATTGATTAAGTCTCCGTTTTCATCGAAATAGTCAGAATTAAAGGGAACAAACTCGAAAAAAATGCTGTTATTCATTAACAATTTCATTCCTTTTCTTCCCGGACTGGTTTGGTAGCCAAAATAGCCCTCACTCGCCAAATAGGTATCTAGTAATTCTACTTTGTGCGCACAGATTTTTTCTAACCGTTCACGGTAAGGTTCCATGTAAATCCCGCCGTGTACATACACATGTAAATTCGGCCAAATATCATGAATGGAATTCAATTGATAATGCTTGACTATTTCTTCCATTAACAAAATACACCAACTTGGTATCCCAGCAATAATGCCAATGTTCCATTTCGGTGCTTGCTCAATCATCAAAGGCAATTTTTCCTTCCAATTTTTTAAGTTGGTAATCTTTTTTGAGGGTTTCGTAAACGGTGCAGCAATGATGGAGGTGTGTTTTTTTAAAATTCCACTGAGATCACCTTCGATATGGGTGCTTTTCTTTGTTAATTTCGTTGAACCTCCAACGGCAAGAATACTTGCAGAGTAAAATGCTTCGGGCAAATGTAATTCATGTAAAATGGAAAATTGACGTAAACTGACCCGTTGAAATGAACGAATCATTTCGGTGGTAACAGGAATTCGTTTGCTCGGAGAGCCCGTTGTGCCGGACGACAATGCATAGTACTTAATACGGCCTTTCCACGTGTGATCTTTTACTCCTGCAATGGATTCTTTCAACCATTTTTCATAAAACTCATCATAATCCATGATAGGAACCATTTTCTGATATTGTGAAACAACATCATTTTTGGTTAAAATGGCATGAAATGAATAAACAAATCCAAATTTTGTACTTTTTGCGCGTTCAATAGTAGCGCGTAAAGCTTCCAATTGATGGCGGTAATATATCCCCTTTTTTGCGTTCCGCTTAAAGCTTAAAGCGGTCGTTTTTTGGATGAGTTTTCCGATAATTGGCATATTCTTTTTTTAGTGGTGAAAACTAAATCACCTTCCTACAAAAATAAAGATAAAACTAGTGCGTTCTTTAGTCACTTTGTCTTAATTTTGTAAAAAATACAACTATGCAACAAAAAACATTTATCGTACCTCATGATTTTACGACAGTTGCGGATATCGCTCTACAACATGCGATTGCAACTGCAAAACCATTAAACGCAGTTGTACAGCTTCTCCATGTAGTCTCTAAAGAACATCAAATAAAAGATGCATTAACGCAATTACACGCCGTAGTTGAAAAGTTTGCTGGTGAGGGAGTGAATCTTCAGCCAAATGTTCGTATTGGAAGTATTTTTGAAGATATTGGCGCTTTTGCTGCCGAACACCAGGCGGAGTTGATTTTCATGGGAACCCATGGCGCCCATGGATGGCAACATATTACCGGTAGCCACGCCTTGAAAGTTGTAACTAGTTCGCATGTTCCGTTTATTATCGTTCAAGAAAAATCAGTGAAAGCAACGGGATACGATTCCATCGTAGTACCAATGGATTTACACAAAGAAACCAAACAAAAATTATCGATTGTAGCTAACCTAGCAAAGTACTTTAATTCTAAAGTACACGTGGTTACTCCAGATGAAACGGATGAGTATTTGCGCCATCAAGTGATTTCAAATATTACGTTCTCAGAGGGATTCTTTAAGGATCGCAATATTGAGATGACTTCTGCCATCGTGTCTAGAAGTGGATTCGATAAAGAAGTAGTGAAATATGCCGTAAGTGTAGATGCTGATTTAATTGCCATTATGAATTTGAATCGCAACAATTTCTTATCCGCTTTAACAACAAATTACGAGCAATACATCATCACAAATGATGCATTGATTCCTACCTTGATCGTGAATCCAATTCAAATTGGAAACGAACACGGGAACATGTTCTCTATCTAATTTATACCATGTCGAGAATGATCACGCTGCACGAGTTTATCGTGACGAATCAAAGTCACTTTCCCTACGCTACAGGTGAACTTTCAAGATTACTAAACGACATCGTTCTTGCTTCCAAAATAGTGAGTAATGACGTTCGTAAAGCTGGACTTGTTGACCATATTTTGGGTGCCCAAGGTGGACAAAACGTGCAAGGCGAAGATCAGCAGAAATTAGATGTCGTTGCTGACGATGCCTTCATTCGCGCTTTTGCCAATGGGGGAGAAGTTTGTGGAATTGCCTCAGAAGAAAATGATGATTTCTTAGCCTTTGATTCGGAAACATCAAAAAATGGGAAATATGTCGTACTGTTCGACCCACTAGATGGCTCAAGTAACATTGACGTGAATGTTTCCATTGGAACCATCTTTTCTATTTATCGTCGAATTTCCCAACAGGGAACAAAAGCCACACTGGAAGATATGTTGCAAGCAGGCACCGAACAAGTTGCTGCAGGTTACGTCCTCTATGGCTCTTCAACCATTCTTGTCTACACAACTGGAAATGGAGTGAACGGATTTACGTTAGACCCAAGTATCGGAGAGTTTTTCCTTTCTCACCCGGACATGAAAATGCCTGAAAACGGACGAATTTATGCCGTGAATGAAGGGAATTTAAACGATTTCGATCCGGGATTAAAAGCATATATCCAATATTGTCAAAGTCACGAAAATCAAACAGGGAAACCCTATTCAGGAAGATACATCGGATCTCTTGTTGCTGATTTTCATCGTCACATGATCAAAGGAGGAATTTACATTTATCCTGCTGTTCCATCTGCTCCAGAAGGCAGATTGCGCTTGTTGTATGAATGCAATCCTTTGGCGTTTATCGCTGAACAAGCCGGCGGACTCGCTACAACAGGTGAAAAGCGAATCATGGATATCCAACCTGACAAATTGCACCAACGCATTCCATATTACGTTGGATCGAAATTGATGGTCGAAAAAGCAATGAATCTTTCTGCTAAATAAAACGATTTTATCGCGCGTTAAGCCTAATCGTATAGTCTACCTGCACTAATGGTGCCCCAGCATCCTTGTTAAATCGAACTTGTTGTTTTACAAGTCGAATTACATCGTTAATAATGGTCTGATTCGTACATGTGGTGACAGATTTAATCGTACGACAATCTGTGACAATACCATCTGAATTTATGGTTAATTTCAACCCTACACGACAATCAACATCAATGTCGTATTGGGGTGTTGAAACATTATTGATGCGCACACGCGCTTTTCCACTTCCTGAACCTTTTCCTGGGCCAACGCCATCATCAGGTCCACTTCCAGAGCCTCCGAAAGGGCCATTACCAGAACCTGTTCCGCCACCACTTCCTCCGCTTCCAAAGTAATTGGTACCTCGTACTGTCGTTGATGTTGGATTCGTGGAATTATCTGTGTTATGGTTATTCGATTGCCCACTCGTTGCAGTGAAGTCACTTGAATGCGAGGTGGCAATGCGCTCCGTTTGATCTTGTGGTTGGTCGATAGGGGCATCAGATGATGTTCCACCGCCCCGACTCCCACTTTCCTCAGAGATTAATTCCACATGCTCCATTTCAAACAATTCGATGACTTCATCGGATTTCAATGGCGGCACATCTTCAGGAATGGCAGGAAGGATATTGAATTGTGTAATCATCAACAAAATGAAAAGAATCAATAGCGTAATGGAAGTGTATACCAAGGAACGCTTGATTTCACTTCTAGACTCCATGTAGTCTTGTTCAAATATGTCAATATATGCACTCATCTTTATCTGTTTGATTGTAAACGAAAGGGATTCGTAAATCTAACTATGTTCCTTAGTAGCGATGATCATTTTTAGTTGATTGACCATGCCAATTTCTAATAAATCAACCAATTCTTGCACTTTTGAATCAAAAGGAATGCGCAATACAACGGTACTATCGCCTTTCTTTTTGGTTTCTTTCACAAGAACTGCCCCAATTTGATCGTAGGGAACCTCTTTGTTATCTACACTATATTTTTTTGCATTCGTCACAGGGTCTATCTCTACAGATAATGCCACATGAGCCTTGTTCGTTTTCTCATTATTCTTTGCCTGTGGAAGCGGAACTTTAATCACGTTCGGATTAGCAAGCGTAGAAATAATCAGAAAGAACAACAACAAAAAGAACATGATGTCGCTCAATGCAGAAGTAGCTACCTCCGCATGGAATCTTCTATTACGCTTTATTGCCATCGCTAGGTCGATTCAATTTGATGAATTCTAAGTTAACTCGTTGAATGGCTAAAGCATAATTGTCAATCATTCCATTCAATAAATGGTATGCTGTAAATGCAACGATTCCCACCACTAATCCAGACCCCGAAGAGATCATTTTTTCGTACAATCCACCTGAGATATTTCCAATGGATACATTTTCTGTTACGGAGATGCTATAGAAAATCTTGATTACTCCGGAAATGGTTCCAATGAATCCAAGTGTTGGCGCTATACCCGCAATCAATCCTAAATGCCCAATGTTTTTTTCCATTTTACCAATTTCGATATTGGCTACTTTCTCCATGTTCGATTCAATTTGTGGTATTGGTCGACCCATCGATTGAACTCCTTCGCGAACTACGTTTCCAAATGCGGTATGATCGTGCGACAATGTATCCATCGCACCTTGAATGTTTCCATTTTGCAAATTATTTTTTATCTCAGCTAACATGTGCTTGTTGTGCTTTGCCATGCGTTTGATATATAAATATCGCTCCACAGTAACATAAGAGGTATAAAACAATAGAATAGCAATGGGAATTAAGAAGAAACCACCTTTCATTAAGAATTCTAAGGCAGATATTTCCTCTACAATTTTACCTGTTTCTTCTGCTGCAGTTGTAGCAACTGGCGTCACTTGATCCTGAGCGTACATGAATCCTGTTGAGATCAAAGAAGAGATCACAAATAGATATTTCAATTGTTTTTTCATATGGTTTAATAATTTTCGTCGGATAAAAGTAAAGAATCATTAAAAGTTAATTTGACAGGTATATCATTAGATATTCACATCAGATTGTTATTTCACTTTTCCTGTACAAGGACAACGACGCAAAGTTCATTTTGGTACAACTGATTCGTTCGAATATTCATATCGATTCAAATATCCTCCTTCAATCCGCGTTTCGTTCAAATAAGATTCACTATTTTCGCGCTATTCATGGACCAAAATAACCTCCTGAGTTCCTTTGCTAAGCTTCGGCAAATTGATGAAACGGCTTCGGCTCTTAGTCAGGGGAACGTGCGCGTCCATTGGAAAGGACTCGTTGGCTCCGCTAAGTCGCTGACATCCATTTGTGTAGCGCAGCAGGTTCCAGGAAATCACCTGTTCATCCTGAACGATAAAGAGGAAGCAGCCTATTTCCTCAATGACTTAGAAGGCATTTTTCCAGACGACAAACGTGTTTTGTTTTTTCCGGCTTCCTACCGTGTTCCATATCAATTGGAAGAAACAGATAATGCCAATGTGGTCACACGAGCAGAAGTTCTTGAACGTATTTCTGGTGGGGCGAATGCTTGGATAGTGACCTATCCAGAAGCCTTGTTTGAAAAAGTACCTACCCAAAAGAATCTAGTGAAAAACACCCTGCGGGTGCAACAGGGAAAAAAGTATAGCATCGATTTTATCAATGAATTGTTGTTGGAATATGAATTTGAACGCGTCGACTTCGTTTATGAACCTGGACAATTTTCCATTCGCGGCGGCATTGTAGACGTTTTTTCCTACGCCAATGATTTTCCCTTTCGAATCGAGTTTTTTGGGGAAGAAGTGGAGTCCATCAGAACCTTTGATGCGGCAACTCAGCTTTCCATAAACACCCACGCTTTTTTCAATGTGATTCCAAACATTCAAGGACAACTAAGCATTGAATCGCAAGAAGACATTTTTTCTTTTCTCGGCGCACAATTAACCTGTTGGATTAGTTCCTTTGAACGCATGGAAAGCATTCTTAGAAAAGAATACGATCGCTCCGTGGAAATTTACAGTGGACTGAGTGAAACAGTCCGACACACTTTGCCAAGTTCACTCTATCTTTCGTCCCTTGAATTACAACGCAGCATCGATAATGCGCGAATCATCGAATGGGGACCAGTGTATCACTTCAAGTCCACAAAAAGTTTCGTGTTTGATTTTATTCCTCAACCTAACTTTAACAAGAACTTTGAACTTCTGAAAAGTGATTTATTAGCACGTCAAAAGAATCGCTTTGAAAATCTTATTTTCTCGAATCAACCAAGGCAAATTGAACGCCTTTATCAGATTTTTGAGGATATTGGGGCAGAAGTAAACTTTACGGCGTTGAATTTCGCACTCCACGAAGGATTCATTTCTCCTGAAATGAAGTTGGTGTGTTATACAGATCATCAGATTTTTGAACGCTACCACCGATTTAGGTTAAAAGAAGGATTCCGTCAGGCAAAACAAGCGCTGACATTAAAGGAAATTTACAACCTGCAAAAAGGCGACTATGTGACCCACATTGATCACGGTGTTGGACAATTCTCAGGATTGGAAACAATTGATGTTAATGGGAAACCACAAGAAGCCATTCGACTCATCTACAAGGACGGCGATGTTCTTTATGTAGGTATTCACTCCTTACACCGTATTTCGAAATTTACGGGCAAGGACGGATCCATCCCAAAAATGAACAAGCTTGGAACACAAGCATGGTCTACACTCAAAAATAAGACAAAAAAGAAAATCAAGGAACTAGCCTTCGATTTAATCAAATTATACGCAACTAGACGCAGTCAACCTGGATTTGCTTTCGCTCCAGATAGTTATATGCAAAACGAATTGGAGGCTTCGTTCATGTTCGAAGATACACCGGATCAATACAAGGCGACGCTGGATATCAAACGCGACATGGAAGCTTCAACACCAATGGATCGCTTGATATGCGGAGATGTAGGTTTTGGTAAAACAGAAGTGGCCATTCGTGCGGCGTTTAAAGCTGTAACGGACTCGAAACAAGTGGCTATTCTCGTGCCAACCACTATTTTATCCATGCAACATTACCGAAGTTTTAAAGAACGCCTTTCCGCCTTTCCATGTACGGTTGATTACATCAATCGCTTTAAGTCAGCAAAGGAAATCACAGAAACTTTGAAGAAACTTGCGGAAGGAAAAACAGATATTCTCATTGGAACTCACGCAGTGGTCGCCGACCGAGTGAAATTCAAAGATTTGGGACTCATGATTATCGATGAAGAACAGAAATTTGGAGTCTCCGTCAAAGATAAATTAAAGACCATTCGTGCAACGGTTGATACCTTAACATTAACAGCGACTCCGATTCCAAGAACCTTGCAGTTCTCCTTGATGGGCGCTCGTGATTTAAGTATTATTAATACGCCGCCACCAAATAGACAACCCGTTTTAACCGAAATCGTTTCCTTTCAAGAAGAAATGATCCGCGATGCCATTGCTTATGAAGTTTCGCGCGGTGGACAAGTATTCTTCGTCAATAATCGCTTATCGAATATTCGTGAAATCTCCGGAATGATCACGCGTTTGTGTCCGGGTGTTCGCGTAGGAATTGGACACGGACAAATGGACGGAAAACAGTTAGAGAAAATCATGATGGATTTCATCGAAGGAAAATACGATGTATTGTTGGCGACCACCATTATTGAATCCGGAATTGACATTTCTAATGCGAATACGATTATTATCAACGATGCACATCAATTTGGACTAAGTGATTTACACCAATTGCGCGGTCGGGTAGGACGCTCGAACAAAAAAGGATTCTGCTATTTAGTAGCTCCAAAATATAGTGTCTTAACCAGTGAAGCTCGAAAACGTCTCGAAGCATTGGTGCAATTCTCCGATTTAGGATCTGGATTCAACATCGCAATGAAAGATTTAGACATCCGTGGAGCTGGAAACATGTTGGGCGGGGAGCAAAGTGGATTCATTTCTGAAATTGGATTTGAGATGTATCAAAAAATCCTCAATGAAGCCATGCAAGAGTTGAAAGAAAGCGAATTCAAAGAACTCTTTGATGAACGAAACACAGATCAATTTATGTCCACTTATGTGCAGGATTGCATCTTTGAAACGGATATGGAAGTCCGCATTCCGGATGATTATGTCAACAATGTGGCGGAACGTTTGAGTTTGTATCAATCCTTGGATAGCCTGAAAAATAAAGTCGAATTGGATCAATTCTCTACAGAACTCATCGATCGATTTGGACCCCTGCCAAAAGCGGTAAAAGAATTGTTGTTTTCCTTTGAATTACGTTGGTTGGCAGAGGAATTAGGCTTGGAAAGATTGGTTATCAAGTCCGAAAAATTAGTAGGCTACTTTATTGCAAATCCTCAGTCTACCTTCTTTGAAACGGAAGCATTTACCTTCACACTGAATGCGATCATGAAGCACCAGTCGGGCTATCGCCTGGTACAACAGAACGATAAGTTACGTTTAGTGATTGAACCAATTCGTCACATCAAAGATGCGTTTGAGAAATTAGGCGCACTACAAATACCGAAAAGTGGAGCATAGAACGACAAATTCCACAATCTATTAACCTACGTCAAGAAAAGATTCAAGTAAAAGTGCAAACTTTGTCGCTTATTAATTGTTATCATTAAAAATCAAAAAGTTATGAAAAAAGTAGTTTTATCATTATTTGCAGCATTTGCATTGTTTTCGTTTACCGCATTAGAAGTTGCTAATTGGTCATTAGACGGAGCGCATTCTCGTTTAGGATTCACCATTACGCACATGGGTATCACAAATATTAGTGGTCAGTTTTCCAACTTTGACGTGAAAATCAGTACGCCAAATGAAGATTTCGTTGGCGCATCAATTGAACTGACAGCGCAATCAAATTCTGTGAATACAGGATTAGAAATGCGTGATAATCACTTGAAAACAGCCGATTTCTTTGATGTCGAAAAATTCCCTACACTTACGTTCAAAAGCACATCAGTGAAAAAAGCGAAAGGAAATAATTATACAATCGTTGGCGATTTTACAATGCACGGTGTAACAAAAACGGTTTCACTTGTTGGAACACACACTGGATCAGCAAAAAACAGAGCTGGAAATGATGTTGCAGGGTTACAAATCACGGGTGTTGTGAAACGTTCAGATTTCGGAGTAGGTCAAGCTGGACCAGGTTTATCTGATGAGGTGAATTTAATCGCTGACCTAGAAGTATCTAAAAACTAATTCTAATTTTCATTATCATATGAAAAGTTTCAGTTTTATTTTCATATTGTTCCTGTCCTTGTCCAGTTTTGGACAAGGCTGGAAAATTTTGGAAACGCACAAAGTAACGTTTTCGAATAAGGATGTCAGTGGGACCTTCGACGATATTTCCGGATCCCTTGTTTTTGATGCTGCGAATGTATCCGCCGCAAAGTTTAATTTTAAATTAAAAGTAGAATCCATTAATACAGGAAATGGACTACAAAATAAACATGCACGCGGTGATGAGTGGTTTCATGCAGAAAAATACCCATACATTGAGTTTGAATCTACCAAGATTGAAAAAACAGATACCGGTTTTAAAGCAACAGGTAAATTAGAGATGCACGGAGTTTCCAAAGAAATCACCATTCCTTTTACCTTTTCGAAAAAGGGAAATAAAGGTACGTTTATTGCTAAATTTAGCGTGAACAGAACGGACTATAATGTCGGTAAAAAAGGGAATGACGTCGCTGATGCCATGAAAATAATAGCCACTTTACCCGTTCAGAAAAAATAAAAAAGTTATGAGAAAAAAAATCATTTTTGCACTTAGTTCAGGCCTTTTAGCGGGAGTTGTTTCCTATTTCTATGGAGATATGATTCAAACACAATTAGTAGAAGATTATTCGAAGGATGTTCCAACAATGGCCATTTTTGTTTCCTGTTTAATCGGGACAATTTTAGCAACAACTGGACATTGGTTGTTTACTAAGTTCATTCCGAAATTCGGCGAACTTATTTTTGGTTTGTTATTTGCTGGATTTACCACGGCTAGTCTGATTGGAGTCCTTGGTTTCGTCTTCAAAGGGGAAACAACAGAAGCGCATCAATACATCTTTTATTGTTATGCAATGCCTATGCATTTCTTCCCGTTTTTGGCATGGTATACACTCAAACCAATGTTTGATAAGAAGTAATTAAATCTATAATTTTTAAAAGGATGCTTCGGCATCCTTTTTTTTTGAAAAATATTATCGATTTTTCACAACGATTTCCGCTTTTTTACGTTTTACCTTTGGTAGATAATGATGAACGGTAAATTTTTCGTGACTTTGATCGCTTTTGCGATGCATTCATTGGCTTTTGGCCAATTGATCACGAATTCCAGTTTATCACCCCAAGGACTCGTTCAAAATGTACTTTTGGGTAGTGGAGTAACTGTTTCCAATGTCATGTACAACGGTAGTCCGGGCGCTATCGGACAATTCACAGCCAACAATACCACCTTAGGAATCACACAAGGAATTGTGATGACTACTGGAACTGTTCAAGCAACAAGCAGCGGGCCTCAAGGTCCAAATAATCAAAGCAATGCAGGAATGGATAATAATGCTCCAGGGTCTACCTTATTGACCAATCAAGTATTAGGGGGAACGCAAACGTTCAATGCAGCAATCTTAGAATTCGATTTCATTCCATATGCCGACACCGTTCGTTTCAAATATGTTTTCGGATCGGATGAATACCCAGAGTTTGCTCCGCCAAATAATTCAGGGTACAATGATGTCTTTGGATTCTTCATTTCTGGACCGGGAATTGTCGGCATGCAAAACATTGCTCGATTGCCCAATGGTGGTGGAATTGTATCGATCAACAACGTAAACGCTATTACGAATCAACAATTTTTTACGTTTAATGGTGATGGGAATTCACCTCCCTATGATTCAAATCCACAATATATTCAATACGATGGATTTACAAAGGTTCTGGAGGCAGTTTCGAAAGTTCAATGTGGTCAAACCTATCATTTGATTATCGCAATTGCGGATGCAGGTGACGCACAATGGGATTCCGGAATGTTCTTAGAGGCAAATAGCTTGTCCACGAAAACTCCGATTGAAATTGAGTACACCTTATCTCAGCAAGTGTATACCAATCCTGATTGGCTTGCGGAGGGATGTGTTTCTGCAGATGTGACGCTAACGCGTCAAAATAATTTATCTTCTTCTTTGACTATTCCCGTTCAAGTAAGTGGAACAGCTTCAAACGGACTAGATTATACGGGTGTTCCAACGACTATTACATTTAATGCTGGTCAAACGGATGCAACTTTTACTCTAAATGCCCTGTTCGACAATTTAACAGAAGGATTGGAAAATGTCGTTTTGACTTTCCCTATTAGTGATCCGTGTGGAAATGTTACTCCACTTGTCGTGACCTTGTACATCCAAGATGTTCCACCTCTTGTTGTGACGATAAACGGAGCAACGATTGCTTGTCCAGGTGACCCAATTAACTTAACAACGAATGTAAGCGGGGGCGTCACACCTTATCAATTCACATGGAGCACCGGAGAAACAACTAGTTCCATTAATTTCACGCCAACATCTACTCAAACCATTAATGTTCAAGTCAGTGATGCTTGTTCAAGTTCACCGACTTCGGCTTCGATTATAGTCAACGTGCCACAATACCCACCGATTACGATCTCGGTGAGTAACGATCTTACGGAAATTTGTCCATACCTACCTCAAGATTTCGGTGTCATCGCCTCTGGCGGAACCGGAGCATATAATTACCAATGGACAGCCAATGGACTTCCTTTCGATGTGACAGATTCAATTTCGGTGGCACCAGGAATAAGCACGAACTATGTGATTTCGGTGAGTGATAATTGTGGCAACGTAGCGATTGATTCCATTTTGTATACGATAACGAGTCCACCATTGACTGTTCAAACTAACGGTCCATTGCAGATTTGTCCTGGCGATAGTGCTTTTGTTTCCGTCACCGCAAGTGGTGGATTCGGAAACTACTATTACCTCTGGACACAAACGAATCAAACCACAAATGGCATTTGGGTCAAACCAGTTTCAACCACTTCATTTTTTGTGCAAGTTTCAGATGAATGTCAGACATTTTATGTGACGGGCGTTGTCGTTGTTCAAGTTGTCAAACCGATGGCAGATTTTTGGTTGATGACACATTACCCAACGGAAAACCTTAGCACCTCTTTTTTAAATCAGTCACAAAATGCTTGGGCGTATGTTTGGGATTTTGGAGATGGATCCCAAAATTCATTTTTGGTCAATCCGACACACATTTTTACAGCTCCTGGGGATTATCTCGTGACGCTAGTTGCAACAGATCAGAAAGGATGCAGTGACAGCGTCAGTAAGTGGATCACTGTCATACCAGAGCGCTACATTTATTTCCCAAATTCCTTTACACCAGACGGAGATGGTTGCAATGAATTTTTCTACGGGGCATTTACAGGCTTGATGAGCGGCCATTTTTATCTGTACAATCGTTGGGGTGAACTTGTTTTCGAATCAAGGGATTTAAATTTCAAATGGGATGGAACTTTTCAAGGAGCCCCGGTTCAAATAGGCACCTATTCTTGGTATTTCGTTTATGAAATAGGCAAAGGAATATTTGAGGATTTATCGGGACATGTAAATGTCATCCGTTAAAAGAAGTCACGTAAATAGCGATCGTTGGGCTATTCAAAATTATTTGCGCATTAATCGTTAGAAATAATCTCGAACAACTCGTTTAAGTTAGGCGAAATAATCACCTCAATACGTCTGTTTTTAGCTTTATCGTTGAAATCAACCGGATGAAATTCCCCTCGTCCAGCAGCCATTACTTGAATCGGTGACATCGTTGAATTCGCTAATAGAATTTCAACCACTGATGTGGCACGAAGGACAGAAAGTTCCCAGTTATTTTTTGGAGAGTTCGGACTCGATAATTTATCCGTATCGGTATGTCCTTCCACAACAATTTCTAAGTCCTTCTCACTTTCTAATACTTGACCTAATTGAATCAATGCCTCTCGTCCTTCTGGCTCAACAAATGTGGATCCCGATTTGAACAATAATTTCGCTTCTAGGCTGACATAGATTTTGCCATTTTTTTGAACGACGGTAAGTCCTTTATTTTCAAATCCACGTAAAGCATTGGCTACTTTTGCTTTTAAGAGTTGGATTCCTGCATCTTTTTTGCGAATGGCTTCTTCCAACTCATTTACGCGTTTTTCACGCTCAATAAGTAATTTCTGTTTTGCCTTTAACTCCTCATCTAATTTCAACAGCGCATCTGCCTTACGTTGTAATTCTTTATTGGTATTCTCCAATTCAATTTGAAGTTCAGATGTTTCTTTGGCACTAAGGTTTTTCATTTTATTAAATGAATTCTCCAAGGATTCGTGCTGTGACATTAGTTGTTCGTAATCTCGTTGCAATAACCTCATTGCGTTACCTGTTAACGAAGTATCTTGTTTTAATTTACTTACATCTTTAGAGGCAAGGCTATACTTGTTCTGCAAATCTTTGGACAAAGATTCAAAATCACTCGAACTTTTTTTGAATTTTGCCAATTCTTCAGAGCACGTCTTTTCTCTTGCTTCCAATTCTTTGTATTTCTTTGGAGCAACACAAGAACTAATTCCGAGAGTCGCGAGTAACGCAGTAATGATTAGAGACCTAATTTTCATAATAAAAGTGCTTTGGTACAAATTTCGAAAAGATCATCAAGTATAATTCAAACCTTGTATGAACTTTTAAACAATGAAAATTTCATAATTGTCTTGTTCAGACATCTAAGGAAGTAGATGCGGTCATTGGTATTTTGTAACTTTGCACAAAAATCAAGCATGCAGTCAAAAAAAGTGAAGCTTTCCGAGGCCTTAAAACAGTTTCAATCCAATTCCGAAACAGATGTCCTGGCGGCACTTAAACTATTCGAACAACAGGGTGATATTTCCCTTTTGCCTATTGTTTTCGAAAAATTGCGAAGTTGTGAAATGAGCATCGAAAAAGCCATTCTAGAATTTTTGTCAGATATTCAAAAAACACAGGCGAAAGCAATTTTTATACAATTTCTTTCCGAAGAAAAAGAACAGGTTCTCCGTCAAAAGGTATTAACAAGCATATGGAACTCGAAAATGACTTACGATGAACATTTGCCATTCTTCGTGATGCTTGCTTCTACCGGCGACTTTATGCAAGCATTGGAATGTTTAACAATCATTGAAAATATGCAAGGTCCTTTTGCTGAACATGAATTACTGGAATCCCAACTACTTTTAAAAGAATATGTAGAGGAATCAATGAATGAAGATGGACAAAAACGTCAAATCATGAGCGAAATCGCATGTTTTATTAAAGAACAAAACGAAGGAATTGATGCCGATTTATTGATCGAAGACTAGTTCATTTTAATTACTTAACCTAAAAACGCGTACACATGTTGCAATCGATGACAGGATTTGGAAAAAGCAATGGCATATACCAATCAAAAAAAGTATCCATAGAAATTCGTTCATTGAATAGTAAGGGTTTAGACTTGAATTTGCGAATACCAACGATTTACAGAGAGTTGGAATCTGAACTCCGAAAATTACTTGGAGAACAATTGGATAGAGGTAAAATTGATTTTGGCATTTATATTGAAAGCCAAAGCGATCAATCCAATGGCTTAATCAATACTGAATTGGCTACAAATTATTACCAAGAACTGAAAACCCTCAATGAATCATGGGGAGAAGCTCCGGTGGATTATTTATCCATGGTTCTAAGAATGCCTGAAGTACTCAATCAACAAGCACCTGAAATTAGCGACGATGAGAAGGCTTTCATAATGGACTTGGCAGCAAGTGCTTGTCAAAAGCTTACACAGTTTCGCGAACAAGAAGGAGAGGCCTTACATAAGGATTTTACAGAGAAGATTGAGTCCATTCGAAATGGAATACAAGAAATTATTGTTTTTGAACCGGAACGAATTATCATCATTCGAGAACGAATTTTCAAAGCTCTTACTGACTTGTCTGATGTTCGAATTGATGAAAATCGCCTGGAACAAGAAATGATTTTTTACCTTGAAAAATTAGATGTTTCCGAGGAGAAAATGCGTTTAACGAATCATTTAGATTATTTCTTGAATACCATGATTATTCCAAGAAATGGCAAAAAATTAGGATTCATTTGTCAAGAAATGGGACGAGAAATTAACACTCTCGGAAGTAAGTGCAATCATGCAGACATTCAAAAAAGAGTGGTTGACATGAAAGATAACCTTGAAAAAATGAAGGAGCAGGTATTAAATACCTTGTAAAGGATTGAATATGGAGGGAAAATGCATCATAATTTCGGCCCCAAGTGGAGCAGGTAAAACGACAATTGTCAGAGCGCTTTTAAAAGAGATGCCTCAACTTGCTTTTTCTATCTCTGCTTGTTCCCGTGAACCGAGAGGTTTGGAAAAGAATGGGGTAGATTATTACTTTTTAGGAAAAGAAGGATTTGAGCAGCGAATCGCAGACAATGCCTTTATCGAATGGGAGGAAGTGTACGAGGGAATGTTCTATGGTACGCTTAAATCTGAACTCGCACGTATTTGGAATGAAGGCAAAATAGTTATTTTTGATGTAGATGTTGTTGGGGGAATACACCTAAAACAAATCATGGAAGAGAAGGCCTTAAGTATTTTTATTCAGCCGCCTTCCTTGGATGAACTTGAGCGCAGACTGATATTAAGAAATACAGATTCTACTGAGAAAATAGCCATGCGTTTGGCAAAAGCAAAACAAGAAATAGAACTGGCAAAAGATTTTGATCTTATTTTAGTAAATGATCAGTTAGATTTAGCCATTCAAGCGATTCATTCCGCTATAAATAGGTTTATAGAATTATGAGGGTAGGACTTTACTTTGGTACATTTAATCCGATTCATGTCGGACATTTAATCATTGCGAATTATATGGCAGATCATACAGATCTTGACCAAGTTTGGATGGTTGTAACACCTCAAAATCCACTGAAGGATAAATCCACCTTATTAAAGGACTCACATCGTTTAAACATCGTCCGAGAGGCTATAGAAGATAATTCTAAATTGCGTGCTTCAGATATCGAGTTTCATTTGTCGAAACCAAACTATACGATTTCAACCCTGACGCATCTTCAAGAGAAATATCCACAGCATACCTTTTCGTTGATCATGGGCGAAGACAACCTGCGCACCTTTCACAAATGGTACAATCATGAAGTGATTTTAGCTAAACACATGATTTATGTTTATCCACGTGTACTAACAAGCTCAGAGGAAGCAGAAGTTATCGCACAAAAAGGGACCATTGATCATCCATACCGAAATTCCGAAAAGGTCATCTTTTGCGACGATGCACCAATTATGAAGGTTTCTGCTAGTTTCATCCGTCAATCGATTAAGGAAGGAAAGGATGTACGATATCTGTTAACCGAACCGGTGTACAAATACATCATGGACATGCATTTTTATAAATAAAAAAGGGGGCTTCATTGAAGCCCCCTTTTTGTTTGAATATGAAAAAATTAGTTTTTCATAAATTTCACTGTTTCTACTCCATTTGCATGGGAAACATGAAGGAAATAAATTCCAGTATTTAATCCGCTTAGGTCAAACGTCAAATTAGCGTTAGTTGTTAAATTTCTTTTCTCAATCGTTTTTCCTTCAACATTCGTTAATACTACTTCTGTAGCATTCATTGCTGATGTGATTCCATTCAAAGTTACCATTGAATTAGCTGGATTTGGACTCACAGAGATAGGAGCAATTATTCCTTCAATAACCCCTGCAGATCCCACTACAATTTTGTATCCAGGGAAAGAAACACCTTGAGTTACCGGCGTTGGAGGCAATCCAGGGAAAAGAGTTACTAATACGGTCGCGCTCACTTCGATGGTAATAGGGTAGAGTCCTGCAGTGGCAGTTGTTCCATACATGTTTGCACATCCATTCGCTCCACCTGCATAGCTACAACTACTTATATTACATGCGTAGTTGAATCCGGAAGGCAGACCTGTTACACCAGTTACGGTAAATCCTTGGATAGGAGAACCCACAAATTGTCCTGTGGCGTCAAGTTCAGCGGTAACCGTAGCTGGAACTTTAAAATTAACGTCTGCAGAATAAGCAACATTTACAAGCGCTGGAGGTAAGTTCTGAGTAGTATCTGGCCAAACACCGTAAGTTGAATCCACGTAATTAGCTCCTGGCGTACAAGACTGTGCCCAAGATGCAGCATTCAACAAGAATGTTGAAAGCGAGAGAATCAAAAGTTTTTTCATAGTTTCTGTTAATTAATAAATCAAATATAGGGTTTTTTGCAATTATCTTGATAAAACGAAGAAATTCATGTTTATTGTATGTCAATCTAGAAGTATCTTCTCAAGTTTTTTAATTTTGCACCATGGTACTTTATAATGTAACGGTAAGCATTGATCGAGAAATCGAATCGAATTGGCTTGATTGGATGCGTAAAACACACATTCCTCAGGTAATGAAAACAGGTTGTTTTCTAGAATGCCGCATCTCTAGAATTCAAGGTGAAGAGGATGGCGGGGCTGCTTACTCATTTTTGTATTTGTCACCTAGCCAGGAAAAGATGGATGAATACCAAGAGAAATATGCCCCAAGTTTGCAAGAGGACCATGCACAACATTACGGTGGAAAATTTGCGGCTTTTAGAACCTTATTAACGGTCATTGAAGAATTCAAAGCATCATGATTGTTAAACCTAAAAAACACCTCGGACAACATTTTCTAAAAGATCTAGAGACCTGTGAAAAAATTGCGAATCAAGTAACTTTTCACCGTGGATGCAAGCGTGTACTAGAGGTTGGTCCAGGAATGGGCGCCTTGACAGATTTCCTAAAGTCACATGATGGAATCGATTTGCACTTGGTGGATATTGACGCTGAATCGATTAAATATTTACATAAAAAGTATCCTTTGATGGGTGAGCGCATCATCTTTGCCGATTTTTTACGTCAAGATTTGACAGAAATAATGGGACAGGAGCCATTCATCGTTGCAGGTAATTTTCCTTATAATATTTCCTCTCAAATTTTATTTAAGTGTCTCGAGCACCGAAATCAAATCCCTGAAATCATGGGGATGTTCCAAAGAGAAGTTGCGGTGAGAATTGCTGAAAAACCAGGAACAAAAGAATACGGGATCCTCAGTGTATTTATGCAAGCCTTTTACGACATCACCTATTGTTTTACGGTCGATGAACATGTGTTTATACCGCCTCCGAAAGTGAAGTCTGGTGTTATAAGCTGTGTGCGAAATGAACGTGAGTCATTGCCGTGTGATGAAAAGTTATTTATGCGCGTTGTCAAGACGGCATTTCAGCAAAGAAGAAAAACACTTCGAAATTCTATTAAATCGCTCACACAAGATGCGCAACTTCCAGATAAGTTCGTTACTCAAAGACCCGAAAGGCTAAGCGTAGACGATTTTATTGAATTAACTCTTTTTATTGAAGAATTAGGGAGTAAATAATTCACGGTCTCCATTCGTAGAAAGCTGTTTCCCATACCTAAATTCTTTTTGAGAAACGATGCTTCCATTTTCACCGAAAATCAGGAAGGAGCCATGTTTCAATCCGTTTTTATAATGTATTTCATACACCAACCTTCCACGAGGGTCACGCTGTTCAAAAATACCATCTAATTTCCCGAATCGGTATTCGGACACAATGGTTGGAACTATTCCACCAGGATAGTAGTCGATCCATTTTCCATGTTTCATCCCTTTTCGGTAAGTTCCTTCACATTTAAGTTGAAAATCCTTCTGCGAGTATGCCTCAAATTTCCCATGAAAATCACTAACGGTTTCTTTTAAACCCATGATGGCCATATCACTTGTTACATTTTTCTCGGTGAATATTTTATAATGAACTTTTTCTTTGAGTCTCCCATTGTTGTAGTAAGTCGACCAAGCACCCACTTTATGCCCTTTTTTATAATTACCAGCGTTGGTCAGGACACTTTCTGGCGTGTAAGAAACCCAGCCCCCATTCATTAATCCATGTTTGAATTCTGCTTTATTTTTCAATGAGCCATTCTCCCAGTAATTATACCAGGTGCCTTCTTCTTTCCCATTCTGATAATTTCCATTCATCAAAAGCACACCATCTTCATACCAAGTTTGCCAATTCCCTTCTCTTTGATCGTTTAAATAATTTCCTTTGCGGTACGATGCTCCATTTTGATAATAATAATTCCATTCTCCGCTTCGTTTTCCTTTATTGAAATGAGCGATGTAAGAGATTTCTCCAGATGAAAAATAATAATGCCAAATACTATCTTGCAGGTCTTGTTGGAAAAATCCACACATTTCCACGTTCTTTTCAGGTGTTTTCCACGTCCAAAAACCGTCCTTTTTTCCCAATTGATAATTTCCAGAAGTAATGGTATCTCCACTGATTGACAGCACTAAATAAGCACCATCTAAGGAGTCAGCTTTGTAAGTGATTCGCTTTTCTAAGATTCCTTGGTATTCATAAAATTCCCAAGTACCGTTCTTTTTCCCATCTTTAAACGATCCCCCAACAGATAAAACACCATTCGCTGTGCGCTCCTCAAAAACCCCGTTTTTCAATCCGTTTCTAAAGGTATAGGATGCTTTTACTACACCGTTCACATAACGTTCTTCAATCACGCCATTGCCTTCGTAAACAGTTTGAAGATGACTCGTGTCTTGCTCCCAACTTGACATGAGATAAACGGTGTCATTCACGACCTTTTCAATCGATTTTTCTCTACCGTCATCAAAGTAATAATGCCATTCTCCTACTGGACTACCTAATTCGAATTGACCTTTGGTCATGAGTTTTCCATTCTCATTCCATAGAAAGAATAAACTATCCGGGACATTAAATTTAAAGTACGATTCTTCTTTTATCTGTTTGTTAGGGTAGTAAAATACCCTTTTACCTAGTAGGCGATCGCGGTAATAATTACTTTCTTCTTCTAAGAGCCCATCATAGGTATAGAAGGTCCATTTACCGTGTTTTTCTGTCGTTTTAGGCGTTGCGCTACTTGTGAAATAACTTCCAATTGCTTGTAGTCGTTTGTTTCCAGCGTCCCAATATAAGCGCACCTTTGGACCAAGATTTTCTTTTAATACTTTTTGTCCATAGACTTGATTGATCCCAAAGAAGAATAAGAGAAATAAAATCTGTTTCATAGTACTTTATTTCTGTAAAAAGAATTTAAGGATCAAGAAGATGCCAAACAAGGTAAATACAATACCAATCAGACGATTTAATCCATTCAATAGGTTTTGATTGACTAAAGGACGGATTTTCTTTGCCGCAATTATTTTTAAAACATCCACACTAAAAAAGGTAAGTAAAACGACTCCCAAAAACAAAAAGGCCCAAGAAGTGCTGTTTTCATCTGGAACGGCGTTGTTTGCCACCGAGGCAACACTCACCCAATAGAATATGACCATTGGATTAGCGAAATTCAACAAAAACCCTTTCAAGCCAAGAAAGACATAATCTTTTGTATGGATTTGTTGGCGACTGATTTCCGGACTTACATCCATACCCTCCAATTTCTGGTTATCTAATATAGCCACTTTTTTCACCAAACTGATAAGCCCATAAATCACAAAAATACCACCTCCAATAACGCTGAACATGAGTTTATTCCCTGCAATCAATCCTTTTATTTGTTCGACGAACATCACCGCAATAAGCACATAAATAATATCACTTACGAGTACACCAAAGTCCAAGGCAAGTGCAGACCTAACTCCTTTTGTAATACTCGTCTCAAGTAAAAGAAAAAAGACTGGGCCAACCATCACACTTAGCAAAAACCCAATACTAAATGCTTGTATAAAGAAATCCATATAACAAAAATAGGATTTCTTTTTGCTTGGAAAACGGCTTTTGCAGAATTGTTATGCTTGTATGCATGAATATTTCAATGATTTCCATTAAATTTGCCTCACAAAAATGACTACATGAAAACTGGAATAGCGAATCAAAAATTAGATGCCATTATCGCAAATGTTGAAAAGAGCGGTGTGACTGCATCAAATTTAGTGGAGGATTTAAAAGCATTACGCGAATTAGCGTTGTTGGAGCAAGATCCTTTGGTCGTTAAATTATTGCGTTTAACGTATGAGTTTTTAAAAGAAAACGAGAGTTTTGATGTTCAAGCTCAATATGATGAAGACGAGGAGGGCAATGAATATCCGATAGAAATCGAAGAAAAAGAAAATTTATTGTATTTACTGAATTTATTGAAAAATGCGGATCACAAAATCAATCGTGAAGAAATGATCGATTACCGAACGGCATTGAAAGCTGAATTATATTAATAATACCGAGGCAACCTTCAACGAGGGTATTTCGTCTTAAAAAAAGCGGAACAAAAACGTTTGTTCAGTTTTGGTTTTATTTAACTTGCAGTAACCTGAAAAGAGCTAAAGCGGATGTATCCCTTTTTTTCTTTTCAGGTTTTTTTATTTAAGAGCAGTATTGACAATAATCCGCATCGGGATTATGCTCGAATGGTTGATTTGCATCAAACAAGTGAACGAGTATTTCACTTAATAATTCATGTATTATTGGAACCATATCTGATAATTCGCCATTTTTAACCGTTAGGTTAAAGTCTTCCTTCAGATTAATCAGTGAAGTTATTTTTGCTTCATCCGGTAACACCCCATATTGATCTTTGAAAAACAAACAGTAGAGCGATAATTGAAAGGCATGTTTGCATTTGAGAAAAGAAGGTATCAATCCTTTATTCGTTGTTTGATAAATAACATCCTCTTTCTTTACTTTTCCTGTTTTGTAATCAATAACCCGGTAAAGAGTGCCAATTCGATCAATACGGTCAATGTATCCTTTGAAACGCACTTTCTTTTCACCGCCTTCGAAAGGAATCATCATTTCGGTATGCATTTCCGCTTCGATTTGTTCGATGTATAATGGCTCACTCAGACCTTGGATAAATTCCAGTTCTTTTTGTAAAACGTTTTTAGTAATTTCAACAGCCATCTCATAACTCAAGCGATTTTTCCCTGTTTTAAAGAGCGATTCATCTTGATCAAAATGATCTAAAAATCCTTTATAAAGGTGTTTCTTGAATGTATCCAGCATTCTTAAGACATCTTTTTCTCTCACTGGCGGTGGTGCTGGCTGAACAAATACTCCTTGCTTGTCTCGCTGAGCATAGGGTTTAAATAAGTCTTCTAGGGTTGTGTGAATGATGCTACCAAATGTGTGATTTTCGATTTCTTCCTCAACTTCTTTATCCTCACCAAATTCGACTAAATATCGGTAATAATAGTCCAGTGGACAAAGCATGTATTTATTTAATGCCGATGCTGACAATGGTTTTTCTAAAAAATCATGAATGCGATTCAAAACTTCCGGCGTTTTTTGAATTTGCTTGGTGTTCAAGGCTACTCTTTCGGCGAAAGGAATATGGTAATATGATTTTTTCCATTGTATGGAGGGATTCACTTTACTTAATTCCATTTCTATTTGCATCAAATAGCGACTTGCTTCATTGCTGCCAATTTGTTCTGCTGCTGCGGTATAGGTTGCCAAGACCTTTTCGGCATGGTGTAAAAGTCGGTAAAAGTGATGCGCAAATAACCCTTGTTTTTCGCGGGTAGAGGGTAGCTTGAAAGCAGCACGCAAGTCCATAGGAATCAAGGTGCGAACCGGATTGTTATTCGGGAGTTTTCCTTCATTCAATCCAAGAATGATGAGGTTTTTGAAATCAATCATTCGGGTCTCCAATAATCCCATGATTTGTAATCCATTGGTGGGATTACCGTGAAATGCGATGGTTGAAGATGCCCAATGTTGATTTAACAATAATTTGAAACTTCGCAATTCCATGTTTGGTATACCCTCCTTGAGTAAGGATTCGAATCCACGCATGGATTGATCAAAAACTTGAATAGCTGTTTTTTCAAATTCATGAATTTGTTGAAAATGGTCGCTAAATAAAGCATTAAGTTGCCTAATTTTTCCTAAAGCGATGTGCCAATCTTCCGACCAATCTTCGGTAATTAATTCAAAAAGTCCCTTTGCTTTGGGCGGAAGATTTAGTCGATCAATAGATTGAAAAACTTTGTTTTTCCTAATGCTGTCTTGTTCGATGGAAGACAAGCGTTTTTTTTCTTCTTCCGGAAGGCAAGCTAAACAAAAAACATGGTTTAGAATTCGTTGAAAATCTTTAAAGTAGATTGCTTTTGTGCGGAATCGTTTTTTGTTTTCTTGAATGGTAAATAATAAATCTACCCAAGACTTCACCGGTGTTTGTTGTAGGGGTAGTCCAAGGGTAATGTTCGCTTTACCAACGTTTGCAGGAATATTTTTTACTAGCGAATGAATCAATGTCTCATCGGCAAGTAAAACCAATGTTTCGTCTAATTCAGCAGCAGATAATTTCGCGAGTTCCGTTGCAGCAACCTTTATTTGTCCTGTATGTTGCGCGCATTCGATGACTGTAAATTCAATTGGAGAATGTTGAATGCTATTTTGGATAAAATCTGCTTGCTTCATATCCAAATAGCTGAGGTCGTTCCGCAGAAAAGAACCGGCTTCATGCTGTTCATTTTCAAGGTAATAAACATCGGCGTCAATGATAAACTCCGTAGTTCCTCGCTTCATTAAATTCTTGATGATTTGAAGCTCCGCTTTTGAAAGGGCATTAAATCCGGCAAAAATATAATTCTTACCTATCGGCACCAACGTGGAGGTCTCTTCCGCCAATTTACGGTAAGCTTGAGAGAGTGTAATTTGAGACCTCTTTGTTAATTCTTCCATCAATTGGGTATGCAATTTTGGAATTTGTTCCCAAAAAGCCATGAATTTCAATTGAGATTCACTGTATTGTTCCTCGTCGATTTGCCAGCTTTCTAATTCCTTTATGGATTTTAAATTTTTAAAAATTTGTTCTTGGTCAATCATGTAACGGTCTAAGTCGTTGAAATCGCTTAGTAATATGGACCCCCAAGTGAGAAATGACTCAAAACTTTGACCTTTTCCCTCCTCTGTTTTTAGATAACTTTCAAAGAGTACAAGTAATAATCTTGTTGGATCTATGATTTCGTTGAATTGGGATTTAATCCAACGGTCAATAGTAAGCATCTCCGGCGCTATTAAGGGGCCATTATTCAAGTTGAACAGTGCGTTCCCAAGGTATTTGACAGCTCGTTCAGAAGGTAAAATAACCACCAATTCTTCCAATTGTGTGTAGTCATCTAGAATTTTTCGGGCAAGGTTATCGATAAATTTCATCTGAGGAGCGTTGTTGATTGCATAGGAAAGATGGCGTAAATTCTAGTCAAACCAAACCCTAAGAAAAAATTGATTTGGACGGTTTGAGTGCATGTATTTATTTCCCCCATACGTTTTAATGACAGCGAAGTAATTTGGACTAAATTGGATTTGCACATAATTTAATCCTTCCGGGTAGGTATTTGATAAACCTTCAAAAACAATGCGTCCATCATCCAGTAATAATTTGCGAATGGAGGTATTGGGAGGTGTTGCAATATAGGTTGCCGCGATCTCTTCTGGTGTTATATTCGTATCGATTGGAATAATGGAAATTTCATACGTATTCCCTTGTCCAAGTTCACGGTAAACAATTCGTTTGATACCATCGGGTTCTAAAATGGTAATGGGCTTCCCTGCTAATTTCGCAACAAGTCCAGATTTTTCATCGTGAAAAATATACTCCTTAAAAGAACGAACGTTTAATTCATCTTTACTTGCCTTTTCTGAGTGATACCAGGTCACCATTCTTACTTTGTATCCTTTGGACCGGAGAAGATTGATGATGCCGCTTGACCCTCCCAAATGCCCAGCGCCTACAGCACAGAAAAAATTGGTTTTAGATCGCAGAACAGAATCAAGTTTTTGTGACATTCGAATATTTCGTTTCGTAATTACTTCATCATAAAGACCTTCATGAATCGACATGTTCGCCTTCATAAACTTATCGATTGCGATTAAATCTCCTTTCAGATAAAGGTCGATTAAACGCTCGTGTGTAAAGGTATTTAATGCATTATCAATCAATTGCTTATCGGAAAGCTGAAACTCATCGGAAAGCAAATCGTATTGTTCCTTTACAGATTCTAGCGGGATAAATTCTTTTGCTGCATTGAAACAAAATTGTTGAAAATAGGCATCTAAGAACTGAGGCATTCCGTCCTCATCCCCGTAAAACGTTTTACTTGGTTCGGTTTCTGCGGTATACGGATTTCCAATTTTATCATAGCGTGTGGTTGGCAGGTTCGTTCGTGTGTCTAATTCATTGAATAATCCAAAAACATCCGTTTCTAGAATCAATTTATCAGTATGAATCATTGCTGTATACACGGAATCGGCCAATTGAAATAAGCGCTTATCATTCGAATGAAGCGATCCAAATAGGTAAGATTTTTGTTTTAAGCCATTACCAGAAATCTCCCAAAGTAATTCCCGATCTGCAAAGTAACTTTGTCCAAATGCTACAAAGCATGTGCAATATATGATACAAGGTAGAATTAGGTATTTCATCGTAACTTCAAAGGTACATTTTTCATGGAATCAAATGAACATTCGTTGGACATGTTGTTCACCAAAAGCGTAGGCAAGGTAAGCCAAGGAAGGAATCTCTTTGGTTAACATGATGGGCGATTTTCTGCCGACTGCTATTTTTCCATGACTTTCAGATAGTTCTAAAGCTGCAGATGCATTTATAGTAAGTGCGTTTATGGCTTCTTCTGGCGTCATTTTTTGTTTAATACAGGCCAAGGACAAGATGGTCATTAAATGATAATTTGGTGAGGACCCAGGATTATAGTCACTGGCTAAGGCTAGGGGAAGTCCGGCATCGATGATGCGTCTAGCATCTCCAAATGGAATAGATAAAAAGTGGGAACAGCCTGGAAGTAGGGTAGGGATTGTATTGCTTTTTTTAAGTGCTTCAATGTCGTTTTCGTCGATTTCTTCCAAATGATCTACCGAAATAGCACCAAGTTCAACTGCTTTTTGAACACCTCCAAGAATACTAAATTGATTGACATGAACTTTTGGTTTGAGTCCACAAGCGATACCTGCCCGAAGTATTTCTTCCATTTCAGCAACGGAAAAATAATTTCGTTCACAAAACACATCGATATATTCTGCTAGCTGTTCCTTTTGAATCAGTGGCAACATTTCTTGAATGATGAGGTCGATATACCCGCGTTTATTTTCTTTATAGTCAGCCGGAAAAGCATGCGCGCCTAAAAAAGTAGCTTTTATGGTAATGGGCATACTTTCCTTCAAGCGTTTAATAACGCGTAACATTTTTAATTCTCCATCTACGGAAAGTCCATAGCCAGATTTTATTTCCAGTGCGCCAGTTCCAGATTGAATGATACCTTCGATTCTCTTTTTTGCTGCCTCAAAAAGTTCATCTTCGGATAGCTCACTTAACTTTCTGGCAGAATTTAAGATTCCACCTCCTTTAGCGGCAATGTCCTCGTAACTAAGTCCGTTAATCCGATCGACAAATTCTTCTTCGCGTGATATTGCAAATACAGTGTGTGTATGTGCATCAATAAATGCAGGAAGAACATAACATCCCTCAGCGTCAACAATTTCGACATCTCTCCAGTCGATGATACCTTCCCACTCATGCATGGTTCCGTAGGCAATGACTTCTCCATCTTCGAGCGCTAAGAACGCATTTTCAATCATGTCCAATTGCTTCATTTCAGCACCTTTTCGTACGGATGGTATCTGTTCACCCGCTTGTACGAGTCCTTTGATGTTTTTCAGTAGAATTTTAGACATAGATCGAATTTGACATAAAGATAATTGCTTGATTGATTCACTCGGAATATCGGAGGGAAAATTGTATATTTAAGTAAAAAGAAAATGAAAAAAGAGGAGTTAGGATTGTGGGGAGAAAATGAAGCCTTGGCTTTTTTAATTAAAAAGGGGTATCGATTAATAGATCGGAATATTCGATTTAAAAAATATGAAGTTGATTTAGTTTTGGAAGATGGCGACGATTTAGTCATTGTAGAGGTCAAGGCAAGGTGCACTGCTCAAATAGGAGAGCCTTGGCGCGCGGTAACAAGATCAAAGCAACGTCAAATAATAACGGTTGCTGATCGCTATGTTCAAACGCATCAAATTGATAGAAATGTCCGATTTGACATTGTATCTATCGTGCACAATCAATATCAAACAAGTATTGAACACATTGCTGACGCATTTTCAGCCTAACTTCTTTAGATGTGTAATGCCCGATTATCTGTAGCAGCTAGTGCTGCTTCTTTCATGGCTTCTGAATACGTTGGATGTCCGTGACAAATACGTGCAATATCTTCGGCTGAAGCTCGGTATTCCATGGCTGTAACTGCTTCCATAATCAAATCAGCTGCACGTGGTGCAATCATGTGAACACCTAAAACCTCATCGGTTTTTTCATCCGCTAATATTTTGACAAAGCCACTTGTATCCATACTTGCACGAGCTCGTCCAAGTGCTTTTATAGGGAAATTCCCAACTTTGTATGCGATTCCAGCAGTTTTTAATTCTTCTTCCGTTTTTCCAACTGCAGCAATTTCTGGCCATGTATAGACAACACCAGGAATTAAATTATAATTGATGTGTGGTTTTTGTCCGGCAATCATTTCTGCCACAAACACACCTTCTTCTTCTGCTTTATGAGCCAACATGGCACCACGAACGACATCTCCAATGGCAAAAATATTCGCCACTTTCGTTTGTAGTTGGTCGTTCACTTCAATTTGACCACGTTCTGTTGCTGCTAGCCCTGCTTTTTCCAGGTTTAGTCCTTCCGTATATGCTTTTCTACCGACAGCAACTAAGCAGTAATCTGCTTCCAGTGTTACCGTTTCACCTTTTTTGTTTTCAGCGGTTAAAACGACTTTTTTACCTGTGTTTTCGACCTTCACCACTCGGTGCTCCATGTGGAACTTGAAACCTTCTTTTTTGAGAATCTTGGCAAACTCTTTTCCAATTCCGGCATCCATCGTTGGAAGAATGCTTGGTGCGAATTCAATTACTTCTACTTCTGAACCTAATCTTGCGTAGACAGAACCGAGTTCTAGACCAATGACACCACCGCCAATAACCAACATCCTTTTTGGTATCTCGGTCATGTTTAAGGCTTCTGTTGATGTTATGATGCGTTTCTTGTCTGGCTCCATTCCTGGAAAAAAGTTTGGCTTAGAACCAGTGGCAATGATGATACTTTTTCCTTGTAAGGTCGTTTCTGAACCATCCATTCCTTTCACTAAAATGGAATTTGCATCGACAAATGAACCATGTCCGTGGAAAACACTTACCTTATTTTTGTCCATTAAAAACTTTACTCCAGCACACGTTTGACTCACCACTTCATTTTTGCGGTTAATCATTTGGGTCAAATTTGCTTTAAGTCCAGTTAGGTCAATTCCGTGAGTTTTGAAATTATGTTGTGCATTGTGGTAGTGTTCAGATGAATCCAACAATGCTTTGGAAGGGATACAACCAACATTTAAACAGGTTCCACCTAAGGTATTGTATTTTTCTACAAGTGCTGTTTTAAGGCCTAGCTGTGCACAACGAAGTGCTGAAACATATCCACCTGGACCCGATCCTACTACAATTACATCAAAAGCATTCATTTCACAAATTTTGGTCAAAGTTAGCACAACAATTCACAAGTTGAAAACAGAAAGATGATATCCCTAAATAAAAACAAACTCTTTTTTGTTTTTTGCGTTTAATCATCGAATGAAAAATTATTTAATTATAGGATACGGTTGGCTAGGCACGGCACTTGCGGAAGCGTTAGAAAGCACGGATGCAATTATTTGGGCGACCTCATCTGATGACCTAAAGTTAAATGACATCAAAACAGCAGGTATTTCTGCATTGCGCTTAGAAAAAAACAGTGGAATCCTGTCTTGGGCTGGTAATGAGCTACCACCCGTACATTTCGATGCGGTTATCGTAACTTTACCTCCATTTGACGGGGTACTTGAATCACTGTCAAATTTGCTGCAATCTTTGCATTTCAAATTGGTCATTTTCACAAGTTCGACCGGTATTTACGAGGACACTTCGGTATTCGTTGATGAAGAAGCTCCCATCAATACAGGTCACTTGGTTTTTCAAATGGAAGAACGAATACGCTCGCTGCAACCTTTAAACTTTATTATACTGCGCTTGGCCGGACATATTGGTCCAAATCGTCATCCAGTTCGGTTTTTCCTTCGTCATGGACGGGACATTCCAAACGGTCAAGCCCCAGTCAATTTAGTCCATCAAAAAGATATCATTGCTGCGATCTTTGCGACAATGAATGGACCAAATAAAAATTCGATTTACAATGTCTGTTGGCCTGAACATTCAACGAAAGAGGAGTATTATGGATCAATTTCCCTCAAAATAGGCGGGGAAAAGCTTGTCTTTTTGAAGGGTGATCACGGCAAGATTATTGATGGAAGCAAAATCACCAATGAAACCAATTTTAATTATGGCTTTTCGATATACGAAATCAATGATTTAGATTTGAGAAAAGACAACATTTGACCTACTTTTGCGTCTAAGTAACTACATGAAGAAATTCTGCCTTATTTTTTCCTTTTTCATGATGACCAACACCTATGCTTCGCATATTATTGGTGGAGATATTTATTACAACTATTTAGGAAATAATCAGTACCGTTTTTTCATCACGCTATACCGAGATTGTAATTCATCAGGCGCGCAATACGATGACCCGCTTGCGCTCACGATTTACAAACCAAATAATGTGTTTTTCGCCAATATACTTGTCCCTTTTCCCGGAAGTGTAATCTTGCCTATTAATTTTAATAATCCCTGCGCAACTCCACCGAATAACATTTGTGTGGAACGTGCGATCTATACAACTGTTGTGACATTGCCACCATCACCGGGGGGGTATGATGTATCTTATCAGCGTTGCTGTCGGGGGCCAAGTATCACCAATTTATTATTTCCAGATGATACAGGAATAACACTTACTACACATGTCCCGGGTTCTGACACTGGATTTACAGCGAATAGTAGTCCTCGGTTCACCAATTATCCACCGGTATTACTTTGCAATAATGATGAGCTCATTTTTAATCACATCGCCACTGATCCGGACGGAGACTTTCTAGCATATTCTTTGGTTACACCATGGTCTGGCGCGAGTTCCGCTACCCCACAACCCACTCAAGCCCCTGCGCCGCCCTATTTTCCCGTTCAATGGAATGGTGGAACTTTCAGTGCCCAACAACCTTTGGGTCCTGGATCCTCTACCGTCATTGATCCATTGAGCGGAGTTTTAACAGTAAATCCCAACATGATTGGTTTGTTCGTGGTTGGCGTTTGCGTGAAAGAATACCGAAATGGAGTATTAGTAGGTCAAACCATCCGTGATTTTTTATTCCGTGTCTTTGATTGTAACATTGTGATGCAGGCATTATTACCCGCGCAAACACAACTACCTACGTTTGTTTCCTATTGTCAAGGATTGAATGTCCAATTTGTGAATAATTCTTATGGTGGAACGAATTACGCCTGGAATTTTGGTGTTCCCAATACCACCAATGATGTCAGTTCGCAATTTGCGCCAAATTACACATTTCCTTCTCCAGGAAATTACAACGTTCAATTAATCGTGAACCCTGGAATGCCATGTACGGATACTGCTTACATGAATATTATTGTGAACAATCCACTAAGTGTTTCTTGGACTTCTCAAGATTCCTTGTGTATTTTGGGAAATGACTTTGATTTTATTGCCAATGTATCTAATCCGGCTGCTAGCCTCACGTGGGTATTAGACCCGACTGCTAGTCAAACGTCTGGAACTGGAAATTCCGTTTTCAACGTGAGTTATTCAACACCAGGATTTCATACGATCGAAATTATTGCTGACGATGGATTTTGTCAATTAAGTTATGTGGATTCTGTATTTATCTTCGACGTTCCCACGAGCGACATATCTGTCCCTTCCTTCGTAGAATGTCTTGGGTATACTGTCCCTTTTGGCAATAATTCAAGTTCTGCTATCAATTATGTTTGGGATTTTAGTTTGAATGGAATCAGCGTGGGACAAAGCAACAACACATCACCGACTTTTACCTTCCCATCACCCGGAAATTATTTGGTTTCCTTAATTGCTAGTTCTTCTCCAAATTGTTCGGATACAAGCACTGTTTTGGTGACCATTAAAGAACCATTGATTATGTCCATTACGCATACTGATTCCTTGTGTATCGATGAAACCTTTGATTTTCTCGCCACAGTTTCAGGACCCAGTAATGCTGCCTTTCAATGGGATTTTGGGAATAATGCGACGCCCAGCACTTCTACGAATCTCAGCGTTCAGGGCGTTTCTTACGCCCAGTCAGGCACAGTACCCGTGTATTTTATTGGACAGTACGACAACTGCTCTGATACCATTCAAACGAGCATCCAGATTTTTGGCCATGCAAGCATCGATTTTATGTTTATCAATACGCTTCAGTGTGCCCCTTCTCTTGCTCAATTTGTGAATTTGAGTCAATCTGATGTGCCGATTCAGTACCAATGGAATTTTGGTGATGGCATCACATCAACAGCAGTGAATCCCAATCACGTGTATTTAACGCCGGGTAATTACAGCGTGAGTTTAACCTTATATCAGTTATACGGTTGTATGGACACCCTTTATCTGATGCAACAAGATTTGGTTACGGTAAATCCTTCTCCAAGCGCCGGATTTATGGTTAATCCCGACAAAGTAGATGTTTGTCAAAATTCTGTTTCCTTCATTGATCAATCTCAGGGAGCTGTGAGTTATCAATACGTGTTCGACCAATATCAGTACACCTCAAATTTGGCAAACTTTACGCATGACTATGTCAATTCAGGGTCTGATTATCCAATTCAGATCGTATCGAATCAATATGGTTGTCGGGATACGGCAAGAAGCACTGTCATGGTGGAGCCTTTTTCTGTATACATTCCAAATACGTTTATTCCTGATCAGAATAACCGCAACGAATTATTCAAACCAATAACTGATTTTGATGTTGCCGCATGGGAATTCAGTATTTATAATCGATGGGGAGAGTTGATTTTTCAAACCAATGATCCCATGCAAGCTTGGGATGGTCAATTAAATGGAGTGATGTGTCAAGATGGATTGTATTCGTACAAACTCAAATTCAGATCATGTGATAAGCCCTACATTTGGCAGGCAGTTGATGGATTTGTGACCTTAATCAGGTAATTATTTTCGCAAAACGAAATTTTGACCTAGATAGACTTTTCGAACCTGTTCATCTGATGCCAATTCTTCTGCTGTTCCAGATTTTAAAATACTTCCCTCGAAAAGCAAATAGGCTCGATCTGTGATGGAAAGTGTTTCTTGAACGTTGTGATCAGTGATTAAGATGCCGATGTTTCGTTTTTTTAACTCCGAAATGATGCTTTGGATGTCTTCTACGGCAATTGGATCTACACCAGCGAATGGCTCATCAAGTAGGACAAATTTCGGATTGGTGGCCAGTGCTCTCGCAATTTCAGTTCTTCTTTTTTCCCCACCAGATAGGCGATTACCCAGGTTTTTTCGAACATGAGTCAAGCTAAATTCTTCTAACAATTCTTCCAGCTTTTCGGATCTTTCTTCTTTGGACAAACTGGTCATTTCTAGAATCGCCAAGATGTTATCTTCAACACTGAGATTCCGAAAGACAGAAACTTCTTGAGGAAGGTATCCAATGCCCATTTGAGCGCGTTTGTACATGGGGAGTTTAGTGATTTCCACATCGTCTAAAAAAACACGTCCTTCATCAGGACGAACCAATCCAACCATCATGTAAAAAGAGGTAGTTTTTCCAGCACCGTTCGGACCTAAAAGCCCAACAATTTCTCCTTGTTCGACTTCAACGGAAACACCATTAACAACAGGTCTTCCTTTGTAGGTTTTGCGAATATTTTGTGTGTATAATTTCACGATACGAAGGTATTAAAAATTCAATGCATAACGCGCACGAATTCCAAATGGACTTTGTCCAGGAATCGGATGAGTCATTCTCCAGACAAGGTCAACTCGAATCACTTTTAAGATATTCTCGATACCGACCGAGGTTTCGATATACGGCACACCATTAAACCGCTTCACAAAATCAGGAATTAACATGGCTTGCTCATGTTTTTGACTGATGTCACCGAAAAGAATTCTCCCGGTGGAAACAAGTCGTAAATTCAGTTTTTTGACGAGTGGGATACGGTCAAAAAATAATCCTTCCCAATGATTTTCAACAAATCCCGTGATGTATTTATCACTAATGAATTCCATGAAGTTTAATTTATTAAAGGTACTGGTAAGCAACCAAAGGGATTGATTCCCTTCATGAACCTTTAAAAAAGGATAAGCGGTTGTACCGAATATATAACCAGCTGTCACGCCGTAACGCATACGTCCCAAAATACCTAATTGTGTATTATGCTCCATTTGGAACTCCAAGCGCTGATAATTGTATTCACTCCCAAATATGTTCTTCATTCCAATAATGGCTTGTATAGAAAAGATCGGATAAACAGATCGTAAACTGGTACGATCAAAATAACCAGATAAAAATTCCTCTCCTTTTGTCCAGCGAATCCGTCCAATAAATTCAAACGTTTTAATGTTAGAAACATTTACAGTATCGAAGTTGACCATGCGTTGATAATTCGCTAGTCCCAGAGGCGTATAACTCTTCCATTCAAATCCACCATAAAGAATAAGGTCTTTTTTTATGTCCTTTTCTAAATTAAGGCCGATTTTATTGACGAAAGTCAATTTATCAAAAGGCGCGGTATTAAATACAGTGGCAAAGGTACTTCCCATGGAAGCTGCAGTCGGAGATTGTCCGATTTGTTCGATATCGTATGAGTAAATACCGGTCAGCATCCCTCTTTTTTTCGGCGTGATGTTATACCGAATTTTTGCGGCATACTTTAATTTATCATCTCCGAATCCGTAAGCGACTCGTCCACCAAGTTCGATGCGCTTTGAAAAGTCATTGGATGTTCTTAGCGCCATAGCAAGGCGGTATTTTTCAACAGGATTAGCGCTGATTAAGGAGGTCGCATTTCCTAGCTCGATTTTGTTGAATTGGTAATAGCCTGTGGTAGCGAAATAAATGAATTTTTTCATAGACTTGTAAAATGGTGTTTTACTCAATGAATCCACCATTTCTTCGATGTGTTTTTCTTGAACATTTAAAACGACAGGTCTGTTGTTTTGCCAATACTCTTGCGGTCGAATTTTAGCACTATCGCTCATTTCAACGGAATTTGTCGCGTAAAACAGATTTTCTTTGGCTTGATTAATAACAAAATCACTGCGTTTACTGTATTTGCGACCGTACATCCCAAGAAGTTTTGAATCTTCCGTCAAACGAAACTCAATAATTAGACGCTCTTCCGTTAGCATCCACACCTCATTTTGTACCTGATTGAAATAATGTTCAAAGTAAAAATTTTGGATGTAATTCAGATTGGCATCTGGAGAAATAGCCGCTTTGATTTGCTTTACCGCATAGGTGGTGTCATTGATCCACATTTCCCCTGTAAAGGTTAAGTCCCCTGTTCTTTTAGGCTCAAATCGAAGTTTATAACACCAATCGGCTCCAATGAATGTGGAATCTTCCAAGACAAATTGATAATATGATCGTGCGAATGGTGCCAAAGGACTTATGAACGACTTATTGAATAAATCATAGATATTGTCGTAGATGTTTAAATCCAAGTACATATCACCTAAAAACTGATTCACTTGAAGGTTTTCCAAACCAGTAATTTTAGTTGCTTGGACGATTTCCTTTTTTTGTTTCGGTTGGTTTTTAAAGTAAAAATCAGATAATGATTCTGAAAGAATTACCGGTAAATAATTGTTGCCATCACTTGTTGAATCTAAATAATTCATGACGAGATCCATACGCTTAACCAGACCATTTTTTTGAAACTTGTCGCCAAGATTGTTTAAATCAAGTTGAATTTTATTGTATAGTTTATACTGATAAGCATCAAGTTTCTCTTTGTTATTAATCGGCTTGTTCGCAATAACTTTCTTATGCAAGGCCACTGCTGGGGACTCGTTGGAAATCAAGACGACGACATCTCTATAATCTGTTGATTGAACGCGCATAGTAACATTCAAGGTCTGTTCGCTGTCTTTTTTGATTTTTAACGATTGTGATTGAAATCCAATGAATTGGACATTAATGGAATCGGTAGCATAGTAGCTTTGAATAAAAAAGGCTCCAGTTGTATCTGTTAAATCTCCAATTTTGGTCCCGACAAAACGCACGCGAGCAAAAGGGATTGGCTCTCCTTTTTCATCTTTCACATACCCTTTAACGGTAGTTGTTTGCGAAAGCAACGTAAATGGCGAAAGGAGGAAGAGAATGAGTAGTATTTTCATAAGGACTGGCTAGTCTTTTTGATTTTTTGCTACACGTTTGGCAACTAGGACGCTAAGTTCAAATAATAAGTAAATCGGAATGGTCACGATGATTTGTGATATCACATCTGGCGGGGTGATGATTGCCGCAAGAATGAGAATGAGTACTACGGCATGTTTTCGATATTTTACCAGGAATTCGGGAGTAAAAAGCCCAATTTTAACTAAAAGATACGTTACAACAGGTAGTAAAAAGAACAATCCGGTGTAAAATACGGTGGATAGAATGGTGCTCATATAGGAACTGATGGTGAAATCATTCTTGATTTTATCAGTAATCTGAAAGGCCCCGAAAAACTGGACACTTAAAGGAGCAACAATGAAATAGCCAAAAAGAATTCCAGTAAAAAACAAGATACTCACATAAAAAACAATTCCCTTTGCCATTTTACGTTCTTTAAACTTCAGTCCGGGCTTTACAAATGACCACAATTGATAAAAAATATAAGGAAATGCTAAAACAGCCCCACCCATGATACTCATCATCAAGGCATAGGAGAACTGTCCAGATAGGGTCATACTCTGAAAGTTCACAGGGATTTTATCGATACAGACATTCAAGTATTCACACAAAAGTTTGAACGTTATAAAATTCGGGTCAATCATAATCAAGAAAACATTTTCCATGATTTCTTTTTGATATATCCAAATCACTATGGCAAATAGGATAATTGCCACTGCGCATCGCATTAGTCTCCAGCGAAGTTCTTCGAGGTGGTCAAGAAAGGACATTTGCTTATTGTCTGACATGTTGCAAAAGTAGTGATTTTATCCCGCTTTAAAATGAAGTTTTAGAACGTAAATACTTTACGACCTTAACCCGCAACTTTGTTTAAAATTAATCGCAATGGAAAAGAAATTTGAATTAAGAGAAATGTGGTTTAATAATACGGATACTGAAGTCGTATTAACCGGAATATTGCACAAAGAGTTTCTGCAATACGATACCAAGGTACGCATGCCCATCAATCGTTTAAATGCTTTGGTGAATATCCTTCAAAAAAACAATGAGCACTTTGATCTGTATGACCATTTGTGCTGTTTTAATTTAGGTTTTGTGACAGAGTACAATGTTGTCTTACCAACAGAGATGAACAGAACGTTCTCACCATCTGAGCTGAAAGGAGAGGCAATGGCTCCGCTAAAACAAATTAGGGCTTAAGGCTGAATGTAAACGGTTTCTTCGTTTATTTTTTCAGCTTCAATTTTAATAATACCTGCACCTGATTTATTTCCTTTTTTCGCGTCAATGTCTAAAACAGCAACTCCGGCTTGTCCAAGTTGGTATAATTCGTTGTAATTGAAAGTAGCCATCCCATTTAAGTTGGTGTACGCAGTATCAAAAACAGCAACTTGCTGAGGAGTTCCTTGCGTATTGGTGCCATATAAAACAACCATAGCGTTGCTTACACTTGCATTATTTTCATCCTTGATGTAAATATTGGCAACTGTATCTAATTTCTTTCTGCAAGAAGTAGAAACGATAATGGAGAGGATTGCAAGAACAATGATATTTTTCATCTTGATTAAATTTAGTTCGGTAAGTATATGGTTTTAACCGTTGTAGTGTGTACACGACAACGTGCATAATCGTAAGCAATTTTGTTATTGTATTTTACAATAATATCGAAATAGCCCGTTGTATTTTCTTCTCCAGAAACATTAAAGTACTGATCCATGTCCGTAATAGAAAATCCGGAAGCATTTGTGAATACGGTGTCTACAAAAGGAAGTGTAGCTGGATTTGACTGTTGATCGCCGATTACGATTACTTTAGCACCATCCATTAATTGGTTCGATGATGAGCGCACAAATACCTTCAAAACTGCAGGGTCTTTGGACTCACAAGAAACACTGATTAAGATAACTAGAATCAGTGATAGTAGGTTTAAAATGGTTTTCATATTATTTAGTAAGTTTCAAATTTACATTATTTTTTTTAAACACTCAAATTGCAATCATTTACTAGTTAATAAGGACTACGATTCTGTTTCGTTTTTCTTCTTCTATCTGAATCATTTGGCTTCCATTCAATCCATAATAAAAGGCTTGTACTTTTAGCACCGCAACACCAACTTGTCCCGATTTGTAGTATTTATTCAAGTCAAAAAACGCTAGTCCACCCGAATTTGTTGTGGTACTGTCATTAATTATTGGAACTTGACTTGAATTGGTCGTTGGTTCAACAATTAACTTCACTTTCGCATTTTTTACAAGTTCACCATTCGAAAATTGCACCGATACTTCCAACAAGGTCGGGTCTTTTTTATAACATGAACTCAGGAAGAATGTACATAGTAGAAACAGGGTGATAATTCCATCCTGCAGCTTGATTTTACCAATAATTTTCTTGTACATTTGCATGTTTCGTGCTGTTTAGCTAAGAGTTAAACAAGTTTTGGGTCCGAAAAGTTACACTATGTCAGAAGAAAATGAATATTAAAGAGATATTAGACGCTGTTCATGCATTCGAAATTCAATCAGCAAATGATTTAGAAAACTTTCGAATTCAATATTTAGGTTCAAAAGGACAACTAAAAGACCTTTATGGAGCGCTAAAAAGTGTTCCAAATGAAGAGAAGCGATTGGTCGGACAACAAATCAATGAACTCCGTCAAACAGCGGAAGATAAATTCGCATTTTTCAAAACGACATTCGCATCATCGCAAAAAAAAGGTGACCAATTAGATGTGAGTAGACCAGGTTCAGATGCTCAAATTGGAAGTCATCACCCGCTCTCACTAGTCCGAAATGAAATCATTGAGATCTTCAATCGAATTGGCTACGTTGTTTCAGAAGGACCAGAAATTGAGGATGATTGGCATAATTTTTCTGCTTTAAACTTTCCGCCCGAGCATCCAGCTAGAGATATGCAGGATACTTTTTTTGTGGAGAAGGGGGACAATGAAATGGCACTAAGGACCCACACGAGTAGTGTTCAAGTCCGAGTGATGGAGAATTCCACACCGCCAATTAGAACAATCTCCCCAGGACGCGTGTATCGTAATGAAGCGATTTCTGCACGTGCGCATTGCTTTTTCCATCAAATTGAAGGGCTTTACATCGATAAAAATGTGTCTTTTGCGGACTTAAAACAAACATTGTTGTTTTTTGCGAAAGAATTATTCGGTGAAAAAGCATCCATTCGCCTTCGTCCATCTTATTTTCCATTTACAGAACCAAGTGCAGAAGTTGATGTTTCTTGCACGCTTTGTAATGGTAAAGGGTGTAATGTTTGCAAATATTCAGGATGGCTAGAAATTCTTGGATGCGGCATGGTAGATCCCAATGTACTTGATGCATGTGGAATTGATTCTTCCGTTTATTCTGGATTTGCCTTTGGAATGGGAGTCGAGCGCATTGCTCAACTAAAATTCCGAGTGACAGACCTCCGTTTATATTCTGAAAACGATGTGCGTTTTTTAAAACAATTCACCCCTGGAAATTAAAAGCATGACTTGGAATATTCTTTCAGACACAATTCAAATTCAAGAAATTATCGAAGCTAGTAAGCTCAAGCCCCAACTATTTTTTAAACATAGTACGCGGTGCAGTATTTCCACAATGGCGCTTAGTCGCTTCGAAAAATCGGGGATACTTTCCAATGAACTTGTGGTTTGTTGGTACTTGGACTTAATAGCTTATCGACAAATATCCGCGGAAATTGAAAAGTTAACTCAGGTGATACATCAATCACCTCAGGCAATTTTAGTAAACAGCGGACAAGTTATTTACACGGCTAGTCATGGCATGATTGATTCCGCTGAAATTCAAAACTTAGTTTAATACGCATGAAGAAAATTCTTGTTATCGTCATCGTTCTCGGGTTATTAGGAAGCTACCTAGTTCCTATGTTTTTGAACAAAAGCGAAAGCACTGAGGCGCCATTTCAATTCGGTTTTTCTGATAATTTAGCCATAAAATTTGGTGATGTCGTATCTATACCTATTGAAACCAATGGCGAAGTAAAAAAAGTTACGATCACTTTTGGCGGAAGAGTTCTTGAAAAATTAATTCAGCCAAACGAAAAGGTAAGCATCCAATTAGATTCTAAAAATTATCAAATAGGTGCATATGAAATCGAAATGCATGGCCTTGATTTGCAAGGACAGTTTTTCACAGAAATTCGAAATGTCCGCATTCTTTCGGATGTTACTCCAGAAAAATGGAGTTTGGAAATCGTGAATCGTTTCCCGCACATCGAGACTAACTTTACGCAAGGACTCGCTTTTTCCGGTGATCAATTATATGAGGGGACTGGTGACCCGAATCAAAATGGCGCATCGTTAGTAGCAAAGGTGAATTTAAAGACAGGTGAAATAGGAACAAAAACCGGATTAGATGCGAGTCGATTTGGAGAGGGAATAACTGTTTTGGGGGATCAACTATTTCAATTAACCTGGTTGAATCATACCTGCCTTGTGTATAATAAAGAAACCCTTCAATTGCTTAAGGAATTTGACTATACAACCGAAGGTTGGGGGATTTGCACGGATGGAAAAGTACTCTATATGTCTGATGGGTCTGAGCGAATTTATGTGCGCAATCCTAGAAACTTTGAAATCATTAAAACCATAGAAGTGTACACGAATGAGTTTGCAATCTCCCGACTGAATGAATTGGAATTTGTGAATGGACTCATTTACGCCAATATTTGGACATCCAACGAAATCGCCGTGATTGATCCAATGTCCGGAAAAGTGATGGCATTAATTGACGCAACGAATCTTGTAAATGAAGGCAAAGGAAATGGGGAGGTATTGAATGGAATTGCGTACCATCCAACAACGAAAAAGTTGTACATGACAGGAAAGTTCTGGCCAACGATGTTTGAAGTGAAGGTGCTTAAATAACCTTAAATGAAGGTAGATTTTCTATCAACCACAATTTTTCTGTAGTTCAAACGTTTGAAAGTTTTACCTTAACACTATGGAACAAACTCAAAAAGATTGGAATGAATTTAAAAGCAACGACAGTTGGTCTATTTTTAAAATCATGTCTGAATTTGTCGAAGGCTATGACCGAATGGCTAAAATCGGACCTTGTGTCTCTATTTTTGGTTCGGCAAGAACAAAAGAAGACAATCCGTATTATCAATTGGGTGTTGATATTGCTGATAAATTAGCACGGGCAGGTTACGGAATAATTACGGGCGGTGGACCAGGATTAATGGAGGCAGCCAATAAAGGTGCGCAGCAAGCAAAAGGCAAATCGGTTGGTTTGAACATTGATCTTCCTTTTGAACAAAATCACAATCCGTTTATCGATCAAGAACACAATTTGGAATTTGACTATTTCTTTGTAAGAAAAGTGATTTTCGTAAAGTATTCTCAAGCATTTGTGATTCTTCCTGGGGGATTTGGAACCTTAGATGAGTTCTTTGAAGCTATCACCCTTATTCAAACTAAAAAAATTGCAAAACGCCCTGTGGTCTTAGTTGGAACTTCCTATTGGAGCGGCTTGTTAAAATGGGTAGAGGAAACCATGTTACTGAAAGAACACAACATTTCTAAGGACGACTTAGCATTGTACAAATTGGTTGATTCAGCAGATGAAGCGCTAGAGCATATTGAAGAATTCTATCGTTCTAACACACTATCTCCAAATTTCTGATAATTTAACGAAAAGGAAAGATTAACTTTGACTCTTGAAAATGTACAAATAGTGTTTCAGAAAATTAAAAATTTTGTTTTAACAAAGCACTTCATCAAGCATGTTGGATTAGTGATTTTGTTTTATTTAGTCCTCGTGTTTGCTACGGTTCTTTACTTAGATTTGGCAACAAATCACGGTGAAAAGATAGCGGTTCCTAATTTTGTTGGAATGAATGGAGAAGAGGCAAAAAAGAAAATTGAAGAACTAGATTTACAATATCAAATCCTTGACAGTATCTATAATCCTAAAATGCCTGAGGGAACCGTTCTTGAGCAATTAGTTGAACCAACCGGAATATCCAAAGTACATGTGAAATCTGGACGTATTATTGGTTTACGTTTAACCAAAAGAACGCAGATGGTCGAAATGCCAAGTTTAGTCCACAAGCAATTGCAATTTGCCGAAAGTATCCTCGAACAACGCGGACTTAGATTTAGCATACAATATAGAGCTACAAGTGAAGCAAATGGTTCCGTTTTAGACCAGCTTTTCCGAGGACGCCGAATTAAAGAAGGGGAACGTATCCCGATTGGAGCTGTCGTCACATTGATTGTCGGTCAAAATGATCAAGGAGAGCCGCTTACGATTCCTAATTTTGTCGGTCTGACGATGTCAGATGCCCGCTATATTATGGATACTTTAGGAGTTACATCCTTCAGTTTTGTTTGTCCTGATTGCATTTCCTCTCAAGATTCTTTAGCGGCCATTATTTTTAGCCAAACCCCAGAGTACATTGAAGGTTCAACAGTGTTTAAATCAACTCAATTTACCCTTTCGATGAAACGAAATATTTCAGATATTGAAATCCCTGATTAAGATGAAACTGGTTCTAATTTTTTGCTTGTTTGCGCTTACTTCATTTGCTCAACAATTGGAAGTTGGCCCCATCACTCGCAATATTCACCTATCACCAAGGCAAGAAACATTAAAGTCCGGAAACACAAATGTTGATAGCACTTTTATTTACATTTCTGATACGCTAAATCTTCCTTTTTATGATGATTTTTCAAGCAATAAATTTCAACTTTATACAGCACAGTTTAACACCCCTGGTGTAACAAATCAACTGTTTTACCAATTATTAAATCCAACGAACTTAGTTCCGTTTCCGACTAACGCAAGTTTTACCAATGGAGCAACATTCAAACGAACCTATGATAGTACAACGGATACGTATATTGACAGTGTGTTTGCTACCATTGCCGTAAAAGTTGCTGATTTCACGAGCTATCCCATTAATTACCAAACAGAGGATTTATACCCACCATATTACATCTACGACACCGTTGGAGTTCCGGATGTAAGAGATACGGTATGGTTAACCAATCCAACGTATATTCAAGATTCTGCACGCGTGTTCTTCGCGGATTTGCTTGATCCGAATTCACTTTGGTTAGATAATCATGCATACCTGAATGAACGTTTTGGCTTTAATCCAAGGTCCTTAGGCGTAGTAACTTTTGATGGATTAGATGCGTTTGGTTATCCTTATCAAATAGGCACAGCAATTACGAACTATGCCGATCGCTTGACGGCCAAACCATTAAATTTGGGGAATTTAACAGCTGCAGATTCTGTTTATCTTTCGTTCTTAGTGCAGCCGGAAGGATTAGGCGACATACCTGAACAAGGTGATTCATTGGTATTGGAATTATATGCAAAAGAATTGGATCAATGGTTTAGGGTATGGTCAATCAATGGCGATACTACCTATTCCTTTAAATCCGTGCATATTCCGATTAAAGATGCTAAATATTTTAAAAAAGGATTTCAATTTCGCTTTAAAAATTATGGCTCGTTAGCGGGAGCGTTGGATCATTTTCACCTCGATTATGTTCATTTGCGAACGCAATCATCCTTGACGGACACCTTGTTCAAAGACTTTGCATTGGTTTACCCCTTAAATACACTTCTAAAAACGTATACTTCTGTTCCTTGGGACCACTATAAGCAGTCTACCGAAAACAAGATGAGTACTGCGCTAAAAGTAATGGTTCATAATGGAAGTCCAAATCCAGAAAACTACCAAAACGGAAGCATCTTATTTTCTCAGGGTGCAACAAATTACGGGACCTTTACTTTGCAAGGATTCACCTTAGCGGAGCAACAAATTAATTACCAGGCAAGAACAACACACACGTCGTTTCATGACTTATCAAATGGTGCTGAATTCCCAAGAAATTTAATGGGTGATGCGCAATCTTTTGATGTTTTGACTGCCGTTTCTGCTCAATTTCCGAATGACATCAATAACGACAATTCATCGTTTCAACAACTTTTTTATAATTATTACAGTTATGACGACGGAAGTGCTGAAGCAGCTTTTGGTCCTACGGGCATTCAATCGCTACTGGCGATTTCCTATGAAGCGTATGAAGCAGATTCCATCATTGGAATTGACATGCACTTTGTCCCTTCTGTTACGGATGTAAGCGATAAATTATTTTTTCTAACTGTTTGGGCAGATGACGGAACCGGAAATCCAGGACAAGTGTTATATGAAGATGACATTTTTAATACGCGCAGTCCGATTTATGGAACAACACAAAATATGTTCATCAAATATTATTTCACTGACACGGTCAAAATTGCTGTACCGACTAAGTTTTTTATTGGTTGGAGGCAAATTGATCAGGAAAGATTAAATTTAGGTTTGGACAGAAATACTGACCATTCTGATAAAATAAAGTTCAGTGTAGATGGAGGAGGAACCTGGATGAGTTCCCCGTTTTCAGGCAGTGCCATGATGAGACCCATATTTTCCACCGCATTAGATCCAATTTTGGGATTGAGTAAACCGAATCAAGTGCAAACATTTACGTGTTATCCAAATCCTGCTATGGATGAAATTCAATTTCAAAGTGAAGCAAATTTGATGGGGGAAGAGAAATTTATATACGATGCTTCCGGTAGACTAATTACTTCTAGCAAAGAAGCGGTCATCTCTTTGATTGGTTTCCATTCTGGCATGTACTTCGTTTCCATACCATCCATTTCAACGCAACCGGTAAAGATCATCAAACAATGACGGAGGAACAAGTACTGGACCTTGAGAATGAAGAGGAAGAACTTTTTGAACACCATCGATTTAAGGCTGATCCTGGACAAGAAGCAATTCGAATCGATAAATTCCTCATTGATCGCATGGCCAATACTTCGCGGAATAAAATTCAAGTAGCTGCGAAAAACGGGAATATCCTTGTCAATACGCTAAAAGTCAAGCAAAACTATAAGATTAAACCCGGAGATGAGGTCTCCATAGTACTGCCTTATCCAGTAAGAGAAATCGAGCTCATTCCCCAAGATATTCCCATCGAAATCGCATATGAGGATGATGATTTACTCGTGGTGAATAAACCTTCCAATATGGTTGTTCATCCAGGTTATGGAAATTACTCTGGGACATTAGTAAACGCCTTGGTTTTTTACATTCAAAATCTACCATCTCCTCCAAAAGATTATTATGGCAGACCTGGACTTGTACATCGAATTGATAAGCATACTACTGGCTTGTTGTTAATCGCAAAAACAGAAATAGCTCTTGTGGAATTAGCGAAACAATTTTATAATCGAACAACCGAAAGACGTTATAATGCTTTGGTTTGGGGTGACTTGGAAGAAGGGGGAACGATAGAAGGAAATATAGGAAGGTCTCTAAAAAATAGAAAGGTCATGGCTGTTTTTAAAGATGGAACACATGGTAAAACAGCCATTACTCACTTCAAAGTATTAGAGCGATTTGGTTTGGTAACACTCGTTGAGTGTAAATTAGAGACAGGCCGAACACATCAAATCCGAGCTCATTTCCAATCGCTTGGACACCCTTTGTTTAACGATCTGGAATATGGTGGAAATAAAATCGTTAAAGGCACTAGATCTGCAAGTTATGAACGTTTTGTACAAAATTGTTTTGACTTATTGCCTGGACAAGCATTGCATGCAAAAACACTTGGATTTATTCAACCAACTACCCAGGCCTTTCTTGAATTCGATTCCCAACTACCAAAAGGCTTTAGCGAACTCGTTGAACGATGGAGGAACTATTGTTCGGATTTTTAATAAATATTTCTTATTTTTGCTTTCCTTGGATGAATATTCGAGCCTAAACCACGCTTTATGAAACAATTTTTTATTTTAGCATTTCTTACGCTTTCCTTGTCGCAATTCACATTCGGACAAACAACCCCAGAACCGAAGTACATTAGAAAAGCGAACGACACATATTACTCAGGAAATTATTTTGAGGCCATAAAAGTTTGCCAAGATGCCTACAAAACCTTAGGATACAAAGGAACGATTCGTCAAAAAGGTGAAATGGCATATAAAATCGCTGATTCATACCGCAACATGCAAATTTATGACAAAGCAAATGAATGGTACGGAACCTGTATTGAGTTAAAGTATTTTGATGCAGTTCCTGAAGTATACTTTTACCGTGGCGACATGCAACGCATGTTAAAAGAATACGATAACTCCTTAAAAAGCTACAGAGAGTATAAGCGAATTGCACCAAATTCACGTTCGAAAGAATTAGAATCGGCAATGTCAGCTATTGACAAATACCGTGATTTTGAATCCGAAGAATCAAACTTCGTGATTAAATGTGAAGAGAAAATCAATTCAAAACAATACGACATGTCTCCATCTTTCGGAGATAAAAAGGGAAAAACGATTTATTTTGGCACAAGCCGCGATGAATCTACAGGATCAGATCGCGATCCAATTTCTGGTCAAAAATACATGGACATTTTCAGTGCTGAATATGACGTGAACGGAAATCCAACAAACGTAAAATCTATTGACACGAAAGGTGTAGTCAATTCGACACAAAACGAAGGAACAGCATGCTTCGATTCCAGAAAGAAAAAATTGTATTTCACACGATGTCCAAATGCTGAAAAGATGGACTTAGGTTGTGAAATTTGGACGGCTGATTTAAGCGGTGAAGATTTTGAAAATCCATTAAGAATTTCTTTGAAGACCAATGACTCTGTTTCTGTTGGGCACCCTTGCTTAACGCCAGATGACATGATGCTCATTTTTGCATCGGATATGACAGAAAGTGCGAATGGAGAGAAAAGTTTCGGTGGACGCGATTTGTGGTATGTGATGTACGACAAACGATCTAAAATGTGGGATTCCGTTCCACACAATATGGGCTCCATGTTTAATTCAGCTGGAAACGAATTATTCCCGTCTATTGGACCTAAAGGACAATTATACTTTGCTAGCGATGGTCTTCCAGGAATTGGTGGCTTAGATATCTTTGTAGCTCAGCGAGAAGGAGACGAAAATAAATGGTCAGGAACGAGAAACATGGGAGTTCCTTTTAATTCTCAAGGGAATGACTATGGTATGTGTGATTTTGATGGTCGATCAGGCTTCTTTACTTCGGAGCGCAAAACATCATCAAGTAATGAATACACTTCTGATATATGGAGTTATTCTATTCCACCAAATTTGTATGATTTACGAGTAGTTGTTTACGAATCAGGTAAGAAAACGAAAAAATTAGCCGGAGCGAAAGTAACGGTTACCGTTTCAGATGGCACCACATGGGAAGGTACAACAGATGCGAGAGGTAAAGTAAGCTGGAATGAGAAAGCCGACAAAAAAAGCCGTTGGATACTTGTTGGTAAAGACTTTACCTTGAAAGCAGGTAAAGAAGGCTATTACGAAGATAAAAGAGGAGCAAAGTTCAGTACCGTTGGTCTTGACCAAAGTCAAACATTTATCTTAGAAATGCCGTTGTTACCAATTGGAGAAATTCGCACACCAGAAGTTCGTTACCCAGTTAGTCAGTGGACATTCATTAATGACGCTACTTGTATGAGTCTGGATTCATTGAAATTCTTAGATAGTATGTTACGTGAATACCCGAACATTACCCTCGACTTATTCTCACACACAGATGCACGTGATACAGATGTGAAAAATCAAGTGCTTTCTGAAAATCGCGCAAAAGCGGTGTACAAATATTTAGTAGAGCAAAAAGGAATTGACGCTCGTCGTATTCGTCCTGTTGGAAAAGGAGAGGCAGAACCAGCAACATGGGAAGATGAAAATAATCAAAAAGTTATTTTGACAGAATCGTATATTAATCAGTTTAAAACAAGCGACCCTGCTAAATTCCAAAAATTACATCAGATAAATCGTCGGACAACGGCCAAAATTACAGGAACAGATTTTAATCCTGCAACTGCGCCACCAGCGAATCCAGAATACTCAGTGTTTAAATCACTACCAAGATAAAAAAAGGCGCTCATTGAGCGCCTTTTTTTTGTAACTTAAAGTATTCAAAAAAGAATACTTTGATCGAACATCAATTACAACAATTATGGCAAGATAAGCGCTTGCCCTTTCATTTATTTCGATTAACCAACGGAGCGCCAGTAGAAATCATTCATACAGGTGCTTGGAACCTTGCGGGAAGTGGCCCCGATTTCCAAATGGCCGAAATACAATACGACAACTTGACTTGGTTTGGGTCTGTTGAATTTCACTTGAAATCTTCCGATTGGTATAAACACCAACATCATCAGGATCAATCCTATGAAAATGTCATCCTTCACGTTGTGCATGAGCATGACCAGGAAGTTTTCATTCGAGATGGATTAGTACCAACATTAGAATTAAAAAACTATTTAAGGGGTGAGTTCAAAATCCCCACTCTTTACAACTGGGCTAAAGCTGCTGATTTGGCTTGTAGAAAGCACATACAGGAAGTTCTGCCAGCTTATCAGCGTATGCAGCATTTAGCCATTAAACAACGCTTAAATCGAAAGTTTGACCAAGCTTTTTCTCATCTTACAACGAACGAATCCATTTACCACATTATTTCCACTGCATTTGGCACAAAAACAAATTCCATTTCTTTTGAAATATTGTCGCAGCAAATTCCATTAGATTGGCATCAGAAGAAGTCAGAATCCGAACTATTAGGCATCATACAGTCCAATGCACAAGGATGGAAAAGTAAAAACATGATCCTTCATGCGAATATGTTCAAGAGGGTTCTTTCTTGGTTGCGTTTTGTGCAATGGTATTTTTTTGAGCAGAACAACTCCTACCGGGAGCGCCATCAACTTTTGAACGAGGGTTTTAAAAAATCGGGAATAATTAGTGCGCTCCTTCAAAATAACCTTCAGATTAATGCCGTGACCTACATTGAAATGTTTCTTGAACAATCCAAAAGCAAGAGCGCTTCCGGATTAGTGAAAGGAATGAAACACCTTCAGGGAATTCCAACGGAACACAATCGAAACACTCGAATATGGGGGAAGATCGGTATTCAAGCTAAAAATGCTCTGGAGTCGCAAGCTAATTTGGAAATTTATCAGCAATTTTGTGCAAAGAATAAATGCCTGCACTGTTGCGTTGGGCAACAGCTGTTAAAACCATGAGACGACTCTTACAAAAAATCATTTTCTTTTTCGAAATGCAATCCTTTGGAGTCTGTGAATGGTGGGCGCGACGCTTGGGTATTAGAACCAGTAAGGTACGTTTGGGATTTATTTATTTTTCATTTATTGGTTTGGGTTCACCCATTCTACTTTACCTCATTATGGCTTGGATTCTGGAACACAAACACTACTTTAAATTTCAACATAAACGCAAGAAATCAATTTGGGACTTATGAGGATTTTAATCACGGGTAGCAACGGCTTATTAGGACAAAAAATTGTTCGGCAACTTTTGAATTCGAAAGATACTTTTTTAGCAACTTCGCTCGGCGTAAACAGAAACGATGATTGTCCAGCGATCCATTACCGTGCTTTGGACATCACGAGTCCGGATGATATCGAACGCGTGATGATTGATTTTCAACCAAGTCATGTCATTCATACTGCCGCCATGACGAATGTCGACGCGTGTGAACTAGATCCGCCTACTTGTGAAAAAATCAATGTTACTGCCGTGCGCTATTTGGCACATGCCTGTCAAAAGAACAGTGTTCATTTCCAATTACTCTCTACCGATTTCGTCTTTGATGGTGTAAAAGGTAATTATTCCGAAGAGGATGAACCAAATCCACTTTCCGTCTACGCGACATCCAAAGTGGAAGGAGAAAAAATTGTTATGTCTTTGACGAATTTGAGCTACTCCATCGTTCGAACCATTATTGTATACGGCACTGGACAAAATTTATCGCGTTCGAATATTGTCCTTTGGGCGAAGGATGCCTTACAAAAAGGACAAGAGTTAACGATTATCGATGATCAATTTCGATCACCCACTTGGGCTGACGATTTAGCTTGGGCCTGTATACGCATTTGCCGTCTAAACGAACAAGGTATTTTTCACATTGCTGGACCAGAAACGATGTCCATTTTTGCACTTGTTGAGCGCATTGCGAAGCATTATCAATTGCCAATGTCCCAAGTAAAACGAACCGATAGCTCTACCTTAAATCAACCGGCAGTTCGTCCACCTAAAACGGGATTTGACTTAAGCAAAGCCGAAAAAATCTTAGGGTATCGCCCTATGACGCTGGAACAGACACTCGATTTGTTCTAAAATAGCTAAGCTCTTTTTATCTATTGCCATTTAGCTTGAAAATGATATATTTGTTTTCACTAAATTCGAACTATGTCACTTTGGAGAAAAAAAGACTTATCTGCTATGTTGTTAGATGCAGAAAGAGGAGAGAAATCATTGAAAAGAACCTTGGGTGCCTTTCAGTTAGTTGCACTTGGAGTCGGTGCAATAATAGGTGCTGGATTGTTTGTTCGGACTGCAGCAGCAGCATCTGAAGCTGCAGGAAATGGCGTGACCATTTCATTCATTGTGGCGGCCATCGGTTGCGCTTTTGCTGGAATATGTTACGCTGAATTTGCCGCAATGATTCCTATTTCCGGAAGCGCCTATGCATATTCATTTGTAACGATGGGGGAGTTAGTGGCATGGATTATTGGTTGGTCCTTAATTATGGAATATGCTCTAGGAGCAGCCACGGTATCGATTGCCTGGAGTGAGTACTTAAACAATCTCCTCGGAAATGCCATACCCTACGAATGGTGTCATTCGCCATTTGAGAGCGTTAAATTCTTGACTGGACAATCAATCGATCAAGCGATATCAATTTTACCAGATTTATCAAAATCTGTACATCACGGTAAAATAATTCTTTCATCAGAGCAAATTACCAAACTCCCAAGTTTAGTTAATGATATTCATACATCACATGGTATATTAAATGCTCCTGCATTAGTTATTCTTTTGTTGCTTACATTACTGTTAATAAAAGGGACTAAGGAGTCAGCATTTGTGAATGCAATTATTGTATTTTTAAAAGTAGCTATCGTTCTAGTATTCATTGTCATTGGATGGCAATTTATAAATCCAGCTCATTATTCACCTTATTTAATCCCTCAAGGGACTCCAGGTCATGAAGGATTCTTTGATTGGGGATGGGGTGGAGTACTTGGTGGAGCAGGAATTGTCTTCTTTGCGTTCATCGGATTTGATGCGGTTTCTACAGCTGCTCAAGAAGCTAAAAATCCGAAGCGAGATATGCCAATTGGAATTCTAGGATCATTGGTCATCTGCACGATACTCTATATTCTATTTGGACATGTTTTAACAGGAGTTGCCCCATGGGCTGATTTTGGAGACCCTGCTTTAGGAAAAGAAGCCTCGGTTACTTATGCCATCAGTACATATATGCACGGTTATGAGTGGCTTTCTACCAGCGTTACCGTTGCCATACTTGCTGGATTCTCATCTGTAATTCTTGTCATGCTGATGGGGCAAAGCCGCGTGTTCTACTCAATGAGTAATGATGGTTTGTTGCCAAAGGCTTTTGGTGAATTACATCCTAAATATAATACTCCTTATAAGGCAAATTGGATATTATTTATATTTGTTGGTGCTTTTGCAGCATTTATTCCAGGAAGCGTGGCTGGGGATTTAACCTCTTTCGGAACCTTGTTTGCATTCGTATTGGTCAGCCTTGGAGTTTGGATAATGAGGGTTAAAAATCCTGAATTTGTTCGACCATTCAAAACACCGCTAGTACCTCTTATCCCAATCCTTGGAATCTTAATTTGTACAGCCATGATTGTTTCTCTAGATTTGGCTACACTTCAAGCCGCAGCAGGATGGATGGTATTAGGTTTGATTATCTACTTTGCATATAGTCGAAAAAATTCACACTTACACCCGAAAAAATAAGCAAGACGTTGACTTATTGATTTGAATTTGAAACTGTCTTCTCCTTGGGGAAGACAGTTTTGTTTTAACCAAAAAAAGATACTATGAAATCAAAAATGAAACAATCCCTCGGACTTTTGGATGCAACACTATTGGTGGCGGGGTCAATGATCGGGTCAGGCATCTTTATAGTAACCGCTCCCATGATGCGTGATATAGGCTCTGCTGCATGGATGATCGTACTTTGGGTTCTAACGGGATTGATCACCATTTTTGCTGCGCTTAGTTATGGAGAATTAGCTGGAATGATGCCAAACGCCGGTGGACAATACGTTTATATTCAACGTGCATATGGTAAAATGATGTCATTTCTATATGGCTGGACCGTTTTTACGGTTATTCAAACAGGGGTGATTGCTGCCGTTGCTGTGGCATTTGCCAAGTATGCGGGTGTTTTCTTTCCATCCTTGAACGATGTTTTTCTGACAACATCATACTTGACCATTTCATATGGACAACTTTTAGCCATTGGAAGTATTATCGCCTTAACCATACTAAATTCTAGGGGTGTACAAAATGGTAAAATTCTTCAATTGATTTTTACCTCAGCAAAGTTATTTGCCCTATTTGCATTGATTGTTTTAGGTTTAGCCATTGGATTAAAAACCGAAGTTTTCACGCAAAACTTTGACCATATGTGGGACGCTTATAAAACCATCCAATTACCTAGCGGCGAATTAGATACGATCCCATTAAGTGGATTTGCCTTGTTGGGTGCATTAGGAGCAACAATCATTAATTCTTTATTTTCTTCGGATGCGTGGAATAATGTGACTTTCATTGCGGGTGAAATCAAGGATCCGAAAAAGAACATTCCCAAAAGTTTGTTTTTTGGAACGACCATTGTAACAATCATATACATCCTAGCCAATCTTGCCTATTTAGCCCTATTGCCAAAAGGAGGAGATCCAGTGGCAACGGATGCACTTGGACAAGGTATCATGTTTGCTGCAAATGACCGCGTAGGTGCCGGAGCAGCATCGATTATTTTTGGTGGATTGGGGATTACAATGATGGCGGCCTTGATTATGATTTCAACTTTCGGATGCAATAATGGATTAATCTTGGCAGGATCCCGTTTGTTTTATGCGATGTCATCGGATGGGTTGTTTTTTAAACAGGCGAAAAAATTGAATCAATTTAATGTGCCAAGTGTTGCGATGTGGATCCAAGGGATTTGGGCAAGTATTCTGTGTTTGTCAGGTAAGTATGGCGATTTACTCGTGTATAGCACGTTTGCCAGTCTTTTATTTTACATACTTACCATCTTTGGAATTTTTATCCTTCGCAAAAAAGAACCGGAAACAGAACGGCCATATAAAGCCTTTGGTTATCCAGTCATTCCGGCCCTGTACATCCTCGTGACGACGGCAATTTGTGTTGATTTACTTGTATACGATTTTAGAAATGCAGGAATGGGCTTGCTTATCGTTCTTCTGGGAATTCCAATTTATTACATCGCGGATAGAAAAAAGAGGTAATTTATATACTTTTTTATCCTTTCTATCGTTTAGGCTTTCGGGAAAAGATTACTTGAAAATCTTATTTGACTTAAATTTTGAACGCACATGTTTCAAGGTAATCCATTTGATATGTCTATTCGACACCAACGAGGAATTTGGATGCTGCTCATCGCATCCATTCTGATCATCTTTGCCCCGCGCTTTTTTTTGTTTCTAAAAAAGGATAACGAGGTAAGCGAATTAATTCTAATCCCGGTTGAGAAGAAGTCGAGTTGGGAAAATTCAAGAAAATACCCTCCATGGAGTACAACGCGCAAAAAAAGAAATTGGTCTAACCAGAAAAAAACATTCAAAAAACCCACTCAGGCATTTGACCCGAATACCCTATCAAAAGGAGAATGGATGCAATTCGGTCTGAGCGAAAAACAGGCATCGATTGTGCTTAAGTTTACTAAACGAGGAATACATTCCAATGATGAACTTCAGAAAATAAAGTTTATCCCCAAGGAAACCTTTGAAAACATGAAACAATTCACACGATATCCCATAGTTGACCATACTGAAGTGGTGAAGGACACAAAATCCGTTTTAAATTCAAGACCTTTGGTGAATATCAGCAATGCCACGGAACAAGACCTGATGAATATCAAGGGAATAGGTCCTTTTTTCGCTCGACAAATCATCAAATATCAACAACAACTGGGTGGATTTGTACAAAAAGAACAATTGTTGGAAGTATGGAAAATGACCCCCGAAATGTATGCGCTAATCCAAGATAAAATTAGCTGTGAATCTAGCGTGATAAAGCAGCTTTCTATTAATCAAGCCAGTGCAGAAGAATTACAGGCTCATCCTTACTTGAATTGGAATCAGGCAAACTCAATTGTGAAGATGAGGGTGCAAAAAGGAGGCTACAAATCCATTGATGAAATACGTCAATCTGTAATAATTGATCAAGAAACATTTGAAAAAGTCAGACCTTACCTATCTTTGTAGGTATGAATATTCAAAGTCGACTAAAAACATGTATTCGAGATGTGGCTGATTTCCCAAAACCAGGCATCTTGTTTAAAGATATTTCCACTATTATGTTGGACGCTGAATTGTCAGCGGATGTGTTAACTCATTTGGTGGAATTGTACAAGGACTCCAACTTAGATGCAATAGCAGGGATTGAAAGCCGAGGGTTTTTATTTGGTTTTCCATTGGCCATTCGCTTAGGCTTACCGTTTATTCTTATCCGTAAGGAAGGAAAACTACCTTATGATAAAATCAAACATGCATATGAATTGGAGTATGGCAGCGCTGTGGTTGAAATGCATAGTGATGCCGTTCAAGCAAATCAACGTGTTTTGATTCACGATGACCTACTTGCAACAGGTGGATCCGCAAGCGCAGCAGCGGAGTTGATTCAAAAAGGTGGGGCAGAGGTTGCCGGATTCAGTTTTTTAGTTGAACTGAGTTTTTTAGATGGAAAAGAAAAATTAAAAAACTACTCGAATAATATCAATGGAATAATTACCTATTAAGTCAAAATATCAATCAACAACATCAATCAACAACATGAATTTCTCCCTTAACGAAAACCAAGCAATGATCGCTCAAATGGTGCGTGACTTTGCAGAAAAGGAAATCAAACCTTTTTATAAACAGTGGGATACTGACGAGTATTTTCCCGTTGAAACCATGAAAAAAATGGGCGAACTCGGCCTATTGGGAATATTTATTCCAGAGGAATACGGTGGATCCGGATTTTCATATTTCGAATACGCTACAGCCTTAATGGAACTTGGAAAAGTTTGTGGAGGTATCGGCTTGAGTGTCGCTGCGCATAATTCTCTTTGCACGGGACATATCTATTACCACGGAAACGAGGAACAAAAGAAAAAGTACTTGCCAAAATTAGCTTCTGGTGAATTTATCGGTGCCTGGGGACTTACAGAAGCAAATACGGGGTCTGATGCCATGCGCATGCAAACAACTGCTGTGAAAGATGGAAATGACTGGATTATTAATGGCGCAAAAAACTGGATCACACACGGATTAAGTGGAGATGTCGCAGTGATTTTAGTCCGAACAGGTGAGTTATTAGATTCGAATGGAATCACCGCATTCATCATTGAAAAAGGAATGCCTGGATTCTCAGCAGTTAAAATCAAAGATAAATTAGGTGTTAGGGCAAGCGAAACAGCAGAGATGATTCTCGACAACGTTAGAGTTCCTCAAGAAAATGTGCTTGGTAACATTGGTGACGGATTCAAACAAGCCATGCAAATTTTAGATGGTGGACGCATTTCCATTGCTTCACTCAGTTGCGGAATTGCACGCGGTGCATATGAGTCGTCGGTGAAATACGCAAAAGAACGCGAACAATTTGGACATCCAATTGCTCAGTTTCAAGCCATCGCCTTCAAATTAGCGGATATGAAAACTCAATTGGAAGCAGCAGAATTATTGACTTTCCAAGCAGCCTATCGAAAGAACAAGAAATTACACATGACCAAAGAAGGAGCCTTTGCCAAGTACTTCGCTTCTGAGGTTTCTGTAAAATGCGGAAATGAAGCGGTACAAATCATGGGTGGATACGGTTATACGAAAGAGTATCCAGCGGAGAAATTTTTACGCGATGCCAAACTCATGACAATTGGAGAAGGAACCTCGGAAATTCAAAAATTGGTAATTTCTAGAGAAATATTGAAATAATTTTTTGTGAATTAGGATTAAAGTTCTATCTTTGCCAACCTAAGTTTAAATGTAAATAATAGCATATGTTGATCATTCCAATTAAAGAAGGCGAAAACATCGAAAGAGCTTTGAAGAAGTACAAGAAAAAGTACGAGAAAACAAACATGATGAAGCAATTGCGTGGACGCAAAGAGTTTATTAAACCATCTGTGTCCCGTCGTCAGGAAATCATCCGAGCTGCTTACAAACAAAGAATGCAGTCAGCTGAACTGTAACATTTGTTCAATATATTCGTTGAAAAGGAGCGTAAGCTCCTTTTTTTATGCTCGAACAATTTATCCAATATCTTTCTTTTGAAAAAAGATTCTCCCCTCATACGGTTGGAGCATACAAGCATGATGTGCAGCAATTCATCGATTTTGCTGACATACAAGTTAAAAGCGATCTACAAGAAGTAAATTCATTTCTCATCCGCGGTTGGATTGTTCAACTTATTGATGATGGAATTAGTAACCGCAGCGTCAATAGAAAATTGGCCTCCTTAAGAACCTTTTATAAATGGTTGAGAAAAGAAGGAGAAATCACCACTAATCCATTAGCAAAAATACAAGGTCCAAAAAACGAAAAGCGCTTACCCATTTTTGTCAAAGAATCTGAACTCAATACGGCAAAAACAAGCCTCCTTTTTTCATCGGATTTTAATGGTGTGCGAGACGAATTAATGTTTGAACTATTTTATCAAACTGGAATTCGTTTGAGCGAGCTTATTGGACTCAAGGACTCAGATGTAGGTGAGCAACACATCAAAGTGCTCGGAAAACGCAACAAAGAACGTTTAATTCCTATTTCTCCGCAATTGTCACAAACGATTCAGTTGTTTCGTACCATGAAAAGAAAAATGAATATCGATTCAATGAAACTGTTTACGCGTGAAAACGGAAAGGATCTCTATCCAACGTTGGTTTACCGTAAAATAAATACCATACTTGGAACATTAACTACATCTGACAAGAAAAGTCCACACGTGCTAAGACATACTTTCGCCACACATTTATTGAATCGAGGTATTGGATTAGAAACATTAAAGGACTTACTCGGACACGCTAATTTATCTGCAACGCAAGTCTACACACACAACTCTTTTGCACAACTCACGGCCGTTTATGCACAGGCACATCCACGAGGATTACATAAATCAAAATAGTTATAGAGTCACAATCTGAAAATCCATATCTTTGCATGGAATTTTTTGTATATGAAGTTAGTAACTGTAGGAAGTGTAGCGTTTGATGCTATTGAAACACCGTTTGGGAAAACGGATAAAATCGTTGGTGGAGCTGGAACGTTTATTTCTTTGGCTTCTTCGTTTTTTGCAAAAGAACAAGGACTGATATCCGTTGTGGGTGAAGATTTCCCCAATGAAACATTGACATATTTAACATCTCGTGGTGTAAATATTGAGGGTGTCCAAATTAAAAAAGGAGAGAAAACATTCTTTTGGTCAGGGAAATATCACAATGACATGAATAGCCGTGACACCTTGGTTACTGAATTAAATGTACTTGGAACATTCGATCCTATCGTCCCAGAAATTTGTCAAAATGCAGATTACTTGATGTTAGGTAATTTGAGTCCACAAGTACAACTTTCAGTGATCAACCGCATGGCTAAACGCCCCAAATTAATTGCGATGGACACCATGAATTTCTGGATGGATATCGCATTGGATGAGTTGAAAGAAACCATGAAACAGGTAGATGTTCTGATCATTAACGATGAAGAAGCAAGACAGCTTTCAAAAGAATATTCATTGGTTCGTGCAGCAAAAATTATTCGTCAAATGGGCCCAAGAATTTTAATCATCAAAAAGGGTGAGCATGGTGCGTTGTTGTTCCATGGTGAAAACATATTCTTCGCTCCAGCATTGCCTTTAGAAGAAGTATTCGATCCAACCGGAGCAGGTGATACCTTCGCTGGTGGATTTATGGGGTATCTAGCCTCCACAAATGATGATTCATTTGAAAATATGAAACGCGCTATTATTGCTGGATCAGCCTTAGCGTCTTTTTGTGTAGAGAAATTTGGTACACAAAGACTTACAGAAATAACTACAGAAGATATCGATCAACGAATTCGTCAGTTCGTGTCATTGTCTAACTTTGAAATGAATCTAAATGGAACCCACTAACTTTCAGGAAAAAATACACGCATTAGAAGGTGCTGAAGACTTAATCGGACTGGGAAGAGATGCTTCAGAACTTCGTCAAGAATTTGAGGATTTTATCATCGAAGCGGAGCGCGTTGAGCAAGTGAAAAGATTGGAAGCATCTGATCTGGGAACTAGTTATGAGGAGTATGATTATGCGCCGATCAAAGAAGCATTCTTCGACGCCTATAAATCTTTTCAAGAAAAGAGGAAGAAACAAGTGGAACTGAAAACTGTCCTTGAAAACGAAAACTTAATACAGAAGAAAGCACTAGTTGAACGTTTGAAGGATGTGATTGAGAACGAAGAGAATATCGGGACAGCATTCAATGCATACAAAGAAATCCATGAAAACTGGAAGAAAGTCGGGGACATTCCTCGTGATAAACGTGAGGCTTTGCAAAAGGAATATTCTCGATTACTCGAGATTTTCTTCTACAACATCAAAATTTACAAAGAACTTAAGGAGCATGATTACAAACGTAATCAACAGCTAAAAGAAGCCATTATTTTTAAGCTAAAACAATTGCGAACGGCTAATTTACCGGTCCGTGATGCTGAAGCAAACCTTCGTTCCTTGCAGGACGAATGGGAGGAAATTGGTCCTGTTCAGAATGATGGATGGGAATCATTGAAAAATGCATATTGGGAAACTGTTCGTGGTGTATATGAAAAATTCAACGAGCATTATGAGCAGCAAAGAGTCGTATTAAAAGAAAATATTGATGCGAAAAAATCGCTAATAGAAAAATTACTCGTTGTAAATCAAAATTTAGAAAATGTTTCCTCCGCTAAGGAATGGGATCAAAAAACAAAGGATGTTTTAGGATTACAAGAATCTTGGAAGAAAATCGGATTTGGTTCTAGGAAGGAAAATGAAGTGGTTTATCAAGAATTCCGCAAACACTGCGATGTCTTTTTCCAAGCTAAAAAAGAATTTTCAAAAGATATTGAAAGTAAATTCAAGGAAGTCGCGGATAAGAAAAGACTACTCATTGATGAGGCGAAAGCATTGAGTCATTCTCAAGATTGGAAAAGTACATCAGAGAAATTGATTCAACTTCAGAAGAAATGGAAGGATTCTGGCAATGCTGGACATCGTTTTGAAAATAAATTATGGAGTGAGTTTCGCGGCGCATGTAATGTGTTTTTTGAAGCGAAAGAAGCCCATTTTAAAGTGCAAGATGAAGCGAACACCTCTAATCTTACCGCAAAAACGGAGTTGATCGCGGAAGTACAAAACTTGGCCATGCCTACAGACAAGCAAGAAGCAATTGCCGCGTTAAGATCTTTTCAAAATAGGTTTAATGAGCTGGGTCAAGTCCCGATGAAAGACAAGAATGCTGTTTATCAAAATTTCAAGAAAGCAATGGATGACAAATATGCTTCATTGAAATTAGAGGGGATAGAAAAAGAAAGTATCATGTTCAAAGCAAAACTTGATAACTTACAATCTAGTCCGGATCGAACGAGGTTGATTCAAGGGGAGAAAATCGAAATTCGCAAGCAAATCGAAATCCTGACAAAAGAAATCATGTTATCAGAAAATAACCTCGGGTTCTTCGCTAAATCGAAGGGGGCTGATGCATTAAGAATGGAGGTTGAGAAAAAAGTAAAACATACCCAAGATAGAATTCAACAATTGAAACAAAAACTCAAATTAATTCCAAATGAATAGTTTTATCAATGTCCTACTTTTAGTGGTTACTTTTCCAACCATGTTGATTTCCGTTTTCGTTGGATTTGATATTCCCATTGATTTTTTGAATACAACAGGAGCTAATTTAATGTACCGCTTTGAACTATTTTTAGGACTTGGTTTATTATTTGCAATCATCAGTTTACGTCGATCAGTGCGCAGATGGATGGGCGTAAAAATAACGTCAAAAACAGCGAAATTTGCCTGGAATGGTGAAATTAGTTTGGAAAGAAAACAACGTGTAGTTCTCTATACTGCTATCGAAGCAATAGTATTAATTTTCCTAGCTATCTCCTATTATTACGTTACTAAAGAAGCAATTATCATCAGCGGTGTATTGGTATTTTTCGCCTTAGAATCTATGGTTTTTCTCATGGTAAATGCGAAAAATAAGTTTAGAGTGGGCATTACCTCGAAAGCAGTATTAGTGAGCGATCGAGAAATCATTTTGATTTACTTTGCCGGACTTCGAAAGGTTAGCGTGAGTCAACAAACGATTTACTTTGATTACATTGAAGACCTCCAACTATCTTTTCCAATTGATTGTGTTGTCAAATCTGAGAGAACGGCGTTCTTTTCCAGTCTTGAAGCACAATTAGATCCTAATAGGGTGCTTTTTCAAAATACAAGTCCTAAGTAATTTTTGTATTTTCGATGAACAATTAAATCGATAATAATTTGAAAATCCTTCTCATTCGTTTTAGCTCCATCGGTGACATTGTTCTTACGTTCCCAGTTATAAAAACGATTCGAAAAGCCTTCCCTGAAGCCAAAATACATTTTGCTAGTAAAAAAAACGCTGAAACGTTACTATTTGGGGCAGAGGGGATTGATAAATTTCATTTTCTTTCCGATTCGTTCGCTGATTTTAAAAAGGAAATCAAAGAAGAATCATTTGATCACATCATCGATTTACACAATAACCTTAGAACAAAACGATTGACGTTTGGACTTTCAGGAAAAATTGCGCGTTTTGATAAGTTGAATCTGAGAAAATGGCTTTTCACAAGGTTTAAATGGAACACACTTCCCAATACTCATGTGGTCGATCGTTATTTGGCTACACTAAAAGGAATGGGAATTGTAGATGTTGATACCCCTGAAAACCATTTTTCGATTCCATCGTCCTTTCAAATAAATATCTCAGAACGTTTTCCGGTGCTCGACGTAAATTTCGTGGCTATTGCAATCGGCGCACAGTACAAAACGAAAAGGGTGCCCAAGGAAAAATGGGTGGAGATCATACATGAAATGCTCGATCATATCATCATAATTGGCGGTGAAATGGACCGTGAAGTAGGTAACTTCTTGGTAGATACGTTCCCAAATAAAGTCATTGTAAATACATCTGGGCAATTCAATATTTTGGAATCTGCAAGTATCGTCTCTCAAGCAAAAAGTTTACTGACAAATGATACTGGAATGATGCATATTGCGGCTTGTTTTGATACTCAAATAATTTCCATTTGGGGAAACACAACTCCGGAATTTGGGATGAGTCCATACAGGCCTGTAAAAAATCAATCGGATCAAATCTTTCAAGTGGAAGGATTGTCCTGTCGTCCGTGCTCGAAAATTGGATTCCAAGAATGCCCTAAGAAGCACTTTCATTGCATGACTATGCAAGATGCAAAAGTCATTGCGTCAAGCGTTCAAAAATAATTAATCTAAAAATAGTTTTTTGAGCTCTGTTGCCTCTGAAGGCTTCATTTTTCCTGCCAATATCAAGCTAAGTTGTTTGCGCCGCAACGCTCCCTCAAATCGTTCAATTTCTTCGTCGGTCTCTGGTATTAGTTCAGGAACTTGAATGGGCCCACCATTTTGATCTACCGCTACAAATGTGTAAATGGCTTCATTGCATTTTTCCCTTGCTCCTGTTAAGTTGTCTTCAACGAACACATCGACAAAAATCTCCATCGAAGAATTAAATGCGCGGGAGACTTTTGCTTCTAAAGTGACAATGGAAGCATGATTAATGGGTTTCTGGAAAGAAACATTATTCACAGATGCAGTTACTACAACACGTTTGCAGTGTCTATGCGCCGCGACACTAGAGATGACATCCATCCACGCTAATAGTTGACCCCCAAATAAATTACCTAAGGTATTCGTATCATTTGGCAATACTACTTTCGTCGAAATCGATAAGGTATCACATGCTTTTACTGCTTTCATAGACGCAAAATTAGTGAAATATCAAGTACTTGAAAACATTTATTCTTTTCATACGCTTATATGA
>Ga0209444_10000040_pt1 | contig 66582 bp, 74 predicted proteins | sample LauGreFaBDMM15DN_2_FD_188215 | JGI IMG/M metagenome (GOLD analysis project Ga0209444, IMG submission 188215) | Freshwater lake microbial communities from Lake Michigan, USA - Fa13.BD.MM15.DN (SPAdes) (version 2) | ecosystem: Environmental > Aquatic > Freshwater > Lake | place: Lake Michigan... | reverse complement strand
TTGAGTCAGTAATTTCTGGGTCATTATTTAAAAAACGATTTCTTCTTCCCTCTAAAACTTTAATTTTAGACTGAATTAAATACTGCTTGTCTTGTATTTTTATCATCATAATAGTGGGCTTGTCCAAGTTCCATAATATGTAGTTCCATTGGTCCCAAGCATAACTACTCTCACGCGACCATATCTTCTTGCAGTTGTAGCAACTCTTGTTCCTAATGGGCTTGAAGAAGAGCTTGAGCCAGATGCAATTCTAAATCCCCAAATTGTTCCGTCTCTTGAACTTGTATACGGATAGGTAGTTACGGATCCAGGGAATGTTTGTATTCCAGCACCACCAGTAACTTTTGATCCAGCAGTAGAGTTTGCTGAATATATCTCAAATTGCATGCCAGTGATAGACTGATAACTTCCGCTAGGAGTTGGGTAGTCACAGAAATACTCCCAGCTAGAGCTAGTGTCGGTTGGAAATCTTCTGAAAAATAAACTTGGAGCTGGGCAAGTAGGTGTAACAAATGTTGTATTCCAAATTGCAGTTGCTGTTGCATTTCCAGCACCGAATGTATATGATCCTGACCCAGAATATGTAATACCTCCAATACTCCATCCTCCAAAAGTAAATCCAGCTCTAGTTCCAGCATTTGCCGCTAATGTTATTGAAGCACCTTGAACTCCAGTTTGAGTTGTTGGAGTAAATGATCCACTATTTGCAGAATAGAAAAGACTATAGGTAGGAATTGTAGAAGAAGTTCCAGATGCGGTTGCAGTTGTGTTATTATATCCAGAAACAGATTTAGTAACTACAATTGAAGTAGAAACATTAGAACCCAGTCCTGTTGCCGTTACAGTTCCAGTTGAGGAGTTTACAGAGTATCCAGTTGTTGCGGGTATGGAGTACGTGGCTCCTGACTGGGAGGTTCCAGATATTGTTGCTGACCATCCACCAGCTGTACTAGATCCTGTGTTATAAGAGAATGGAACCGCAGGGTTTAAAGTAACTGTAAATTGAAATGCAGAACTCCAAGCACTTACAGTATTTGATGGTCCTATTGATGTATCATCTCTAGTTATAACTGATCTAACAAATGCCCAATATGTTCCATTAATAGATGGTCCACTAGCATCAGTTAACGTAACTGGTGTTGATGTTGGGGTATTTGATGCTCCAGTAGCATCTGGTGTCTGGGCACCTGTTGGTGCAGTTGCACTACCCCACCAAAACATTTGATAGAATGGTCCGCTTCCTCCATTACAAGTAACTGATACTGGAGAATAAACAACACCAGAGGTAACAGATGTTATGGTAGGTGCTGTAGGTGCTGCTGCAAGAGTCTTAATTGTTCCATTGGTGGTAGTGCCTTCATAATAAATATTTGGTATTTCTAATGAAATATTTTCTACTGAATAGTAATATCTAGGTGTTACATTTACAGCATAATCTGTAAATGCTTCTAAAGGACCAGTTGGCGTATCCGTGTAGGTTTGAATATTTAGTGTAGCTATAATTTTTGGATAGTTGCTTGGTCTATTAAATGGACTTATCTTATATGTATCTATATGTGTATAATTAGCATAGTTTCCAGTCGTATAGTTAGATGTAAATGATGTCGATGTTACATTGCTAAAAGTTATAGGTGTTGCCAGTACCAGTGAATCAGTTGGCGCTGTGTGAGAAAGACCCATATCTCTTGTTGCACTAGAATATGCTACATCACCTGCTGCAGTACTAAAATATGGAGTGAACTCATATCTCCAATATCCAAGACTGCTTGTCCAATTTGGTCCAGATGATGGGTAAACACCAGTTGTTGTTTGCAATGCATAAAATCTTGTTCCGTTGTAAATAACATAATCTCCAACATAGTATGTTCTTTGTGTTATAAGTGTCCAATATGTAGTATTAGTTGGGCTTTGACCAGAAAATCCAGGGTCGTTGGCGGTGTATTGATACACGCTAGCACCAGTTGTTCCAGTACCGTAATATACTGTTTGTCCCTGAGTGTAGGAAGTAGAAGAAGACCAAGTTCTTGAAGTAGTTGGAGTAGTTCCAACCAAAGAGCCTCTTGTCCAATAAGTATTGCTTCCAGAAGTTGATGGTACGGTACCAGCTCCAGAAAAAGAAATAAGTTTAGATTGATACTGATTGCCAGCATACCAGACTGTATTATTAGCATAATAAGTTGTAGATGGGGACCATGTATCATTAGTCCATGTTCTTTCAGTAAACAAAGAAGAAGGGTTTAATGAAACTTGATACGGGTATGAACTTGTTGTTGATAAAGTATATGTCGGTGTAGATATTGGAATATTTACACCCTGTAATTTATATTGAACAGAACTTGTATTTGTTCCTGTTGTAAAATATCCAGTAGCAGTACTTGTTGCAAAGGAGTAGGATGTGGGTCTTGTTATTGCACCAGGCTTTATTCTAAATCCAGCAATTGCATTAGATGCAGGAGCTGGAAACCAATTTGAACAATTTGTACCAGTGCTTACAGCGGCAGATCTTGCTCTAACCCTATAGTACCTTGTTGATCCAGGAGATATCGTAGTGTCAATAAATGAAGTTCCAGTTATGCTATTGTCACTTCCAAAGTCTGAGAATAAAGATTGGTTTACGGGCCCAGTGCCTTGAGAACTTTGCCAATATATTTCATAATAATTTGCACCTGTAACTGCGCTCCAGCTTAGCAGTACGCCATCACCTCTATTGGAAGAAGCTGTTAATGAGGTTGGTGCTGGCAAAAGTGATGTTATTACAGCATTATTAGTTATAGCAGTTGCAGAAACACCAATAGATGGACCCAAATCATAATCAGATCCAGAATTAAAATTTGTTTCTACTGCATAAATATAATGATTCAGATCTCCAGCCTGCACTAAGTAAGAGTAGCCACCAGATTGAACTTGTGTTCCTCCAGTGGTTGTAGCAGTTGAATTCTTATACCAAAATATTGTGCTTCTTAATGGTTCTGGCCTATATGCTTCTGTTATATCCCATCCAGAAGAATAGTTTATTGTATCTCCAATTTTTGGAGAAGTAATATTAAATGATGGTGCAGTAGCAATCCTTGGCCTTTGTCTAACAATTTGTATTTTAGTAGAAACAGATACACCATTATATTGAGAGTTAGATGAATTATTTGCTATAACTTCAAATCCTAAAAACTTTCTGTCTGCATTTGTTGAGTTTGTTACTGTCCATATTGAAGTTGGTAGCTGGTCTTCTCCAGCTGTACTTGTCCACCCAGATCCCGTTCCGCTTTCAAGTATGGATCCCTCTAAGTCATATTCAGCATATATTTTCCATCTATATGTATAAGATGAGGCAAGCCATCCGTTAAGATCCCACTGAGCGTTATCGCCAAAATAGGAGTCACCTATTCTAACTACTGGATATGTAGCATTTGGCATTCTTTCTGCGTAAGTATTTGATGAAAATTTTGCTATATATGGGACTCTTGTTGCAAAAATACCTGAAAGTGGCCAAACTTTTAGCCATTGTGTTGCATTTCTTATCCAAACCCCAACGGCAGATCTCCAGCCAGTACTTCCAAGCCCAGAAGTTTTAACAAATATACTAGATGCTTTTTTCCACCCAGTAGATCCGAGCCCAGAAGTTTTAACAAATATGTCTGACATTTATTATCCTATGAATACTGTATCCAGATATCTCCAAGATATCCATCTGTTTGTGAAGATGTTTTTGCATCCGCTCCCATTCCAATATTTCTCATGTAATAATTTCCTGTTCCTATGCTAGTATTAGAACTATTTTTAACGGCTACTCCACTAAAATCTGCATTTGTACTATTAACTGTAAGCCCACCAATATTAACTCCTTGTGCATTTGTTCTTCCAATTGTAACACTTGTGCTGCTTACAGATATATAACCTGAAGATGAAGGATAGCCTAGGGCTGTTTTATTTCCTGACTGTATTATTACCTCTCCGCTGTTAAAATTATAAATAGCTCCAGTTACAGCATCTAAATAATTTAAAAATTCTAATGAGCTATTAGAGCTATTTAATCTGATTCTGTTAAATCCTGTATCAGTAGTTGTTATTGTTGTACCAGTTATAGTTGAACCAGTTATATTTGAAGCGGTTATATCACCTTTTATCTGTAGCTGTGTTCCAGTCCATTTGAGACTATAGTTTTCATTTCCTATGGCAATAACTGGAACGCTGTTTGCTGAAGTTCCGCTCCATCCTAAAAACCAACCAGGTAGTGTCGAATCATATGAACTTTTTACAGAATATATTGCACCTTCTGCTACTCCATTTTTCATTGGAATTTCAATAGCCCTAATTATATTTCCATTAGAATCAAACCCTCCAGATTGAAGTAATGCTTTTGAGATATCTAAATCTTTTGCAACAACCCAGCCAGTGGCTGTTATTGAATTTGCCCCAATTGAAGTGGCAATATAAATTGTATTTCTTCCAATAGTACTGTCTGCTGTATTTATCCACAGGTCTCCAACGGCTACAGATGTTGGAACTGTTGCCTGCCTAAAAACCTGTGTCTTCGTTGTAACATTTGATTGTATATCTGCTATATCTGAAGGTGCATAACCTCCAAAAGTTACCGTTCCTCCCGTTGTGCTTGCTCTAAATATTGGGGTATTACCAGGGCTGTAAACTGTAAATCCATCTAGTACCGATCTTCCAGTTGCTCCATCTGCAAAACTGCTACCACCATTTAACTCTATTCGTGAACCACCTGTATCTGATCCAGCTCTAAGCCATGATGTAAATTTTCCATTTCCAGCAACTAGGTTTTCAATTGATATTACACCATTTGCTAAATCAATAAAATTTGCTTTGCTTGGAGAAATAGGAGTTGCGCTAATTCGTGTGTATGTTGAAACTCCGCCGACCTTGTAAGGCTCATTATTTTTATTATACGCTATGTAATAAAAATAAATATTAGCGGCATATACTAATTCTGATGTAGCTAATCCAAGTGCCTGCTTAAGATTATCAATTCCAACATTTTGTCTATTTAAAGATTGGGTTACTGTTAAATTTGCTACTAATGCAGAGCTTGCAAATGCTGTAGTAGTGCTGGCTCCCAATGCAGCATTTGTTGTTGCATAAACCTCAATTGTTTTAAATCCAGAAAATGGATCATCTGCTTGATATGCTCCACCCCAATTTACAGAAATTCCAAATGCTGTGCTTGAAACTGTTAGTCCGATTGGAAGTGTAGGTGGCTCAACAATTTCTGCTGGGTCAGATGTATTTGATGACCACTCATCACTAAAATCTGATGTTGTTCCACGATTACTTACTGCTCTTAACTTTACAAAATATGTTCCAGATTGAGCAATAAGTGTTTTCTTTCCAGCTTTTTCAAAACTTCCTGCAATTACATACTCACTTCCAAATGTTCCGCCTTTTACATATATATCTACTCTTGCAAAGTTTGATGGGTAGGAAGCTCCTAGATAATCTAATCCTGACCAATTTACAATAAGTGCATTTAGCTGCGTAGTTAAATCTGATCGTAAAAATCTTGGCTTATTTAATGGAGATTCTCCAGTTGTTACAAATGTGTATGGGTCTGAGTACTCACTAGTTCCTAAAGTTTTATCTGAATATACCCAAGCAACTTGAAGTTCATACTCTGTACTAAGATCTAAACCTGAAATAATTACGTCAGAGTACTCACCATCTTTGGTTTGGCTAATTCCTAAATCTTCATATTTGCCAGCCATGCATTAACTTCCAAACGACAGGTCTAGTTTAAACTCTATGGATGCTTCTCTTCCAACTACTTTAATCATTTCTGATGTTAGTATAGATCTAGCAATTAAACCGTATGCAGGATCAAACGTGTCCTCATCATTTATTCTAAGGCCGTCCATGGATACAGATGTTTGAGCAGATGTTGGTGTAATTGTTATACCTAGCTTAATAATACTTTCAGCATTAAATGTTCCTGCTGTAACACCATTAGACATGTATAAAGACTTAAGGTTATTTCCAACTACATGCCCAGTAAAAGTAAATTGAATATAGTCTGAATCAGAGCTATAGAGTCTAACTTTTACAGAAGATAGATTAGCATCATTTGCTCTATAAGAAAGACACATTGTATCTAATGGGTTGTAACCAGATATGTCTAGGCCTGTCAAAGGGTAGGTGTACTCCCTGGGAGATGTTGAATTTGAGGTAAATATTAAAGAGCTATCTAGAATTCTACTGTTAACTTGATCTAATGCTGGTTCTGGAGTCCATTCATATGGCAATTCAAAATTTGAAATAAATTGGCTAGAATAAAAATTTTTAGTATATGACTGTCCAGAATATATTCCAATTTCATTAATTTTACCAGATATGCTTGTAGGCAATATAGCAGAAAAGATTACTGTGTATTTTACTGGTGATACTGTGGCATCAATATCTATACCACCCTGCCTAATTGGAACTCTATAAAATTCAAATCCTAGTCTTGAGTTTGTATCAGATAGTGGATATTCAGAATTTGTTGCAATTCCAAGAGCCATCTCTTTTGAATCTAATGAAGAGGTTCCTGCAATATAACTAGTTAAAAACCTTTTTCCAAATTTTGTTATCATGCTCTTCCTCCCTGTGCATCTGGCTTGGTTAATGTAAACGAGAATCCATCAATAGATTCGCTGCTTGAATTATAAATTCTCAAAACTACTTTTACTTTTTCTATTCCATTGTCCCTGTATTTTATAAAATCTTTTATTACAATATCCGCAAGCTGGGGTCTATTTGGGGGATTAGGTACTCCGCCATTACCACCTCCACCAGAAGAGGATTCGCCCCTCTCCCTTGTTTCTGCAGGCTTGCCCTTCCATACATTGGCTAGGCGTGAATCATCGTCATATATTACCGATATTTTTCCTGATTGAATTCCCATTTATTTATTATACCATTACGTTATTAGATTGCTCTACACGAAATTGAGGTAGTTAATCCTTCCCTATATTCTAGTGTACATCTGTTGACTATATACTTACCGCTTGATTCCGTCATTCCTAATATTGGATAGCTAATATTAACTATATCACCAGCTGATATTAAAGGGTTTCCAAATACATTCATTTCAATAAACTTGCCCTTATTCAATACGCTTGTTTTTATCCATTCTGCCAGACGCTTAGCATCTGCTTCTGATTGAATCCAGGTTGATTGAAATATTACTGGCTCTTTATTTGAAGAGTCTTCTGACTGATCTGTATCGTAATCTATAAAACCAGAGCGTTGGATTGAATTTCCCAGAACATAGAAGCTTGTGTTGTTGTTATCATCTAATGGCACTGTAACTGAGCTAGTGTTTAGCACATAGCCTTCTGCTCCAAATGGCTGAATTTTTTGATCTAGAACAACTGCGTATTTATTTAAAGATGTTTTAAAACCTATAGGCTTTGCTGGCCTATCATCATATGAAATTTTTGTTTTTTTAATTTCTCTAGCAGTCGTTCCAAATTCAAAAAGACTACCGCTCTTATCAGGCTTAGTATCTCCATCATTATAAATAATATCTCCATAAAGCATTGAAAGTGTATCATCTGAGTATACGCCATTATGTTCATAAGTTAAACGACTAGTATTTTTTTTATATATCTCTTCGGTAATATCATCCGCATAAACATACTCAAAATAAACTGTGCCTTGTCCGCAATGCAAGCCAACATTATTAGTAATTCCTCTTGCTGGAACATATCCGTAATATGACGCTGAACCGTTATCCTCTGCCGTTATTTTAAATCCATTAATAAAAACTGTTATAGTGTTTGTAACAGTATTATAATAAGGTCGTACTTCTCTTTTTAAGAATACATCTATTCCGTATTCTACTCCAGCATCTATTCCAGCTTTTATTTTTGTAGAAGTTTGCTGGCTATCTTTTAAAACTGTAAGTATTCCATTATTAACTTTAACAATCATTACATCTTTTTCTAGTCCTGCAAAAGCAGTAGTTCTCAATAATATGTAGTAGCCATTTTTTCCATTTGCGTCTAGGCAAAACCCTATGCCTCCAACCTGTGCTGCTGTATTAAGCTGGCTTTCAAAGAAAAATCTAGTTCCAAATGCAAAATAATTTGCAGATGTATTAATTAAATTAAATTGCTTAATGGCCATATCAAAAGTTTTTTTGTCTTTATCAAGGTTAGAGACTGCTAAAAATCCTTTTTTAACCTTGCTAACAACTTCCCCTTCAGGAACATAATAAACTCCTGGGGCAGATTTTGTTGTTGGAAGATCTGGAGTAGCTAAAACAACCCCTTTAATAAGATTAAATTTATTAGCGTCTGGTGTTCCCCCAGGATCATTTATATATGATCCTACTTGAGGGTTATGTATCTCTGGAGAAGTTTTAAACACTCCTCTTTTTTTAATATTGTATTTATTTATTGCCTGAAAATTTTCATATCCTGGTTCAGCTAATGTTGAATACTTCCAGATATCTGATTGGCTTTTAATTACAACTGGGTCAGCAAACTCTGTTTTACCCAGTGGCTTGTACTGATAATATATTCCATCATACTCAATAATTTCTCCGTTAATTAAAACATATCCAGAGAACTGATCCATAATTTTATCTATTCTTGCACCTACTACCACATTTGGATTAAGCTCAAAAGTTGTGCTATTGAGTTCTATCTTGCTTGCTAGTGCTCCAGCACCCAAAAATGATGTTTCTGATTTCCACAACGGAGAAGATGATTCGTTATTTACAGATGTAAATGCTGTTGCATATCTTACTCTAACCTGATTTGCAGAAAAAAGTTCTTTTGTTGTTAAAGATTGTATGTTTGGTGCATATAACAAATCTCCAGTTGCTGGTAAGTTTTGACTAGTAAATGTCCAAACTGGAGTCTGAGTTGTGTCATACATAAAATCTCTACTGTAGAAATTTAAAATATTTGATTCGCTAACAAAAGCGTTCATTTGAATATCTCTACATAGCTCTTGCAATACATCCCAGACTGTTTTATCTCCATCTGACCACCAGTATGCTAATGTTGGTATTGAATTATCATCAGCCTCAACGACTTGTTCAGAATCAGTTTTTGTTTTCACATTAATTTTATATGTGGAAAACCCAACTGAGTCTAAAACTCTTTTAATAATTGAAGTTACTGGAGAGTCTTCAACCAACATTTGAGGACACATTGTATCTTGTAATACTTTTGCTGCATCTGTAGCATCTATTGTAGCTTCTCCAAATTCAGATAAGCTCCAGGATGTTACATAAAAAAAACCTTGAATAATTTTTTCAGATGAAGAATCTGTTCCTATATTTACATATGGTCTAATAATAGCATTTTTAAACAAGTAAATTTTAGTATCATCAATTGTAGTAGAAAACCTATCATATTCAAGAATTGATTTAGATGTTCCTGTGTGTGGCTTTACTATAGATAAACTTAAGTAGTTTGCTGTTATAACTCCTACTGGAACAACAGATGAGTCGTCTGCCGTGGTTTCTTTATTAATTAAAAATGAAACAATGTCTGATTCTATGTTGACTACCCACCTAGGGCTGAGCTCAATAACACCAATAAGCTTTCCAGTATTAGAATTCGATGCAGACAATGATATTTTTTTTAGTTTTTGAGTTCCAGAATAAGTTGCTGGCTCTGTAGTTGACCATGCGGTTCCATTATAATATATTGCCACTTCGCCAGTTTTTTCGTCAATTACAGAACCAAGACCGTTAACAGATATGGGTGTATTATCTTCTTTAACTCCAGATATAGTCCATGAAGTTGGAGTGTCGTGATTTATTTCAAATCTTGCAATAATTTTATTTGTAGGTATTAACTTAGCTGTAGTTTTTGCTTCATCAGAAAAATATTCTAGAGAAATATTGATGTTTGTATTTTTAGGAGCAAGCCAGTACTTATAAACCGTATCTGGACCAGGATGATAAAGCCTAGGCAATTCGCCTACATTTATATTTCTAAGTCTCTCAAAGGAGCCTTTTGGCGTGTCTGTTTCTCCATCTGTATGAACTAAATACTTAATGCCTGCAGATAAAGGCCTGAATGGTTTATATATTGTATCTATTGGAAATAGTTTTTGGAAAGCAACTGCATATTTGTTTACCATTGCATCTGATGTTGCAGTTATATACTCTACCATTGTATTTAAATTATATTCTATTGTTGCACCCGCCGAAGTTGAAAGTGTATATCCCTTTTTAAGCAAATCAGTTGTAGTGGTGTTTGCCGATATCATACTTGCTCCAAAGCAATAGTTACGTCCCAATAAGTTTGCAGTCCTCTTTTTACAACTGTAAAATCAGCAGAGGTAAACATTACAGTATATGTATAGTCATCAGATAAAGGCATTGTTGGATCAGTTATCAACAGCGGATTAAAAACTGTTGGGTTTATCTTTATTCTAAATGCTCCTCGACCAGCAGTGCTTTCATAAAAATTCTTTATGTCTTCTGCTCCCCAGGCACCATCAACTGTTTCATTTCTAAAAGAAGGAACCATGTTCCAAGAAACACTAATGTTTAGCTTATCTGCAATAAAATATTTTCTTAAGGTTCCGTTTGCCATTCTGGATGACTGTTCAATTCTATTGTTGTCTAATGTCAAAGGGCCTCTATTGTGCTCAGTAACTCTTCTAAAAACATTTGTTAGTGCTGCAAACCCATAATCAAGTCCGTTTGTAGTTGCCACTGCTGCAGTATAAGTATTTCCTGGAGCAATATAACTTGAGCCTTTGTAGCTAAAGGAATTATTGACTGGATTAATTGCATATGGATCTGCTGCCTCTATGTATAAGATTGATCCTTTACCTAGTTTTTGAAAACTCATCTTCCACCAACTTTTCTATTTACTCCAGCTGCCATTTCTTTTAATTTCATCTCTCTGTGTATTTGAGTTGCAACATCTTGTGCTGTTACATTTGTTCCATTTAATTCTACACTAATATTATATACTGATCCTGATGCTATTGCAGATGATGTAGCATTTGGATTAAATGGGTTCATATGTGCTGGTACTACTGCTTCATTCTTATGAATCATTGCTAACATATCTGCTGGAACCATATTGATTCCCGCCTCAAATCTAGGTAAGTTATACATATTGCCAGGGCCTTTATTTCCTATTGGCGAGGTAACTGTTAGCATTTTACCAAGGGCCTTCATTATCTTATCCATATCAATACCTGTTTTATCTTGTAAAGCATTTATTGGAGAAAGCGGTAGTCCTAAAGGTGGCATATTAGAAAGAATTGATGTTAATAGATTTGGCTTCTTTGCAGATCCAGCCTTTGGAATTAAATCATCCCAACCCATCTTAGTAGCTAATGCTACTAGATTTTCAAAATTATCAGCTCCGCTTATTATTCCATTTTCCCCAAATATCTTGGCCATGCCCTCGTATATCAAAGACTGAGTCCCAGTCACGACAGGTTCTGCTGTTCTCATAAGAGCGGCTTGAGTTTGCGACCACGCTTGCCCTACTTGGGGTCCTCTTACTCCAGGATTTCGTAGAGCGATCTCCAGTTGTTCGTATAAATTATCTAATACAGAACTCTCTAAGGTTGAAGAAGCTGGAGAACCTAGATTGTACCCCAGGCCTTCTTCCCAACGGTGTTTTAATGAATCAAAACCAGGGAGTTTATCCTTTAAAGATTTTATTCCTCTATATGAAAATAGATCAGCATAAAATTCTTTAATGCTTCCCATGTTGGGTTCGGGGACCTTACCTGATTCTTTAAGCCCACTCCATATTGATGAAAGATTTCCAAATAGATCATGATCTCTATGTCCAAGCTCGTGAATTAAAGTTTGAACAGTTGCGTGAGGGTGTCTAACTGCATTTCCAGCTATATCAATTGTTGTTTTTGCAAGGGATGGCATTGCTACACCATATCCCCTTGACCAAAAAGCTGGGTTATCTCCAGGTGGCTTTAAAAATGCGCTAGCTCTTTCTGCCAAGGCTTTAAATCCAGTTGCTTTCTGATTTCTAGACTTAAATGCTTTTGCCAGCTGCCTTGGAGTGTTTATAATTATGCCTGTGCCAGCTTGTAATGATCCTTGTATAAACGGAGAAAGTGGGAAGCTTCCAGTTTTAGTTCTTTCCCAGGTACTTGCTGCAGAATTCATTTTTTCGATTAATTCAGCATATTTAGATTTTGCTTCTGTTTTAGCTAATGCGCCTCCGTCCATTAACTTATTTAATAATTTTGGAAACAATACAGTGTTATCAAAAACAGTTAAAGGAGAAAATCTTTTTGCGGCGTAAGCTGTCTCACTAGAATATTTAAATGGATTAAATGATTTTAATAAAGGAACAGTGTTTTTTGCCCTCTCTACCGTCTCCATAACAGATGCTAAGCCAATGCGAGTTGCTCCCTTTATTCCAGCATTTACTCCTTTTGCACCCTTTAAAATACTTGCTCCTGGAACAAAGTTTAGTCCTGTCCAGAGATAGTCTCCCTTGGTTCCGCTACCTGCTATTATTTCTTCAATTGGTTTTCCAACGGCAGAGTAGATAAAGTTTTCTATTGATTTGTGTCCAGGCATCTTCTGCAACATTCCGCCCGTTGGATCAACGCTTCTCATAATCCCTCTAAGGATTCCTTCAGTATACTTTCTTGTACCAGGTGCTTTATCAACATCTTCTTTATTTTTTCCAAACTGATCGAAGTAGCTACTGAATTTATTTTTCAGCCCGCCAAATAATCCTCCGTCTTTATATCCTTTAACTAAGCCGCCGTTAGCATATCCTGCGCCTCCTTTAAACCCTGGAACTGGAATAGAAGGATCTGTGATTCCCAAAACGTGTCTAATAAATTCTTCTGATCTTCCGTTACGTGCCAGTGCTGTTGCTGATCTTCCAATTGCTGGGGACATATTGAAATTAGGCAATCTGGATGCTGTAGCCTTTTTTAAATTCTTTCTAATAAAGTCAAGATCTCTGTAACCATTCATTGACTGCAAGGCAAAGAATTCAGCTGCTTCTGGTGTTTCAGGAAGATACCTTCCCTTTAAAATCTGATTAATTTCTTCTTGAGTTATTGAGCTTCTATCTGGAAGAATAGCTGGTGTGTAAGGGCGAAACTTTCCTTCTGCTTCTAATTTATAATTTTCTCTAATTAAAGGATTATTTTTTTTATGTGTTTCCGCATTAAATAAGAATGGAGAATTATTAGAGTTTACAATACCGCCATCGGCATATCCAAGAGCTGCTGCGTAAAGAGAGCGTGGATCTTTTCCAATATTTGGAATGATTGGAGTTTTTCCGCTATTTATTAATAGTCCACCGAGTGTAGTTTCTCCTTTATACTTAGGTCTTCCAAACCCAACTATAGATGCTCCTGGATGGTTGTATAATCTTTTTCTTTTAAATACACCGTCTCTAATTCTAAATAGTCTATCCTTGTCATAATATTCTTTATCTTCATATCCCTTTGGGAATACTAGTGGTGGTTCTACCTCTGCAGTATTTCCTTCAATTGTCTCAAGCAAAGATTTTGATAAAATGTTTCTGACTAAACCTATATGCTGTATTCGATCCTGGCCTGGCTTATTGTTATCATATCCATAATTAAAGAATGCCATATCTCCTACCTGTGGATCTGATGTATGGTAATCACCCTTTTCTTTAAACTTTTGAGCACCACCAGCTGTATAAACCATATTATCTAATGGAACTCCAGCAGCATTTGCTACCCAGTTCATAAAGGCACCGCACCAAGCAATAAACCTAGAGTTTATATTTTTATCCCTATTGTCCTGCCATTTACCAAAAAATGTATCGTTATCCTCGTTGCCTTCTTTAAAGCCAAGCATTGACTCTGCGGCTTTAATCATTGTAGATAGTTTTCCGTCTGGCTCTATACCAGCAGTCATTGTATGCTTGTGTCCTACTAGACCACCATCGTGGAACATAAGTGGACCAAATCCGTAGACTCCGCTTCCAATACCTCCCATAGAAGCGCCAGAGCCTGCATAGCGCATTGGGTCCTTATCAATGCCCATTCCTGGGCTGCGGGTCTTTCCTGGTTTCTTAGGGAAGGATTCAAACGTCTTTTTCTTTAAATAAGATCGTATTGATGGTACAACATTTACAGGCCCGCCATCTGCATAACCAGGAACTGTAGCCGTTGATGTGTCCACTGTAGTTGGATCAATAGATGACATCTCAGGATCACCTGATTGATTTGGAAGTGGAGTCATCTTTGTTGGGAATGATTTAAATTCTGGGCTTACTGAACCAAATAGGCCTGGATGTGTTTTCTTATAAAATGTCTGGGAAACCTGGTCTCCATCACCATACCAGCCAATTACACCAATATGGTCTTTAGCAACTTTAGAAACTATAGTTGCATGGTCTGGAACGCCATCTCTGAATGGTCGGCCATCTTCATCGTATTGATAATCAAACCAAGCTAAGTCTCCAACTTTAATATTTTTATAATTGTTCTTTTTAGTTAAATCATTAAAAAGACCTTTCTTTTTATACTTTTGAGTTGCTTGCCATGCACTATGCATTTTGTCTGATATTTTAACTCCAGCTTTTTCAGCTACCCAGGCAACAAATTGTCCACACCACCATGAAGTTTCATCACCTATACCAAATTTTTTATTTCCCCAAATATTAAATTTATTAGTGTCAGACATTCCCTTGTCATAGAATCTGGCATCACCAGGTTTTGCGCTACCAAGTTGAGAACCAAATCCTCCATCAGGAGTCATACGGTCATGTAGTCTATAGTTGTGACCCGATCCAATCTGACTTTTTGCAATATCAAGGAATCTTTGAAGAGATCCCATTGGTGATGTAATTTTATCTATGCCATAATTTTTTCTAGGTACACTATAAAAATCGTCCATTCCTTTTTTCCAAGTAGTTGCAGATGGCAAAACTGAAACAAATCTATTATCACCTAATGAAATTTGTGAAGGGGGATGTGTGCCATCATCTAAATGATCATGAACTGGACCACCCTTGTGGAATTTCTGTCTATTAATTGCATCAAGTGTTCTAACTCCATATTTTGCAACAGATGATGCTTTAACTACATACTCTCCATGTGAAAGCATTGCTGGAATAGAATCAGATGTTCCAGTTCCTGGACCAGTTATGTGTCCTCCTGCTGCTTTTTTATTTGCATCTCCAACTGACTTATAAAGATCAGTAATTGTTCCAGAAGCATAATCATACTTATATATTTGTCCATCCATAGGATTTACAGCATATGCTTTTCCTTTGTATTTAAATACTTTAAAGTATTCCTTCATTCCGTCATTATTTTCTCTAACATACATCTCGTAAGATCCACCGCTTACAAGATTTGTTGCTGCCGCTCCAGCTTGATTTAAACTCTTTGCCGTGTTGGTATAGTCTTTAGCTGTACCTGGACGAAGCACCTCATCAGACTTAGTGCCCTGCGGAGTATTTGGTTCATATCTAGTGAGAGCTTTAACCAAATTATCGTTCAGCTCTTTTATTTTCAATCCGCCTGTTATTGCCTCAGCTTGTGCAAGTACTGCTTTTTGATCTACCTTGAATTGATCTAGTACACCTTTACTTAGAGTTTTTATTTCTGTTAAAACGCTTCCATTATATGCCACAGAAGTTGTTTGAAGTTGAATAGCTTTTCCATTTTCTGTAAAATATTTTGAAAAACCATCTCTTATGTATTTTGCAGAAAGAGAATTACCAGTTCCTGATTTTTGTATTTCTTTAATAAGTGCAACTAGTTTTCTATCAACTTCAGCTTGAGCAGCTGCTTGAAGTTCAACTGGCAACAAGGCAACGTTGATTCCTTCAACAGTTAGCTGATTGTATCTAGATTGAAATCCTTCCATAGTTAATTTAATTTCTTGGGCAACAGCTGTTCTATCTGCAGCCAGGGCTGCAGCATTGCTTCTTGCTTCTGATTTTTCTTGTATTCCTGCAGCTTTTTTCTCTAAAGGTGCTTTTGCTGCATTTGCAGCATCTTCAACTGCTTTCTGAGCAAGCTCGGATTGTCTATTTAAAGTTAGTTGATCTATGTCTAATTTAGCTTGGTTTGCTCTAGCCATATCTCCACGAGAAATAGCGTCAGAATATTCAATTTGTAGCTTTTGCAATTCCAATGCATAATTTGAGGCTTCTTGAGTTGCTCTTAACGCTTCTAGTTTTTTATTTTTTTCATCGTCAATAAGCTTTATCTTTTTAGCAATTGCCTTTAGCTCTTCCTGGGCGTTTCTTTGTGCAGCGTTTGCAGCTCTCTGAGAAGCAGCAGATGTAGCATTAATTGTTTTTTGCAATTTTGTTAGAGCTGTTTCAACTGTTCCATATGTTGTTGCAGTTCCACCAACATCTCCCAAGTCATCCATTGCACCAACTATTGATTGTGTAAATCCTGCTAATTTAATTGCTAGAGCAGAATCTACTTTAGATAGATCGGCAGCAAAACCAGAGGAGAACAGGGTCCACTTTGCTAAAATTCCTTGTACGCTGTCTGCTCTAGTTGTAATTTCTCCCAAAAGCCTATTACTTCTTGAGAGCTCGTTATATGCTTCGTCACCTATTGGCTTGTTTAAAGCATCTCCGTATACCCTGTTAAAATCTCCTATTACTTTCTGGTAAGCAGCAAACTCGTCAATAACATTACCTGCTTCATCTTCTGTACCTACAAGAGCTTTTGTGGTTAGACCAAATATATTAATTAATGATTCAAATCCTGCACCTAGTTCTCTTCCAAAATCAACAAAGTCGGAGCCCTTATTTAAAGTATTAAGAAGATTTCCTACTGCAAAATTAGCTGCTGTAGCTTGATCTGTAATTCCTGCAAATGATGAGTTAGAAAGTATCTTATACATATCTCCGCTCTGTGAGCTGTTTGCTAATGCCCCATAAATCTTTTTATTAGCCTCTTCAACACTTAGCCCTGCTGCTATAAATTGAGCTTTTTGGTTATTTACAAGTCTTAATGTTTCGTCAAATCCACCTGATCTGTTTATTGACTCTATTAATTCTTTTAACTTTTTGCCCTCTTCTTTTGCAACCTTCATCTGCTTAACATCCATTGCAAGTCCAGGAAGACCTGCCGATAGATTTTGTCCTCCTGCAGCTTGCGCTGAAAGCAATTTTCTGTTTGCTATTGTGTTTTTCATTTCTTCATTTAAATTAAAGTATTTTATTCCAGCCTGCTCAGCAGCTCTTGCTGTAAGCCCAAGCCCCATGGTTGCGTCTTGCCTTGAATCTTGAATTTTTTTGTACAGATTTAAACCTTCAATAACAGTGCCTATTACAAGTCCTATAGGGCCAAATCCTTTTAAAAGTCTACCAAGTAAGGCAACAGCTTTTGTTGCCGTTGCGGCTCCTGTAGCTATAGTACGTATTCCCTTTGAAACCGCAGCCATACCTGCTTTTGCTGCAGTTGCCATTCTGACAAACGGAAGGAAAGGAAGTATGCTAGATGCAACCATCAATCCCAGACCAGCTTGCATACCGCTCATTCCAAGTACTTTTTCTTTTTGCATCAATGCCATTCCGCCCATTGAGCCAGCCATACCTATGCCCATTTGGGCACCCATTCCCATACCACCTCTTGGAGGAATTGTAACACCAGATGCTTTTGCTTGAGCTGCTGTCATTGAAACACTATGTCCGCCAGTAGAAGCATTATTTACAAGGTATTCTCTTTTTCTAAATCCTACGCTTCCTACTTTTCTAGATTGCACTCCATCGCCATGATCTTTAAATTTGCCTATGTATCCTGGACCAAAGAATCCTTGTGTCGGAACTGCCATTCCTGCAGGATAATTTCTTGCAGCATATGCTTGCTGCTCTTGTATTACTGAATTCCTAAAATTATTAATCCCATTTGCTGCTCTCCCAGGCAAAGCTTGTATGCTTGAGGCCAGGGCCTTTGAGGAAGCCGCTAGTTTTGTTGACATAGACTTTGTAGTATTTATCATAGATTGTGCACTTGCTTTAGTTGACATAGCAATAACTCTTGCATTTATATCTATAGCTTTTGCTAGCTGGATTGAGTCTCTTTTAATCGAGTTTCCCATTCCTGCAAATGCTGCAGAAATTGCTGCTGTATTTCCAACTCCTGGAATGTTCATTGGCATTGTTGGCATATTCATATAAGGGAATTGTGCAAGTCTCATTGTGCTAACTGTTCTAGCCATAGATGCGGTAGGTACTCCAGTGTAAACATTACCAGCTACACCAGTGCCTCCAACATACGGAACACGGGCAACCTGCATCTGAGGATTACCAGATGCTGTGTATGAAGATCCGCTTCTTGTGTTGTAAGATGCGGCTCGTTCTGCTCTGGCTCTTTCCTGCGCTGCTCGTGTAGCAGGGTTTCCTTTTCTACCGTAGGAATATCTGCCTTGTCTAACTGCGCCACCGACTGGTCCTCCAGAATTAAGGTATCTTGGGTTAGCGTGTATGGAATGATATTTACTCCAATCAACATCTATTCCATCATCTAATCTTTGAAGCATTGCAACGTATGGCTGTCTAAGCTCTTTAGGTAACCCATTTATTATTTTTACTAATTCTGGACGAGCCTCTTCCAATGCTTTCTTCATTAGTCGACCATATTTTCTTGGGCTCATCTTAGCAACTATTGGGGCAGTATCACGTGCAAAATCTTTTCTTGCTCCGCCTTTAACAGCAAGTAAATTAATCATTGCTTGCCTTTCCATAGAATTCATTTCTGTGGCGAGGGCTGCATTACCAGATGCTTTAGCAAATACTCCAGCATTTCCAACATCTGGATTAAAATTACCAAAAACGTTTGACCTAGATAAATCTTTATTGTTCATAAGAAGAGAACCAGCAAGCTGTCTAATTACTTGATCTTCTTTCCAAAGTACACCAGTGCTGACAAAACGCGGGTCAAAGTCTGATTCTAGGGCCAGCAGCTTGCTTTTCTTTGATGGGTCTAGCGGGTTAGATATTGTTCTAGCTGTTTGAACTGGAGAATTTATACCAAAAGCGTTTCTCATAATTGTGGTTCCGATTGGCTCATGTATTGCAGTTAATTCATTAGGAACGCCTTTAACAAAAACTAATTTACCTGTAGGGTCTCTATATATTCCAGATACGCCAGGTACTGGATAACTCATACCAGAGCTTGGTGCAATTTGGTGTCCATATTTAGTTACTGGCATACTGGCAAAAGAACCTAGTGAATCTTTTGAGCTTAATGTCTTTGCTGTTGTTAAAATCTTAAGCATCTTTTCTGGTGCTAACAACGGCATAGGATTACCGTAAGAGCTTCTACCTCTAGATATAGATCCACCTGGAATCATTCCACCAAGGTTGTAGCCTGCTGGTACCAGTCTAGGTGGTCTTCCTGGAATCCATTTTTGTCTTGTTGCTGCAGCCTCTAAGAACATGCTCCAAGAATTTTTTTGTTTTCTATTTGCTCTTATAACATTACCAGACTCTATTTGAGCCTTGCTCTTAAACTTACCATCGTCCATGACTGCTGCATATAGATCATCTACTGTTGCAAACTTATCCATACCTGTTCTCTTTAAAGCTGATGCAAAATTTTCTCTTGCATCTTCTGCATTTAAATTTAAAACATCTCTTGATAGTCCAAGAGTTTCAAGCCTGCTCATTATGTTATTTATTCCAGAAGGAAGAACTGCCGCTAGGCCCATATATCCGCTGGTCATGTACCCAAGAGAACCCCTGCGTCTAAAATGTGCTCTATCATGCAATCCCTGAATAATAGGCATACCTTTTTTATTTTTAAATGTTGTTGGAGAAACTGCAGATATTAAATCATGCACTCCAGCAAATCTTTGATCGCGTAGCATTGCATCTCTGACTTTATTTAAATTATAATTAAGAGCCTTACTGCTACTTATTTCAGCATTTTTAGCATTTTTAACTTTTAGCTCTGGATGTCTTTTTTCTAAATCTTGTACTTGTTTAATTCTTAGCTTTACAAATTGCTCATCAGATCCACCAGATTGCATTTTAGCAGAATCAAAATTAGATGTCGCTGTCTGTATAGCTTTATCCATAGGCATTTTTGCTGTATAAGATAGTTCTGCTGCATCCAGCATAATCATTCTTACTCTCATGTCATCTGCGTACCTTGGATTATTAATAAATCTTAAATATTCCTTGTACTGCTTTTTAAATAGTCTTTCATCCATTTTACTGCCTGGAGTGTTAGCTGTTTTCTTTCCATATCCAGCAATGCCATTCATTATCTGTCCGCCGAAATTATATCCACTATTTGCTGCATCTACTGCTGCATATAGCTCAGGCATTCTTTGAATCTGGGGACCAAACACGGTCTCCTGTGGAGTAAGCGCTGCAGTTATATTACCACCATCGTTTAAATAAGTACTTGGTGCCATTGCAACCAAGGCAGCATTTGCAGGATCCATTGAGGCGGCTTGGTTGAGTACATAACCTCCTAGAGGAACATTTCCTAATCTGTCATCATAATCTATTGAGGATGGACCAGATACTGTAGTTTTATTTGGTCCGAATGATTCTATTTCTCCACCAGTATTAAATCTAGGAGGTCTTGTTGTTTGAATGCTATATGGAGCACCAAATGTTCTGACTCCACGTAGTCTACCAAACTCGTTCATTACAGATAGGTTTGCTTTTTTCTTATAAAGGTCTCTTAGAGTAAATTGTCCATTTGCATCAACAACTGGTTGATCCATCATTGGAGCTCTTGTTAAATCTATTGTTCTTCCTCGACTTGCTGCATATGCAGTTACTGCAGCTCCCATGTCTGCTTCTATTTGTGCATTAAGTGCAAGTATTCTTGCTTTTGCTTGTTCGACTGTTATTTCTGCATTTCTCATTTGCTGAACTATTGCGGCTGATTGAGTTGCTGCACTATCTGCAAACCTTTGAGTTATAGGAAGTATGTCGTCAAATGTGTCTAGTAGCTCTCTGCTAACTGTTCCGCCCATTGCAATTGTTTTCTTTAAAGCTGCAATTTCTTGTTGGCTTTGCATTCCAAGTGTTGCCATTAATGCGTGGTGCTTTGCCGCTTCGCCTGGAACAATTCCTGTAGATATTCCTTTTATACTTGTTAGGCCTTCAACATTTGGAAGTCTATCATGCATGTAAATTTGAGGAGTTCTTGATATTCCTCTATTAACTGGAACCGCTCCTGGTACCCCACCAAATATTGTTGCAGGGTTATTAGGATCTCTAGGATTAATATGAGACATTGCTCTAGTATCAACATCTCCTACATAAGGATCAGTAGGGTCAACCACTCTTCTTCCAGCAACCATTACTGGTGCACCGCCAACTGTTCTTACTCCTGGATTTACTGGTACAGCATTTTTAGCTGATACTGCTTGAAGGTTTTGATAATCTAAAACAAGTTTTTGTAATGCATTATGAAGAACTTGGGCTGCCGCAGCGTCTGAATAGAATGCAGTTTCAACCATCTCTGCTGCTTTTTGAGCAGCAATAATTTCTGGAGTAAGCATCTTCCAGCCACTGGCTTTCATAAAGAATGCTCTTAACTGAACAATACCCTTAGTTATATATCCAAAGAAGTTTGCAAGAACACCAGTTAACATAATAAGCGGGCCAACTAATGCAGTAAATCCTGCTAGGAAAGTAAGAGCTTTTTTAATTGGGGCTGGCAATCCCGTAAAGAAATCTAATATCTTAGTTGCTGCAGTTATAAGTTTAGTTGCAACACCTAAAAACTCTTCGCCGACATCTGCAAGTTCTGCTTTAAGTCCTTCAATGGCTTTCTTATACTTACCAGATGCAGACTCGGTAATCATCTTTAATTCTCGGCTAGCAATATCTGCTAACTCTCCAGTAGTTGCCTTCATTAAGTTCAAAACTTGAAGCGTCTGGCTTCCTTCTTTACCTAAGTTATTAAGCAATGCGCTCATTCTTGCAAACTGGAACTTTCCAAACATTTGCTCCATTGCTCTTGCTTTACTTAATGGATCAAGTGAATCTAAAGCTTTTTGCAAATCCATAAGAAGGCCAGTAGTGTCTCCAGTATTTTTTGCAACCATACCCATTACATCTATGCCAAAATCTGACATCATTCCAACGGTTTGCTTTGTTGGGTTTATGAGTGATGCTAATCCAGACTTTAATGCGTTAGCGCCTTCTGACGCATTAATTCCACCCTCTCGCATTGCAGTTAGATAAAGAGCTAAGTCTTTAACATCTCCACCTAGTTGCTGAATTACTGGGCCAGCTTTTGGAATTGCTTCTACCAAGTCTGCTAGTGTCGTGGATGTCTGGTTTTCAACTGCGTTTAAAAAGTTAATTGATTCTGTAAGCTCTTTAGTATTTTGCTTAAATGCTGTTTGAATTGATAGAGTTGCTTTCATTGCATCTTGCCTATCAACTTCACCAAGGATCGATAGTCTTGTTGTTTCAGCAATGGAATCTAAAAGCTGATTACCCATCTGCCCTGTAGCTGCAATATCAGCACCTAATGCAATAGTTTCTTTAAAAGATGAACCCATTGTTTTAGACAGCATCTTTGCGGTCTCAACAACTTCTTCTCTAACTCTTTTTAACTCTGTTGCAGATGTTGCAGCCAATCCACCATAAACTTTTGTAAGTCTTACTAGCTCTTGGTCTGCTTCTCTAAAAGCTTTTCCTGCTGCCGCCCCAAACATTGTAAGCGGAACGGTTAGACCAACAGTTAGCTGTCTACCAGCCCACTGAGTATTTTTACCCCAGTTAATTAAAGATCCTGCTCCTTCAGACAATGCACGATTCATAATCTGCATTTCCATACGAGCTAGTTTTCCACTATTTGCTATAGCATCTAGGCCTCTAGGAATCATAACGTTGTACTGCATTAAACCTTGAGCATTTCTGCCTAGCGGTTGCAGTACTGAATTCTGAAGCATTACCTGCTCTTTGGCAAGCTCCCTTATCATACCCTTTTGAGTTGTAGCGTGTTCTCTAAATGTTGAGAAGTAATTTCTAAGCTTTAATCTACCAGCATCTAGGTTTTTACCGAACTTATCTACATCAGAATTAAGGTTTACAAAGTGGCTGGAGTACTGTCCGCTTCCAGTTAATGTATCCCTAAATAAATTATTTGCTAATTTTGTAGAAGAAGCTATAGCCCTGTTTGATGAAAGAAGTTCTCTTTGTAATTGTTGGAGACTGGCGCTAGCCCTGTGTACTTCAGACACAAGGCTAGACAAGTCGGCTTTGGCGACTATACTTGTTACAATTTGTTCGTCAGCCACTAATTACTCCTAGAGTATCCTAGCCCTGCGCCAATTCCAAATCCAGCTTGCGCTGCTAAAGGCCCTTGTAATCCAACAACATCATCTCCTGATGCATTTATTCCAAGTGCTCTTCTTTGGATATCTTCAAAGGTAGAACCTTTTTTTTCTTCTTCTACATCATCATCTAATTGTATTCCTTTTAGAGATGCTGCGAATTTTCTTTGGTTATGCTCTTTTTCGTTTATCGCTGTAATTGTTTGAACCAATTCTGGCATCGATAAATTTTCTTCTAGCTCTTCGTAATTCTTCCAGTGACCCAAAAGAAAAACTTGGCCTTCTAAAGCGGCTAAATCTAGTTCTGACCAGCCAGTACCGCTGCCGCTATTAGGTTTGGGTCGTCCATCTTAATTCCTCCGCAAACCTCAAGGATGCGGTTGATTGTTGGAACGTCCAATGCTTCTTCAAGCTTATCTAAATCTTTAACAAGATCTGGAAGTTGAGTTTCAATTGCTACTCCGCATGCCTCAACTAAAATTCCAAGTGTTGCAGTCTCGTCTTCTGCATCTTGTACTTTCTTGATTACTTCCATGAACTTACGCAGTTGCTTGATTGATAATGGCTTGAGCTTTACTTTAGCCCCGCTTTGTAGTTCAATCTCTTCTACGTCATATACTGTTGTTGCCATTTTATCCTCCTTAAGGATTGTCTAAATTATTATAGCATAACCATTATACGGATACAACACCAAAGCCCCCAATTTCTTGGAGGCTTTGATATTAATTATTAATATAATTAAGCTGCTAGAATGCGGTCAATAATCTTACCGTACTCTGAACCAACGTGGGCTGAATCGCCTGATGGTAGAAGACGGAATGTTACTGGGAATGTTGTTGCTGCTGTACGAGCCAAAGAGAACTGTGACTGTTCCACAGAAAGAACACGACGTGCATAATATACACGCTCAGTAGCTGAAGCTCCTGTAGTTGGAGCTTGTCCAACTGCAATTAGCTGACGCTCTGTTGGAGCTGCACCAAGTGCACCTGCTTCCATACCGAGTGTGTCTACCTGAGCCAAACCTGTTCCTACATTTTCTGTAAGAGTGTCTGACTTCTGTCCAAATACTGCTAGAATATTTTCTAGTGTACCTTCTGCCATTTCTGTTGAAATTTGAACCTGCATAGCAGATTTAAATAGCTTAGCTGTATCTAGCAACTGATCAACAGTTACTGAATCATATGTTGGCTGGTAGCTGATCTGAAGACCATTGTTTGTAAAACCTACGTTACGGTATGCTGCTGCATCCGCTCCGCCTACTGTGTTTACATCTAGTGTGTTAAGTGTTTTCCAATATTCTACACCATTAGCAAACGCTGGAACCTTTGTAGATGGTCCCTTTGTTGCTGGTGATACTATTGCTGTTCCTGATCTGAGAGCTCCTGCTTCCATATCTGCTACGTATCCAGCTGTTGTGGAATCGTTTACAGACAAGAATAGAGGTGATGCACCGACAAGAATATTTTTTGCATTTCCGACATTTTGTGCCATTGTTATTTCTCCTTCATTTCATGAAATTAATATATATATTTGGCTGGCTAGGCCCTTTCCTCTGTTCTAATTTTACTCTACTACTTCATAAAAGGCAAATTAAGCAAACCTGCCTAGGCCATTTGTTATCCTAGAGTATTTTACCTCTAATATTACATCTGCCGCATAGAAGCCTTGTATCTCTTCTGATGGGGCTGTAGATGATATATCTGCTATATGGATACTATGAAACTTGAATTTATCTGATAGCCCCGCCCACTTATTGACATCCCTTGCAGACTCATCCATTCTTCTAAACTCATCGGTTAAAAAGTTTCTTATTTCAACAATATCGAGGAGGTCTGGGGAATATAGGGTCAACAGTATTTGTTCACAGCAAATCATCCAGTTGTTCTCATAAGACATTCCTATCTTATCATAGACTATGTGCTTCTTGCCGCTCAAAAATTGATTCATTTCTGGTTGTTGCTGCACTGGAACAATTGGAACAAGGGTTTCATTCAAGTTATCTGAGTAGTAGTCATCTGCATCAAATATGCTGAGATCTGTAAGTCTACTCCATAGGAATTTTCTTATTTCAAACATCGCATCTAATTTATAATTAGCCATGTGCTAACCTCGCAAATGCTGCTGATGTGGCAGCTTCCGCTTCATTTGCTAATTGATTTGCAGAGAAGCTATACTTAACTGTCTTAATTTGTGCGGGAACTCCCAAGGCTCTGGATAAAGATGAGTTAAAAAGTCTTTGGAACCCCGATTTTTTTATAGACATATTAACTAGCTGACCAGTAAAAAAATATCTATAAGCGGAAAAGAAAGAATTTTTAACTGCTGCTCCACCTGGTTTTCTAACGGTAACCGACTGGCCTTTAGGCATAAAAACTGTATATCCATTTACATCAAATACTAATCTTTCTGAAAATCTAGGGGCAATGATTACAGTCTTTCCTTCTTCCATAATAGAAGCTTTTTTTATAAATACATGCTTGTTATTAGAATTCTCAGATGGAACAAATGATTTAGAATCAATTAATTCATAATTAACCTTTAGAGATAGGCCATCTGCTGGCAATTTATTTAATTTAAATAGCCTTGCCTCATCCTGACCAACTCTACCCCATTCATAAACATGGTGAAAAGACTTTGGAGATGTTCTTGCTTTTGCATCTATATAATCGCCAAAGTCAACTTCAAGTTGATCAAAGATTACATTTCTAAATGCAGATTGAAATTGTGGGTTTGATGCTAATTTTGCCATCACATTTGTTTTGTAGAATAATGCTGCAGATATTTGTGCAACAGTACTATCCCTTATTGCACCACTAACTGGCTTCTTAGACATTAAGTTAACTAATCCGCTTGCTGCTTTAATTGCTAAAATTTCAGATGCCAATTTGCTGATTCTCCGCTCTTTCTAATGAGGAGTTATATCCAACAACATTTCCAAACGGGTCTGATATTGGAGTTGTTCCTACCACATCAAATACCGTATCAGTATCATTTGGATAATTTAATTCATACCAGATAGGTTTGCCATTTACATCTCTAATATTTTTTACTTTATCTCTAGCAGTTAGCCTATCAGATGTTCTTACTTCTATATATTGATCATTAGAATATTTATTTGTAAATTTTTGTCTGTCATTACCTTTACCGCCGTTTTGGCTAATAATTCCACGGGCGTAACAATCTATTGTTTTAATATAAGAAAATTCTCTAACCATTGCGCCAGTGTTTGAATCCTGCCGTTCTGATTGACGGTAGACATCCATTTTCATGGTCATTAAACCATCAACCACGTCAAACATTACACCAGTACCATTTGTGTTATAACGTAGTCTGCTAGAAGCCTATCTGCGTAAGAAGATCCAGTTCCGTTAAATGCCTCTGAAGAATATTCAAAATCCCAATCTGTTGTAGAGATTTTTTTAACATATCTATCTCTCCACACACGATCTTTTGCAAAGTACATCTTCATTAGCTCAACCGCTGCGTCTCTAACTTCATTTGGAATATAATCCCAGCCAAATCTTGCATAAACTTTATACGACTTTGATCTTCTAAAAATATTTGGGGAAGAGTCATTTATTGAAGGCGGCACCATTCCATTTGCAATATATACATCATCATTGATGCCAGCAAAATGGTTTGCTCTTATTCCAAATCCACTTACTGTATTTTCAACAACTATGCCTAAATTATTAATGCTGTTAATATTGTCTACCAATAGTTCATCATTAGCATATAGGGTATGTAGTCGATTTATTTTCTTAGGCATTGAAAGTGTATCTGAATCACTTCCTATCGTAAAGAATCTATCATCATGCAAATAAAACTTTTGTCCAGTGTGTCCTTCAATTATGTTTCTTGCATATCTTTCCGCCAACTTTAACTCTTGATGTGTCCTATGACTTGGATCATTTGAATCTGAACCAAGACCCATCTCTTGAGCTGCCTCTTGAATATCAACGTATGGAGTAACAATATCTAGGTAGGTTGTAGTTGAGTATGCAACTGAGTTGAACTGCCAATCCCAAACTAACTTAAACTTTCTATTTCTTGTTGAATGCTGCACTGGCAGATAAACACTAAATGATCCTTGGTCAACTTCACTCGCTTCTGCTGTTACAGTAGCAATAATTGATGATGGACTAATCTGTGGAGAAACAAGCGGATCACCAGTTATGTCATAAAATTTTACAACTACGGATGATGTTGGCGTTATAGCTTCACCTTTTACGTAAAGTTTTGTTGTTGCTGCCGTGCTTGTGTTTATGTATATCTCTGCCATGTGTTAGGCTTAGTTGTAATACTCCTGTACTTCTCTAGGTGTAGCCAATCTAAACCCTTCCTCCTTATCAAAAATTTCTTGAGCCACATCTGGCTTCATTGCTACAAATGGGTGCTCTAGTGTGAATGTAAAACCTAGTGCATCGTATCTGTAGTTTGGTCGATCCATTTTTACTAGAACCATATCTTCATCTAGCTTTTGATTTGGATCTAGTCTAGGAAGAATTTCATCTGCATCTTCTTTTGCGTTCTCAATGTTTTTAAGTGTACCTTGATATACTGACCAAGTTACTCCTTCTTCTGAAAGTGATGCAATAATATCTGCTTTGTTTTTTAGGCCGTCCACATCAACTGCGAAGTCCGCTGCTAATGCTTTTAAATCCTTGACCTTAAGTGTGTCAAATGACATATATATACTCCTTTGGTATGTATATAAATTATAGCACTATAAAATTAAAATGAAAAGCCCCTAAAATTAATTAGGGGCCTTTCCAGCAAGTTATTTCTTAAATTAAGAAGCAACCTTAACGTCTTTAACGACTACCCATGCGTCTGCCTGCTCAATTTGGGTACCCACGCGAGTATACATTGTATATTCGATTGAGTCCTTCTTTGGCCAGAAGAAGCGGTAAACAGTTACATCGCGCTTGATACCAATAACAACGTTATTTGGGAATGTCAAGTGGACGTCTCCGTGCTCTCCTGTTGGTGTTGCATATGATCCTACTTGAGTTTCCTTAAGTAGTGGAACTTCAACAATTGGAATACCAAATGCGAATGGTGCAACATATCCTGCTGGACCACCTAGAGCACCTTCGTTTCCACGGATAATGCTTGAAGCAATATCTTGTGGGTTAACGTTTTGGATGTTCTGTGAGTTTGAATACAAGTAATCTTGTATAAGGTTTGAGCCTGCAAGGAAGCGTAGGTCTGGACGACGTTGCTTGTACTTACGTGGCATTGCCTTTAGAGCCTTGTTGAAGATGTCACGAGACACTGCTGCGCCCGCTCCAGCTACTACACGACCATTTGTCTTTGCAATCTTGACAATACCGTCGAATGCCTTATAAAGGTTATCTCCAGTTAGAGCTGTGTTACCGTTAAGGACTACGTCCTCAAGGTCGTTACCAGCTTGTGTTGCCATGAGTCTTGCAATGTGATCTTCTAGATCTGCACCTTCAATGTTGTCTTCTAGAGACTCAGTTGAAAGCTCCCAATCTAGGCGAAGTTTCTTTGTTGTGAGAGAAATCTTTGAGAACTGTACGGCTGCATTTGAGCCAGTGTTCTCTGCTTCAGATGCAAGCTTCATAAGCTTTTCTCCGACGCCGATACGATCAATCTCTGTAGTGTCAGCTCTCATTCGAACTGTACGTGCTACCTTACCGATTACTGTTGCATCGAACATGTAATCAAGGAATCTTGCGGATTGCTCAGGATTGAGCAAGCCTCCCTTACCCTCGGAACCTACGTGAATTCCGTCGGTAGGGTTTGCTGAGCCAGTCATTCCACCTGTTAGTGTTGTGCCTACTTCAGCTGCTTTTGCTAATAGTTCATTACTCATTAGTTTTTCACCTTACCCTTTATTTTGTTAATTCGCTAACGGAACCGAGGAAAGTGCCGTTCCATTTTGATTTTTTGATTGTTACTCCTGTTGACCCGCCAAGGTCAGAGGACTTCTTGATTGCAGTGTCTGATTCTACTGCGTCTACTCTTTTTTCAACTGTGTCCATTATAGACTTAATTGAATCAACTGCTGTTGAGAGTTCTGTGTGCTTTTCTGCTAATTCTGAAATTCTCAAATCGACATTCTTGCTGAAAGCTTCGACTGTCTCCTTGATTGTTGAAACCTGAGCAGCGTTTGCCTCAGAGGCCTTTTCCAAAGTCTCTGAGAAGAAACCCTTAAGGTCGCCTAGCATCTTAACAAAATCAGGTGACTCCTGAACTGTTAGTTCTGCTGATTTTTCCAGAACTTCGGCAGAAGTTACTTCAGCTACAACTTCAGCAGAATCTTGTTCTACTGGGGCAACTTCTTCAATAATTTCTGCAGGTGTTTCTACAACTGCTTCTTCTACTACTGGAGTTGCTTGGTTTATATTAAGCTTTTCCACTTCATTTCCTCCTTCTGCAATTGCCGTATTTATATTTTGTGTTTCAGGCAATGTTTGCAATCTTGATCTACGTGAATCAAGAATCTTTTCTATTTCTTTTCCTTTGTTTACGTCGTTTGACTCTACCCATCCAATGAGCTCTGTCTTTTTTCCAGTAACTGGAGACAGGTATTCTGACTCTGTTGACATAAATACAGAATCGCTGTCTGCACAATAAAAAATATTTTCCATTTTAACATCTGCTGCGATGCCTTTAAAAATCATTTGTCCGTTTACTTTTTCAATAGAAAAAATGTTACATAGTTCGTTTGCTGGTGAATCAACGATTGATAGTTCAACTAGTGCATAATCTTTAATAAATCTTACTGATGCTCCTGTTGATTTGTTTACTTCGTTATCTGATTCAAGAATCTTTCCGCCAATTGAGAATCCAGTGAGAGTTCCGTCTAAAACTTTCTCCCATGTATCCTGAGCGCCTTTTGAAATGTATGCATCAACGTAAACTCCGTTGTAAAATTCTTTTGTTATTGGGTCGTAAAAAGTCTCTGGTCTAAATGAAGCAACCTTGCCAACTGCAAGTGGCTGATGCATTTCTCTTAGGTTTCCTCTGAAACCTTCAAATGCTTTCATACTTGCTTCTTGTGTAACGACGTCACCAGTCTGATCCAGGTTGTCTAATGTTGCAAAACCTGAGACTGTTCTTTTTTCTCTATTGACCTTTGTAAATGGAATTGATAAATTAATAGCATTTCCATTAGCGGACCAATGTGACTTTTCTATGATCATATGTATATATTATAGAGATTGTTGTATAAAAAGGCAAATAACCAGTTGAGTAGAACTAGTTGACTTGTCTTCCGTCTCCCTTTGTATTTCTACCCTCCCCAGATTTATCTGGGGAATTAGCTGATCTTTCTTGGTCACGAGTTCTGCTCTGATTTGCTTGGGCTTTAATTTCGGCTGCCTGTGCCGCAAGGTCGACTGGCACGTCCCCGCCTTCTCTTGGAACCATACCCATTCTAACTCTAATTTCATTTGGAGTTATTACCTGGAATCTAAGATATCTTTCATCAATCTTTGACTGGGTATCGGCATCCGTTAAACTTAATTCATTAAATCTAAGTTCTAGTGCATCAGTCATTTCTTGAATTATTTTATTAATCTTTTTTTCAAGGTTTTCCTGTGCTGGCCTACAGACTTGCTCTTTAAATGTCTTATCTGCATCTCTGGCTGCAGCTAAATTAATACCTGCTGGTGTGCCAATTTTATTAATTGGGACTCTGTGAGCCATTAATATTTCATCTCTATTTGAATTTCTGTATTTTTCAAATGAGCCTTCCTGTGCGCCAGCTTCAATTGGCTCCATTTTAAATTCAGTTTTTGAATCTGATGAGTCTGGTGGAAGTGGAATGTATAGGGATCTGTGGTTCTTTCCTTTTAGTCCAACTTGAAAAAACTCAAGCAATTTTCTTTCTGACTCTGGTGAAAGTTTTGCTCCCTTTACTGTAATAATATATCTTGGGACCGCTTTATTTTCAAAGTAATCTAAGTTGTATTTACCAGCAAATTCATTTCCTGCCATTGCGTTCTGTGCAGCAATAATATCTGGAATTCCATAGTAGTTATTCTTTGGAGTATACTTCTTTAAATGAATTATTTCATTAGGTCTGTCTTCTTGTCCAGCAATTGGATTAATAGTTTTAGTATCTCCGAAGTTTCTAAAGAATACCGCCTTGCCATACAGAAGTTGTATAAAACCGTCTCTGAAGCGTCTTACACGCATTGTCTTTGAAGGTATATGCCCAATGTACCCTATCTTGCCAGCAGTCGTTCTACCGACCTCCAGATAGCCATTACCAGTAGCCTCATAATCAGTATAGAACTTAATAAGTGTTTCTTTAAAGGTTTCATCTTCATTGCAATCTTCAAGCCAAGCATGCAAGTCTTGTTTAATTCTATTTAACTTTTTGCGGGCACGATCTAATTGTTTCTCATCCTGGATCTCTTCCAGGGCACCAGTTGTCTTTTTTGATTCTATAAAATCAAATCCAAGACCAACTATATTTGCAACCTTTGCATTTATTGCTGCATAATTGTATGGGGAAATTTCATAAATTGTTGAAAGATAATCTAAATTATACTCTGGCTGAACTAAATCAAAGGTGGCGTAACCACTAACAGCTTGCTGAACTTGGAGCTGCTGGCTTTCTGAACCATCTTTACCAACAAATGCTTTTTGAATATCTCTAGAAACTTTTCTTCTAAATGATGCACCTAATCCAGCTAATTTAAGTATGTCTTCTGAATCTATGTCAAACAAGTCATCTGATTTTTGTGTAGTTGGATTATTAAATCTAACCCAATCTGCTGCATTTGAAATGTCAATATTTTCGCTAAACATTTCGTCTTTAGATTCAATCATTTTTGAGGACCCCTAAGTTTAGCCATCTCTTCCTTATGGACTCCTATGTCCAACGGATCTGGGGTAAGACCCCACCTTAATCTTTGTTTTTGATATTCAAATTCTTCGTCATCAATTTGTCGGCTTCCCTCAATAAACTTAGGCTGACCTTCTTCAATTCCATAGTGGGCAACTGCCTTTGCTAACAACTCTATTCTTTCTTTATTGCCAAACATTGATGCTATTGATAAGAAACTATTGTCTTCATCGCCGATCCATCTTCCGTCAGGCATCTCCCAGACATAGACTCCCAATCTGGTCTCGCCAGATTTCATTTGAGCATTAATTCTTTTTATGTCCATAGTTAATTATTTTACCATTCTTATATCCATAAGTCCAGCTTTTTGTCACTTAGCCTGACAAAATTATATAATCTGGAACACAATTTTGTCTCTAGAGTAGGTTGCTATGGGCTGTTCTGTCAGCACAATAGACGATCCTTGCCCAATAGATGAAGATTTACCAATATAAAGATTATAATGATCTGCTGGACTTATTGTGGCACTCGAATATGTAGCAATATTTTGATACAGGTTGTCATCTAGAACTCCAGACCTTACTCCCAGCAGCTGCTTGCCGTTAAGCCATAGCTCTCCAGAAATCAAAGAGGTTGCCGTTATAAATATATAGTTTGGCTCGTCAACATAAAGGTAAGAAGATATGTTTGTTGCCGAGGATGCGTCCTGGCCATTTATATATATACTGCTAATATTTGATTTAGAAATTACTCCGCCAGCTGACCAAGAAATTGATGTTTCTACAAGCCCAGTTTTATTAAAAATAAAATGTCCGCTGGACAATGACTTTGGAGTAAATATCATTTCTATACTTTTTGCTGGTTCTACTAAGCTGACAAGAAAGGCTGATGATTTTGGTCTTACCCCGTTATTATAATTTCTAGACCTTACGGGGTAGCTATTGCTTGATAGATCAATGTCCCAGGTTAATCCAGATGTTGGTTGTGGCACTGATATTGTATTTCCACTGTTGTAGGAAGATACCTTTTTCTCATTATAAAAAGAAATTTTTAAAGAATATAGTTCTGGGATATAAAGATTTAGATTTGAAGATGCAAATGATATTTTAAAATATAAAAATTTTCTTGAAGAAAAGCTAGAACCTTGTGTAAATCCTGGGATAGAAGATCCATTTGTACAGATAGTCCACGGGCCAGATTCAGACACATCTGAAACATAAACAGAAACTCCAGTTGATGCAACCCAATCAATTCTTGAAGATACATATGGCTTTATAATATTTAATCCTAAATCTTTTATTATTTCTCCATAAGTACCTGAACTTAAATACACGCTGTCATCATTTTCATTATAAGAAAGATTTATATTGTCATATATCAAAGATATCCATCTCTCTCGATCTGGATAGAAATATTGTGTTTCTGGGTTATAGTATTTTTCTGAAATTACAAATAATTGACCAAGGTCTGGGACAACAATTTGCTCTTCATTAGTTAAAAATAAATTTTTATAATGAGAGTATATTGCTTCATTAGATAAAGCATATCTGTACACCGCTGGACTATCGATTAAAAAATATTCTCCTGCTGCTGATGGACCAGCCAGGAGCGCAACGCTTGGGTTAGTAAACTTAATAGAAATATCTTTTGATGCTGCAAGAACTCCGTCTACATAAATACTCATTGATCTTACAGAGTATACTCCAACAATATGCATAACCTTATTTGGATTTGGTACAGAATAATCAATACGCTCTGATTCTAATTTAAATACAATGTTGCCATTGTCCCAATACAATCCAATTCCAGCAGAGTCTGCCAAAATTGGAGTTAGGGATGTTAATGTTTTTGGGTGAATCCATGCTTCGAGGGAGAAATCATTATCGGAAGTGTCTGATGTTGCAAAGCCTCCCGTGCCCGTTGTTCCAGAAAAATCTTTTGATATTGTAAATTGTATATAATTAGAACTATCAATTTTATTTGAGTGGGCGCCTCCTGATACAACTGGCATACCAAGCTTAACTATTTGTCCTACATAAGATGCGTGATTTCCACACCCAGAAATATCATACGCCACAGAACCAGATGACTCGTCTAGTTTCCAAAAGCCGATAGGAGCATCTTTTATTACATCAAGGTAGTAGGACATATTTTAATTATATCAGAGGGTGTTGATTAAACCCAATGGCCTATTGCAATATATCTTGAATTTCCATTAGCTGGCTCTGCGGTTATCTGCATATCCGATGGGGCTATAATTATACTGCCTGCCTCTGGCTTAAAGCTAGATCTTCCAGGTATTGAAATTTCTCCACCAGAAAAAGAATCATTAATGTATAGTCTAGCGGTATACTTACCATTTGCCCCACAATTGTTCTTTACTTGTCCGTCATTATGCTTTCTTACAAAGTAGTCCGTGCTTAGGTTGACCTGTTCTTCTATATTGTTAAATAGCTTGTATTGAGTAAAGCAATAATGAAATGTAGCCTTAAGATTATTGATTATAAAAAGACTACGAGTGTCTACCGTTTCTGTCTCATTTGATAAATCAGATGATATTCTTTTTTCATAACCATATTCTGTATCGTGCCACTTACTAATTAAGCTGGTTGGATTTTCTTCACTTCCCTCAAGGAAGCCTATGTAGTTACCGATTTCTTGAAGACAATAAGTAAAATAAAATGTCTTTGGTGCAATTTCTTGAAAAACGTACATTGCCATAATTAACTCTTTCTAGTTTGGAATAAAAACGCCATCTACGAATTTACCAGTATTAAGCCAAAACGATGGAACCATGTATTTAGATCCACCTTTTATTAGGTGTGCAGTATGACTGTATGGATCAGTTGAAGGGAAAATGATTACGCTCCCAGCCTTTGGCTTAACGTGAAACATAATTCTATCGTGATTAAGCGGGCTATCAAAGTCTTCTGAAGCAGCATCATCTGTGGAAGTTAGTACTCCATCTTTTACGTTAAAAGATATTTCTCCACCTTCATAGTCATCATTCAGATACATTACCATAGAATACCTAAGTCTTCTGTCTCCCTCTTGCTGATCAAAATGTGACCCCATAAAAGTTCCAGGCATGTATTTTTTAATTGCTGTATCTGTCATTAAAACTATTTCAGACTCATCACCAATATTTGAAGCATAATCTTCACAGACATTTTTCATGCCATCAAATATCTCATTAAAAATATAATTGCAGTCATCTATAACATCTTCAGATATATTTTTCTCTATTTCTTCAGAAGATAAACATTTAATTCTTTTGTGTGATCCATAAATGTACATTTGTCCACTACATGCACCCCACTCTTCCCAAGGGGTAATAAAGCTTGAGTATTTATCAGACTCTGTTGATTCAATTAGATCAACAAGCTTTTTAGGGTCTTTTATAACATCAGTGTAGTAATACACCTTATCAAATAATTCTTCGCTTTTCATACTTCCTCCTATTTATAACTTTTGTAATAATTGTACCAGATATTGTTACTTAAATAAATCTTCTTTATCTGGGTAAACAAACTCTGGCTCCCAATTGGGATCTTGCTTAAACAAAACATCTTCTCCAGTTGGATCTATCCAAAACATCGGAAGCATGTATTTCCATCCTGATTTTACTTCATGCGCTGTATGACTAAATGGTGAGGGTGATGGGAATATAACTATGCTACCAGCTTCTGGTTTAATATAGAAGTCGTACAATCCCTCATTAGCAGGATGCATAAGGTCACCCTGCAAAGAAAGTTCTGTGGCAGTCAAAACTCCTTCTTTTATAGAAAAAGAAAGCTCCCCGCCTTCATAGTCATCATTTGGCCAAACGACTAAAGAATAAAGAAGCCTTGTGTCACCTTCTTGAGAGTCGTGATGAACTCCCATATAGTTGCCAGCCCTATATCTATGAACACCAAACTGTTCTAATAGGGTAAGGTCTTTATCTATGCCTTGTTCTTTTTTATAATCTTCACATACATATCTTATGGCATTAAACAATGGGTCTCTTATTTTAATAAACATTTCTTTTGTTTCTTCAGAAACGTCTTTATCTATGTTATATACATTATTTAATAAACATAATTTTTTATATCCATAAACATATGGGTGCCCCATAGATCTGTTTTCGTCTACATCCCACTGATTCCACGGTGTTAATACAGGGTATATATCAGGATTATTTTCAGAATCATTTACAAGATCTAGCCATTCTTTTACATTAGGTATAGCATTTCTATAATAATAAACTTGTGGGTGAAGCTCTTCTCTAATCATTCCGTTTTCTAGTACAGTAGTTTTTGTCATTTTATCTCCAGAGCTACATCTTTTTTAGCAGTTTGATCTGGACCAGGCTTTAATCTTTCGCCTCTTGATTTAAGATCTGCCCAAACTTCAGCATCCTCTGCTTGTCTTTTTCTTTGTTCTGCTATATCGGTTTCCCACATAGCCTGTTTTTCTTCACTATATACTGCCTCTTCATTGTCCCAAAAAGATCCTATTGTAAATCTTGTTCCTTTTGTAATCATTTGAACTTCGTGGATATTGTGATGGCCACCGTTAAAAGCTGCAAGCATCCCAGTTTTTGGTTGAAGTGAAACATCTTGGTCTCTAAAGTTTAAAACACCACCTTCAAAATCATCATTTAAATAAAGGAATGCTGCCCACTTACTTCTTTCAAAAGAATTGTACTCTGGTGAGTCTATGGGTGTATTGTCTGAGTGATAACCAGCGTATGCGCCTTCTACCCATTTCTGTGCATGATAGCTAACTAATCTAACCTTGTCACCCCTACATATCTCTGTAGCTTCTTGTATTTTATCTTGAAGCGTAGTGAAAAAATCAGATGGTAGTCCAAATTTTTCTTTATCCTCATCGTCTGGCAAGTTAGATGCAAATGAGTCGTAGAATGATATAGGCGCCCAAGGTAGGGTTCCTTTTTCTACGGAATGCTCCCAGTATTTTATAACGGCTTCACAGTCTTCTGGGCTAAGAAAATTTTCAAAAAAAACAATATCTTCTTTTATCCTATTTTGATTTTCTAAATTAAATGTCATTTAAATCAATCCTTTCTAACTTTTTCATTTCATCATAGTCTATAGTTTGATAAACTCCAGATTTTCTTTCCTCTTTGGTTCTGGCAATTTCCATCTCTTTCCATATTTCTTTACCATAAAGCTTTTCGTTTTCCAGCCATTCTTTTGATCCAGGATAAAACCTAACCCAATGGTTTCTTACAAAATACTTAGGGGTGCCCTTAACTTTTTCAACTCCATGCATATAAAATTGTCCAGCATCGGAAAGAAAATCTGGGTCTCCTGCTGGGAATAACAAAATGTCGCCTTTTTCTGGTTTGTAATAAACAGTTTTATTGTCTACCAAAAAAGTAAGTCCTCCGCCTTCATAGTCTCCATTTAAATACATGGTGCAGGTAAACGTAAACTTATATCCTCTAAAATCATGATAGTCTCTTTGGTAGTCTGTATGTACGTGCATTGCAAGGTCGGAATCTTCAATTCCTCCATCGACTTCATACTTACATATTGAAGGTCCCATTCTTTTCCACATAGGATCATCCGATCCAGTTTCTTCGTTAAAAACTATTGCGTCTCTATCAAGTGGTACGCCAAACGTATCCGCATACTGACTTGTTGTTTTATTAAAAACCTCAATTATTTCATCCCAGAAACGTTTTTCCAATTCAGTTCTTTCAGATGATTCAATTGAATGGTTAAACTGATCAGCTTCTTTTCCAAAGGTGTACCAGCCATGCCAATTTAAAGCAGAGCCTTCTGGGTTTTGTTCCGAATCAATTATTGTTTTTGTTAATAGGTCGATGTCTTTCCATGGATTTTTAAAAACCCATATCTTTGGATATATCTCTTTGTAAATAAAACTCATGGCTGTCTTTCTCCAGTATGCTCTAGTATTTGCCAGAAGAATGGTGACGTATATCTTCCTCCAGAAATAATTGGTCTAACTCCGTGAATATAACCTTTATCACCTGGAAAAAAATATGCTGATCCTCCAACTGGCTTAAACTCTATTCCTTGAATTGGAAAAAATAGTTCTCCGCCCTCATAGTCATCGTTAAAATAAAATAATGAAGCTATATCATAATGAGGAAAATCATTAGGTGTTCCAGCATCTGGGCCTTCATGCAGCTCTTTATCTGCATGAGGATCTTGTCTTGAACCAACTGGCCATCTTACAATAGCTGGTCCTGTTGCTTGAACTTTGACATTAAAAAATTTTTCTACCTCTAACTGCAATCTTGATATAAGGTTATCTACTACACGAACTATGGTTGGATCTGCAGAAATTTCCATAGACCTGCGTGTGCAAACTCTGTCGTGCCAGGCATTTGCATCATATATAACTGTACCATTTTCATTTACATGAGAATCAGTAATATCCCATGTTGTATTGTTTCTAGCAAAGTCTGTAAGCCTTATTCTTTCTTCGTCGGTTAAAAAGTTCTTTAGCTCTACAATATTTTCTGGGCCTGTGCCAAAAAAACCAGAAGGAGTTATAGATCCCAATGATCTGTAGTCATGAGTGTTATTAGTATTTAATCTGTTTTCCATTTTATTTATATCTCCTTCTAGTCCAAAATTTCTTCTTGTAGACTCCACCTTCTGGTGTTCTAAAAGTTTCTGATGTTTCTCCTGCTTTTCTCATAATGGCCACTGGTTTATGAAAAATGAAATCTGATTCCCAGTCTTCCCTTTTGAATGGGATTATCTGTAAATAAGGAGTTCCAGCAGGTACAACTCCAGTAAATCCATTTTGTATAAAAAATGGTATCAGGCCCGATGTTGTAACCTTGTCACTGTCTATTATACCACCAACGGTAAGCCATGGTAAATCAAAATGATTTATTGGTTGTATGTAAATGGAACTATATCCTTCTGGAAGCTCTGGGGCCCAATTAGCATACCAATGAAAATGGTTTTTATCATAACCAGCAGGAACTTGAAATCCAACAGATTCTGGTCTTTCTCCTACAAAATCATCAAATTTTAATGGAACTCTTGCCTTTATCCTATTATTTTTTTCATAAAATTCTATATCGCATGGGGTAACTAAAGTATATCCTGTTGTAAATGTATCTAGCATGGCGGGACAAGCTTTAAAGTTTAGCATTTTGCCACCGTCTTTAGAAGCATTAGAAACTGGATTTCCATAAAAATCTTTTACATATATGTCAGCATCATGCCACCATTTGGGAATTACTTTTGCAGTTGGGCATGGCGCTGTCTCAACATCATTATAATGTTTATTTGAGTGAAATGTAATTTTGTTCATTCTGGTATACCGCAGCCTTCTGGACCATCTATAGAAGTTTCATCATTTTTTAATCTTAAAGATTTTACTTCATGCGATCCAATTTTATTATTTTTATGATCTACAGCATTTCTATAAAAGTCAGTCCATTTTCCAGACTTATTAATATCACTGACAATTTTGCCATAATCTTCTTTTGGAAAAAAATCTATTGGCAAATCTTTGTAGCCCTTTACTGTTGCTACTGAATTATTTAAACTAGATAATGATATAGGAATAATTGATGCAACTGGTGTATTTGCTGGAATAGTAATAACCTCGTTGGCTTTTGTTATTCTCCACGCAACTGGGAAAGTTCCTTTAAAAAATGAAGTGCTTATTAGCGTTGTAAACGGCCAAACTCCATTTATTGGCCAGTTTGGGGTTGGCATCGCTAGCATGCTTATATCTTCTTTACTTCTTATAACCAAATTTGTATTAAAGCTAATTGTTGCATTAGCTCTTGAGGTTGAAACATATTCATGTCCTTTTAAAACTTTAACATGAGTATCTGTTGAATCCGATATCCCATCCCAAATAAATTCAATATCTACGGGGAAAGAAATTCCCCATCCTAGAGTATTTGAAAGACTTACTGGAAAGCAATGGTAGGCATGCTTATCAGATGTCTCGTCCATCCAGTCTCTTTTTACACCAAGCGGCTGAATGTTTGCTGATTGATTTGGATAAACTTTGTATACATCAAAGTTCATCAATACCCATCTTTCATGGACTTGTCAGACATAAATTGTCTATAAAAAGACTCTGTATGTGTTGCGTCGTTATAGTCTGTCATGGTTACTATTGAATATTTTAATCCAGACTTTACTGGAAGAGCAGCATGTGAAAATAAATATGTTGATGGGAATATATATAAATCTCCAGCCTTTGGTTTAATAGTTAAATTAAATTTATCAAACCTTAATCCACCTTCTTCATAATCATCATTTATGTATGCAACCATTGAAACTGTTGATATATAAGACCATCCATGGTCTGAGTGATAAGAGAAATGTTGACCCTCTCCATATTTAATAAAATTCATTGCTTCCCAATATTTTAATTCAATATTATAAAAAGCAGAGTAATCATTTAATGCAATAGCTTGTGCATCGTGTACATCTTGCCAAATTGCATCTACATCTTTATTATATTTATCTAAAGGGTTACTATCTTCAAACTTTTTCCATTTAAAATCTACACAGTCTCTATAGTCTGGCATCTTTTCTCTATAACCTACTGTTGCTTCTTTCCAGGTGTGCATTCCTTTAGAGTTAGATATTGCACTCTCAAGCCTATTAATTATATCCATCTCTGGGGTAATTACATTTCGATACACCCATATTCCTGGAGATAGCTCTTCTTTTTCATACATTATTTTTACTCACCATTTCCCTATTGGACATTCAGCATCTTTTAGTTTAGTTTTTAATGCCATAAAACAACCGCATTTTTTGCACTGTTTTGTTGATTTAATAAATTCTGGGCATGAGGAACATATACTATATCTTTCTTTAGATACAGATTCTTCTGCATATTCTGTTTTTGGGTCTATAAAATCCCAGGGCCTTGTTGTACCTAGATTTTCTTTATATTTTTGCCAGGCGGACTTGTTATTTTCTTCTAATCCCATTAAACATTATCTGGGTTAGTAAAATTAACTCCATCATAGAGCCAACCTTTTTCAACAACAAACTGCGATTCTAAATCTAACTCTACCACATTTGAGTTTTCTATCGCAGTAACAAATTCATCAATTTCTTCTTGGCTTGCAAAATTTTCCTTGCCTGTGCCCCATTGGCCTACAATTTCTCCATCCATAATTCCTGCAAATCTTACTGCTTTTGGATGAGTCCAAGCTCCATCTTCTAATAAAGTAGTTTCGCCAGTTTCTATATCCTTTTTGTAAAATTTTCCATCTACATAGACATCTCCTGGCATTACGTCATAATCACTTGAATACTTTAATGTAACTCCTGATCTAAGCAGCGCCACCCATTTTTCTCCAACTGGCGTAGCGGTACTAACAAATTGAACATGTTCAACTTTTGTGTTTTTTACATATGCGAAATATGACATTTTTTCTCCTTTATAGAATTATACATTAACTTTTTAATTTTATCAATACCTGGGGGCGATATTTCTATCGCCCCACTGATATTAATTAACAGAACCAGTTGTTGCCTGAACAGCAACAGCAAGGGCAGTAATAGTTTCCGCCGCCAACGAAGTGTGGTGGGAAGAACGGTGGGAAGAACGGTGGGAAGTGTGGTGGGAAGAACGGTGGGAAGTAAGGTGGGAAGAACGGTGGGAAGAATGGTGGGAAGAACGGTGGGAAGAACGGTGGGAAGTGTGGTGGGAAGAACGGTGGGAAGTGTGGTGGGAAGAACGGTGGGAAGAACGGTGGGAAGTGTGGTGGGAAGAACGGTGGGAAGTGTGGTGGCGTAAAAGTTTCTACAGTTCCAGTTGTCGTGCCAAGAGACTGTCCATTTGCATTTGATGCGTAAACAGTATAAGTTTCAGAGTTTGGAGATGCTGTATCAAATGGAGATGTTGCAGAAGCAGATAAAGATCCACGAACGCTAGAAGTAATTTGGAAAGTAGTTATTGCACTTCCACCAGTAGCATTTGCAGAAAAAGTAATTCTGTCATTTCCAGAAGCTGGGACTGGGCTTGGCCCAGCGGCACTTGTTGAAACAGATGCGTTTGGAGCTTGCGGAACTGTTGTAGCAGTTATTGATGCTGATGTTGTTGCTTGAGATGAACCAGCAGCGTTAGAGGCAACAACTGTAAAAGTATAAGCCGTGGCACTTGCTAATCCAGTAAATGTATAACTAGTGCTAGAAGTAGTTTGTGTTGTTGTTGCTGGGGTTGATGTAATGGTATAAAGTGTTGCTGGAGGTGATGCGGCTGGCAAAGACCATGTAAGAGATGCTGCGCCATTATTATATGCTCGCCCAGTACCCACATTTCCTGCAGTTAACGAAGTAACTGCACTTGGTTCTAAGAAGTTATCCTGTGCTGAGGATTTTCTACCTATTTTCTTATTTGCCATTTATTTAGCCCCTATCTTTATTTTTTTAATTATGCTGTTAAGTCTCCAGCTAGTAACCAAGTGTCTGTTGCAACCTTAGTCAATGTCGCTGATGAATATGTTGTTCTTAATTTTAATCCTGGTGTGGCTTGGATTGTAACTCCAACTGCACCAGCAAAACTTGCAACAGTTCCTGCTGATTGATAAAAATCAATTGAGGTTCCAACTGGGAATGCTGTTGTTGCATTTGTTGGCACAGTTACAACATATGTTCCTGATATTGGAATTAATTGATCTCTCAATGCGAGTCCACCTGTTGATAGGTTGTATGCTGCAGATATTGTTGTTCCAATTGTTGTAAGTGATGGGACTCCAGCTTTTGTCTGAGTTCCATCTGTAAATGCTACACCTGAAGCAGAGGCTGTAATTAATCCTGATGCTGTAAGAGCTGCTACAGTATTTGTACCAGTAAATGTTGGTGAATCTGTTGGTGCTATTACAGAATAATTTGTTCCATCAGTTGTAAACTCCCACTTATCGGTAGATTCATTCCAACGAATTTGAACATCAGAAGAGTCTCCACGCTTAATCTTTATTCCTGCATTCTCTGTTGGAGTACCAGTAGTAAAGTTGCTGTTTAAGTCAATAATGTTGTCAGCCAAGGAAATCGTTTCGCTGTTAACAGTTGTAGTTGTTCCGCTTACTGTCAGGTTTCCACCAACAACAAGGTTTCCGCTTACTTCTGCATTGTCATTAAGGTAAACTTTTCCTGTTCCATCAGCAGATAAAGATAGGTCTGTATTTGCTGTCTTACTAGAGATTGTGTCTGCTTTAATAGCACCGCCAAAAGTAACTGCGTTGCCATCGCTATTTGAAATATTGTTTCCTGCTTGAATTACAAGCGGTGCCTTGATTGTAACAGAGCCAGAACCTGTTGGGTCAAGCTCAATATTACCGTCTCCGCTTGTTCTTAATGCCAAGTTTTCATTAACATCTGCAGTAACAACAACGTCACCTGCGTCAGTTTGAAGAACCTTTTGTCCGTTAACGTACAGGGATCCTGGACCAACATAAATATCTCTCCACATTTTAGCGGGGGATCCTAAGTCAGATGAAACATCTGTTGCTGGTAGAATATGTCCTGTAGTTACTGTTCCAGTAAATGTAGGTGATGCAAGAGGTGCAAATCCTGAAATGCTTGCGCCTGAAGGAATTGTTACTGTTCCAGTAAAGGTTGGTGAGGCTAGTGGTGCTTTTAGTCCAAGAGCTGTATCAAGTCCTGAAATTTTAGATGTTGCAATTTCTGCTGATGCAGAAATATCTTCATTTACAATTGCTCCATTTGCAATTTTTCCAGAAGTAACTGCGTCTGCAGCAAGCATGCTTGAAGATACTGTTAATGCTGGCAGGGTAACTGTGCCTGTAAATGTTGGTGAGGCTAGTGGTGCCTTAGCATCTATCTGAGTTTGAATGCTGGATGTTACTCCATTTACATATCCGATTTCTGTTGAGCTAACATCTCCAATATCAGTTGAATTTGGCAATGTTACTGTTCCTGTAAATATTGGTCCAGCCAATGGTGCATAAGTTGTAGCAGCTGTTGCGCTTGCTAGCTTTGCATCAATTTGAGTTTGAACAGAAGAAGTAACGCCATTTAGGTATCCAATCTCTAGGTTGCTTACGTTTCCGATTGAAGTTGATTCTGGAAGAGTTACTGTACCAGTAAGTGTTGGTGATGCTAGAGGTGCATAAGTGCTAGCAGCTGTTGCTGATGCTAACTTAGCATCGATTTGAGTTTGAACACCAGAAGTTACTCCGTTTAGGTAACCTATTTCTAGGTTGCTAACATCACCAATTGAAGTTGACTCTGGAAGAGTTACCGTACCAGTAAATGTTGGTGAAGCTGATGGTGCTTTTGCATCAATCTGTACTTGAACATTAGAAGTTACACCATTTATATATCCTATTTCTACGTTATTAACGTCACCAATTAAAGTTGTTGATGGAAGAGTTACGTTTCCAGTGAATGTTGGTGATGCTAATGGCGCCTTTAAGCTAAGAGAAGTTGTAACAGTTCCTGCAAAATTTGCGTCATCACCAAGTGCTAATGCAAGTTCGTCAAGTGTATTAAGTGCTGCTGGTGCAGCATTAAGAACTGCATTTATTTGAGTATCTGTATAACCCTGTGCTTCTGATTTAGCAGTTGCCACGTTTGCAGTTGTTGCTAGAAGAGCTGTATTAGCAATTCCGTGAACATCTGTTGTGTCTGCTTGGTGTGTTGCAACTGCGGCTGAGATAGCTTCTGTTGCTGAAATAACTTTCCAGTTACCATCAGTGCTTGCGGGTGATGCTGACAAAACATATGTTGTTCCAGTATCTGACTGAATTGCAATGTCTCCAGATTCTGCTGTTAATGCTAGTCTTGCTGCTTGGTTTGCAACAGCGCTGACTGTTACTTTAGCAAGTGGTGGGAGTTGAGCTGATGGAATAAATCCTGATGAATCTAATGAGGCTACACCATTTGCAACGCCCTTTGTAGTTAGAAGAATATAATCGTCTACTGTTTGTGCGAGAGCATAACTTAGTGAGTTCCAAGGGGTGCTTCCGTCTCCAAATTTAAATGTATTAGTATCTGTTTCAATACCAATTTCTCCAGCTGCTAGGGTTGGATTTGCTGCATCCCATTGAGCATCTGTACCTCTTCTTAACTGTAATCTTACTGTTGCCATTTTATTACCCCTTATATATTTTATTTATACTGCTTATTGTATCATTTATTGCTTTAAGCTATAGATCCAGAGTCAAAAATCATAGAAACATCGGCATCTGTAGAGGATGGCGATCCACCATCTACAAACTTGCTTGTTCCTTCAGGGCTAACTCCATTTCCCTGTACTGTGTATATTGGTGCTCCGTTGTAGTCAATGGCTAGACCAATATCCATAAAAGTAACCTGTGTACTTGTATCTGGAATATCTGAATTAAAAGCTATTGGAACCCATGCTCCATTTAGCTGTATTTGTAGCTTGTTTGTTGCTGTATCAAATCTAAGGGGTGTTGTTCCTAAAACGACATTAGACCCAAATGTGGCAGTTCCTGCGACATTGAGCCCATTCTTTACTTTAAAATTCTTATCTACTGTTGCCATTTAAGTTCACATATCCCCTAAGTTTTTGGTGGGGTTTTTTAAAGGAACCCCTTAACCTTCTTATTTAATTATTTAATCAGTGTTCCAACAACGACAACTTCAGTGTTAGCGTTTGCTGGGGTTACTCTAATTCTTACATCTGATCCAGAGTAATCTGCTGTTACTGCAGCTAATTCTGTTCCGTTTGAATATGTAATTCCATATTCAGAAACTGCTACATTGTTTGCAGTATCAAGTGTTACTACTAAGTCTGAGACCTGAGTATGCACACCATTCTTTACTTTAACTACAAACTTAGCGCTTCTGTAATTTGCTGCTACCCATGAGATAGCTGTTGTTTCTGCTGCCACCGCAATATTTCCAGTTGTTGCTGCAACCTGCTTAGCAACATCGTTATAATTTATTGCTGTAAATGATGTAGTTCCGTTTTGCTGAGCTGTGTTAGCTGCTGCTGCTGTTGCCTCTGCTGCTGCTTGAGCTGCGTTAGCCTTAGTTGTAGCATCTGATGCTGCTGTTGAAACTGCTGTTGATACATTAGCTGTAGTTGCTAGAAGTGAAGTATCTGCAATTCCGTGAATGTTTGTTGTATCTGCGCTGTGTGTTGAAAGAGCAGAGGCTGCTGTTGCTTCTGCTGCTGCTTGAGCTGCGTTAGCCTTAGTTGTAGCATCTGTCGCTGCTGCTGTAGTTGCTGCTGACTGGGCTGCGTTAGCCTTAGTTGTAGCATCTGATGCGGCTGTAGCTTCTGCTGCTGCTTGTGCTGCGTCTGCTTCTGCCTTAGCAAATGCTGTAGTTGCAATCTGAGTTGTATCAGTATTTGCTGCTGCAGTAGGTGCTGTTGGTACACCAGTTAGTGCTGGTGAAGCTAGTGGAGCTTTTGTTGCCAAAGCTGATGTCATAGTTGTTGCATAATTTGCATCGTCTGCAATTGCTGCTGCTAATTCATCAAGTGTATTAAGTAGATTTGGTGCTCCTGAAACAAGGTTGTCTACCGCTGTTGAAATTGCTGTTCCAGCTGCTGTTGCGGCTGCTGAGATAGCGGCTGCTTGGGCTGCGTTAGCCTTAGTTGTAGCATCTGTTGCGGCTGCTGAGATAGCGGCTGCTTGTGCTGCGTTAGCCTTAGTTGTAGCATCTGATGCGGCTGTTGCTTCTGCTGCTGCTTGTGCTGCGTTAGCCTTAGTTGTAGCATCTGTTGCTGCTGCTGTAGTTGCTGCTGACTGTGCTGCGTTAGCCTTAGTTGTAGCATCTGATGCTGCTGCTGAGATAGCGGCTGCTTGTGCTGCGTTAGCCTTAGTTGTAGCGTCTGCTGCTGCGGTTGAAACTGAAGCTGCGTCGCCTGAAACTCTAAGTGCTGCTTCTGCTGCTACCTTAGTTGTTGCATCTGTTGCTGCTGCTGTAGTTGCTGCTGACTGTGCTGCTGCTGCTGAGCCTGCTGCATCGTATGCTGCAGATGTTGCATCAAGTGCTCTTTGGTTTGTAAAGTATTTGTTTGCTGCATTTTCTGCAAGGTCTGCCGTGTCATGGTTTGAAAGACTTGAAACTGTACCTGTTACGTCACCAGTAAGGTTACCAACAAATGTAGCAGTAATTGTTCCTGCGGCAAAGTTACCTGAGCCGTCGCGCTTTACTACAGTATTTACTGTATTAGCTGAAGTTGCTGTACCACCAATAAGACCAACAATGTAGTCTTGGTCTGCCTGTGCCTTGGTTAATACACCAAAACCGTTAACGGTAGCTGTAGCACCCTCAACGATCAGACCATTTTTAATTCTAAAGTTTTTGTTTACTGTTGCCATTTATATGACTCCCTTTTACTGCTTTTTTATGCTTTTAGTGCTGTTCTAAAATATCTTACTTTTATTGATCCTGAAACAGGTGTTACGCATAGACTTATTATACCGCTATTTTCTTCAAAAGTAACTGTGGCTAGTGATAAATCTGTATTTGATACTATGTCTGATTCTGAGATGTAAACATTAGTTCCATCATTAAGTACTGCAATAGTTGACGTATGTGTTAGGTTCCCAACAGATTTATCAATCTGCAATGTGTACCTAACCGTCTTGTATACTGTCTTGGAAAATGAGTCTATAGTTGTTTTGTTTTCTATACCGTCTATAGTAAGATCATTGTTCCCGTCCAAACCAAGAAGCTCTGAAGCATTTTCTGCATCCAGGGTAGATAGGTTTGTTTGAAGCTGACTTACCTTATAATCTATAGAGTTTACATCTGTTGATCCGTTTACACCAAGTTTGTTTTCAATTGCCTCAATTGCATCATTGACGTTACCATGCAGCGTTGCGTGGCCTTCCATTGATTCAGTTGCGGCAGGATTTGTAAGGTTATCTTTTGATGTTGGGTAATTTGTAGCCAATTTTGCCTCCAAGCAGTCTTGCTTATGGTTTAATTATACATTATAAAAAATTATAATTTAAAACTTCCATATTTTTTAAGTAATGTAGAAGACGCTTATGCTACTCGTAACTTTTTCTTTGCCATATGTTTTGCTTATACCAGCCAATCATGGACTTGGTAGAAAGCTTATGGTTTCTTTCTGCATCTTTGATTATATCTAAATCTGAAACAGCTTTCCAGGGCTCTCTTTTAATGGGTATAATTTGGGCTATTGGTGTGCCAGCCTCAATTATTCCAGAGAAGCCTTTTCTTATGTAGAATGGAAAGTTGCCTGGCTGCATGTCATACGGTCCATCGACTATTCCAGAAAGAGTGTAAAATGGAAGGTCAACTCTGTTTAGTGGATGAGTAAATAAAAAGCTATAACCTTCTGGTACGCTAATTGCCACCTTTGATTCCCAGGCAAACTGCTGGCTATAAAATCCTGGGGGAGCGGGCACCTCTTGATTTGCAGATCTTTCTCCAAAAAAATGTCCGTCTAGCCTGTGTCTAATCCTTGGCTTTCCATCTTCTATTTCAACTAAAAAATCTATAGGAGCAGTTAAAGCATAACCAGTAAGCATTGAATCCATATATGGACCACAGGCTTTTACTGTAACATTTGGTGGATTAAGACTGTATTGCTTTGCTCCATCTTTAAATTTATCTATAGCCTTGTACCAATCAGGAACTAAAGATTTTATTGGAACTATCGGACTAAAGACTTCATCGTACATAGCAAACTTAAGAATTTTTTTCTTCATCGCCGACCCTTCTAAATAATTAAAGTTGCTTGTCTGCTTCTTCTATTGCTAAATCTTCTGCTAAGATTTCTGCCTCTGTTTGTGAGCCGTTTGCTGATGATGCGGGGTATGAAAAATTTTCTCCATCCCAGTCCCAGTTTGTCATATTAATACTAACTCCTCCGTTGGCATAAATTTCAGTTACATCTATAACTATTGGGTCGCTTAAAAATATTGAAGCAAGCCTTTCATCTGTGTGTAGAACATCTACAACTTTGCCATCAATAACAAAAGCAACTTTAATTGGTGGATTTTCCATTATATAATCTCCTCATTTTCATCTGGATTAACTGCAGACCATTTGCCTAGGGGGCAGCTGGCGTTTGGTAATTTTGTTTTTAGATTCATAATGCATCCACACTTCTTGCATTGAGAGGTTGTTTTAATAAGCTCTGGGCACACCTTGCATATTTCAAGTCGCTCTTGAGCTAGACTTTCATCCACCCTGCCAAGATCTTTATTAAAGAGATCCCAGGGCCTGGCATCTCTCATGTATGGATTTTTCATTATTATCTCTTTCTATTTATATTTATATTGTAGCAGAAAAGTTAGAAACTGTCGAGCCTTGATTATAAGGAGATTGAGACTTTATTATTCCGACTACTCCTGTTCTATTTGGTGAAGTAATTATGTCTGATCTTTCTCCTATAGAATTGGTCATCCCTATTGTAGAATATGCAATAGATTGAACATTTGTTCCCGAAATAATAACTTTTATTGCTAGCGGCTGCGATGGCAATGCAACATCTGTTCCGACTGAGCTTACTGCTCCTCCGATTGACTTTATTACTTTTAAATAATAATTATAATTTGTTTGTGTTGTTGTTTGAGTGTAGCAGCTGTATTGAGTTGGTCCAGCGCCAACAAAGCATGTTGTTCCAGATAAAGATCCTCCTGAAGGGCAGCTATAACTAGCCGCTACGGAAACAGTACAGGTAGACCCACTAAGGCTTCCGCCTGAAGGACAGCTGTAACTAGACGCTACGGAAACAGTACAGGTAGAACCACTAAGGCTCCCGCCTGAAGGACAATGATAATATCCAGCCACATCAACTATACAATTATTTCCAGATAAAGTTCCTCCCGAAGGACAAGTAGTTGACGCTGGAGTACTTACCGTACAAGTACTTCCAGACAAGGTTCCTCCAGATGGGCAAGAGAGTGTAGTTGAGCCTGGGTAATAACATGTTGCGCTGCCAGAGGCCTTTGTTGTACCTGAAGGACAACATTGGCTAAAAGAATATGTTTCTTCACATGGACCACTGCATTGCGAACATAACGGTATTGCGTTTGTTCTTTGATAAAAATCTTTAGCAATATTGGTGGCGGCACAACATCTTGTTTCTGCTGTATAAGAACTACTTGCACTATATGTAAAGCTAGAGGCTGGTTGAGTGTATGCTGTGTAGCTATATGAAGAAGCATTTTGGTATGCAGCCGTATAAGAAAAAGAATAGGAAGGATTAAATTGTGCGGTATAGGAAAAAGAATAAGCAGGATTCAATTGTGCTGAATATGAAAATGCAGGAGATCCAGGTATTGTTGAAACCCCTCCACAACAATTTGCAGATGGTGGATTACTTTCATTAGTTACTAAACCAGTATTGCATGGATAGCTTGTAGATGTAGTATTGTAAGAAACAGAAGCCACCCAGCTATTAGCATCTGATACCCAATATGTTAATCCTGTTCCGCCAGTAACTCCAGCAGATGCCGTAAGATTTGGAAGCGAAAGCTTAACTCCAGATATTGCATACGCAGATGGATCTGAGCTGCTTATAGCAACTCCAGTGCCAAGCACCCAGGATCCTCTGTAAGACTTCCACCCAGCTTTTAATGTTGTACCGCCAAAACTATCTAAAAATTGCTGATATGCCTTAAGCTTAGAGTTAACAACTCTTTTCTTTTTAGCAGTTCTCATTAGGCTTCCGTATCGCCAGTTACCAACCAACTATTTGCTGCTCTTTTTTCAATAAATATTGATGACCACTGAACTCTAGACTTAAACTGATTGTCTGGTCCATATATTAAAACAGACACACTCTCTCCCTGAACAGTTATCTTTCCAGTATTTGCTTGAAGAAATTCAATGCTAGAGCCAACTGGAAGATTTAAAGTGATATCTGCTGGTATAGTAACTGTAATTGGTGATGTCGAATTAAACTCTATTCTTTTATAAAGATCAGAAGATGATATTGAATAGCTTGTACTTGTTGTTATATCTGTAGATATTAAGTTATCAGATTTTGCATTTAAAGCAGTTTGAGTTAATGAAGATATTGGTTTATTGCTATCAGAAGTGTTATCAACATTGCCAAGGCCAACCATAGATTTTGTAATTCCAGATACGGTTCCAGTAAATGTAGGTGATGCAATTGGTGCCTTTGCCGTAAGGCTAGATGTTACTGTTGCAGCAAAGCTTGCATCATCACCAAGTGCTGCTGCTAGTTCATCAAGGGTATTAAGTGCTGCTGGAGCTGATGAAATTACTGCATTTACTTGAGATGTTGCATCTGCAATTGCTTCAGACTTAGCTGTTGCAATTGCTGTAGCCTGTGCGGTTGAGACGGGCTTGTTGGCATCTGAAGTATTGTCAACATTTGTAAGTCCTACCGAAGATTTTGTAAGTGCTGATATTGCAGTAGAAACTTTTGTGTCTGCTTCTGTTCCTGCTGCTGCTTGAGCGGCGTTGGCCTTGGTAGTAGCATCTGTTGCTGATGCTGAGATAGCTGCTGCTTGAGCGGCGTTGGCCTTGGTAGTAGCATCTGTTGCTGCAGTTGCTTCTGCTGCTGCTTGAGCGGCGTTGGCCTTGGTTGTAGCATCTGTTGCTGATGACGCAACTGCTGCTGTCTGAGCTGCGTTGGCCTTTGTAGTAGCATCTGTTGCTGATGCTGAGATAGCTGCTGCTTGAGCGGCGTTGGCCTTGGTTGTAGCATCAACTGCTGCTGCTGCAGTTGATGCAGCCTGAGCTGCGTTGGCCTTAGATGTAGCATCTGATGCGGCTGTTGAAGCTGCTGCTGAAATTGCTGTTGTGACATCAGCCGAGTTAGCCTTTGTTGCTAAGGCTGATGTAAGAGTTGTTGCATAGTTAGCATCATCATTTATTGCTGCTGCTAGTTCATTGAATGTATCCAGTGCACCAGGTGCTCCATCAACTAAATTATTTATAGCTGTTGTAATAGCTGAAGATACTTCTGAATCCCTTGCAATTCCTGCTGGAATTTGAGAATCTGGTACTTTGCCACTAGAATCTAGTGCTGCAACTCCATTAGCAACTGATTTTTGATTTAACGGAATATATTCACCTAATGTTCCCGATAAAGCATAAGCAAGATCTCTCCAAGGAGTTGATCCATCTCCAATTTTAAATGTATTTAAATCTAAAGATATTCCAATTTCTCCAGATCTTAATATTGGATTGTCTCTAAACCAATCATCTTCTATATCTCTTCTTAATTGAATTCTAGTTGCCACTTGAATCCCCTCCATTTATTACTGTTGCATTTTGATTAGAGGAATCTCCACCACTAATTACAACATTATCAGATTCTGGATAGTATAAAGAATCTGGTGCCCCACCTGAAAGTAAAGATAGGTCTTCAAATGTAGGTGAATCTAGATCATCACTTGGTCCACCACCATCAAATCCTACAACAAGCGGTGTGTTTTCTAAAACATTTTGCGTTGTATTAATATCTTTAAAAGTAATTGGATTTTGTGTATTTATTGTGTGTACTGAACCATCATATGCGTGAGTATGCATGTAAAATGGAGTAGGATCATCACTCTTAGGAGTAATGTCTACCCAAAATTCTCCATTATATATTCTAATATTTTTTGTTATAATATTAAAGTATACGTCGCCTTCTAAGCCTGTAGATGGATTTTCTGCCAGTGTTAGAAGGTTTAACGAAGACTTAAGTTTCATTTTTTACTTAGCCTACGACAACTACTTTATATTCTCCAGATGCTGGTGCAACTGCAAATTTAATAGTTACAGATAAGTCTGATGTATGCTCAACATCTGCAAGTACCTCTGCGTATGGTGTTGCAACTTCATATATAGAAACTACAACATCCTTTGTTCCTAGGTTATGATTAACTGAATGAGTTGTAGAGTTTAATGTTAGTATCTCAGAATGCTTTCTTGCAATTGAATGATAATTTGTTCCATTATTAGTCAATGTCCATTTGTCATCTGACTCATTCCAAAGAATTTCTACATCTGATGATGTTCCACGCTCTACGCGAATACCAGCATCTGTAGTTGGGCTTCCAGTAAAGTTGGTATTAAGGTTAACCTTGTTGTCTTCAATATTTACCTGTGTAGTATTTACAGAATTAACTGTTCCTGTTACATTTAGGTTTCCGCCTACAAGCAAGTTTCCAGCTATTGTTACATCATCTGGAAGACCAATTGTTACTGCTGCAGACTCACCACTATTTGGAGAAACTGTAATTTCATTTGCTGTTCCAACTATTGTAGCTACATAGTCACCAGTTGTATCAGTGCCAAGAGTTACTGAGTTTGGCTGAATTGTAGTTGTTATTTCTACATTGCCAAGGTTTGTCATTGTTGCAGAGCCAGTTACATCTCCTGAAAGTGTAATTACTGGATCTTTATTAAGAGATACTGCTCCTGCTGTAACTGTAAAATCTGTTGAGCTAAATGAAGCAACACCCTTATTTGTGTATGTTGCATCTTCTGCAGATACTGTAATTGTGTTATTTGTTACGGCTACATCAATTCCTTCTCCGCCAGCAACTGTGAGTGTATCTGTAAGAAGGTCAACTGTGTCTGTTCCAGTGTCTCCAGCAACCGAAAGATTGGTTGCTACGTTTACTGTTCCAGCTGCAGTCAAACGACCTTGAGCGTCAACTGTAAATGTAGGAATTGCTGTTGTTGATCCGTATGATCCAGCAGTTACTGCTGTATCATTAAGCTTTAATGTTGTTGTGCCTGCGGTATCGTCGTATGTTGCGGTTAAAGCTGTTCCTGCTAATACGGACGAACCAATAATGTCTTGAATTACTTCTGTAGAACCAGATGCAGGTGTCCACTCTGTTCCATTGTAGAAGTAAAGAATATTTGTCCCAGTATTGTAGTATATTTGACCAGATACTGGATTTGAAGGCGCTGAGCCTAAGTTTTGGATTCTAGCATTGAGCAACTCATTCTTGTTGAGATCAACGCTAACTAAAAATTTTCTTGCCATTTGCTATCTCCTTATGACAGGTATGCTGTCCCTGAAAATGGTTGAGCCATAGTCAGTGTTATTTGGTTTAAACTATTATAATCTATTCCAGTTTCTAAAATATCTCCTGCGCTGGACTTGACTGTTACGTTTGGACTAAATCCAAGACCGTGAACAATAGCAACAGAATATATTCCCAATACTGGTCCCGTTACTTGAGCCAATTCCCAATCATACGCCAGAGTATTATTTGTTAAAAATATTTTCCCTGAGCCTGACCAAGTTGAATCAGAAAGTTTTGGACCGTGAAAAACTGCAGATGTTGTATCAAAATAAAAGTCTCCTGCGAGCCCAAAATTTCCTGCGGGTTCACCAGATCCATTCAGTATTGTTCTTCCTCTTGGTCCTTGTGGACCTGGAGAAGACACTATAACTTTATTTATTTGCTCTCTAACAACTACAGATTCAGCCATTATATAGTTACCGATCTATTTAGGGTAAGAAACCCTTCAAGGAGCTTTATCTTATTCGTATTAGAATCTACGACCATAATGTCATATACTGATTTTGGATAAAAGAGTTTATTTGTTTGAGTTGGTGTAAGAGTTACAGTTAGTTTACCAAGAGAGCCATCTATTACAATACCGCCACTTGGAGATGTTAAAGTTACTGCTAACTTTGTTCCACCCTTTACATCACGTATCTGCATTTTTGCAGATGCGTAAGTTAGATCAATCGCATTTCCATTTTCATCTTTATATTCTACTACAAAGCTGAATGTCGCATTTTGATCTACTTCGAAATTCTTTTGTCCTGCCATTTGCCATAGTCTCCTAAATAGGAATACTCCTGTACTAATTTTAGCACAGGAGTATTTCTAATTGACTGTTTTACTTTTTAGTGAATCCGAACGATGGCTCGTTTGGATTAAGTGCTTTCAAAATTACGGGTGCTGTGGCAGCAAATCCGCCCAGTAGTAGGTCTCTTGGACTCGTGTTGCCAGTCATATATAGAGCAATCGCTGCTCCTAGAAAATGACGTCCATAACTTGCTAGTGCTGCTAGAATTTTCTCTTGCATTGTAACCTTTCCATCTTCATTAAGATCTTCTTTAGCTTTTGCCATTTTTGATCCTCCTTATTTCTAGGCGGGTTGCCCAGGAATTTTGGGTTTTACCCCAATTCTATAATTGTACCACTATGCGCTAATATCTACCAATTCGCAATTTCCATCAGAGCTACATGCAAGCGTTGCATTTGTAGAAGTACCATCTTCTAGCTCGTAGAAAGATAAATCTTCCCATCTAATGCTTTTAGGCATCTTTGATACCAGATCTTCATATTCTTCTTTTGAAACCTCTTGGTATGGAGCTTGCTTGTAAGAGTGATCAGAGTATGGAAGAAAAGAAATTCCAGAAAGATCGTCAAAGTTTTTATATACCCAGGAACCCACTTCCATCCACTCTTCGTCTTTTACAGATACTGTAATTGATGGCTTATGATCGCACCAAGCCTTTTGGTATATCATCCAAAGCTCAAGGTGCTCTATGGCTGTAAGGTCTTTTCTAAGTGTCGCACCTTCTGGTGCCTTTACAGGAAAAGAAAAAACATAAGTTTCGGTTGGCTTCATAACATCGTCTTCTACTGGTATTCCAATCTCTTTAAGAAAAATTGAAATTGGATCTCCCTTTGAGCCACGAACTGTTCTTATGTAATATTCTGAGTGCCAAGGATGCATGCCAGAAGAAACTCCAGTAAGCTGTGAAACTGTTCCAGAAGGCTTTACACATGTAACAGAGGCAGAAGGATTTATGCCAATATTTAATGCCTCTTTTTTATTTGCTTCGTTAGCTCTGATCTTTAGTCTTTGTAGAGCATGTTCTAAGCGAAGGTGATCATCTTCTTTAATGTGATCTAAATTTTCGCAATTTCCAGGACATGCGTACCTACATGTATAACCTTCTTTTTTATGGGCTTGATATTTTCCAGAAAAATAAGAATTTCCAAACTGACCAGTTAAAGATACGCCAAGGAGTCTTTCTTCTTCTGTATTTTTTCTCCAAACATCTCTTATGTACTTAAAGTTTGTTAGTGTAGATTGCCATGTACCAAGTATTGAAGCAAGCTCTACTTTTCTAGAAACAGACTCTTCATCATCATTTTCACGAATAACAACTTCTGACAAGTTACAGAACTGATTTGGTCTTAATATGATTTCTGAGCAGGGATTAGTTCCATAGTGTATCTCTGGGTCTCTCCCGCTCAATGCAGCTTGTTTTTGTGCTGCTGCAACATTATAGATTCCTCGCTCTCCAGATTTTGAATCGTATAGCGATTTCCATTCAGAAATAAACTGCTCCATATCTGGCTTTCTAGAATATGCTACAGAATTATTTGAAAGAGCACGTTGTGGATTGTGTTCCCACCAGTTTCCAGATTTTGCTTGAGCCATTTCTATATCGTTTATATTAGAAAGAGAAATCATAGCTGATCTGCGAACTCCTCCAACAACAACAACCTCGCCAATCTTACACATTATGTCGTGGGCTTCAATTGGCTTAAGTTGTCTTCCTGCAGCAGTTTTAAACTTTGCAATAGTAAAATCAAACAGGTTTACAAGAGGTTGTGGGCCAGATGATCTTCCGCCCATGGTTTTAAGTCTTGCTCCTGCTGGTCTAACTTTTGTAACATCAAATGATGGTATTTTTCCGTCCCAAAGATTTTTTAGAAGCATCTTGTAGGCTGTTGCCCATCCTGTTTTAGAATCCTCTACAACAATAACATCAGAAACTTTTTCTAAAGTTTGTGGGACTGAAGGCAGCTTATTAATGTATTTGTATTCTACTGAAAATCCAACTCCAGATCCACACATTAGAATATACATGGTTTCGTCAAACGCTCTTGGGTGATCAACTGGTAAATATGAACAGTTATACCCAGCAACATTATCTCTTTCTAGGGCGGGACCAGAAGTCATCACAGCTCTCATAGAAGGCATTACATTTCTTTTATATACAGCATCTTTAAGATTTGAAAGAAGGATTTTATCTGGAGTATAGTCAAAATTTTCTTTTAGGTTATTCAGCATAAAAGAAAAATATCTGTCTACGGTTTCTTTCCATGTTTCTCTTCTATTTAGATCGGGTATCCATCTGGCATATCTAGAAATAGCTATGAAATTTTCGTATGGGTTTTCTATCAAAGCACTGTTTGCATTTGGCTCAAGTAATACCATTGGCTTCTCATCAAAGTAATCTGAGGATTGTTTAAAGTTTTGAATTTTTGTCATTTTGTCTCTTTTCCGCCCAACGGCACATAATTTTTAGTAAGAGTCTTATTCTACCAAAGTTCTTTATAGAAGGGAAGCGTTTAATATAAAATAAGAAAAACTAGCTCTTTATTAGTTAACTACAATATACAAATTGCTATTTTTAGGTTGACATATAACAATAAGTAATGGTATTCTTATAGTTCGTTATCTCTATTGGAGGAAATGCCTATGGAGAATATAAAAGAAAAACTTAGCGATGTCTTACATCACTATGTTGCAATAGCAGTAGCTGTACTGTTTTTATTTACTGGTCAACCAGAAATAATGCAATCAGCATCTGCACTGGTTGTAAAACCAGATGTAAAAACCGAAGCACAACTTAACAAGGAAAAACTGAAGCAATTCAGTAATACTGTGTGGAAACCATCCGAGTCTTTAACAGACAAAGAATTGGTTGAACTTCTCGAAGCTGTAGGCTTTGAGGGTAGCGCCCTTAAAATGGCGTGGGCCGTAGCTAAAAAGGAGTCTAATGGACGCCCAATGGCTTATAACGGTAACAGTAAGACTGGAGACAGCTCTTACGGAATTTTTCAAATCAACATGTTGGGAAACCTAGGTGATGATCGTAAAGAAAAATTCAAACTGGATAGTAACTACTCGTTATTCGATCCAGCAATCAACGCAGAGATAACGTATTATATGACCAATGGCGGTCAAGATTGGTCGTCATGGAAAGGTTTAACTCCTCGAACAAAAGAGTGGTTAGGCAAGTTTCCATCTAAAAAGGAGTAAGGAGTTAATATCAAGATACAAATAGTGTCTGAATATTTAGCTCTGTCAAGGGAAGGCCTTGTGTCAGAGATGATTTGTCCATTAGACCAAGGTCTTCTCTTTTCCAACCAAGACGAAAAAGAAGAAATCTTTGTATACTGTCTTTCTTGCCAATATAAAAATTATATTGGAAGTGCTGTTTATTCAAAAATGCTGGAGGGTGTAAAGAATGCCGCTAAATAACGAATTTGATGAAGCTTTAAGAGCTAAAGTTGCTAGAAATATTCCATGCATGCATATGCCTGGCTTGCTTCTTGCAGAAAAAGCTCTTATTGTAGTTAAAGAATATGCTGAAGAAGCTAAATCTAGAGGTTTAACAACTATTGATGAATTGCTTGAAGACATGAAAGTAAAAAATGGACAAGCCGAGTAATAATTTAGAAGATAACTTGCCTATGGTCAACTATATAATGCTTCATAGAATATATGACGTATTATGTCTAATAGCTAAAAATACAGGGGCTAGCAATGAGATTGAAAAAATGGTAAAATATCATGAAGATGGTTTTTTGCTGGGACCTTCCCCAGCATTTAGAGCGGAAGATGAAAAGAATGAATAAAGATAAAGATTCAGTAGTAGAACTTATGGTTGCAGTATATGAATCAGTAAATACAAAAATGGCATTAATGTCTGGAATGACTGAAGAAGAAGTAGAATCAAAAACAAATGAGGCGCGTCCAGCTATGGTTTACTTTATGTCTGAAATATACAATAAGCTTGATGAAAATGACATACTGGCTCAACAATAAATAAAATAAGTGATATAATTAGTTTATGTCACCTAAACATTTTGGCAAAGTAATGAACACTCCATACTTTAGAATGGATCAACAAGTTTTGTCACTTTGTAAATGTTTTGAGTGCAGGATAGAAAATTTTTTTATTAGATTTTTTAATATAAAGAAAATAAAAATAAAATTACGTAAGTCGAGATAAAACTCCTTACGTATGCACGTAAGTGCTTAACCCCAATCGGATCCGCCTCTGATTGGGGTTTTTATTTTAGTCATATCTTACAGAAGCTTGTGTACAAACATTGAGACTATTATTCTGTCTCCATTATAAAATTTATTTACGGCATGAGAATACTCTTCTGTTCCAGGGTGGCAAACTAGTGTTCCAGCTTTAGGCTTAATGGATATATCTTTATTTACATATACAACTTCTCCGCCTTCAAAGTCATCGTTAATAAATATAATGATACCCTTCGATACAAAAGATTTTCTTTCGTTTAAATCTTTTTCCGACAAATCGTAAGGAATATCATCTGAGTGTGGAGGCATTATATAGCTAGAGTTTGCAAACTGTTCTGGAACATCATTTGAAGAAAAATCAAAATTTCTATATTTAATCAGTGACACAAAATCTGTATATGGCCTGATTAAAGTTTCTGTTTCATTGTTAAAAAAATCATCAAGCTTTGATAAATATCCATGCCAAATATTGGTAAAATTACTTTCTTCTATAATTAAAGAAGTGTGTGATGGGTGTCCGTAGTCTTCTATATGAGAATCTGACTTTATCGCATTGTTTAAGGTAACTAAATCTTCTTTAGATATAAAGTTTTCTATATAAAAGATATTGTCGTCTACATAAACTTTATCAAATTTCATCTTTACCGTATCCAGGCTTTAATCATTTATTGCTCATCTTTCTTGCATCTGTTATTAAAACACCACACCTTGGCCCATCTCCGTTTATTCACAAGATAATCCGCCTATATAGTTAAGGTTTATTACGCACCTTGCATTTTTGTCTGTTTGAGAAAATCCAGAATGCAATAGGTTAGAATCAAACACAACAAGTCTATTAGCAATTGTATCTACGACGGTTCCGTCTTTAAACTTTGTGTATCCATTATTGGTGTTTAAATAAAAAATTGCTGTATTATGTTTAAGAGGTGTATCTGTATGAAAACCACCTTCTATGTGTTCTGAAGTTTTTATTCCAAGGTTGGCCTTGACTCTCATCAGATCCGATGGATTTATCTTATCTATTAAATCTGATAAAACTGGATAATGAATAGATTTAGAAGTTTCTTGATGAGATTTTTGAAAAAAAACGTGGGTAAACTGGTGTCTATCTAAAGCTCTTTTATCACCTGGAGACACTATATACGCATTGTAATTCCATGGAAAATCTTGATTGTTTAAAATAGAATATTGCATCTTGGTGAAAGAAGATAAATCTAGATAATTATCAAATATTTTAATTTTTTACTCCATTATTAATGCGAAAAAAGTGCGGCGGAAAGTGAGCCGAAAATTAGAGACCATCATTTTGATCTTCGTATAAACTTCTTAAATACTCCATATGAGCTAGACGTTGTTCCTCAGAGCCAATTTTATGCTCTACTATAACACCTGCCCACATAATAAAAAGGAGGGTCGAAAGAGGAACATCATAAGCTATCATATTAGTATTATACTCCATGTTTCACATGAAACACAACTTGCAGAAAGTGAGTCAAAAATAGAAGCTACAATATTAAACATTTTGCCAATGCTTTCTTATATAGGTCAGTATGCTTAGATAAATCTACATTATCAATCATTGGCCTAGATTGATCATACAAGATATTAGTCTTTGAGGTAATAAGCTTTCTAGGATCCTGACTTTGCAGATACCACTGTTCATATTGAGCATATTCTGTTTGTACAGGGTTAAAAGTCTTATTGCTCTTTTTACAGAAATACTCTGCAATTTTGGCGGGGTCAGAAGTAACATCCTCAAACCTGAATATATGCTCTACATTGTCTATAATGAACTCATAGTAATAGATATACTGCTCAAGTCTAAATTCTAAATTTTCTAAGGATTCCATAGTCAATAATGAAGCAAGGGAGTCTTTTGGATTTCTAATTACTGCCATAGTATTACCAAGATTGGTTAAGCTGTTTAATTTGGCATTAAAGAAATCTTCTGCCTCTGTACTTCCCGTTTTTTTTATATATGGAAGTGTGTCTATGGATAAATCAGTGTTATTTTCTATATACCATCTAAACCAATGTTTTGCAGATCTAGGATGTGTAATTAAATCAATGTCCATAATGTCCAAATTGTCCTATATATTAAACAAAAGAAATGTAGCTATCACAAAGAAGCACAAAGCAATAAATCTGATCTTCTTTTTTCTTGGCCATTCATCTGGCACTCTTACTTGATCCATATTTTCCTCCTTGTAGATATTAGCCTATTATCTGATACATTATACCAAGGATAAAAGTTATTACAGTTACTATGGCTATAGCCAAAAGAGTATTCAATGTTCTATCCCCGTTTTTTAAAAAATTTAACATTTGCAACGATCCTCTTCGAAAACACCTTTTAGGGCATCTTCAATATGTTCTCCACAACCAGTCCAGGTTGCTTTATTGCACTTGCTACAAGTGATTTTTGAGCACATATCTATCTCCTATTTGTCTTATATCTTTTAATACTTTATCTGGGGATATTAGATTTTAGGAAAGCCCCCCTACCCCCCAAATTTTTTCTTTTTGGAAAGATAGAGAAAGCAGTTCCTGAACATATATCCACAGATGTTATCTGGTACATATTGAGTTTCAGGGTAAGCCCCCCACAAAGCAAACTAAGTGTAGCATTTGTTATTTTACAAAGTCAATGACTTTGCTATAATTAAATTTAAAACTTTTTCAAGATACTTATCTGGCCAAGTTAGTCCTTTACCATTTTTTTCTATAACATTTTCAGAACTTAAGACACCATTTTTGCCTAGGCACTCATACATTTCTTTTTGAGTTATAACTATCCTAGTATTATATTTTTGTACAGCTACTGCTAATGCTTTTTTAAAATGATCTTCTGCATTTAGTTTATCTGGATGAGAATCAGACCATATTGGCCACGGTTCTGCAAAATAAACATTTTGAAAATAAGGATTTAGGTATTTTGTGGCCAACTCTACATATCTGTCAACTTTTGCTTTTATATCTTCATATATAGGTTCTGTGTTTCTAATATCTGCATGTCCAAGAAATACTATTATATTTTGGTCAACTGGAATATTATAGTTTTGCATTTCCATTAAAGGAATATTTACTTTTAATAATTTTTCATTTAAAGAAGATGACCAAAGCCCTCTTATTCCAATTAATTCAATGTTATCAGTTTTTATATTTAAATCATGCATGTTTTCAACATGGCAATCTCCAAATATATATAACATTAATCTATTGTATCAATATTTTTTTTCTAAATACTCATGTGGAGTTGTGTAAAATCCTTCAGGCAAATCGTCTTCTCCAAATATGCCAGTTACGGCGCTAGACATTTTAACTGCATCTATTCCCTCATATAGCTGATCATTTTTTCTTAATTCTTCCGCTTCAGGAAGTGATGCAAATCCAGCTACAATATATCTGATCCTATCTCCTTGAACATCTTCTGTATGATGTGCATATTCTTCCCAACCAGGATGTAGTAGCAAATCTCCCTTTTCAGGTTTATAGATAAATTTAATATTTGGGTAGGATATTTCACCACCGTCAAAATTGCTTATATAGTGCGTAACGCCAAATACGCATTTATTATCCATACCTAGCGATTCTACCAAATTGTCAGCATGTAAGAACATAGACTGGCCTTTGGTCATTCTGTGAACAGAGTTCATGCTTTCTACCCAAAGCTCCTGTCTAAAGAGCTCCTGTAGCCTTATACGCATATGTTTTAGCTCTGCATCAAGTTCTGGATCCTCTACAAAAAAGAACTTACCATGCCACCATTCTCTTTTGTTTTTTTCCCACCAAGCATCTTCTCCAAATGATTCTACGTGGTTCACTAGCCTATCACAAAGATCATCTGATAGCCAGTTTTTTAATACAACAATGTTTTTTTCAATCAGAACAGCATTAGGCTCTTTCTCTAATATTTGAGCAAGCTGTTTCTTAACTATAGATGCATATGGTTCCATGTTCTTATTATACACCGCCCTATATTCTAGTTGACTGCTTTTTAGGATTTAAGAAAATGTTAATATATTTTTTACATGTATGATACACAAAAAAAATCGAATGAAATTTTCCGATAGTGCGCCCATAATGTCCGAATTGCACCTTATTTTTTGTAAATGTGATGTAACTCATAGTCAAAATGTCCGAATTGACCGATTCTTAACTTGAAAATGTCAGACCCCCATGCTATGCTTAAGGTATAACAAAAAGAAAGGAAGTTAAAATGACTTCACTAGATAAAAATACAATTAAACATTCACAATTTGGTCACCTTGACCTCGGACAGCGTATCCGATTAGGCGCTGAAATGATTGCCAACGGAGAGACAGTTTCTTTCCGTGGCGCTAGTGCTGAAACCTATCGCCTAGTAATGACCCTTGCTAATCGTATCAAGCAAGAGCGTGAGTTTCCTCAATGCCCTTGCGGAGAGTGTGACTAACCTCACACCTCACAGGGTGCGTGTCGCCTTGATAATGTCACTCCACTATGCTACAATTCCAACTATAACAAACTAACGAAAGAAGAAAAATAAATGACAATCACATACACAATCTGGGACGGGGTTAATTTCCTCGGATTTCAAACCGCTAATAGCGTAGATGAGATGACTAAGACAGTTAAAGATTTACAAAAGATTTCTAAAAATGTAGTAGCACACTTGCGAAAGGTAGAAACTAACTAATGAACCTAGAAGAATACAAGCAACATGTCGAGGCTCAACGCCTTGCCTCTCTAGCCATAGCGCTAGACGCACTAACTAAATCAAACGCTATTGCTAAGGAGATGAACAAATAATGTCATACGCATACTCATACGAAACTAACTCAATCTCTAAATGGGATACCATTCAAGAAGATGTCGCAGACGCATACGCTTACCTAGATGAGACAGATGAAGAAGAGTCACCTCTAGATGAGTTTAATGATGAAGATTCAGAAGAACTAGCCGAACTATACGCACTAACATGGGAGAACTAATAAATGAATGAAGGTATTTTTACAATCGAGTTAGGTAGTTATGGATTTATGCTTGACACTAAATGGTGCTACATAGCACTATCATGGCAACTAATAATCACCGCTACTCTACTAACTATCGGCTATAAAGTTTATAAGGCTTATAAGCGAACACGCAAGATACAACATGACGAGACAGGTAGCCCTTGCCTACCTATGGAAAAAGACGAATGGGGTCTGTAATGAAAGAATGTAAAGTAATCAACTGCACTAATACCGATTTGGTTTATAGTGGAATAGATGCGCTAATGCTAGGCGGTATAGTAACCGAAACCTATTGCTATTCATGCGCTAATGCGTATAATCAAATAGATAACGCCATGACACTACTAATAGATAAGGCTAATGCGTAATGAATAGACTACTAACAACACTAGTGCAATTAGGTATTGCTATTCCCGCCCTTATCATGGGGCGCATGGTGTGGCGCGAGATCGTAGCCGACTATAGAGAGTGGGCTAACTCACACTAGCCTAACGGCGTGTCGGCTTGACAATGTCGAGCTGGCCCGCAAAAGAGCGGGGTCGGGCGTGTCGTTACGGGTGTGATTTTAATCACCCAGGATTTTTGAGCGTGAATTGATGATGTGATTTTAATCACAAATCAAAATGTCCGTTTTAGTACGATTACCCGTCAGTAGATGTCAGACCCCCCTGCTATAATTCCAGTATAAAGAAAAACAAGCGGTAAAGAAATCCGCTAAGAAAGGTGGTCTAAAATGACTACACTAACAATAACAAAATGCTCAGAGTTTTCAGAGCATAACCCTATGAAATCTGCTATCTCAGAAATTAGAGATGAGCAATTTACTTTCTGCCAAGATTGTGAAAATAACATTGAGCGTTGGTATGATGATACCGACCCTGAGCGACTACCTATGTGGTCAAGATGGAAGGTGACTAAATGAGTACTTTCGTACCGATTAAATCCGTATGTGGTGCGGTATCCACCACAATAGACATGTATGACTATGAGTTAAATGCTCATGGTGTTATCTGTTGCGATAATTGCGAAAGCATTTTGCTATGCCGTAAGGCGTGGGATTTTTTATACAAGGGAGTTAAGTAAATGGAAAAAACACAATTCGAAAAAGATTTAGAAATTAAAGAAAGTTTTATAGATTTACTAAATGATATTTATCCAACTGTAAAAATTGGTTACTCAACTTTTACACCCGCCGAAATTCTAGAGTGTTGCGATCCCGTTGCGTTTGCGATTGGTTTAGTAGAACATGAAGATTATCTAGCAGAATTAGAAGAAGAATAACGGCGTGTCGGCTTGACAAGATCAAGCTGGCCCGCAAAAGAGCGGGGTTATCCACAGGCTTACGGGAGTTATCCACAACCCCCTGAAATTTGCGACACGCCCGAGATTTTGTGATTTTTATCACACGGCTTGAGCGTCTCATTATTTGGAATTACTGGCTAGTAATTATCTTTTGTCAGTGCTATCCGCTATAATTGCTACTATCAACAAACGAAAGGTGACAACTAATGTCAGCAAATGTCTATTCCGTAGAAAATCTCCTTGTGGGAAAAATGTATTACTCTCGCTCAGTATCGGGCGAAATAATTGACGCAGAAAAATCTAATTCCGTATGGTATGCGGATTGCGATACTTATCGTGTTCAGGTAAGAGCACAAAATACTTTTAAGGATACTTATCGCTATGTAGCAGTAAAGGTCGGTGACTAAATGAAAACTTTTGAATTTCTAACCTACATAAATGTAGAAGCAGAAAACTATGATGAGGCTATTGATGTATTTCAATTTCAATTAAAATACGGAATAAATAAAGATAATGTCTATGTCGCAGACATAAAAGATTTGGAGTTAGCAAATGATTAAAGAATACATTGACGAAAACGAATTTTATTTTATTAAAGATGAAATAAAAATCTGTTGTGATGAACAACAATTTAAGTATGTGTGTAAAGCACACGGCGAGCAAATGGGTTGCTACTTTTGCGAATTTAACTATGATGAGAATTGCGAGGAACAACACTAATGGGATTTATTGAAATCTTTCGCCTTGATGAAAACGGCGCAGGTTGGGTGGATTTATCCGATGCCACCCCTGATGAACTATTTAACATTGAATTAGGCTTACTTAATGAGGGAGCCTTATTCTATACCCCCGAAGCCGACTAAATGTCAGTGGCTTAGGCTATAATAGGCAATAACAAAACGAAAGGAAAACTAAAATGAAAACACTAGAAATCGCTAATTGCGAAACTTGCTATGGCAAGGGCTGGCTATACTACGGAGATGAAGACACTTTTGATGTAGAGGCTTGCCAATGCTCAACTAACGAAAGGGAAACTAATGTATAAAATAACTGTTGCTAGTGATAGCGAGCCTATCCACTTTATAAAAGAATACTCAGATGAATTAGAGGCTCACACCGAATTCGCTAAGTATGTGGATTGGGGATTTGCTAATGAATACTCAACTGTAAATCTTTACACACCTAGCGGAAAATGCTACACGAAATTATTTTATCGTGAAGGCAGAAAGGTCGTAGTAAAATGATGACACG